>ERZ1034917.54-NODE-54-length-104749-cov-10.006218_pt1 | contig 104749 bp, 74 predicted proteins | sample MGYA00520605_ERZ1034917 | MGnify/ENA primary metagenome ERZ1034917 (study PRJEB33766, sample SAMN09781784) | gut metagenome | biome: gut microbiome | host: Homo sapiens | place: Madagascar | study: EMG produced TPA metagenomics assembly of the PRJNA485056 data... | reverse complement strand
AATGATACTAAATTTAGTTTATCTGATTCTGATGAAAATTTAATCTCTAAAATAAGTAAGAGAATATATCAGATACGAAATGCATTGGTTCACAGTAAAGATACAGAAAATGTTAGATATGTTCCAAGAAAAGATGATGCTTATATTTATAATGAAATTGAACTTATAAAATATTTGGCTGAAGAAATAATAATTGCCACCTCTGATTTAATTAGATAATTTACCTAAACCTATATTTAACATTATGCTTTTTGTTTTAATAACAAGTTCAACCTGTAAATTGTTCATCCCGCCAACAAACGAAGGCACCTTGAACAGGGTGCCTTTATTTTGTTGGCGCAAACTAAACTTTGCGCGTTGCATACTATGCGAGATATATGACCGATGAGCGATTTTTGTCTTACCTTATTAAGAATTAAAAAACTGCTATCCGTGATAAATAAAATATAAAACTTATTACGTTCCTTCTTGATTTATGTATTGCATTGCGATACAACAAAAGAAAACCGAGCGTGTTTTGCCCGGTTTTTGATTTCAAATTCGTCCCGCCTATGCCGTTTGCGATAGGTTTTTGAACCTGCGATAAAGCAGGGTGGGTACTTGCTACCGACGAGTTTCGGTTTTCCTCTGTGCCGTCAGGCAAGGCGTAACACCAGTCGTCGAACGCGCAATCCCTTTTTATAAGTGTGGCCCAAAACGTTATCGCAGTTATCGAACATCGCAGGACTAAATATATTTTACCATACTTCCCCGCCAATTGCAACAGGCGGAGCTATTTTTTATATTTTTGGTAAAAAAAGTTAAAAATAAACCAAAAAGACCGTCAAAGCGCTTTATCTCTGGAAATTTTTGTGTTATAATACATCTGTTTCAAACGATGCTGGTATGGCTCAGTCGGTAGAGCAGCTGATTCGTAATCAGCAGGTCGGCGGTTCAAGTCCGCCTACCAGCTCCAAAAGAGGCTTCGCAAATGCGAAGCCTCTTTCTTTATTTTTGTTCGGTTTTGTTTAATGCACTTCGGTAACCTCAAGAGAGTTAAGATCCAAGCAGAAAATTTTGCCCGTACTGGCCTGGGTAGGTAAAGAATTTTTGATTTGCCATGCATCGATGAAATAGACTTTTCCGTCCACCACCACTGCGCTGGACATCGCGTATCCTTCAAGCGAAGTTACAAGCTCCGCGTTCGGGTTGGCTTCGTTCATATTTACCCTATAAAGACCTTCATTTTTAGAACCGGCGGCAACGTTTCTGTAGTAATAGACGTAATTGCCTATGACAAAGAAGCTTCTTGCGTCGTTTGTGGCGCCCAAATCTCCGATGGTGGTAAGCGCGCCGGTCGTAAGATCGATTTTTGCAAAGTAGTTTTTCGTCGCTCTGTCGTTCATTAAAAACGCAACTCCGTTGTCAAGGACTAAAAATTCGTTCGGATTTGCATCTTTGTTGACAATTTTTGAAGAGCCGGTAGCCGTGTCGTATACGTAAAGCTTGCCGTCGGCAACGAAATAAATTTTTCCGTTCAGAACGTATATGTCGTAGTCGTCAACGCCTTTATCTTCAAACAGTACCGTATCGTTAGTGCCGTCCATATTCATGCAGTTAAGCGTGTTGCTTCCGGAGAAATTCGCATAATAAATCTTGTTGCCGTCGAAAGCAAAATGCATGCATTTTTCCGTGGAAATTCTGACGTTTTCGCCCGTGGTCAGATTGACTTTGTACAAATCGAAATTTACTTTGAGGCGAACGGTGGCATAATACAACCACCCATCGTGAATTGCGAAATCTGCCACTTCGAGATTTGAAATTCTCGTATTGAGCCCTGTTGAAAGATTGTGTTTATGCAATCTGCCTCCGTCGGTCATGTCTATGTAATACAGTTCGCCGTTATACTCTCTCATTTCGGCATAATAGGTGGTTGGGACGTTTTCTTCGACAGGCGCGACAAAACCCTGCATCAAGTCCACTTCTCTTTCACCGTCATAACGATAGAGATGTTTGTCGTTGGCTCTGTAATAATACAAATTGCTTCCGTCGGAAGTCAAAGCGTAAACGTTGTTATTTTCGGCGTCGATGATTTTCGTTCCGCCTATAACGTTATCTTTCCAGTCCGAGCCGTCGGCTTTGGCCCTGTAAATTCCGTCGCCGAAAATCGTAGCGGTCAGCATATCGGTATTGACGAAGTAAACCCAATCTCCAAGAACGGATATATACTTACCTTTTGAATTCGTTATCTTTTTAACTGCTGTGTCATCGTCCGTTACAGGCAATCTTGCTCCCGCGGTTTCAATGGAATATATTGCCGCACCGGACGACAAATTCGACAGCGTAATGTGTCTGGTGAAAAACAGCTTGGTATCGGAAACGGCTATATCGGAAACCTTGTAGTCGTAAACCAACTCGGACGCCGAATCGGTAGCGAGTTTCGAAACTCTGTGGAGTTTTCCGCCGTCGGACTTGTTGCTGAAATAGATATAATTTCCTACAACCACGAGATATTCCGCCTTTTGCGCGCAAACGCGTTCTGCAACAGGATCGACGGAAGAGTCGGTTAAATCCGCAATTTTGAGTCTATAAATGCCGTTTTGCGACGGTTTAAGCAAATTAGACACGGCATAGAACAAATAACTTCCGTCAGAAACGAGAAAGTCGCCGCTTATCGAAAACAGATCTTTCGTTTCTTTCCCGTCATAGCTTACGATACCTTTCGTAAACAAGTTTTCCGTCAAGAAGTAAAGCTTGCCGTTTCCGATTGTAAACGAATTAGGAATATCGTTGCTGAATTTTTCCAGATTTGCGCCGTCGTAAACGTAGAGTCTGTTGTTGTCGAGCGCATTTTGGAAATAGACTTTTCCGTTATAGATTATGGTTGCCAAAGCTTCTTCGGTCGATTTTATTTTCAACGTTGCCGTCAGTGTTTTTTGCACGTAATTCTTTCCGCCGATAGTGGCAGTGATTTCATACGATCCGACGGATCTTGCTCCGTTTTTCCCGTTCTCTCCGCCGGTGTAAACTACGCTTTCGCCTGCCGGAACTATTCCTGAAATCTGTATGGTGTGGAGTTGTTCGTCATACTCGAAGGTTTTGTTTTCAAAAGTAAAATCTCCGAGCGTCGCTTTGTTTATGGTCAGTGTCGCCGTTACCTTGTAGTCGTTATAGTTTTTTGCGGAAACGACAAGCGTTGCGGTGTAAGTACCCGCATCGGTTGCCGCTCTCGTCCCCGTATACTTGCACTCCGCAAACTCCGGAACGCCGGTCGCGTCGCCCAAAGTTTTTTCCTGACCGTCATAGGTAAACGTTTTTCCCTCAAAGGAAATTCCCGTGAAGTTGATTTTGTTTATGACGAGCTTCGCGGTCAGCGTCAGAGTTTTGTACCCTTCTTTCGTAACCGTTGCCTTTGCCTGATATTCGCCGGCATCGGTTGCCGTGTTGTTTTCGTATGTAACTTTTGCGCCTGCCGGAACTCCCGTCAGCGTTACGCTCTTTTCCGTTCCGTCATAATCAAAGGTTGCATTTTCAAAAGAAATGCCGGTAAACGATTTCAGTTGCGGATCATCGGTGTTGCCCTGATTGCCGCCTTGATTACCGCCCTGATTGCCACCTTGGTTATTACCTTGGCCGTTGCCTTGATTGTTCCCTTGGTTGTCGTTCGGGTCGGGATTATCTCCGCCGCCGCATGCGCACAAGCATATCGTCATACATATGCAGAGCGCACATACAATTAAAAACACAATTCTTTTTTTCATATTGTCCTCCTTATTCTGTTTTTAATTTTTTTATTTGTTTGTTTAATTTATAGATGTTAAACGGAAAGCTGAACGGAGCAACAACGCAACCTATAGCTATTCCCAACAAAAACATGCCGACGCCAAGCAAAAAGCCGAGTATCGCCAGCCCTATTTTCACGACGATGAAAAACACCAGTCCGTCCAGATCAAGAGAAAAAATAATACCCGGCATACGGATAGGCTTGTCGATAAACCACAGCAATATTTCCTCTATCGGGCCGTCGCCTATGATAAGCTCCGCAACTACCGCAAATATCGCATACAGCATAAAAACGGAATAGATTATTCGAGGAGCCACGGGTTCTTTGATATACTCGTTGTCGATCAGCAGAAAATAATTCAACAAAAACACGACAACGGAAGCGATGCAGCCCCACACTATGCTTTTGCGTTTCGTTTTTCTAAGCTCGCTTATCTGAATTCTTTTCTCTAAATTCGTTTCATCTTTTGCGCGTTTTTCCGATTGTTTTTTTGCTTCCAGACAATTTTTGCAAAGTACTTGCGGACTGTCGCAACCGAAATTATCCGAAGTTACCGCTCTTCCGCAAGAAACGCAGTATCCTATCGGAGCGGCCGCTTTCCCTGATTTGATGACCGTCGCTACCGAAGAAGCGACGTCGGTCGAAAGCTTTTTCGCTTGTTGCTCCGTGATACCTATTCCGGAAACGCGCACGTTTTTTTCATAATTTGTTTCCATATCTAAAAATTCATCAACCGAAATTTTAAATATATCACATATTTTTTTTATCGTCGCCAAATCCGGTTCGGCCATATCGTGTTCCCATTTCGAAACGGCCTGCGGACTTACGCAAAGCACTTCCCCCAGTTGGGATTGAGTCATGTTTTTGCTTTTTCTTAGTTCTGTGATTTTTTGTCCATAAGTCATATGTCAACCTCCTAACACTATCGATTATAGCAAAACTCAACCTCTTGTTGCAATCCCAACAGCTCAACCAAAAGTTGAATTGCTGGAAATTTGGTTGAAAATGCACACATACCTGCGTTTGCACGCTAAAATTAAAAAGTGCCGACCTTTGCGAGGACGGCACTGCAGACTATACCTTTTCGCAAAGCTACCACACTATTTCACATAATCGCAAGAACGATTATAGGCGATACGGTATAAATCTACCAATACAGTATCGTCCTTGACAAGAAAGGCTACACCTTTCGACTATATGAAATAATGTGGTAACTATAGTTTAACACAAAACTTCGGAAAAAAGCAATGAAATAGCTACATTAATTCTAAATCTAAATCTTAATATATAAAAAGCCGTCCGGAGTGCGGACGGCTCGGATTATTTTTTGAGGCGTTTGTCGAGGCGGGTGGCGAGGTGTGTGCCGACGGCTTGAATGACGCCGACGATTGCAACCAGCACCACGACGGCAAGAAGCATGACGGGATATTGATAGCGATAATAGCCCTGCATGATGGCGACGTTGCCGAGGCCTCCGCCGCCCATTGCTCCGCCCATCGCCGAATAGCTGAGAACGGTGGTTGCCGCGACGGTGAGGTTTTGGATAAGCGACGGAACGCTTTCGGGAATCATCACCCTGAAAATGATCTGAAGCGGGGTTGCCCCCATAGATTCCGCGGCTTCGATGACGTTTTTATCGACCTCTCTGAGGCTTGTTTCGACCAGTCTTGCCACAAACGGGAACGACGCCACCACCAGCGGAACTATGCTTGCCGCGGTGCCAACCGACGTTCCGACGATCACCCTCGTAAGCGGAATGGCGAGCATCATAAGTATCAGAAACGGAACAGAGCGCAAAACGTTTATCACTGCGGAAGTGACTTTTAAGAGCCATTTCGGAATAGGTAAAACGCCTTTTTCGTCACCTGTGGCGAGAATTATGCCGAACGGCAAACCCAAAACAACGGCAAAAAACGTTGCCGCAAGCGTAACGTACAGCGTTTCCCAGGTTGCAAAAAGAAAGTCGGAACGAACAATATCCCATGCGGTTTTCCAGGCTTCCCCGGAGAAAACGTTATCAAACATCTGCAGTCACCTCCGTTGCCACGATGTCGGGAGTGCTTTCAAAGTAACCGACGGCCGCTTTTGCCTCCGTCTGATCCTTAAGCCCCAAAAGCATATTGCCGAAAATTTTGTCGCCTATGTTTCTGGTGGAAGCGGAAACGATGGACGCCGCTATGCCCTTTTCCATGGCAAGTTTAGCAATGAGCGGAGTGCCTGTCGCCGAAGCGCCGTTGAACACCACTCTGACGAACGCTCCGCCGATGTCGGGAAGCGCGTCCGCAGCTTCCGAAGCGGGAAACACCAGCTTTTTGGCCGCGGCGGATTGCGGATTTCTGAACACTTCCGAAACTTCGCCCGTTTCGACGACTTCTCCGCCGTCCAGAATCGCGACCTTTTTGCAAATATCCTCGACAACACTCATCTGGTGAGTTATCACGATGACGGTTATGCCCAGCTCTTCGTTTATGTTTTTCACGAGCGACAAAATTTGCCCCGTGGTTTTCGGATCGAGCGCGCTGGTGGCCTCGTCGCAAAGCAGAACTTTTGGTTTTGTTGCCAAAGCCCTTGCTATGGCTACCCTCTGTTTCTGCCCTCCCGACAGCTCTGCCGGATAGGCCTTTTCTTTCCCTTCGAGGCCGACGAGCGCCAAAAGACGGCGAGCCTCCGCTTCGGCCTCCGATTTTTTCACTCCCGAAAGTCTGAGCGGAAAAGCAACGTTTTTCAGGCAGTTCCGCTGCATCAAGAGGTTGAAGCTTTGGAAAATCATTGCTATTTTGCGGCGGGTTTCGCGAAGTTCGCGTCCTTTTTGCCCGGTGATGTCCTCTCCGTCGAAAAAGATTTGCCCTTCGCTCGGTTTTTCCAAAAGATTTATACACCTGACGAGTGTGCTTTTGCCTGCGCCGCTCATTCCTATTATTCCGAATATTTCGCCGTCTTCGACCTTGACGTTCACCGACTTCAACGCTTCCACCTTTCCGCTGTCGGATACGAAAGTTTTTGACAGATTTTTCAGCTCGATCATTTTATCTCTCCAACGATCCGGACGCGGTTTTTATTGCATTAAGGGACGTATGTTTTTTGCTGTAAATGCCCATCGGTTCGACATGAACCGCGCCCACGGAAACAAGATGCGTTCCGTTTTTCAGGTTGAAATCGTCAAGATACGGCGAATGTTGGAAGTAGTTTGCGTCCAGGCTTCCGTCCTCGAGCGAAAGATTAGGCTGAACGTAGTCGGAGTATTCCACGACTTCAAGCGTAACGTTCTTCTCGGCAAGTATCTCTTTTGCAACCGAAAGGATTTCGGCGTGCGGCGCCGGCGACGCGCCCACTTTTATGGTCTGTCCGGAAAGCGCGGCGTAGTCCACGGAAGAGTCAAAGCCGTCGCCTGCGTTTTCCACAACCGAAATTACGGCTCCGCCGTAAGTTGCAGATATATAATTCTTCACTCTTTCGGACTTCAACGCCGCCATCAAAGCTTTGGTTTTGGCGGTTTCTTCGTTGCCCTGTTTGACTGCCACCACGTTGCCGTAGGCTGAATAGGCGCCTTCAACGGCCAGTGCGTCGGAGGCCGGATTAAGTTTTGCCGCAAGTGCGAAGTTGGAATTTATGACGGCGAAATCGACGTCTTGCAAAAAGTTCGGAAGCTGCGCGGCTTCGACCTCTTTGAATTTGATGTTGTACGGATTTTCCACGATATCGCGGACCGTGGCCGTGATGCCTGCACCCTCTTTGAGTTTGATGAAGCCTTGCTGCTCCAAAAGCATCAACGCTCTTGCTTCGTTGGTTGTGTCGTTAGGCACGGCTATGACTACGCCGTTTGCCTTCGTGCAGGCCGTAAAGCCTGCGGCGAGCGCTACGGTGAAAACCACTGTAATGATTGCGGTAAGAATTTTTTTCATTTTGATATTCTCCTTGGTTATTTTCAAAATTGACATAAAAAAAGGAAGCTTTTCAGCTTCCCATTTACCTTTACTATATTTTGCCGCGAAAGCCGATTTTAAGCAATATTAAACTGGTGCATGCCCGGCATGCACATCGGCATCATCATGGAGATTGCTCGTTTAACTTGCTTCATAGTTCACCTCGTCGGTTTCTATGGGCATTTTATCATTGCGAGGCGAATATGTCAACACAAATTGAAAAATTTTTTCCGATAACCGACGATTTTTGTCGAAAAGCCTAATCGGTGCAGATTTTTGCGCTTGCAAAAGCTTCGCCGCCGTGCTATCATATAGAAAACGACTTCGGAGAAAATATGACGAGAGAACAACTGTTTTTATCCGTAAAAGAGCTTTTCGGCGTCCGCCCCGAATTTTTGTGGAAAAAAGATCCCGAAAGCGCAATTTTCAGAAATCCCGAAAACGACAAATGGTTCGGGATAGTTATGTCCGTTCCGAAAAGCAAATTTTTCGGCGACGACAAAACCATGGCGGACGTTCTGAACGTCAAGTGCGGTCCCGTACTTGCGGCGGGGCTGGTCAAAAAACCGTACGTCTTCCCCGCTTACCACATGGCGAAAGGCAGCTGGATAAGTATTCTTATCGCCGACGCCCCTTCCGACGAAGAAATTTCGGACCTTCTTTCGCTTTCCCGCGCGATAACTTCGGGAAGTTTCAAAAAAACAAACGAATAACGCCTGAAAAATATGTCGAAAACGCTTGCTAAACCGCATTAAATTTGGTATATTAATAAGCGCAATGAATATGCCCTCTTAGTCTAGTGGTCTAGGACGCTGGCCTCTCACGCCGGTATCAGGGGTTCGAACCCCCTAGGGGGTGCCATCAAAAAGGCAAGCCGAAACGGCTTGCCTTTTTTCTATTAAACCCGAACACCATCCGCACGAAGCGGTTTTTTTATAGCGTTATAACGTTTATTACGTAACCTGCGATGACGCTTATCAAAAAAAGCGAACCTACGATAAAAAGGTTTTGCTTTTGATTTTTGTTCTGCTTGAAAAGCACGGCTACGGCAATGCCTGCATTCACCGAGAGGCCTGCTACGGTGGCCCCCAAGGTCAGGGCGTCCATAATGTAAAGCTGGGTTATCACCACGCTCGACGCGCAATTCGGTATAAGCCCGACAATCGCCGACAGCACCGGTTGCGCCCAAGTGGTGGCCGACAGGAACGACGCGATTTTCTCTTCTCCCACAAAATGCACCAGCATTCCGATCAGAACATTTACGATCAAAATATACAAGCAAATTTTCAAACTATGTTTTAACGGGTGCAAAACATAGGCCTTAACACCGTTTTTTGCATTGAGGTCGTGATGACAGCAACCTTGCTCGACGGCGCCTTCTTCGTGCTTGTGCTTTTCGCGACCGTCGTCGTCATGCTCGCCCTCTTCGTGTTTGTGCGCCTCGCACTGCTCCACGGTGATAAGCTCGGTTTTTCTGCTTCGGAAAATAAGATCCGCGCCGTAACCTACGATGAGGGCAAGAACTATCTTGCACAAAATAAGCGGCCAAAGTTTATTCAGGTTGGTGACGTTTCCGAGAAGAATCGGCACAGCCTCGTCGCTGGTGGCAACGTAAACCGCAAGCAAAGTCCCGACCGAAATATGACGTTCGGCAAACAAATCCGTGGCCATGACGCTGAAACCGCATTGCGGGACCACGCCCACGCCCGTCCCTATAAGCGGGCCGAATTTGCCGCCCAAAAGCTTGTTGTGCTTGAAACCTATATGCCCTTTCACCTCGATCACCTCGATGATGACGTAGGTCAAAAACAGAAACGGCAAAACCTTCAGCGTATCTAAAACGGCGTCTAAAATTACTTCTGACATAACAACCTCACAGGCTTCGTATTATAGCCCTTTTTATCGTTTATTGCAAGCATTTTGCCGATTTTTTGAAAAATCGCCTCTTTGCACCGTAAATGGTTTGACATAACGGCCGACGGGTTTTAATATTAAAACGGAAACTAAAGTTTCCTAATCCGTGTATTATTTATTTCAATTATTTTCGCAACATATCAATCGAAAACCGAAGTGGAAAGGTATCTGTCGCCGCTGTCGGGCAGAATGCAAACCACGGTTTTGCCTGCGTTTTCCTCTTTCTTTGCAATTTCCGTTGCGGCGCAAAGAGCAGCTCCCGAGCTTATGCCCACCAGTAAGCCTTCGGTGGTTGCAAAGAGTTTTGTATAGCGATAAGCGTCGTCGTCGGAAACCGGCGTTACGCTGTCAAAAACGGATCTGTCCAGAACGGCCGGCACGAACCCTGCGCCTATGCCCTGAATTTTGTGCGCGCCGGATTTCCCTGCCGACAAAACCGGAGAGCTCTGAGGTTCCACGGCGACCACTTTCAAGCCGCTTATTCTTTCCTTCAAAAATTTGCCCGTGCCGGTTATTGTGCCGCCCGTGCCTACGCCCGCAACCAGAAAGTCCACTTGTCCGTCGGTGTCGGCGTATATTTCGGGGCCTGTGGTTTTGTAGTGCGCGGCGGAGTTTGCAGGATTGTCGAACTGTCCCAAAACTATGCCTCCAAGCTCCTCGGCAAGCTCGTTTGCTTTTGCGATCGAACCCTTCATGCCGAGTTTGCCGTCGGTCAGCACTATTTCCGCGCCGTAGGCCGCGATAAGCCGCCTTCTCTCCACGCTCATGGTTTCGGGCATAACAATTATCACTCTGTAGCCTTTTGCCGCGCCTGCCGCCGCAATTCCGATGCCGGTGTTGCCGGAAGTCGGTTCGACAATGACGCCGGACGGTAAAAGCTTGCCCTCTTTTTCCGCCGCCGAAATCATTTCCGCGGCGATCCTGTCCTTAACCGAGCCGCCCGGATTGAAGAATTCTATTTTCACCAGAAGCCTTGCCTTAAGCCCCAGCTTTTTTTCGAAATTCACCGCTTCCATAAGCGGAGTTTTGCCGACAAGTTCGGTTTGCGATTTATAAATTTTTGACATATTATATACGTCCTCCTGTTCTCTTGCTTTCAAAATGTCTGTAACTTTGCTTTTTCCGACTTCTTTTACGGTTATCGTCTTTTCGTTTCTCCGAATCTGTCAATCAAATTTTCGGCAGCCATAGCCAGATATTTTTTTGCGTTTACGATGGAATCTTCCCGTGAAGAAGCGTATTTTTCAAGCGTTTCAACGGCCGAAAACCCCATATCTTCGAGCTCTTTTTCGGATAGCTCGGAAGTTCCCGCTATGCCGTAGAGCGGCACACCGAAAGCTTTTGCCGCCGCGGCGATTTTGGAAACGATCTTCCCCGAAAGCGTCTGACTGTCGATTTTGCCTTCTCCCGTAATCACAGCGTCCGCCGTTTTTATTTCGTCCAAAACACCCGTAAGCTTAAGAACGTAATCCGCTCCGCTCTCTATCGTTGCCCCAAGATACGCCGCCATTCCGCCAGAAAGTCCTCCGGCGGCTCCTGCCCCTGAAAGATTTTCCAACGAGACGCCCGTGGCTTTTTTCGTTACGGCGCAAAAGTTTTCCATTCCGCGTTCCATAATTTCCAAATCCTCTTTCGTCGCGCCCTTTTGCGGGCCGTAAACGTAGGTTGCGCCGAAGCGCCCTAAAAGCGGATTCGTTACGTCGGAAAGCACCCTGAAACTTACTTCCGAAAAAGAATTATCGCTCGGGAGCTTCACCGACGAAATATTTTGCAAGGTTCCGCCCGTCGGCAAAAATTCCGCTCCGTTACCGTCCAAAAACCGAAACCCCATTGCCGAAAGCGCGCCCGCACCGCCGTCGTTGGTGGCGCTTCCGCCTGCAAAAAGCAAAATTTCGCGCGCGCCTTCTCTTATTGCGCGCATAACGAGTTCCCCCGTTCCGTAGGTGGTGGTTATAAGAGCGTTATGTTCAGAGTACGGAATCAAAGTAAGCCCCGACGCCGCAGCCGTTTCTATGGCCGCAGCGAAGTTTTTGACGGCGTACTCTGCCCGAACGGAATCGCCGTTCGGTCCTGCAACTTCGGCCGATCTTTTCTTAAAACCGCAACCCTCCGCAAGCGCGTCGACGCTTCCTTCTCCGCCGTCCGAAACGCCGAAACCGACGACGAAAACGCCTTTTGACTTTTCGGCCGCCCTGCAAAATGCCGACGCTATGCTTTTCGAGTCCAACGATCCCTTGAAGGAATCCGCCGCCACAACGACTTTTTTCATAACCCACCTCGTTTGCTATAAAAATTGTAGCACAAAGCTATGCCGTTTTCAACGAAATCAACCAAAAAGACTTCACAAAAGTGAAGTCTTGTTTTTCAGCCGAGCGACACGTCCAGAATCATCATAACCACGAAGCCCGCCATAACGCCCCAAGTGCCGAGGTGCGGATTTGTTTCCAGTTTTGCATCCGGGATAAGGTCCTCCGCCACGACGAAAATCATCGCTCCCGCCGCAAACGCCATAAGCCACGGCTGCAGTGACGTCAACGCCGACGCAAGGAAAAATCCTATCACCGCAAACACCGGTTCTACCGCCCCCGAACCCATGCCGTACAAAAACGCCTTGTTTTTGCTGCCCGTTTCGGTTTTAAGCGGAAGGGACACGGCCGCGCCCTCCGGGAAGTTCTGTACTCCTATGCCGATGGCAAGCCCGAGAGCCGAAATATACGCCGAATGGTCGGCCATTGCCGCCGCCGCGCCGAACGCGAATCCTACGGCCAAGCCTTCCGGGATATTGTGTATGGTCACCGCCAGAAACAGTTTGACGGATTTTTTGACGGAAACGCGGGGGCCTTCCTCCTCGCCTCTCGTGTGCATGTGCGGAACCATGTGGTCCAAAGCCACCAAAAACAGGCCGCCGACGATAAAGCCTATAGCAACCGGCAAAAACCCTATCTTGCCGCTTTTTGCGGAAGCCTGCTCGATTGCGGGAATCAGCAGCGACCATACGGACGCGGCAATCATGATGCCCGAAGCAAACCCCAAAAACAAGGTGTTCGCTTTTTCGGAAATTTGATTTTTGAAAAAGTAAACTATCGAAGAACCCGCCGTCGTCATCACAAAGATGAACGACATGCCGAGCACTGTCAAAGCCGTGTCAGACATATACCACCTCTATTGCCGTACTAAATATTTAAAAAAGAATTTTTGCGTATCCGAAAGAATGTTTTTTCCCGTTTTTGTTACCGTTGAAACGGCGAATGCGTGATTTCCGTACAAAAGTCCGGAGCATTTGTAAAGCACGTTTTCCACTCCGGCGGCGTCCAGTTTTTCTTTTAGCGCAAAGCTCTCGGATTGAAGCTTATCTCTTTCTCCATACAGAATGAATGTCGGAGGAAAACCATTGTCCAAAAGGTGCACCGGCGACAACTTTTTGACAAATTCATCGTGTTTGCCGACGGCAATTTCCTTTGCCGGAACACCCGCAAAACACTCGACCATAAGTTTCATATCTGGAAACTTCGAGGTTGACAACGCCTTTAAGTCGTATGCGCCGCAATTAAAGACGTTAACCTTTGATTTGAATTCGGCATGGTGACGAAACACAACCCCGAGTTCGTCCAAAAGCTCGGAATGTTCGGACAAAACGCACAGCATCATTCCGAAATAAACGCCCGCCGATTCCCCCGCAACGGCAACTCTCGATTTGTCGAAATTGAACCGATGTGCATTGTCGTATAAAAAATCAACGGCCGAAAGCACTTGCTGAAGCTGTTCGCGCCAAGTGATTTTCGGAGTATAATCATAGTCGACGTTGGCGACGGCAACGCCTTTTCTTGCATATTCATAGAGATAAGTACGGCGCATATTTTTGACGCCGGATATCCAGCCTCCGCCGTGAACGTATATGAGAAGAGGCAGTTTTTTTCCGTCGTTTTTCGGGCGCATAAAGTCAAAAGTTTCGTGTTTTTTTGCGCCGTAAGAAATATCTTTTTTCAGGTCGACGCCATTCGGCCGCCTGAAAAGTATGGCTAAGGCCACTCTTTCGGTAAAATTGTACCAGTGTTTTGCAACGTAAGAATGTACAAGCGTAGTTTTTTTCATAACATCCTCCATGATAGATTATAGCATGACTATAATAAAAATTCAACAATCGAACCTTGTCTTTTTATCAATTCGGTTGAAAAATCATATATGGTGTGCTATAATTAAAATTGTCGAAGATATATCGAAATTATGGGGGAATAACATGAATTTATTCAAAAACAAATTTTTCAACTCGGCGATTTTGGCGGCGTTTTGCCTGTCGCTTGCGTTGGGCACGTTCGTCGGCCTTGATTTTTCAATGGCCTCGGACGGCGCCTTTGCGGCGGAAACCGCGTCCGGTTATTACGCGTCTTTGGAAAACGAAACTTCGCAAGGGGCGGCTTTCCGCACAAAACTTGCGCAAATACTCAAAGATACTCACACCCGCGAAACCTCTTACGACGATCTTAAGACCGTTTACAAAACGACCGACAAAGATCCTAACAAAAGCGGAAACATAATCTGGTTCTACACCGGCACGTCGGTTGCGTTTTCCGGCAATTTCAACGGAGGAACTAATCGCGAACACGTTTGGCCTAAAAACGGCGGCAAGGCTTTTCCCGCGTCGTCCAAAGCGGGTTCAGACGCTCACCACCTCAGGCCTTGCAACGCCAACTTGAATTCCAAAAGAGGCAGTTACGGATATGACGAGGTCCCTCAGATTCCGTCCAACATAGTCGAAGAAAACGGCTCCACTTCCTACGGCAACCTTTGCTATCTGGCAAACGGAACGTTTTATCCGGGCGAAGGCTACCGCGGCGCAACCGCCAGAATTCTGATGTACGTTCAGACGAGATGGGGCACCGAATACAGCCTCAAATTCGTCGACGGCCAAGGCCACAACAAAACCATAGGCAGCATTTCCACCCTTATGAAGTGGCACCTCGAAGAACCGCCTACGGAAGAAGAATACAGAAGAAACGAAGAAGTTTACAAAATTCAGGGCAACCGCAACCCGTTCATCGATCATCCGGAATACGCTGCCAGGATTTATTGCTACGACGGCGAAAGCTACAACTCCGCTCTTCAAACCGTCGTCAACACCTACGGCGACTATGAAGGCACCGACGTCGAAAGCATCTCCTTCGGCGAAACCGAAACCACCGTTGCCGTCGGCGAAAGCACAGCATTGACCGTTTCCGTAACGCCTTCCTCTGCCGCGGCAAACGTTTTGTGGACGTCTTCCGACAATTCCGTGGCAACCGTCGCAAACGGCACCGTCAAAGGCCTTAAGCAAGGCACCGTTACCATCACCGCAACGGCGGCAAACGACAGCAACATAAAAGCAAGCATTACCGTGAAGGTTATCGGCGTTTCTTCCGTCACCGTGACGGGCACACCGACGAAAACCTCTTACGTTGCGGGCGAAAAATTCAACCCGCAAGGGCTGACGGTTACCGTTACCTATTCGGACGGTTCCACCAAAACGCCTTCCGTCACAACCCTCAAGTGGTTGGACGCAACGACCAAAACCGAAACTTTAACTGCAGGAACGACCTCGGTTATCCTGTCATTCGGCGGAATTGAAAAAACGGTTTCCGGCATAACGGTTAAGGCCGCGACGACCAAAACCGTGTCGTTTGACAGGAGTTCCGTTTCGGGAAGCGGCACCTATAACTGGAACAACTGGACCGCAGGCGAAATCACGGGCAAGGTTTATTCCTACCCGGGAAATAAAAACCAAATTCAAATGAACAACAACAAAAGCCGTCAATGCTATTTGTTCAACGACAAAGCCTTGACCGGCGGTATCCGGACGATAACGATCAAAGTTTCCTCCGGGAAAAAGTGGGAGCTCCGCACTTCCAAAACCCCGTTTGACACTTCGGCAAATCCTTACCCAACCACGGGGACTTCGCACGGCGAAAAAACCGCCACGTCCGACGGAATAACCTGGACAGTCAACACCACCGACGAATACTTTGCCCTTTGCTACAAAGATTCCGGCGCGGTTTACGTTGACTCCGTCGAAATGACTTACGGCTCTATTCAGCAAGAGGAATGTTCTCACACCTTTGGCGAATGGCAAACCGTAACCGAAGCCACCGAGGATGCGGAAGGTCTGGAAAAACGCGTCTGTTCCAAGTGCAACGAAGAAGAAACCAGATCCATTCCTAAACTTCCGTGCTCCCACAACTTCGGCGAATGGCAAACCGTAACCGAAGCCACCGAAGACGCAGAAGGTTTGGAAAAACGCACTTGTTCCAAGTGCAACGAAGAAGAAACGAGATCTATTCCTAAACTTCCGTGCTCTCACACCTTTGGTGAATGGCAGACGGTAACGGAAGCCACCGAGGACGCGGAAGGTCTGGAAAAACGCGTCTGCTCCAAATGCAACGCGGAAGAAACGAGGTCTATTCCTAAACTTCCGTGCTCCCACACCTTCGGCGAATGGCAGACAGTAACCGAAGCCACCGAGGACGCGGAAGGGTTGGAAAAACGCACTTGTTCCAAGTGCAACGAGGAAGAAACCAGATCCATTCCTAAACTTCCGTGCTCTCACACCTTCGGCGGATGGCAGACTGTAACGGAAGCCACCGAAGACGCAGAAGGTCTGGAAAAACGCACTTGCTCCAAGTGCAACGAAGAAGAAACGAGATCTATTCCTAAACTTGCCGCAGGCGGCAACTTCCAAAAGGCCGTGGACGCCATTGCCGACGCAACGACGACGGAAGAAAAACAAGCGGCAATCGACAACGCTATGCAAGAGTACGACAAGCTCTCCCCTGCCGATCAGGCCAAAATGCACGACTCCTATCTAAAATTGCAGGAATATATCGACGACTTAAGCGGCGGAGATAGCGACGGCGGAAAAGTGAAACCGTACGTATGGGCCATTTTGGGAATAATCGGCGGCGCGGCACTCGTCTTTGCAATCTGCTACGCTCGTTCGCGCAGGCGCAAAGCTTAACCGACCACATACCGCCAACACATTATTACGCCGTACAAAAAAACTCGTTCTTTCGGGAGCTACGGCACGTATACTAAAAAAGAAAATTTTTAAAGAGGTAAATCATATTATGTCAGCAGCAACAGTCATCTTCAAAGCCATAGATTATATGTTCGATCTTCAGCAAAACCCTATCGGCCGAACCAAACGCAACATGAAAAACGTGGTGAAAACCACCGACATCGTCTATGACGAATCGGACAAAAAAGCCTGCACTCTGGACACTTTCGTCATACCTAAAGAGGAAGGCAATTATCCTGTTATATTCGAAATTCACGGCGGCGGCTTCGTTGCCGGCGACAAAAAATACCGCAGATGTCTTTCCGCCTGGTACGCGCAGGAACTCGGCGCATTCGTCGTCAACGTAAACTACGGCTTAAGCCCTAAATACAAATTCCACCAAGTCATTCCGCAACTCGTGAACGCCGTCAACTGGGTTGCCGACCACGCAGAAGAACTCAGGCTGGATTTGTCCCGCTTCGTCGTAACCGGCGACAGCGCAGGCGGCTACTACTCCGCTTACCTCGCCGTTTTGCAATCCAACCCCGAACTTCAAAAGAGGCTCGGCGTCGAAATGAAAGCGAAATTCACCGGCACCGTGCTCGATTGCGGTATCTACGACATCGTAACCGCTTTGGGACAAAAGGTTCTCTTCAACCTCACCGACAGCATCTGCTACGACTTTGTCGGCGTGCACACGAACGAAATCGAAAAATACGAGTATATCGACGTCGTTTCGCCGTCCAGCTTCGTAAATTCCGAATTTCCCGTGGCTTTCATAACGCTGGCCGCAAAAGACTTTTTCTGCGGCGGACAAGGCGAATATCTGTCAAAACAGCTTGACGATCTCGGGATTTATCACGAGGTTTACGCAAGCACCAGATTTATGGACAACCACACCTTCCCTCTCACCTGGACCAGCAAGGCCGCCAAGGCAAACAACGAGCAAGCAATCACCTTCCTGAAACGCTTTGTAAAAGGCGAAATCTAACCGATTCTGTGGCCGCCCGCGTGGCGGCCGTGTTTTTATGAAAAAATTTGCGCTTATAGGAAAAGATATATCCTACACCGTATCGCCGTTTGTCCACAAACGGCTTTTTTCGCTTAAAAACAGCGAGGCCGCTTACGTCGTTCTGGACGGCGAAGCGGACGACGTTTTTGCGGCGGCAAAATCGCTTGACGCCTACAACGTTACCAAACCGTATAAAGAGAAAATCACTTCCGCTCTATCAAATCTTTCGGACGAAGCAAAGCTTTTCGGCTCCGTCAACACGGCGTTTAAAAACGTAGGCTACAACACCGACGTTTCCGCCCTCGAAAAGTGCTTGGAAAAGAAAGGTCTATCGCTTTCGGGAAGCACCTTGATTTTGGGTTTTGGCGGCCTCGGGAAAGCGGTTGCCACCCGCTCGCTGGAACTATCGGGCAAGGTTACTGTGGCTGTCAGAAGCTCCTCACTTGAAAAGACAAAAATCGCAATAACGGCACTTAAAACACGTTTTCGAAGCGGTGAAATATCGGTTTATGACGTTTCAAACGTCAGCGGTCAATTCGATTTGCTTATAAACGCAACGCCCGTGGGGACGTTTCCGAAGCACCTCGAGTCGCCCGTTCCGAAAAGCGTCGTGGCGCAGGCAAAAGCCGTTTTCGACTGTGTTTACAATCCTACCAAAACCGCTCTCGTTCTTATGGCCGAAAGCATGGGAATTCCGTCGTGCGGCGGGCTTGAAATGCTTGTCAGGCAGGCCGCAGAAGCGCAGAAAATCTGGCTGGGCAGCGACTTTTCGGAAGAAGATATTTCACTCGTCATAGACGAAACCTCGGCCGAACTTCAGAATTTCCCGACGAACGTCGTGCTTTCCGGCTTTATGGGCGCGGGAAAAACCGAAGTTGCAAAAAAAATCGGCGAACTTACCTGCTTTTCGGTGCTGGACGTCGACGACGTGGTCGAAAGCCGCGGCAAAACCATATCCGAAATTTTCGCCTCGGGCGGCGAAACGGCTTTCAGAGCCGCGGAAAAGCAAGCCGTGGCCGAATGCTCGAAAAAACGCTCCTCCGTCATTGCAACGGGTGGCGGTTCCGTTTTGGACGAAGCCAACGTGAAGGCCCTGAAGTCCGGCGGAAAAATCGTTTTTCTGGACGCGCCGTTCGACGTTTTGTACGGCCGAATCGCCGCCGATTGCTCCCTTAGGCCGATTGCAAGCAGACTTTCACGCGATGAGCTTTTGGCGCTTTACGATGAGCGCAGGCAGGCGTATCTGTCTTCAGCGGATTTCGTCGTGGACGCCTCGGGCAGCGTAGAGGACGTCGCAAGATCGGTCATTTCGCTCTTTTGACTTCCCTTTTGTTGACAAACCCCCTTTTATAGGCTAATATTTAAGTATTAGTTTTATAAAGGGGTTTTTTGATGAAAAACTTTTTGGTGATAAACGGACCAAACCTCAACTTCCTCGGCACGAGGAAGCCCGAAATATACGGCGCGGAAACGCTGGACGACATAATGTCCGAACTTTCTAAGTACGCAGAAGAAAAAAACGTCAAACTGCAATTCGCGGGTTCAAACCACGAGGGCGCGATTATCGACGAAATTCATAAGGCGTTCTATCTGAAATCAGACGGCATCATTCTCAACGCAGGCGCCTACAGCCACTACAGCTACGCCATAAGAGACGCCATCGAAGCCGTTTCGATACCTACCGTCGAAGTGCATCTTTCGGACGTAAAAAACCGCGAAGCCTTCAGGCGTACGTCCGTTCTCGAGGACGTTTGCGCAAAAACCATTTCAGGCCACGGCAAACGCGGCTATATCGAGGCGTTGGACTTTTTGCTTAATTTGACTGCGGAGGAAGAAAAATGATAATTACGCTGAAAAAATCCGCAACGGCGCTTGACGAAAAATCGCTTGTTTCCCTTCTTTCGGAAAGCGGCCTTAAAGCGCAAATCGTGAAAGGCGAACTGAAAACCGTGGTCGCCGTCATCGGCGACACGTCGAAATTCGACGCAGACAGCATCGCCGCTTTGCCGTTCGTTTCGGACGTAAAGAGGATAACCGAACCGTATAGGCTGGCGTCAAGGACTTTTTGCGAAAAAGATACAATCGTCAAAATTGCAAACACTACCTTCGGCGGAGGCAACTTTGCGGTGATAGCCGGCCCTTGCTCGGTGGAGAGCGAAGCGCAGATATTCGAGGCGGCAAAGGCCGTGAAAGATTGCGGAGCCGGGATGCTTCGCGGCGGCGCGTTTAAGCCGCGCACTTCGCCCTACTCCTTCCAAGGCTCGATGGCCGACGGGCTGAAATGGCTTGTCGAAGCGGGAAAATCGGTGGGACTCCCCGTCGTTTCCGAAATCACCGATCAAACCAAGCTTTCGCTTTATGAAGACGTGGACATGCTTCAGACCGGCGCAAGAAATATGCAGAACTTTGCTCTGCTCAAGGAAGTTGCCGCTTTCAAAAAACCGGTTTTGTTGAAGCGCGGCTTTGCAAACACCGTGACGGAATTGTTGCTGTCGGCAGAATATTTGCTATGCGGCGGCCTTAAAGACGTGGTTCTCGCCGAACGCGGCATACGCACCTTTGACGACGCTATGCGTTTTACGCCCGACATCGGCGCAATCGTTGCGCTTAAAGAGCTGACGCATCTTCCGATCGTATTCGATCCGTCGCACGCGGCAGGCAATTCTTCGTTCGTATCTCCGCTTTCTCTTGCCGCAACGGCTGCCGGCGCAGACGGACTGACGATTGAAGTTCATCCGACTCCCGAAACCGCCCTTTCCGACGGACTGCAAGCCATCACTCCTGCCGAATTCGGCGTTTTAATGGATAAAATCAAAAAAATTAAGTGCGTTTTAGGTTGAAACAATGCAAAAACTGACTGTAAAAACTTCCAGACCGTACGACGTCTATATCGGGCGCGGCGCAATGAAGTTCCTTGAAGATCATTTGGAGGAACAGGGTTTTTGCGGCAAAATTCTGGTCGTTACCGACCAAACAATATTCGATTTACATTTCGACGCTTTGAAGCGTTATCTTCCCGTGGAAAACGTCGCCGTCAAAATTGTGCCCCAAAGCGAGGCCGCAAAGACGTTTGACAACTATTTGGCCGTGCTGCAAACGCTTTCCGACAACAATTTCACAAGAGGTGACGTCGTTTTGGCCTTCGGCGGAGGGGCGATCGGCGACCTTGCGGCGTTTGCCGCCGCGACGTATCTTCGTGGCATCAGATTTTTCAACGTTCCGACGACTCTTCTTTCGATGTGCGACGCTTCCGTAGGCGGAAAATGCGGCATTGATTTTTTGGGCAAAAACGACGTCGGCACGTTCTATCAACCAGAAATCGTGATTTCCGACGTTTCTCTTTTGGATACTCTTCCCGAAATTCAATTTAAGTCAGGCATGGCGGAAATTCTGAAATGCGCAATCATTTCGCCAATCGACTTTTCTCTTTTCGACGACGAAAAAAAGAACGTAGAGGAACTGATTTTTGCGGCGCTATCTTTCAAGGCGAAAATTGTGCAAGCGGACGAATTTGACAATGCGGCGCGCCACGCGCTAAACTTCGGACACACCCTGGGGCACGCAATCGAGCAGGCTTCGTCCTTCAAAATTTTGCACGGGCAAGCGGTTGCGGCAGGTATGACCATGATCACCGCTATGGCCGCTCAAAACGGCCTTGTTCACAAAGATATGCCCGATATCGTTGGCGGACTCATCGAAAAAATCGGCCTGAGTCCGACCTCTCCGTACGACTTTTCGGAGCTTAAAAAGTTTGTTGCAAAAGACAAAAAGAACTGTGGCGGGGTTTTGAAAATTGTCCTTGCTCCTCGGCCTCACGAGCTTATGATAGTGCCCGTGTCGCTGGACAGTTTTTTGGGAGGCGGAAAATGGGCGACAATTTAGAAAGCGTGCCGACCGTTTTTGCACCGGCATCCAAATCGGAATTTCATCGCGCGCTCATTATGGCGGCGCTTACCCAAAACGACTGCAAGATTTTCGGTTATTCAAATTGTGCCGACGTAAAAGAGACGATCGGCGCCCTGACGGCGCTCGGCGTGAGAATATCAAAAATCGACGGCGGCCTTGCCGTTGACGGATCCGAAATCAAAAAAAATCAAACCGTTGAGCTCAATATCTCCGAAAGCGCATCTACTCTTAGGTTTTTGCTTCCCGTTTTAGGCGCTCTCGGCATTTCGGGCAAAATTTTTGTCGGAGAAAGGCTTTATGTCAGATTTAACGACGATGATGTCAAATTGTACGATGACATCGGTATGAACGTCAAAAAAGAGAACGGCTATATAGCATTTTGCGGAAAGCTTTCGGGTGGCCGCTACATAGTGTCTGCCTCCGCGACGTCGCAGAATCTGTCGGGGCTTATCATGGCTTTGCCGACGATTTCGGAAAATTCCACCGTGTTCGTAAATGGCGCAGTGAGCCGCGGCTATGCGCTTATGACTTTGGAAATGTTGGAAAAGTTCGACGTTAAGCACACCGCGGACAACCTACATATCGAACTTGTAGGAAAGTATAAAGAAACAACCGTTTCGGTTTCGGGGGATTATTCTGCCGCCGCAAACTTTGCGCTTTTTGGCACGTTAAAAAACAGCCTGAACATTTTGGGACTTGCCGAAGATTCCGCCCAGCCGGACAAAGCATTTTTGAAAATTCTGAACAACTCCGGCGGAAAAGCCTATTTTGACGGAGGGACGCTGTGCGTCCGAAAAGCCGAAACTCTTCACGGGTTTTGCGCCGACCTTACGGACACTCCCGACGTCTTCCCCGTTTGCGCCGTGCTTGCGGCATTCTCCACCGGCGAAAGCGTGCTTATCGGGACCAACCGCCTGAAAAACAAAGAAAGCAACAGGCTCGCCGCAATAGAAAGAAATCTGTCGCTTATGGGCATAAAATTCGTGTCTGGCGCTAACCGCTTGCAAATTTTTGGCGGAAATCCGAAACCGTTCGTGCCCGATTCCTTTTCGGATCATCGCATTGCAATGGCTTTTTCCGTGGCCGCGGCGGCATTGTCGGTGAAACCGATTTGTGACGCTTGCGTGGCAAAAAGTTATCCGAACTTTTTTGAGGAACTTGAAAGAATATGTCAAAACTGAACTTCGAAAAATTGCAACTGGAAATTTCGGGTGCGTCGCACGACGACAAAATCGTGGGGCGAATTTTCGGCGTTCCGAAAAACCTGACAGTTGACTTCAATTACATAGAAAAACAACTTCGGCGAAGAAAAGGCGGAAAGGCTTACACAACGGGGCGAGCCGAAGCCGACAAACCCGTTTTTGTGAGCGGCGTATCGAACGGAAAAACCGACGGAAACGTCGTTGAGTTTTACATTGAAAACCAAAATTTCGACTCGAAGCCGTATCTATCCTTAGTATCCGTGCCGAGGCCGTCGCATGCCGATTATCCCGCACTTGTAAAATACGGCAAGCTTGAACCCGGAGGCGGCGTGTTTTCCGGCAGGCTTACGGCGATTTTAGTCGTTGCTGGAGCAATATTCAAACAGTTTTTGGAAGATAACGGCGTGAACGTCGTTTCGCACGTTTCGTCGGTCGGAATCGTTTGCGACGACAAACTCGACAGCTTAAATTCGGCAGACGAAGTCGATTTGAAAAATCAGGATTTTCCGGTCATAAACGGCCGAATTAAGGAAAAATACCTTTCTCTCATCGAAAAAACGCGCCTTGACGGCGACAGCGTCGGCGGCACCGTGGAATGTAAAATAAGCGGCCTTCCCGCAGGGCTCGGGAACGTATGGTTCAATTCCGCCGAATCGATGTTATCTGAAATGCTGTTTGCCGTGCCCGCGGTGAAAGGCGTTGAATTCGGAAAAGGATTTGCGCTTTCCGAGATGACAGGAAGCCGGGCGAACGACCCGTACGGCATATCAAACGACAAAATCATTGCCACGAAAAACGACAACGGCGGAATTTTGGGCGGACTGACGACCGGTATGCCGGTGCTCTTCAGGGTGGCGTTCAAACCGACGCCGTCTATTGCAAAAGAACAAGATTCGGTGGATTATATAACGAAAACACCGTGTAAAATATCGATTTCGGGGAAACACGATCCGTGTATCGTCGCACGCGCGGCGCCCGTTATCGAAGCCGTGGCCGAGTTTTGGGCGGCAGAATTACTTTTGGAGGGTAAATAAATGGACGAACAAATTTCCAAAGAACAACTTGACGAAATGAACAACGATTTGAAAAAACTGCGCGACGCAATCGACAAAGCCGACGACATATTGTGCCAAAGCTTCATCTACCGCATGCAAATCGTTACCGGCATAGCCAAATATAAAAAACTGCACAACCTGCCCGTTTCGGACGGCGAGAGGGAGTATCAGATACTTGGGCGCCTTATCGAAAAATTCGGCGAGCACAACCGCCCTTACATAGAAGACCTTTACGAAACGGTTTTCGCCGAAAGCCGCCGCATGCAGGAAAAACTTGTCAAATAAACTTTTGCAAAAATCCGTTTATCTTTCATAATACGTTCGTTTTTGAACACACTAAAATCAGTAACGAACAAGGAGGAAAACGTTGTGAGCAAAACTGTTTACAAAACCGGTCAAAAACCGGGCAGCGGCTCGTATATCTGCACCAACTGCCACACCCAGATTTGTCTGGATGCAAGCGACAAAATGCCGCCGTGCCCTAAATGCACGAACACCGAATTTACCAAAAAGTAAATTTGAGAGCAAAACAAAAATCAAAAAAAGCGACTCCCGCGGGAGCCGTTTTTTTGCGTGTTATCAGTTGTCGTATTGCGATTTATAGAGCCTGTAATAGAAGCCCTGCTTTTCAAGAAGCTCCTCGTGCTTTCCTATTTCGACGATTTTTCCGCCGTCGATAACCAAAATGACGTCTGCGTCTATGATCGTGGACAGCCTGTGCGCAATGACGAAACAGGTTTTGCCCTTCATCAAATTGTCCATGGCCTTCTGAATGAAGATTTCCGTCCTGGTGTCGACGTTAGAGGTGGCCTCGTCCAAAATCAGGAAATCCCTGTCGGTCAGAAACGCGCGGGCAATGGTGAGAAGCTGTCGCTGTCCGCCGGACACGTTCGAACAGCCCTCGTCAATCACGGTGTCGTAGCCGTCAGGAAGGGTTTTTATGAAGTGGTCGCAGTATGCGTTTTCGCAAGCTCGCTCAACCTCTTCCTTGGTAACGTTATCTCTGCCGTAGGCGACGTTTTCGAAAATCGTTCCGCCAAAGAGCCATGCGTCCTGCAAAACCATGCTGAAAAGACTTCGGACGCTGTTTCTGTCGGCTTTTTCTATGTCTTTGCCACCGATCAGAATCTCGCCTTTCTGCACGTCGTAGAAGCGCATAAGGAGGTTGACGATTGTCGTCTTCCCCGCGCCCGTCGGGCCGACGATTGCCACTTTCTGGCCTTTTTTGGCCGTGAAATTGAGGTTTTGAATGAGAGGTTTGTCTTCCGAATATGAAAAATCCACTCCCCTAAATTCCACGTCGCCGTCGGCGGTTTCGGGCATTTTGTCGGTTTGAGGCTGCATTTCCTCGGCGTCTAAAATGTCGTACACGCGTTTTGCCGCCGCCTTGACTTTCTGACTGCTCGCTAAGCCTCCCGAGATGCTTACGAGCGGATTCGAAAGCTGCTGGGTGTACAAAACGAACATAACGATGCCGTCGACGCCAAGCTCGCCTTTGACGGCAAAATAGCCGCCGTACAAACAGATAAGCGCATATACGATTTGGTTTATAACGGTTACGACAGGCGTTACGACGTTGTTGCTGAAAAAGGCTTTTTCGGAAAATTCGGCTTGCTTGCGATTAAGCTCTTTGAACTTTTGAAGCTGTTGTTTTTCGAGGTTGAATGCCTTGATGGTCGAATAGCCACCGTAAGTTTCCTCCGCGTGCGAACTTATCTTGCCGCCCGTTTCGAAGGTTTTGTCGAAATATTTTTCGGCTCGCGCCGAAAGCTTCGCTCCGGTAAACAGCGACAGCGGAACAACCGCCGTAACCACGAGTGCCAGCTGCCATTTTATGATAAACAGCATTGTGAGAATGGCCACGATCTGCACTGCGCCGAGAAGAAATACGTTCACGATGCTATACACAGGCGTGCTCATGTTGGAAACGTCGTTGTTCATGCGGTTAAGCACTTCGCCCGGGCGGGTTTTGTCCGCAAACGACACGGGAACTCTGGACAGTTTGTTTGAAATGTCAACCCTCAAGCCGTAGGTGAAATGGCGGCTTACGGTGTTGTTTAGGAGCGGAACCTGCAAATACGACAGCACTGCGTAAACGCCGTAAATCACCGCGAGAACGATAAGCTTCGGGCCGATTTCCCCGATGAGGTCGTCGGTCTGGAAGTTGCCCAAAAAGTAGTCGTTCAGCGTTCCCGTTATTTTGCCGAGAACCGCCGGCGACAAAAGGTCGCAGACCATCAGAAGCACGCTCAGCAAAATCATAACCGCCAGTCCGAATTTGATGCGGGAAAGCTCCGAAACGATTCTTCGCGTTATGGATTTGTCTTTCGATTTCATAAAAAACTCCTCCCCGACTGCGATATGAATATTTCGTTATACACCGAGCAATTTTGCAAAAGCTCCTCGTGTTTTCCGATGCCAACCACTTTTCCGTTGTCCATAACGATGATTTTGTCGCTGTTCATTGCGCCGGTTACGCGTTGGGTTACAACGAAAACCGTGCGCGGCGCAAGTTTATCTTTTATGGCGGTGCGGATTTTGGATTCGGTCATAAAATCCAAAGCGGAAAAGCTGTCGTCGAAAAGGAAAATCGTCGCTTTTTTCAAAAGCGCCCTTGCAATCTGAATACGCTGCTTTTGTCCGCCGGAAACGTTGCTTCCGCCCTGCGAAAGCTTGAAATCGAGCCCCTCCGGATGCGACGAAACGAAGCTTTCGAGCTGCGCGTCGCGCACGGCTTCCATAATTTGTTCGTCCGTAAAGTCCTGCCAAAGACCTATGTTTTCCCTGAGCGTGCCGGCAAATATCGTGCCCTTCTGAAGCACTGCCGAAACGTTGGTGCGAAGTCGTTCGCCGCTTATTCCTTCCACGTTTTCGCCGTCAAACGCCAGCGTGCCGGAAGTAGGTTTGTTGAACCCCAAAAGCAAGCTGACAAGCGTCGATTTGCCGCTTCCGGTGCCGCCGATTATGGCCACTTTCTCGCCTGCCTTCACCTCGAACGAAACGTCCGACAAAACAAGCTCGGAGCCGTCTGCGTACGCAAACGACACGTTATCGAACGAAACGTTGCCGTTAAGCACAGGTTTGTCCAAATCGGTTGCGTCGGGAATGCTTTCAGACTCCAGAATTTCCGACAGTCTTTTTACGTTCACCCTGACTCGCGGCACGAAAATCAGCGACCAGGAAAGCGTCATTATGCCCGACATTATAAGCCCGACGTACTGCACCACGGCCACGACGTCCGCGGCGGAAAGGCCCGTTCCCGATTGCATTCTTGTTGCTCCCACGTAAACGATAAGCAGCGTCGCTACGTTCAGAACCAGCATCGCAACCGGCGCAATCAGGCCGGAGCGGTTGTTTGCTTTTATGTAGTTCAAAACCATCTTGCGGGTGGCTTCGTTGGTTTTTTGACATTCCGTTTCGTCGCGGTTAAAGGCCCTTATCACTCTGATGCCGATAAGCCGCTCTCTGACCAGCTGATTCTGCCTGTCGGTCTGTTTGTCGGCTATCTCCCAGAGCGGGTGAATTTTGCGGCCGACCAGAATCACGGCGGCAATTATAACCGGCGTGAACGCAAACAGCAGAAGCGCCAGATAAGCGTCCTTCATAAACGCCAGCACCGAGCCGCATATCATATAAATCGGAATGGTGCACACGCCCGACAAAATGACGTCGGTAACTTCGCTCATCTGCCACACGTCGGTTTCGGTACGAGTCAGAAGCCCCGCCGCCCCCAAACGATTGTGATCGGAAAAAGTCATTTTGTTCGCTTTTTCGAAAACGTCGTTTTTCAGAAGCTCGGTGAACCTCGTCGTTGCTTTTAGATTTTGTTTTATGGCCATGATATGGCACGCCATGCCCACGGCCGCAACGGAAAACATCAACAGCACCGATTTCCAAACGTAGTCGAAATCGAGCTTATTGATGCCGTCGTCGACGATTTTGCTCATCAGAAGCGGCAACGCAAGATTGCATAGCGTCGCCACAACCTCGAACATACACCCGAAAACGGCAAACTTGGCGTTTGGTTTCAGGTATTTTGCAAATATTTTCATAAGTTATTCTTTTTTAAGTTCCTTTACGATTTTAAGTATTTCGGAAGCGATGGCGTCAAGCGTGCCGTTGCCGAACGGGTTTGCAAGTCCTGCTTCGGCAACCAGTTTGCTGAACGGCTCGGTGCCTCCTTTTTTGGCGAACGCGACGTAGCGATCCAAAGCGTTTTCATAGTCTTTGCGCATTTCGATCAAAAAGCCGAGCGCCACGGTTTGCGCCAGAGTGTAGTCGATATAATAGAACGGCGATTCGTAGATGTGCATCTGATATTGCCACCTGCGACCTTCACCGATAAAAGGCAGACCTTCGATGTCAAGATACGGACGGTATTTTTTCTCCAAAGATTTCCACACGTCCAAACGCTCCGCCGGAGTCATTTCAGGGTTTTCGTAAACGATATGTTGGAATTCGTCCACCGCCACTCCGTAAGGAATGAAGCACAACGACGACAAAAGATGCTTCAAGCGATATTTGTCGGCATTTTCGCCGAAGAACAAATCCATATATTTCCAGCTGAAAAATTCCATGCTCATGCTGTGGCATTCCGCGGTTTCCATACCGCCGACGCCAAGCTCCGGATCACCGGTGTAGAATTGCTGATTCATGGCAAACGCATGGCCGAATTCGTGAGTCATAACGTCCACGTCGCCCGAGCTTCCGTTGAAGTTGGCGAGGATAAACGTCTGCTTGAATTTGTCAAATTCGGTGCAATAGCCGCCGCCCCATTTGCCGTCGCGAGCGTCAACGTCGAAAGCCTCGGCTTCCTGCATGCTGCGCATAAATTCGCCGATTTCCGGACGCATATCGTCGTACATTTTTTGAGCGGCTTTGAAGATGCCGTCCTTGTCCAGAACCGGACGAGGATCGTCGGCCGTGTAAACCGCGTCGTCGTAGAAGGTGATTCTGTCGATTCCCATGTCCGCGGCGATTTCTTTTTTGACTTCCGCCACCACAGGAACCAGCGATTCCGCCACGTTCTTTCTGAAAGCTTCCACCATTTTGCGGTCGTAGTCCAGACGTGCCATGCGGTAATATCCCAGCTCCACAAAGTTTTTGTAGCCCATCTTTTTCGCCTGCAAATCACGGTTTTTCACAAGCTTATCGAAAAGCTCGTCCAGCTCCGCTTTGTGCGCGTCAAGCCCCTCGCCGAGAGCAATGCACGCTTCCCTTCTGACCTCTCTGTCCGAATCCTCCAAAAAACCTCTGACGTAAGAAAGCGGCTTGTCTTCTCCGCGCCATTTTATGGCAATCTGACTCATAAGCTGGCTGTATTCGGTTACGAGAGCGTTCTCCTGCTTCTTCTCTTCTTCGATGCAGCTGTTGTAGCACTTTTCGGCAATCTCGAGCCCTTTAAAAATGAGCGGATTCATCTTCGCTTCCACCTCTTTTCTGAACTTGTTGCCAAGCATAACTTCGGCGTATTTGTTGCCGATTTCCTCAAACAACGGGCCGTTTTCGTCGTAATAGTTCATTTCGCCGAGATAAAACTCGTCCCTGGTGTTCAGCGTATAACGGCAGTTGGAAAGCGACGCCGCCGTCTGATATTCCGTTTGCGCCTTCATAAATTCGTTTCTCGCGGCAATAACGTCGTCGGCACATTTCGCCTCCGAAACCGCCTTCTCAAACGCCGCAAACGCCGTGCGCATTTCTTCTATAGTGTACCTTTTGTATGGCAAATCTTTAACTTTAATTTTCATTTTCGTATCCTCCTCTGGATAAATAAATATATATTGTTTTAAGTATATACTTAACCTTTCTTTCCGTCAACCGATTGAGAGAAAAACCTCCTCTTTTGCCGCTTGGAACAAACAAAAGCTTATTTTGTGTAAATGGTCAGTTAAAAGTAGTTTTCCCTAAAAAGATAAGAAGTGCGAGGATATCCCTCGCACGACAAAACGCTCGCGTTTTGCTTAAAGGGAACAAGCACTTTCTTCGATAGAAAAATGAGGCCACGCCGCCGTCCACTCGTCCCAACGCTCACATATTTAAGCCGCACAAAGATTTGCGCGTCCGGTAAGATATGTTCGGTTGCTCCTCTTCCCACAAAAGGCTTGCCTTTTGCGGGTTCCCTAAATACACAGGCGGCGTGTTTCAGAGTGTCGAGCAGCTGCACTTTGTACGAAGTTTTCGGGAATTTTGCATGGCGCAGTGCGCCGCCCCGAAAACGAGTGACACAATCAGAAAAAGCTCCTGCACTGCGAGACCGAGAGTGTCCCCGCCCAACTGGGCTTTCCGTGGATTCCTTGTTGCATTGCAATAAGGGGAACGGAAACGGGGGAAACTCCGTGAGGAAGGGGGTAAGCTTTACTCCGCCCTCTAGCGGGTTTTAATATTGTCCCTTTCCAGGGGATTCCTCGGCAGGCTCGGAATGACAACAAGCAAAGCCGAAAAAGCGCTTGCATTTTTTCGGCGTGCGTAGGGGACAGCAAGCCAAAGTTTGACCGTTAGGGCAAAAATTGCGTAGCAATAGCCATCAGGCGACTTTGGCGAAGATGACGGCAAGCAAAGCCGACGAAAAGCCGAAGGCCTTTCAGGAGGCGTGCGTAGAGGACGCAAAACAATGGCAAAATGCGTAAGCATTTGAAGCGTAGCGGTTTTGGAACAAAACAGTCATTGTTTTGCAGACAACAATAGGGCGAAAAGCCAACGGCCTTTCACGAGGCGTGCGCAGAGGACAGCCCGCGCAGAGGTTGCGTTGCAACCGTTTTGCGTATGACGCAAAAAAAACGACGTCCCAAGTTCGCCCGTGGAGATGATGGCCAAGCGAGACGAACCAAACGCTTGCGCTTGAGTGAGTCGAACGCAGGCCACAGCCACGCAGAGGTTGCGCAGCAACCGTTTTGCGTATGACACAAAATAAAACCGCCCCTTGTGGTGCGTTGAGTGGAGATGACAACAAGCAAAGCCGACGAAAAGCCGTAGGCCTTTCACGAGGCGTGCGCAGAGGACAGCCCACGCAGAGGTTGCGCAGCAACCGTTTTGCGTATAACGCAAAAAAAACGACGTCCGGTATGGACGTCGTTCTGCGTGGAGCTGATAACCAGATTTGAACTGGTGACCTCATCCTTACCAAGGATGCGCTCTACCGACTGAGCTATATCAGCAAATTACTTGTCTATTATATTTTAACAATTTGAAGTTGTCAACCATTTTCGTCCCCTTAAAGATTTTTTGTCGAAATCTTTTTTTTGAAGCTGTGGCGAAAAGTCGGTTTTTCTCATACAAAAGCCAAAGGCGAACCTTCGGCTTCAAAAAACGAATATACTTTATTTCATTTTCTTTTTGAAAACTATGACTGCGGCCGTGCAAAGCGCCGCTCCGTAGGCCAAAACAACCCAAAGGTGCGGAAACATATCCGCATAGTTTCCGTTTGCCGCGGCAACGCAAAGGTCAACCGAGTGAGCAAAAGGCAACGCGTAGGCAACGGTTTTGAAGGCTTTTCCGACGAGGTCCAGACTGAAGAACGTCCCCGACAGCCACGCGGTGAGGTTGGTTATGAGCGCGCCGCAAATGCCGCCTACTTGTTTGTCCGTGAGAATCGAACCAAACAGCAATCCCATTCCCGCAAAAACCGTCGAGCAAGGTAAAAGCATCAATATACCCGTCAGCACGTTAACGGACGCTTTGAAACCGAGCGCCATGCCGAGAGCGTAGCAAACGATTCCCTGCGCCAAAACCAACGGGACGAGCGGCAAAGCGTAGCCGCCCAGAAAGTCGGAAGCGGTCATCGGCGACGAAAGCAATCGCTGCAACAGCGAACCGGATCTGTCCTTTGAAACGATAAGCGCGGAAAACAGCGTTATGAACGACAACCCGAAAATGGTTATGGACGGCGTCAGCCTTTCTGCCGGAAACGGCGAGGCTTCCGCAGGCACGTTATGCTGAATAATAGTCAGCAGAAGCAGCAGTATGCTTGGGAAAGCAATGCCGAAAAACAGGGTTAACGGATCGCGAACGATTTCCTTAACGTTCCTTTTTGCAAAAACGAGCATTCTCATAAGCTACCTCCGGAAGTAAGGGCGACGAAGGCGTCCTCGAAGTTCTTTTCACCGGTTTCGGCCACTATTTCCTCTGCCGTTCCGACTGTCAGAAGCTTGCCTTTTTTCATAACGGCAATGCGGTCGGAAAGCGCTTCCGCCTCCTCCAGATAGTGCGTGGTGAGCACGACGGTTATCTTGCCCTTAAGCGCGGAAATCTTTTTCCAAAGCTCCCTTCTTGCTATGACGTCAAGCCCCAAAGTCGGCTCGTCCAAAAACAGAATTTCCGGCTCCGAAACGAGCGCCAAAGCTATGCTGAGCCTGCGCATCATGCCGCCGGACAAATTCTTTGCTTTTTTGTCGGCCTCTTCCGTAAGCCCGAACGAGGAAAGCGTTTCTTCGGTTTTTTCCTTGATTTTTTCCTTGGGAAAACCGTATATGCCGGCGATAAATTCCACGTTTTCTCTGACGGTAAGAAGCGGAGCGACGGCCGTTTCCTGCGGCGAAACGCCGATGATTTTTTTGACTTCAGAAGCTTCGGTTCTGACGCTGTGTCCGCCCAAAAACGCGTCCCCTTCGTCGGGCGCCGTCAGACAGCTCAACATCTTTATCGTGGTCGTCTTGCCTGCGCCGTTGACGCCCAGAAGCGACACGAATTCGCCGCCCTTTATTTCAAGCGACAAATTGTCCACGGCCACCGTACTTTTATAACGCTTGGTGACGTTTTTCAAAACGATATCGTTTGCCATCAATTTTCCTCCGGTTGATTTTGCACCGAGAAAATGGCTTCGGCAAAGGTTTTGTAGTGATCGTTGTTGACGATGGCGATTCCTCTTTCTTTGTCGGCAAGCAGCAAAACGTTGTCGCCCGGGGCGAGATCGAACATATCTCTCGCCTGCTTCGGAATGACGATTTGCCCCTTTTCGCCTATTTTGAGCACTGCCATAAACATATTTTCAGGAAATTTCATAAATACCTCCTTGTGGTAAAAGTATAACTTTTCCTACTTTGACAACATTTTACCCCCTCTCTTCACCGTTGTCAAGCGTTTTTGTGGCAAAAAAAACCGCCGTTTCGGCGGTAGTTATATGTAGTTAAGCTTATATTTTTTTATTCAACCTATATTTTAATTCTAATCCGTATGATTTTGTATGGATTTCTTGCAAAAGCATCTATCCTCTCTGATTTTTTTCCAGCAAAAAATCGCCGTACCATCCTCCGACGTGTGTGGTGATTTGTTTTCCGTATAAGCTTACGTCGTTGGTTATAAGACAAATTTTATCGGCATTTCTGCTCTTTTGGTCTTTATGACTATCGATTGAAAACTCCATTTGCGTGTATATGATATAATTTTTACCGTCATCCACGTATAACATATCAAAATGATATACATTAGGAGCTTCAGTTTTTCGGCGCTGTTCGGTAAGCTCGATACGCGTGAAATGCTCTTCTCCCTCAAACTTAACGTAAACGCCGATTGCAAAAACTTTTTTGTTCACTCTGTTTTTTACTACGTTTTTGTGCTGACTTGCCTCGTAGGTTTTGGAGTCGATTTCGTGAAGCTCGACGTACATATCCTCTATCTTTTTTGTGAACTCGACTTCGTCGTTTATGAAAAACGGTTCGGTTATGTCCGCAACGTACTTTCCTTCCTGAAAAAGACGTGTTTCCGACTTGAAACAACCTGTCAGCGATACACACAAAAGTGCCAGTGCAAAAATTGCCGCAATTCTTTTTCCGTTCATAAAATTCACCTCCTGAAATCATTGTAACATAGCCGGGTTGCGTTTTCAACCGATACCCGGATTTTTCGCGGTTTTGCACGAAATTTCAAAAACCGATTTTTTTCGCGCAAAATGAAAAAAATTTTTTCATTTCGTTGACAAGGTTTTTTGCATAAAGTATAATACGCGCATAATTATTTTTCGGGAGGACGCCAAGATGATTGACGCATTGAAAGATTTCGGCAATATGGTATTCAACGACGAAGAAATGAAGGCCCGCATAGGGGCCGACCGCTACTCCGAATTCCGACAATGCATCGCGGGCGATCTGCCTCTCCCGCTCGAGCTTGCGGACGTTATAGCCTCCGCCATGAAGGACTGGGCACTTGAAAAAGGCGCCACGCATTTCACGCACTGGTTCCAGCCTATGACGGGCATCACGGCGGAAAAACACGACAGTTTTCTGGATGTCAAAAACGGAAAAGTCATCATGGATTTTTCCGGCAAAAATCTGATTAAGGGCGAACCTGACGCGTCCAGCTTCCCTTCCGGAGGCCTTCGCGCGACGTTTGAAGCAAGAGGCTACACCGCTTGGGATCCGACCAGCTACGCTTTCATAAAAGACAACACCTTGTGTATTCCGACGGCGTTCTGCAGCTACAACGGCCAGGCTTTGGACAAAAAAACTCCGCTTCTTAAGAGCATGAAAGCCTTAAGCGTTCAGGCGCTCCGCATCTTGAGGCTGTTCGGAAAAACCGACGTCAAACGCGTGGACACCACCGTCGGCGCCGAGCAGGAATATTTTCTTATCGACAAAACGACCGGCGAAAAACGCGAGGATATAGTCCTCACCGGACGCACTCTTTTCGGTGCGAAACCGCCTAAAGGTCAGGAACTGGGCGACCACTACTTCGGCGCGATAAAACCGCGCGTAAGGGCGTTTATGGCAGAGCTTGACGCAGAACTGTGGAAGCTCGGCGTTTACGCCAAAACCGAACATAACGAGGTTGCTCCGGCTCAGCACGAGCTTGCGCCCGTTTTTTCCACCACCAACATTGCCACCGACCAAAATCAGATTATGATGGAGGTTATGAAGAAGGTTGCCACCAAACACGGCCTCATCTGTCTGCTTCACGAAAAGCCTTTTGAGGGCGTCAACGGCAGCGGCAAGCATAACAACTGGTCCATCTGCACCGACACCGGAGTCAATCTTTTGGAGCCGGGCAGCAACCCTTACGACAACGCTCAATTTCTGCTGTTTTTGTGCGCCGTCATAAAAGGCGTGGACGAATATCAGGATCTTCTCAGAATCTCCGTTGCTTCCGCTTCGAACGACCACCGTTTGGGCGCAAACGAAGCGCCTCCGGCAATCGTTTCGATGTTTCTGGGCGACGAGCTGACGGAAGTGCTGAAAGCTGTCGAAACAGGCTCCATTTATATCGGGCACAAAAAAGTCAACGTCAACGTCGGAGTGGACGTTTTGCCTCCGCTTCCGAAGGACACCACCGACAGAAACCGCACTTCTCCGTTCGCTTTTACGGGGAACAAGTTCGAATTCCGTATGCTTGGCAGCACTTTCAGCGTGGCGGGGCCTAACATTATGCTGAACACCGTGGTGGCCGAAGAGCTTTCGGGCTTTGCCGACGAGCTGGAAAAAGCAGCCGACTTCAAGGCTGCTCTGAGCGCCCTCATAAGACGCGTTATTTCCGAGCACAAACGCATCGTTTTCAACGGCAACAACTACTCGGAAGAATGGGTGCAGGAGGCTGCGGCAAGGGGCCTGTTGAACCTCAAAACCACTCCGGACGCGCTTGCGCTTCTCTCATCGGACAAAAACGTCGCGCTGTTTGAAAAGCACGGGGTTTTCACCAAAGAAGAGGTGGAAAGCAGGCAGGAAATTCTGTTTGAAAGCTACACCAAAACTCTTTCCATCGAAGCGCTCACTATGCTGGACATGGTCAGAAAAGTTATCTTCCCTGCCGTGATCGGCTACGTCAAAGAGCTTTCCGAAACTGCTCTCGCAATCAAATCGGTGGGCATCGACGCCGACGTTTCCACCGAAACCGAGCTCGTCAAAAAATTGTCCGCTCTGCTTTCGGCCGCGGGTAGGCATTCGGAAAATCTGACCGCCGCGCTCCTTAAAGCAAGAAGCCTCGGCGAAGGCGAAATCGCGGCAAATTGCTATCGCGACGACGTTATTCCCGCTATGCAGCTTCTGCGAAGCGACGCCGATCTTATGGAAGAGCTTACCGCCAAAAAACACTGGCCGCTTCCGACCTACACCGATCTTTTGTACAGCGTCAACTGACAAACCAACCGCTTTTTCGAAAGCGGTTTTTTTATACCGTTGACAAAGGCCGAAAGAAAGTGATAAAATTGAAATAGAAAACTTTTTAGGGGAAAACCATGAAAAAACTTTTTTCTTTGCTCCTTACCGCAATTTTGATTTTTTCGCTTACGGCGGCATTCGCCGGCTGCAACGATAATCCCGACAATCCGTCGCCGGACGACAGCAAGGCGGAAACCCTGCCTCTTCTTAAAGCAAGCGGCAACGACCTTGTGGACGAAGACGGAAACGTGGTCGTCATCAAGGGCGTGAACCTCGGCGGCTGGCTGGTTCAGGAAAGCTGGATGTGTCCGACCGACGCGAAGGATCAGAAAACCGCATACAGCGTTCTCACCGAGCGTTTCGGCGAAGCGAAAATGAAGGAACTCTTCAAGATATACGAGGACAACTTCATCGTTGCCGAAGATTTCGTCAACATCAAAAACCTCGGCTTCAACTGCGTGCGCATACCTTTCACTTTCTGGAATCTTCAGGACGAACAAGAGGATTACACCGTTTTCGACAGGTTGGATTTTGCGGTGGAAGAATGTCGCAAAAACGGACTCTACGTCATTTTGGACCTGCACGGCGCAAAAGGCAGTCAGAACGGCCGCGATCACAGCGGCGACACTTCGCAGGTGGAGCTTTTCGACGACAAAACCAACTGGGACGATATGGTCTATTTGTGGAGCATGGTTGCCGACCACTTCAAGGACAGCAACACCGTTCTCGGCTACGACCTGCTCAACGAACCGGAAGGCAAGCTTCTCATTTCCATGCCGAACCCGCAATTCGCTTTCTACAACGACTGCTACAAGGCCATTCGCGAAATGGACGACCGTCATATAATCATCATGGAAGCGGTTTGGGAAGCATATTGTCTGCCTGACCCTGCCGATTACGAATGGGAAAACGTTATGTACGAATACCACAACTACGGCTGGGGCGACGCAAATCACGACCTCAACGATTTTTCTTACCAAAAGGATTTCGTCGACAAAAAAATCCGCGACTACAAAAACCTCAAATATTCCGTTCCTAAATTTATCGGCGAGTTCACCCTTTTCGACAACTACGACGCATGGAAATACGCCATCGATTCCTACCTCGAAAACGGAATAGGTTACACTATCTGGACGTATAAGGTGGTTGCCGAAACCAGCGCCTGGGGGCTTTACAACGGTACGCCGGAAAAGGTAAATATCGAAAGCGACTCTTACGAGGAAATCGCCGCCAAGTGGGGCGCGGTCAAAACCTCACAAAGCTATCACACTTCCCCGACCTACGACTTCTTCAAAAGCTACAACGGCGTCACGGAAGGATAAAGGATAAATCGTCCAAAATCGTTGACTTAAAGCGTTTGCTATGCTATAATCTATTTTGCTGTGCTAGACGGGGAATTAGCGGTGCCCTGTATCTGAAACCCGCTATACGCAGAGTCGAATGCTTCCCGAGGCCTTTCCTATGGTTGGCCGATTGCGCCAAGGAGCGTCGATGTTAAGGTCTCGTGCAATGTCTAACTGTGAACCTGGTCAGGGCTTGACCGCAGCAGCCATAAGCAGTCCCGGACATGTGCCACGAGGTAGCTTTAACGGAGCCACCTGCCGCAATACCGCTTCGGTGGGGATTGTCGACGGAAGATGCACAGTTTTTTGAAAATTAAAATCCGAACGGAATCCGTTCGGATTTTTTGTTATCCCAAAATAAGTTTTTCGAGCTCCGAGGCGTCGTTGACGTAGGCAATCGCGCCATTTTTCGTGAACTCCTCTTCCGTTCCGAAACCGAATTTCACGCCCGCGCACTTGATGCCGTTTTCTTTTGCGCCGATGGCGTCGTAGTCGCGATCTCCGACCATAAGCGTTTTTGCTTTGTCGGGATTTTTCAAACCGTCTAGCGCCCTTTTGACGATTTCGGTTTTCGTTTCGTCTTTTCTTTTAAGTCCCGCAGTGAAATCGAAAAACTTCAGAACGCCCAGATACTCCAAGCAATCAATCGCCGCAACCTCGGGTTTAGCGGTGGCAAGCGCAATTTTAACGCCGTTTTCGTGCAAATGCTGAAAAAGATCGTACATTCCGTCATATAGCTTGCATTCTTTCACGCCGACCGAAAAATAACGCTGTCTATAAAGCTCCACAACGTCGTCCACGTTCTCTTCGGTAACGCCCGGCGAATATCTAACCAGGCTTTCGTGAAGCGGCGGACCGATAAACTTCGGCATATCTTCTTCTCTCGGCCGCTCGAAACCAAGCTTGTCCGCAACGTAATATACGCAGTTGTATATGCCCTCGGACGTGTCCGAGATCGTGCCGTCAAGATCGAACAAAACGTATCTGAAATTGCACATATCGTTTCTCCTTTGTTTTCGTTTTTTGGCTTCTTGATGGCTTTGGGGCAAAACCCTGCCGCAAAACATATTTTGAAATAGGTTTAATTTTTCAGTTTTCGGGGTATATTTTCAGTATGGAAAACATCGTTGTGAAAAGAGGCGAAATATATTATGCCGACCTCTCCCCCGTGGTCGGAAGCGAACAAGGCGGAGTGCGCCCCATTCTCGTCGTCCAGAACGACATCGGCAACAAATACTCCCCCACCGTCATCGTTGCGGCCGTAACAAGTCAGCTACATAAAACCCGCTTGCCGACGCATATAGCTTTGCCCGCGGCGGAAACGTCGGGGCTGCCCAAAAACTCCGTCATACTTTTGGAGCAAATACGAACCATCGACAAACGCCGACTTAAAGAAAAAATCGGCGAACTGCCCTCGTCCGTCATGGACAAGGTGAACGACGGACTGCTCATTTCGTTGGGATTTTTCGAATAGAAGCCGAACTGCGGCTTCTATTTTTCAAATTTCGACAAAAACTCCAAACGGCTTCGTTGAAGCTCTTTCAAAAGTCTGCTGTTTTGCGCGCCGTCGTAGCCGTGCATGGTTCCTTTGGTTCTGACCAGAACCGTTTCGCCGCCAGCTTCTTTCAGCCTATCGGAAAACGCCGCGCCTTCATCGGACAGACAGTCGTGTTCGGCCGTTTCGATATACGACGGAACGATAACCGACGGCAGCGTCGCAGTCAGCGGAAAGGCTTCCGCCGCCCCTACCGCGCCGTACATTTCAAGCAATTTTCTGTTGTTGGCGGCGCACCAAAGTGGCGCTTTTTCGTACTTTTTCATGGATTCGCTGCTCATCGACGAGTCGGTCAACGGATAGAACAGCAGCTGACAGCAAGGCGGTTTCAATCCGCGCTTTTCGGCGCACAAAGCGACGTAGGCCGCAAGCGTGCCGCCCGCGCTGTCGCCCATAACCGCAACGTGGTCGGACAAATTTCCAAGTGTCCAAGCATATGCCTCAAGCGCGTCCTCTTTTGCCGCGGGATATTTGTTGTTCGGCAAAAGCCTGTAGTGCGGCAGAACGACGGTGTAGCCGTTCTTTGCCAAGCCAAACGCCATTCTTTTGTGTTGCGGCGCAGCGTCGTAGCCAAACCCTCCACCGTGCATAAACAAAATCGTAGGCTTGTTTTCCGGCATAACTTTTGAAGTGAAGACGTCGGCCGTCAGCCCCTCGCCCATTCTTACCGATTTCACGTCCACGTATTTGTCGGAAGTAAAGGCATACAAAATTTTCAGCGGCAGCCTTGTGGCGCGCAGAATAAACTTTGAAAACGGCAGATTTCGGCAATACTTTTTAAGCTCGGGATCTACGAGGTTTTTTATCTTATCCATATTTTATCCTTGATTATTCGTTGTTAAAAGCGGATTTCCGAAAAGAAAGCCCCTTAAAGGCTTTCTTCGTTTTTCTTCTTTTTGTCTTTTTTTACGGCGTTTCTTATGGCCTCCGCCACAAGTCCCGGCGCGGCAACGCACATGCTGAAAAAGTCCGCCTCGACCTCTCCCGACGCCATACCGAAAATTGCGTCGCCGTCGTACATGGTGTGCACCGGAGATATTGCCATGGCATAGCCGTCGTGCGCGATTTCGCAAAGTCTGTTCACTTCGGTTTTGGTGAGCTTGGCGTTGGTGAGAATACAGCTTATCGTGGTGTTTTTGGCCGTAAGGTTCTGGATTTTGCCCCTCGTTTCAATGGCTTTTTTTGCTCCGACGTGAAGCCCCATAACCTTTGTCCCCGCGATGACGTCGCCGTTTTTGTCCACGACGTCGCCCAAGGCGTTCACAACCGTTATAACGGCCATTTCCGCGCCGCCCGTTTTAGTGAACGCAACGCCTACTCCGCCGTTTTCTGCGCATTTCATGCCCAAAATTTTGCCGACGGTGGCGCACTTGCCGCCGCCGAAGGAGCCGGAGAAAAAGTTGTTTTCTTTTGCCAGGCGGCAGGCATCGTAGCCCATTTCTTTTTTGGGATAATCGAAGTCGCCCTTCTCAAGGTCGTAAATGCAGGCGCCGGTTACTATAGGCACGATATATCCGCCCGCATCGTAGCCGAAGCCTTTTTCCCTCAGGTATTCCATGACGCCGGACGCCGCCTCAAGCCCGTATGCCGAACCGCCCGCAAGCACCACCGCGTTGATTTTTTGCACGGTGTTGCCGCTTTTGAGAAGATCGGTTTCTCTGGTTGCGGGAGCTCCGCCCATAACGTGAACGCCGCCCGTTGCGCCGTCCTCCGAAAGTATGACGGTAACGCCCGTGTTGTCGTTGTCGGCGTGGCCGATTTTGAATTTGTCAAGCATAGTCGTCTTCTTCCTTTATAAGCGTTTCGGTGGCCTTAAGGGCCGTCTGAAAGTCAATACCTCTCGACGCCAGAAACGCCAGACATTTTTGTTTGAGATTATCTTTGCCGTCCTTTTTTTTCAGAAACTTTCCCGCAAGCTCAAGCGCAAGCCGAAGCTCGTCTTCGTCGGAAAGCGCGCCGTAAACTATTTCGCTTGCAACGTCCGACGGCAAGCCTTTGGTCTGAACGAGCTCGTAAACGAGTTTTTTTCTGCCCCACTTTTTGGAATAATGCTCGATATAGGTTTTTGCGTAGTCCTCGTCGGACAAATAGCCGTAGCCCGTAAGTTTTTCGACGGCAACGTCGGCCGCGGCTTTCGAATAGCCTTTATCTTTCAAAGCGGTGCGGATTTCTTTTTCCGATTTAGGCGACCTGCCAAGCGCGTCCGCGGCTTTTAAGAAAGCTTCGTGCGCCTCTCCTTCTCCTGCGATTTCCGAAACCTTTTCAAAGGATAGGTTGTCCCCTTCCTTGACGTTGTATTCCTTAAGCGCGCTTTTCACGACTGCAATCGTCCGTCCGTCGTCAAAAACCACCAGCATTTTCAGTTTGGTGTTTGAAATTGGATAGATGTTTTTTATCATATATACAATTTTTTGCCCCCGAAAAACGGGGGCAATTTGATTTTTTAGTACGCCGTACCCCAAAGGTTGTTGGTTTCGTCGCACATCGTTTCCTGTTCGGAATAGAAGCAATCTATGATGTTGTCGATGTTGGTGCCGACTTCGTCTGTAGGCTGGACGTTTTGTCCGCAGATGCCGCCCTTGAAGAAGTTGGTGCCGACAGGTCTGACGCTTGCTTTTGTGTCAACCCACTTGACATAGCCACCGTCATTTAGTCCGATAACCGCGCCTATAACGGTGTTTTTGCCGAACTTGCTCTGACCGATAAGCTCGACGTCCGCCCCGACGGTTGCCGTAAACGTGGTGTGGTCGGATTTGACGAGCGAAGCATTTTCTTCGTTGCTCCAGATGATGCCGGAGTTGACGCCCGCGTATGCGCCGACATATGCGCTGTCGGTTAATGCGATAACGCTGATTCTGCCGTTTTCCACCTTGCAGTCAACCAATATACCCGCGTTGTAAGCGGCAAACGCGCCCGCTTTAACGATGCCGTCTCGAGTCGAAGAGGACAAGTCGAAGTCGCTGATGGTTACGCCGTAGAAGTTGCCGTAGTTGCGTTTGATGAACCCGAGTTCGGTGCCGCCGGACAAAGTGATGCCCTTGATTTTGTGCCCCTCGCCCCATACGTTTGCGGTGAAAGTCGGGATTTGCACGTATTCTGTCCCCGAGAAGTCAAGGTCGGATTTCATAAGGAACACGAGGTCGGAATTCTGCTCGAACATCAGATATTTGAGCGGATTGTCTCGGGAGAGAGGGATCGGATTCTGAATTGTGCCGAGTCCTGTGTTGACGTCCGCCGTGTAAGTGGATTCGCCCGTAGTTTCGTCGTAAGAAACGAGCCATCTTTCGCTCACGAGATGCGGGAAGAAAATAGGCCTGTTTTCATAGTTATAGAAGAACAACCACTTGTCGTTTTCCACGCCGAAAGAGGTCATATACTTAAATTCGATGGTGGTTGTGGCGAGCATTCTGTCATAGACGGAAGTCGGTTCCACGCCCGAAGTGTCGACGTTGTAGTAGCAATATTCCGGATCGCTGCCGCCGATACGCCTTGCGATAAATCCGCCGACGTTCACCGTGGTGCCGGAAGTGGTTTCCGCAATCGGCATACCCATCGAGTAGCAGAAGCGATAATCGGCCTTGGAAGCCGCTACAAACCCTGCCGCGTACACGTTGCCGGAGTCGGAGCGCGCCACCGCATCGCCCATTGCCAGACAATCGGAAACTTTTGCTCCGTCCTTGATCCAGCCGACAAGGCCTGCCGCATAAACGTGACCTTTCACGCTGACGCCGCAAACGTTGCTGTAGCTGTAGCTGTCGGAAATGACGCTGCCCGCGCCTTCGCTCATACCGATAATGCCGCCGATAATCACGCCCGCATCGGAGTTTTGCGCTTTTACCTGCACTAGTTCTAAGTTAAACGTCGTGTTTTTGTAGTTTTGAGTAAGATATTTAAGAATATCTTTTTCGTTGGAACTGCAGCCTTCGACCGTGCCGTTCACGTTATAGCCGACGACGCCGCCCACAAGACTCTGCGCCGAAAGCCCCACTGCTTTTGCCGAAACGCTTGCTTCGACGATTGCGTTTCTGACGGTACCGTTGTTTCTGCCTGCAACGCCGCCGACGTAAGAAGTGCCTTCGACGAGGCCGGAAACGTAAACGTTTTCGATGACGCCGTCGTTGACTGCCGCAACGCCGCCCGAAACGATGCTGCCGTACGTTGCGACGCTTACGTTTACAAGCTCGATATCTGCTTCGACCTTAAGATTTTTTATCGTGCCGAGGTTGGAAGCGAACAAACCGACCTTGCGGCTCCTTTCCGCCCTGGCGTAGATTTTGTATTTAACGGTATGGTTTCTGAAATCGACCACGTTGCCGCGACCGAGTTCGTACGGCGTGATTTCGCCGAGATCCATATCGACCGTAACTTTGAAATAGGTGTTTTCAAAGTTTGCAAGCGCCGCCAAAGCGTCTTTTGTTCCGATGATGTACGGAACGCCGATGGTGCCCGCGCCGTATTCGATGCCGAAAGACGCGGCTTTTTCGTCTGCCTTAGGATAAGACCAGGTGTTTGCGTTCAGAACGCCCTGCTTGGTGGCGGAAATCTCGATGCTGCTGAGGTCGGCGATGCCGCTTATGTACGCAACGCCGTTGTCGTTTCGGAAGTTTCCGGACGAAGCGGAATTTTTGTCCACCAGAATGGCAGAATTCTTTTCGACGTCGTAAACGCGATAGGTGATGCCGTCTTCCATAACCCAGCTGACGGTGTTTTCGTCGTTCGAAATTTCAGGAGCGACCAGTTTTTCAAAAACTTTTTCAAAGACTTTGGAATCATAAACTCTGTTTTGAGTGCTGACGGCCTGAACCCTGACCACGCTTGCTCCCTCAGGAACGATAACCGCGTCGATATAGGTGTTGCCGGTTTCGAAAGTCTGACCGTCAACGGTAACGAGGTATTTTTCGGCGCTTAAAACGGCGTCCCACGAAATTCTGTTGCCGGAGGAACGAACGACCGGGGTTTCCAGAACTGTTATGACACTGAAGCGATTGTAAACGTTGTCCTCGGCAGGGAAAGCCGTGGAAACTTCGGCGATTCTGAGTTCGTAAACGCCTGCGTCGAGCGTCTGAACGGCCTTTTTGACGTCGAAGGTCTGCGTGCCGTTTGCCGCCGCAACGTAGCTGAAAACAACGTCGCCGAAATAAATCTTATATTCGGTGCCCGCACTGCCGAGCCAGCTGATCACGTCGTCGGCAAACGCCGCGTTGATGGCCGACTTGAGTTTAAATTGATATGCGTCGGAATAATCCGAGGTGTAAACGGTTTTTTCGCCGTCGCTGAATTTGACGTTTGCGGCCACTTTCACGGTGTAGGTTCTGCCGGTTACGAATTCGGTATAGCTGTCGGTGAAAACTTCAACCGTGTCTTCCTGCCTCTCGCTGCTGCCTTCGATAAGGTAGCTGATCACTATGGTGTAGGAATCGGCAAAAGCAACGCCGTTTTCGTCCACGCAGTCCCATCTGAGCATACCGCCCTCGATTCTGACGTTAGACGGAGCCACGGAAACGTTGCCGTTTTCGTCGATAGGGAGAACCGACGGCAAAGTGATGCTGACGGACGAAGCTTCGCCGTCCACAAGATTTTTGCCGTTGCCCAAAGCAACCACGGAGATTTCGTGCGCAGAGCCTGCCGCAAGGTTGGCGGATTCGCTCAAGGTGAACGACGTGCCGGTTACGACGTCGGTGTTCACTTTCTGGCCGTCAACGTAAACGTTGTAGCCCAAAGCGTTTCTGACGGAGGACCACTTGACTTCTCTGCCGAAGTCGGTGTCGCCGTAGGCGCCTATTCTGGTGCCGACGGTAACGGTGGCGGAAGAAAGCGCGGTTACGCGGAGATTGAAGCTCCTGACGTCGGACGAAACGATAAATTCCGCCACTTCATCCGAGGCGTATGCGCTGATGTCTATACGATAAATGCCTGCGCTCATTTTGTTTTCGGCCAAAAAGTCCGCAAAATCGTAGAGTCCGTTTGCGCCCGAAACGTTCAGATTGAAGCATTCGAACAATTTGATGCTGTCCGGATCGTAGATTTCGATCTTGTATTTTTCTGCCGAGGTAACGAGGCTGTATTCGATGTTTCCGTCCGAGTTCACGTTGACGGAAGCAGGCGTTTTCAGCTTGCTGACAGATTTCACGGTGATTTCTGCGGAATTTGTGCTTGGTTTATAAACCACGCGATCGTTGTTTTCGGCCTTGACGGTTACGGTGAATCTGCCCGCGCCGAGCACGGACGTATCGTAGCTTTCTCCTCTGACGACGATAGTATGATTTTTGATCTCGACGAGTGCGCCGCCCTCCACTTTTTGTCCGTTGACGGTGAGAGTGTAGAATTCTGCGTCGTCCACTTTCGGCCAGTTTACAACGGTGCCCGAAGCGGTAACGACCGGCACGTCAAGAGTTTTAGAATTGACGTAATTCACCTCGTTGGACTTTTGGCTGTAGGTGTAAAGACTGCCGCTCTTCGGCAAAGCAATGACGTAGAAGTCAAACGAGCCGTAGCCGAGGCTTGCCAAAAAGTCGGCGTTAAGCGTTTTTCTGGTGGTGTTGAGGGCCTTGCCCGTTGCGCCGAACTGGGTGCACAAAAGATAGCTGCCCGCATTTTCGACGGTGTTCCAGGTGAGGGTGTTGCCGCTGAGCGTCAAAGTCGGAGAAGCAAGCGGGGTGCGATAAGTATAATCGAGATTTTCGGACGGCTCGCTGTCGATGACCTCGGAAACATTCAAGCCTTCTTTTGCGCCGGTTGCCACGACGTAAATTTTGTAGTTGTTGCTCGTCGTAATATCTTTCGACAAGTCAAAAACTGTTTCGCTTGTAGAAGATGATTTTGTTCTGATGCCTTCCGGGGTGGTGTAGGTTATAAAAACTTTGTAGGAAGCCGCGTTGACGTCGCCGGACCAGCGAAGCACTCCGTTGTTAACGTTCAGCCCGTAAGGGGTTGCAAGCTGCACGACTTTGTAGTTGACCGATTCGGAAGCGACGGAATCGAGAAGCCATTCGTATTCGTAGCCTTCGCCCGAAACTTTTTCGAGAGAAGCGGCGTTTTCGGCCGTGTAGCCCAGAGCCTTGACCTTAAACGAATAGCTGCCCACTCTGTCGCGAGCAGGACCGCTGAACCACGCTTCGCCGAAATAATTCGTGATGTTGAAAGACGTGGAAGCCGCGCCGACTTCGACGTTGTTTGCAGCGTCGGATTCGTTTTCACCGACGGTGATGCGATATTTAACCGCTTTGGCATCTCTCTCCCAAGTGAGGATTTTGCCCGACAAAGCAACGCCCTTCGGCCCCGAAAGCCTCGTTACCTTGAAGCCTGCGTTGCCTGCGGTTTCCGATTGCATTTTTTTGGAATCGGTGCTGCATGCGTAAACGCTGAAAACGTACGGCTTGTCGGAAGCGCCGAGGTTTAAGGAAAGAAGATCTATTTTGGTTTCGGTGGTTTTTTCCACCGCAACGCCGCCGTCCTGTCTGACGACGAAATATATGTCGGAGGTCTGCCCTTCGTAGTTCCAGCTCAAAACCGTTTTGTCGATTTTGACTTCGGTAGGGGCCGCAAGCTGAACCATGTTTTCCACCTTAAGCTCGCTGCTCACGTCGCTGTTTTCGAATTCCGGGCTGTTTGATACCGCCATAACCGCAAACGTTATGGTTCCGCTGCCCTGCGACGTGAAAACGAAGCTGTTGGTGTTGCTTTCGTATTCGCGGTCGTTGATGTAAACCTTGTAGGAAGAAGCGTTTTTGACTGCGTTCCAGGTGAGCTTGTTTCCGTCAACCTTAAGCCCCACAGGCGTGGAAAGCTTGGTAACGGTAACGTCGACGTAAATTTTCACCGTCATCCGGAAGATCGCGCCTTTGTAAACGACCTTAAGCTCCTTGTCGCCCAAAGTCGAAGTGGCGATTTTGTTAAACGAGGTCTGACTCAGCTTGACGGTTTTCTCTTCGCCGTTTGTATAGACTACGGTTACGGAAGCGTTGTCGTAATCGATAACCGCGCCCGCCTTGTACTGCGCTTCGATGCCGTTCACGGATTTTATGTACGAAACGGAAACGATGTCGTTTTTGCCGGTCAATTCGTTTACCAAATCCTTGACTGCGCTGCAAGCGGTTAAGCTTGCCGCGGCAAACACCGCAAGCACAACAAGCAAAAGAATTCTGAACGCTTTGTTTTTCATATATATACCCCTTAAGTATTTTCATTTTGAGCGCGTGCGTGCGCTTTTATATATTTATGAAAAAACATAAATAGACATAATACATTTTAACATCTTGCCCGCGCCTTTGTCAACAACCTGCAAAAACAAATCGCCGAAATGACGGCTCGGTTTGTAAACACTGTCAGAAACAACGATATTGCTGTCAAAATTTTGGTTATAACGCAAAAAAATAAAGCCGCCTCGAAAGGTCGGCTTTGTTTTTTACTTAATTTGGTAACATATCTGCGTTTCGTCCGACACGGACACTTTTGCGGATCCCAGAGTGGCTTCGGAAATCGTTTTTCTGACGTCCACCTCCGTTTCCGTCGGAACGGAAAACTTCAACAGCACGTTTCCCGAAAACTCCGTTGGATGTTCCCGCACTTCCGAAAGGGAAGCGATTTCCCTCTTAAGTCCCTTTAAGCACGCATAATCTGTTTCGACGAAAAAGGTTACGCTCGGCTTGTACTTCACGATTTCCGCTTTTTTAAGGGCGTCGGTAACGCTTTTGGTATATGCGCCGACAAGGCCGCCCGCTCCAAGCTTCACTCCGCCGAAATAACGCGTGACGACTGCCAGAACGTGCCGCAGCCCTTGCTTTCGGAGCACCTCAAGCATCGGTTGGCCGGCAGTGCCCTGAGGCTCGCCGTCGTCGGAAAACTTCATCACGTTTCCGAGATCGTCGGCAACGTAGGCGTAGCAGTTATGTGTGGCGTCGGGATATTTTGCGCAAATCTCTTTGACGATCCTGTCCGCTTCTTCCGCGTCGGAAACGGGCGCAACGGTTGCGATAAACACGCTTCTCTGCACGACGTATTCGTTTTCCGTCCGCTCCTTAACGGACAAATATTCCTTCATTATTTGACCACCACTTTAAGGTGAACTTTCTTTCCTTTGTGCAGAACGAAGCCGTTTGCAAGCTGGCTGTCGGTGAGCAATTTGTTGACGTCGTCCACTTTGTCGTCGTCCACTTTTATGCCGCCGCCCTCGATAAGCCTTCTCGCTTCGCTTCTTGACGGAGCAACGCCGGCAGCTATCATTGCGTCGATGACCGAACGGACGTTTTCAACTTCTTTGGTAGGAAGAGTGTCGCCGCCGCCGAACGCGCCCTGCGTTTGAGCTTCGGCCGCTTTTGCTTTTTCTTCGCCGTGCACGAGCTTGGTGACTTCGTAAGCAAGGCGAGCTTTTGCGACGTTCATTCTTTCGTCCTTATAACGACAAAGCGCTTCGATTTCCGAAAGGTCCATAAACGTAAGAAGCTTCATGCACTTTTCGACGTCGCTGTCGTCGATATTTCTCCAGTATTGATAAAATTCGTACGGACTGGTTTTTGCTTCGTCGATCCAGACTGCGCCTTTCTGGGTTTTGCCCATCTTTTTGCCGTCGGAGGTGGTGAGCAGACTGAAAGTCATTGCAAACGCAGGCTGACCTTCTTTTCTTCTTATAAGGTCTGCGCCCGCAAGCATGTTGCTCCACTGATCGTCGCCGCCGCACTCAAGCTTGCAGCCGTAATCTTTGTACAGCCTATAGAAGTCGTAACCCTGCATAAGCATGTAGTTAAACTCCAAAAAGCTGAGGCCTTTTTCAAGGCGTTGTTTGTAGCATTCGGCAGTTAACATACGGTTTACGCTGAAATAAACCCCGATTTCGCGCAAAAAGTCGATATAGTTAAGGTCGGTCAGCCAGTCGGCGTTGTTCACCATAATGGCAGCGTTTTCCCCCTCGAAGCTGAAGAATCTCGACATTTGTTTTTTGAAGCATTCGCAGTTGTGCATGGTCTGTTCTTTGCTCATAAGCGTGCGCATATCGGTTCTTCCCGAAGGATCGCCCACAAGGCCCGTTCCGCCGCCGAGAAGCACGATAGGCTTGTGGCCGTAGCGTTGCAGCCAGCTCATACCCATAAGCGCGACGAAATGTCCGACGTGCAAACTGTCCGCCGTCGGATCGAAGCCGATGTAGAACGGCACGCTTTCGGTTTCCAAAAGTTTTCTGAGGTCGTCCTCAAATACGGTCTGTTTGACGAAACCTCTTGCTTTCAAAACGTCCAATACGTTTTCCATCATTTTACCTCATTACTTGAAATTTCGGCCTTTTGGCCGTTTAGATGTGCTTATTATACCACCAAAGGGCGCATATTTCAACCATATTCGGCAAAATATATGGCATAAATAAATTTATTCACACAAAACTTTTTTACTTTTTGAAAAATGTGTGCTATAATTTTTATGTCAAAAGTTAAAATTTATTTCTACGGAGGAATATCATAATGACTTACTCGAAAGAAGTTAACGAAATGTACTGCGTGCAGAAAGGCCCTAACCACGGTCCGGCTCCGATTCCGGAGGAGGCAAAATGGGTTCAGGCCAAAGAAATCACCGACATCAGCGGGTTCACCCACGGTGTAGGTTGGTGCGCACCGCAACAAGGCGCTTGCAAACTGAGCCTTAACATCAAAAACGGCGTCATTGAAGAAGCTTTGGTCGAAACCATCGGTTGCAGCGGTATGACTCACTCTGCGGCTATGGCGGCAGAAATCCTGACCGGCAAAACCATTTTGGAAGCTCTCAACACCGACCTCGTTTGCGACGCTATAAACACCGCCATGCGCGAACTGTTTTTGCAAATCGTTTACGGACGCAGCCAGTCCGCTTTCAGTGAAGACGGCCTCGCAGTCGGCGCCGGCCTCGAAGACCTCGGAAAAGGCCTCCGCAGCCAAGTCGGCACCATGTACTCCACCAGAGCAAAAGGCCCGCGTTATCTGGAAATGGCCGAAGGTTACGTCACCAAAATCGCTTTGGACAAAGACGATCAGATCATCGGCTACAGCTTCGTATCTCTCGGCAAGATGATGGACTTTGTTAAAAAAGGCCTCACCCCTAACGAAGCATACGAAAAAGCGTCCGGCTCCTACGGCAGATTCAAAGCCGAAGACGGCGCAGTCAAATACATCGACCCACGTCAGGAATAACGAAGGAGGCATAAACCATGAGCGTTACGTTTGAAAGTTACGAAAGAAGAATAAATCAAATCACCCCGGTTCTCGCCAAATACGGCATCAAGGACCTCGAAGATGCTCGTCAAATTTGCCTCGACAAAGGCATCGACGTCGAAGCCATCGTTAAGGGCGTTCAGCCTATCGCGTTTGAAAACGCCGTTTGGGCTTACACCGTAGGCGCGGCAATCGCCATCAAAAAAGGCTGCAAAAAGGCCGCAGACGCCGCCGAAGCAATCGGTGAAGGTCTGCAAAGCTTCTGCATCCCTGGTTCCGTCGCAGACACCAGAAAAGTCGGTCTCGGCCACGGCAATCTCGGCGCAATGCTTTTGAGAGAAGAAACCAAGTGCTTCGCTTTCCTCGCAGGCCACGAAAGCTTCGCCGCCGCAGAAGGCGCAATCGGCATCGCTTTGAAGGCTAACAGAGTCAGAAAAGAGCCTTTGAGAGTTATCCTCAACGGTCTCGGAAAAGACGCCGCCTTCATCATCAGCCGCATTAACGGTTTCACCTACGTTCAAACCAAATACAATCAGTACACCGACGAACTGACCGTCGTAAAAGAAACGGCTTATTCCTCCGGCGACAGAGCCAAAGTTCGTTGCTACGGCGCAGACGACGTAAACGAAGGCGTTGCAATCATGAGACGCGAAGGCGTTGACGTTTCCATCACCGGCAACTCCACCAACCCGACTCGTTTCCAACACCCGGTTGCAGGCACCTACAAAAAATGGTGCGTCGAAAACGGCAAAAAATATTTCTCCGTTGCTTCCGGCGGCGGCACGGGCAGAACCCTTCACCCGGACAATATGGCGGCAGGTCCTTCCAGCTACGGCATGACCGACACCATGGGCAGAATGCACAGCGACGCGCAATTCGCGGGCAGCTCCTCCGTTCCTGCACACGTCGAAATGATGGGCCTCATCGGTATGGGCAACAACCCTATGGTCGGCGCAACCGTTTCGCTTGCGGTTTCCGTCGAAGAAGCTATGAAATAATCAAAGCCAACCAAAACGAAAACGCTCGCCTTTGCGAGCGTTTTTTGTTTTATAAAAAATAAAAGGGACGGAATTCCGTCCCTTTCCCCTCTGCAGAAAACTTGTTTCTACTTCACTATAATATCGCTGATAAGCGCAAATCTTTTAACGGATTCGGCGCTGTTTTCGGCGGCAGTTTTGGTTTTGTAGGATTCGCCTACGTAGATACTGTTGCCGTTTTTGATGATGAACTTATAGTTCTTGTTTTTGTCCACGTCGATACGGGTTTTGGTTTTTTCGTCCTGAACGTTCTTTTTGAAGGTTTCGATACCACTTTTGCAGCTTGCGAGAGTGGCATATTCGCGGCTTTCATAAAGAAGCTGTCCGTTGTTAGCAAAGAGCGAAAATTGATACAAATCACCGTAAACACATTCGATTGTGTATTTGCCTTTGATTTCTGCCATAGTTGTAAATCCCCTTTTTAAAATTATTTATTGTTTTAAAAAACTTTTTCTTTGGTTATTTTTCCTGCAATTCGCTGATGCCTGCGAAACGCTTGGTGGATTCGGCGCTGTTTTCTGCCGATTGCTCGGTGCTGTAGGATTCGCCGATATAGATGCTGTTGCCTTTTCTGAAGATGTATTTCCAGTTTCCGTTCTTATCCTGCGCAATGCGATAGTCGCATTCGGCAACGTTCTTTTTGAAGGTTTCGATGCCGCTCTTGCAGGTGGAGAGGGTGGCGTATTCGCGGCTTTCGTAAAGAAGCTGTCCGTTGTTTGCGTACAAGGAGAACTGATAGAAATCCTCGTTTGCGTCGATGACGTATTTGCCAACCACCTTTTTGCCCATAACGGTGGCTGCGGTTTCGTTCATGTCGATGTCTTTCTGAACCGGTTTTTTGACAGGTTCTTCCACCGGAGCCGGTTTTTCTTCCGCAGAAGTCGCTTTTTCGGCTTTAGGCGCGGCGGCTTTCTTGGTTGCCTTCGGCGCGGCTTTAGGCGCGACCGTAGCTTCTTCCTTTTCAACTTTTTCAGGCTCCGCCTTCGGTTTTGCCGATTTTTTAGGCGCGGTAATCACTGCCTTTTGGAACGGATCGTATTCTTCTTCCTTCTTTTCGTTCTCTTCCGCTTTTACCGGAGCTTCTTTTTTCGGTTCTCTTTTTGCGGTGAGGCTTGCAGGTTTCCATTCGTCGTCCGAAGATGTACGGCCCACGTCCTCTTTTGCAAGGTTTATAACCGGTTTTTCTTCGATTCTTTCCCGATCGGTTTCTTTCTCTGCAACGGGTGCGGAGTCGGAAACGATTTCTTCCGCAGGAGCAGCCGGCGGAACGATTTGCTCTTCTTCCTTGATTTCAGGAGCGACCACTATATTCTCTGCGTTTTCGGCGCTCTTTGCTTTCTTTTTCTTTTTGGAAACCGTAACGGCAACCACGATGCCCACGATAAGCAGAACTATCGCCGCGGCAACCAGAATGGTGTAAAGCGGATATTCGTCGATGATGTTGGTTTTGAAGTTGATAAAAAATCTTTTGATCTCATCCATATTGCAAAAACTCCCCAAAATATATTCTAATAAATATATTATATTTATACGTATAAGAATATTTTACCACAAATCCTCCGATTTTTGCAACTACATAGCGCGACGGATTTTCGGTTTTGCCATTTTTTTTACCGCGCGCGGCTGATTTTTGCCGCATTCGTTTGCACTTTTTTCAAAATAAGTTTATTTTTCGTATTATTGCGGCGAGAACGGTTGTTTCGATTGCCAACGACGGCGAAAAATGCTAAAATATAAAGGTAAAAAATTTAATAAAAGAGGTGTATCTATGCAGAAAAACGTTACAATTTTCGATCACCCGCTCATTTCCCACAAACTGGCGATTTTGCGCGACGAAACCACAACCAGCAAACAGTTCCGCGAACTCGTCGAGGAAATCGGCATGCTGATGACCTACGAGGTTTGCAGGGAGCTTCCTACCCACGAAGTTACCGTAAAGACCCCCATCGCCACCACCACCTGCCGCATGCTCACCAGCGACGTGGCAGTCGTGCCTATTTTGAGGGCAGGCCTCGGCATGGTGAACGGAGTTCTTGATCTATTCCCTACGGCAAAGCAAGGCTTCATCGGTATGTATCGTGACGAAACCACTCTGGAGCCGCACGTTTACTTCTGCAAACTTCCTCTCGACATAAAGGATCGCGAAGTCATTCTGGTCGATCCGATGCTGGCCACCGGCGGAAGCGCAATCGATGCCGTGAATCTGCTGAAAGAAAAAGGCTGCGACAAAATTCGCTTCATGTGTATGATAGCGGCTCCGGAAGGTGTGAAGGCTTTCACGGACAAGCATCCGGACGTGCCTGTTTTTTGCGCGGCGCTGGACGAATGCCTGAACGAAAAAGGCTACATCGTTCCGGGCCTCGGCGACGCGGGCGACAGAATATTCGGCACAAAATAGAGTTCACGCACTCAAAATTCACGTTAAAATCAGTTTTCAAACAAAAACAGGCAAACCGAACGGTTTGCCTGTTTTATTGTTAATTAGCCTATTTAATCGTCTTGTTTTTCCGCGCCGATTTCGAAGTTGGCTTCCGGAGCAACCGCGCCCGCAATGAGGCTTTCAGGTTCGTTCTCCTCTGCCTGATGTTTCTTTTCCATCTTGCCGATGACTGCGTAGGTTATGATACCGAGAATAAGAGCCGTCGCAATGGAAGTTACGGTGATTGCTTTGTCAACCGTTCCGGCAGAAACCGTGGAAGAAAGCTTTTCGTTCAGAACTCCGTTCACGAACACTTCGGTAACGACGTCCGAACCCGACAGATGATACGGGATTTGCAGGGAAAGTCCGCCGATACCGGCAATAAGAATTACACTGACAACAAACAGGTTTTTGTTTTCGCCAAGGTCGATGTCCTTGAACATTTTGAGGCCGCTTACCGCGATGAAACCGTACAGGGTGAGACACACGCCGCCCATAACGCAGCTAGGTATGGTTTGCAAAAGCGCCATAACAGGGCTTAAGAAGCTGAGAACTATGCACATGATTGCAGCGGTGAAAATGGTTCTGACCGACGCGTTTTTGGTGATTGCCACGCAGCCGACGCTTTCGCCGTAAGTGGTGTTAGGGCAGATACCGAAGATGGTGCCCGCGATGCTTCCGACGCCGTCGCCGAGAAGTGTTTTTTCAAGGCCCGGTTCGCCTTCGACGAGATCTCTTTCAATGATGGAGCCGAGGTTTTTGTGGTCGGCGATATGCTCTGCGAACACTACGAGCGCGACAGGAATAAACGCCAGCGCGATTTCCGCAACGCCTGCTCCCGTAAGTGTGGTTGCGTTTTCGTTGACGGCCTTGATAGCGTCGGAGACGTTGCCCGTGGCAAGCTCTTTGATAGCTTCGATGAGGGCGAAATCAGGATAGTTCAAAAATGCTTTGAAGCCGACGAACGAGCCGCTTTCGGTCACGAAGTTGTTTACGATAGGAGAAAAGTTGATTATTTTCAGATATTCGACGTCGAAAGCGTAGCCGAACGCCGAGAATATTGCCGCAGAAACGTAGCCTGCGCCGATGCCGATGATGAACGGGATAAGCTGCATCATCTTGCGTTTTTTCTGAGTGGAGCAAAGAACGATGGTGAAGAAAGTGATAAGTCCGCAAAGGAGCGCCACAAGGTTGTAGCCGCCGTTTACGCTTGCGCCGGAGGCTTTGACGATGTCACCCATTGCGCTTCCCGCAAGGGACAGACCGATAAGTGCGACGGTAGGCCCGATAACCACCGGAGGCATGAGCTTGGACACCCATTTGGTGCCTGCAAACCTCACGACGAGCGCGATTACGACGTACACGAGTCCCGCAAACACCGCGCCGACTATGATGCCCAGATAACCGAAGGCGATTGCCACGCCCAGCGAGCTGAGAAATGCAAACGAGCTTCCCAAAAAGACAGGGCTTTTGAATTTGGTGAAAAGAAGGTAGACGATGGTTCCGACGCCCGCGCCGAGGATTGCCGCCGGAATCTGCGTAGGCAGTCCGATGATGGTCGGCACCGCTATGGTTGCGGCCATGATTGCAAGCACTTGCTGGAGCGCGAACACCAAAAGTTTTGAAAACTTAGGTTTGTCTTCAACGTCGTAAATGAGCTTCATAGTGTGATCTCCTTTGTATAAAAATTTTTTGATTTCAAACGTTATAGAGCGCCACGGAAACGTCCTCGTCGTACGGCGGCAGGTTGACTTTCACCATTTCCGTGCGAGCGGTCGGAATGTTTTTGCCGACGTAATCCGCCCTTATCGGAAGCTCTCTGTGTCCCCTGTCCACCAAAACGGCCAGCTGAATGGCTTCTGGGCGGCCTTGGTCGAACACGGCGTCAATGGCGGCGCGAACGGTCCTTCCCGTAAACAGCACGTCGTCCACCAGCACCACGGTTTTCCCTTTCACGTCCACACCGATGTCGGTTTTCTTCACCGTCGGAAGATCGGCTATTTCCGTCAGATCGTCGCGATAGAGGCTTATATCGAGCTGCCCGAGCGGCACGTCCACGCTTTCAAAAGCGAAAATCAGCTGCTTAAGCTTTTCGGCAAGCGGGATTCCGCGGCTTTTTATGCCCACCAGAACCAGATTGTCCACTCCTCCGCATCTTTCGACGATTTCGTGCGATATTCTTCTCAAAGCCCTGTAAACGGCTTCTTCGTTCATGATTTCGGACTTAAATTCCATTTTCAACCCCTTTGCATAAAAAAATCTTGCCGATTTGCGCAGCAAGACTAAACTTCACCTTTGTGAAGATAAAAGCGTATTTCGCATCTTGCCGGCATCTCTGTACCAACTTAAAGATTATTTATTGTTTCCACTATACCACATGTAAAAAAATTTGTAAACACAATTTAAGGTCGTTTTAAGATTTTGCCTGAATTTTTTTCCAAGCATCCGAAAAATGCAAAAGAGGCGGCGAAATTCGCCGTCTCTTCTAGCTTAATTCGTTATTTTTTCTCCTCCGGTTTTGGCGGTTGAGGTTTTTGCGGAGCCGCAGGCTTTGCCGTAGGTGCTGCTTGCGGTTTTGCCGCAGGAGCCGCTTGTGGCTTTGCCGCAGGGGCCGCTTGTGGTTTTACCGCAGGGGCCGCTTGTGGTTTTGCCGCAGGTGCTGCTTGAGGTTTTGCCGCAGGTGCTGCTTGAGGTTTTGCCGCAGGTGCTGCTTGAGGTTTCGCCGCAGGGGCCGCTTGAGGTTTTACCGCAGGGGCCGCTTGAGGTTTTACCGCAGGAGCCGCTTGTGGTTTTGCCGCAGGTGCTGCTTGAGGTTTCGCCGCAGGTGCTGCTTGAGGTTTCGCCGCAGGGGCTGTTTGTGGTTTCGCCGCAGGGGCTGTTTGTGGTTTTACCGCTGTCGGGGCCTGCGTCTTATCGGAAGCCTGAGCAGTCGGTTCGGTCTGAGGTTTTTCGGAAGGTTTAACTTCGGTCTTTTCCTCGGCCTTTTCGCCTTCTGTCTGCTCTTCCTTTTCGTCGGCGTCGGAAGAATCGTCTTCTTTTGCCGCTTTCTTTTCCTCTTTCTTCTTTGCTTTTTCAGCTTTCTTCTGGCCTTTTGCGTCTATCGGACGTCCGAGGGCTGCCACGGCTTTCGCTTTGGCCTTTGCGGAAACGATAAGCACCACTGCCAGAATGATAGCAAATCCGCCGACCGCGCACGCAACGGCAACTATGATGTATCTCGTGCCTTCCGTCATCGTGGACGAACTGCCCGCAACCAAAGCGTAGAAGCAATCGTCGCCCAGAATGTCGGTGCTGAAGGTCATGACGTAAGTTTCGCTGAGCTCGTCGTAAGTAAGCTCATACGGCAATTCCGTAACCAGACCGCCGCTTATTCTGACGAGTTTGAGCTTGCTGAATTTTTCGCTTACGTTCTTGCTCGAACCGATCTTTCCGTCAGCCGTGTAGTCGTAATCGACGACAGTCAAAGTCGGATCCTTCACGTTCCAGTCAAACGCCGCAAACGACACGCTCACCGGGGAAACTTCTTCCAGCTTTCTTACTTCGGTGCCGTTGTTGAAGAAGTTTACCGTGAACACGGTCATAGCGGTTACGGAGCCTTTCTTGTTGATGCCCAAGGACTCTTTGTTGTTGTTCAAAGGTCTGTTCAGGAGGTTGTACCACACGTTGAAGCTGTTTTCGTAGTATTCGACAGCTTTCTCGTAAGCCGCAAGATCCTCAGGATTTTCGAGGTCGTAGTCGTCCGGATCCACAACGTCGCTCGGAGTCAGTCTTTCGACGGTCGAGAAGGTAAGTTTGGAGGACTTGCTGACGCCCTTGTTGTTTTCCATCTTGACGAAGTAGTAGTAGTTATCCTGAGCGTTTCCGTCCTCGTCGGTGCTGAAAACGGTTTTGACGCCGATTTCCATATAGCCCGTAAGGCCGCCCGCAGAGAAAATCTGATAGTTATCGTCTTCGCAAACGATACGATAGTTCCAGCTGGACTGCTCGCCTGCCTGCTGGCTGTTTTTGACTCTTTCCTGATTTGCGTCCGTGGACCAGTCGATAAGTCGCCATTCGTTGGTAGGTTTGCTGCCTTTTATGATTTGTTCGAGGTAGTACACCTTGATTTTGTTCTTCAAAGCCGCGATGACTTTTTCGTCGGTGCCTTCCGCGAATTCGAAAGTTACGCCCTCGAACTTGGCGTCGCCGAGGTATTCCTCGTCTTCGTCGTAGATGCCGACAGGTTCGCCGTCTTCGGTGAAGTAGTCGTAGTAGTTGAACTTGGTTTCGCCAACCGTGATGCTTACCGATTTCTTCCTGATGGTGATGATCAGGGTTTCGCTGTAGGCGTAGTTGACGTTTTCGTCTCCGGCGTAGTAGAGGCGGCAGTAGTAAACGCCCGCGTTCTTAACCTGAGATTGCGAAATAAGTTCCTTGAATTTTGCGTCTTTGCTGTACTGGGTGTTGCCCTCGCCCATCAAAACGCCGTTGACTCTTATAACGAGGTCGGAAGCGTCGATGGTTTTGAGATTCCACAGATTCACGCTTTGTCCGTCGTAAACCTTTTCGTAAGTCGAAATAGGAAGTTTGATTTCGACCTGTTTCTTGTTGATCGTCAGATAACCGGTGAGCGTGATGTCTTCGTAGTTGGCCATGCCGGTGAGTTCATAGACGATTTTGTAGGTTCCCGCGTTCTTTACGCCTTTGCCGTCGGTGCCGTAGGTGGATTTTTCCGTCCAGACTCCGTTTGCAAAATCGTAGGAATATTTGTAGCCGTAAGCGTCCGCAAGCTTCCAGTTGACGCCATCGCCGGTGTAAACGTAGATCTTGAGGTCGTCGGTGGTAACGCCGTCAGGGAGCGACGTAAGACGGAGCGGCAAAAATTCGGTGCTGCCTTTGTAGGTATAGCTGCTCTTTTCGGTGAATTCGTAGTTTCTATAAACGTTCTTGGTAACGGTGAAGCCGTCCGCTTTCGTAACGATAAATCCGCCCGAAACCGTTTCCACCGTGTAGCCGTCGGAGGCTTTGACGGTGTAGTTTTCGATGCTGAAGCCTTCTTCCGCGACGAGTTTAACGACGATTGCGTATTTGCCCGGAGCGATTTCCGCGTCGAGAATGCCGTTTTCGCCTTCCCTGATCACGCCGTCAACGACGAGCGATGCCATAGGATTTTTGCCGAGAAGCGAAGAAATCTTCTGGTTGTTCTGCAAGCCCTGAATCTTAATCGAAATGTCGCCGAGTCTGATTCTGTCCTTATATTTCGCGCCGGCGTTTGCGATGCTCACGGTGAGCGGCGCAGGCAGAACGTCGAATTCCACTCCCTTGTAGGAAATGAAATCGAAGTTGTTCACGACCGCGTTCTTCATGCCGATTTGTGCTTTGCCGACGGAAGCGGTGTCGTAGCGAGGTTCCACGACGGTTGCAGGGTTGAGCGACGGGTGAGTTTCGGTGTCTATGATAACTCGAGGTTGTAAAACTCCGTCGATAACCATGTTGTCGCAATAGTAAATCACGTCGTAGCCGAATCTGTTGACTTTAACTTCCTTGCCGCTTTCGAGAACCGCGGTTTTGCCGCCGTAGTAAAGCTTTTTGATATAATCCTTTTCTACGCCGTCGTCCTTCATATAAGGAAGGCCGTTTTCGTCATAGGTGTAGAAGCCGATCATTTCCGCAACGGCTTCCGCTCTTTCGATAGCGGCAGGCGCGGATACGCCGATAACTCTTCCGCCGTCTTGCGAGAAGCAGTAGTTTTTGTTTTCGGTGCCGTCGGCGTTATAGATCATGTGCCAGACGATGTAGGAATCGGTTGCCAAAGTGTCCGTTCTCTGCACGTTTTCCACGCTGTAACGAACCGCAGGAGTTTCGCCCGCCGTGATAAGTCTGTAATGGCCGGTGGCGTCGTCGAAAAGATAATCGCCGTTTGCGTCTTCGGCAAAGGTTACGTTGTAGCGTTTAGCCACCATATCCGCGGCGTCCGTGCATTCGCTGACGTGCTTATAGCCGCCGAACACGAACGAAACGTAGCTGGAAACAGCCGCCACAGGAGAGCTGTAACCTACCCTGTAAAGGTCAACGATGGCGCCGGAAGCCGTCCTTGCCGACACGAGGTTGGTGAAAGCGCTTGCCGGTTTGCCGACGAAGATATTTTCGCCCGCAACCACGTTGGTGTAGGTTATAGTAGGATTTTCCGCCATGGAAGTTCCGTTGTAGGCCCTTGCGGAAGCGGTAGCTCTGACGCCGAGCTCTCGCGGCAGAATAATCGCAGTGGTGTTGTAGGTGTCGTCGCCCTCTTTCAGAACGTAGTTGCCCGTGGAGGTTGCGGAAGCTCTGGTGGCAAGCTTGATACCGAAAATTTCGATATCCCACGTGCCGACGTCGGAGCCTGCGAACTTCGACAAGCTGATGTCATACGTTAAGGTGATGTTGATTTTGTCGAGGTTGGTAACGAGGCCGTCGATTTCCGTCGTGACGGAAAGTCTGTTGCCTTTTTCATCGACGAGTCTGTCGGTGCCGTCGTATGTTTTGGAACCGATTGCAATGCTTCTGACGGAAACGGTTTTCGGTTCGACGGTGTATTCGAAGGTTTTGGTTTCGGCGGCAAGCGAATAGTTCGCCGCGTCTGCGCCCTTCAAACCTTTTACGCTGACGGTCAGAGTGTTGGCAGTGATTGCGCCTTCGTCGTTGTAGATAACGTTGGCGTTTCTGAGAAGCGCGGTGTAGTCGATTTCGACTTCTTCGCCGTCCACGACTCCCGCTTTCAGATTAAGAACGACGTCGCTTGCGTTGACGTTGTTGGTTCCATCGTAAATTTTGGTTGTGCCCGCGAGATAGAAATCGGCAAGCGTCAATTTTTTGGCCGTGATTTGCCCGACCACTTCCAACGAATCTTCAAACGTGAAGTTGGAAAGCATTGCGCTGTCCGCAGGATCCACAACGCCAAGAACGAGTCCCGTCAACAAAACGTGCTTTAATCCGACGTTTTTGTCTGCGTAAACCGCGCTTTCTGCATCGTAAGTGTAGGTCAGCTTGGCCACGACCGACGCGTCGAGGGTGCTGTCGAGGCTGACGACGGTGCCTTTCGATTCGACGATGGCGTTTGCTGTGCCGTCGTATTCTCTGTCACGGAACTTGAAGCCTTCGACGGTAAGTCTTGCGGCGCCGATATTTGCAGCAAAGTCTGCCGGCCTGAACTCGGTGGAGGAAAGAATTTCGTTACCGTCCTCATCGACGAGCTTATAGAAATCAATATACTTGTTGCAACCCGATTGCACGGTTACGCCGGAAATGACGATCTGTACGTTTTCGGCCGCGTTTACGTCATCGAAGAAGTACTCGAAGTTTATGGCGAAAGTTTCGTCCGCCGCAAATCCCGCTTCGGAAATTTGCATGTATTCGTCCAAGCTCATGCCTTCAGGTCTGACGGTGGCTTTTACGTAGCCTTCCGCAACCGACGAGGTGCCGTCGTAGAATTTGTCGGCGTTAACGTCGGTTTTTTCAAACGAAACGACGATTTCAGGCTGCCTGACTTCGATGGTGTAGTAAACGTATCCCGAAGAGTTGCCCGCTTGGTCGGTAACCCACATTTGCACGCGTTTTTTGCCGTATGCCCTTGCGCCGGTTACGCCGTCGTCAAAGAGATCCATCACGAACGTCGTGCCGTCGTTGTAGTTCACGCTGTGAACCGCGCCGCCGCCGTTCCAGGTTTCGCCGATTTCGGCGAAAACTTTGTAGTAATACTTATATTCGAAAACGTACGCGCTTGAAGCGTCGTCGCCTTCGATGCTCATGTAAGGGACCACTCCCCACGGATAAGCGTACACCTTTGCGTCGGAACGAACGATAGGCGCGCTTCCGTCGGAAAATTCCGTTAAGGAGGCGTAGCTCAGAAGTCCGCCGGCAATCGGAGGAAATTCAGGTGCCGTGCTGTCTATTCTGATAACGTGAGAAATGACGTTGCTTCTTAATCCTGCGCCGGAAACCGCCCAGAAATAGACAGTGTCGTCCATATCGTCGGTGAAGGTTTTGCTGTCTGCGGAAAGCGAAGCTTCGTCGCCGCTTGCGCCGATGCGATAGTAATAGGTAAGACCGGAGATGTTGGAGGAAGAAAAGCTGTATTTAGCTCTCACGGTCCTGCCTTTCACCCATTCGCCGAGATATGCCGACGAACCGGTGGTCAGAGTTATGTCAAGGTTTGGCACCACGTTGTCCGCCGTAAATTCGAAGGTGCGTTCGGTGTAGTCGGAAAAACCGTCGTTGTAAACGCCGACGTTTCCTGCCCCGTCAACGCAGCTTACGGTAACGCGATAAGTGCCGTTGGTGATGCCCGTCATATCGAAATAGCGGTTGATGCCGCCTTTGACGGATATGTATTTGCTGGAATCGATTTCGGTAAGCGCAAGAATTTCTGTCCACGTTTCGCCTTCCTTGCGTTCGATTTTGTAGGAATAGGTAACTTCGGTTTGTCCCGCTTCTTCGTCTTCGGTAAGCTGCCACAAAACGCGGATACGGTCACCCGCGTTCTGCGCGTAGGTGTTGCCGGTTTTTGCGTTGTAAACGGCGTTTTCGATGACCATGTTCGGGATTTCCGGAGCGTCAACGTCCATGCCGCCGACGTTGACGTACACGAACGATTCCAAATCGCCGTAGTCGGACACGGAAACCTGATAGTTCCCTGCTTCCGAAACGGTCATTTTGACGGAAATACCTCTGTAAAGCTCGCCCGACTTGGACGCGTCGAGATAAGCAAACGAAGTCGCTTCGACGTCGCCCCAGCTGAAGCTGTTTTCTTCGTCAACGTAAATGGTGTAGGTGTTGCCTCCGACCGTCACGCTGAGCGATTTGACGCCGCTGAAATAGTCGTAAACTATGAAGCTTACGGTTTTTGTCTGCTTTTGCTGTTGGGAGAGGAACATGTTGGTTTTTCCGTCGTCCTTGGAGCTTGCCGTGTAGTCATGGCAAAGCACTCTGCCAACGTTGCCCTGATAGTGCGCAGAGTAAACGTAGGCATTTCCGGAAAAGCCGTTGGAGGAATTGAAATATTCTTCAACCACAGGTTGCATCGAGGAATAATCGACGTCGTATCTATTGCCGACCATACCTTCGACGTAAGGAACGAAGTTTACGCCGTCGGCCGCCCTGACGTATGCGCCGGAAGCGTTGAGACTATACGTAGGATACCACGGAGTTATGGTAGGCGCGTTGCCGTCGTTGACGACGAAAAGTTCCACCACGAAGTTTTTGGCTTTGAAGCTGGTCTGGCATTTTTTCTTTTTGATAATGGTGCCTTCTTCGATGTTTTCGAAACCGCTGACTTCCATGTTGATGACAAGGTAATCAAACGACGTATTCACATTGGTCCAATCGGTGGTTTCGGAACCGGAATTTGTCGTGCCGTCACCGGTTGCCATTATCCTTTTTGCGTTAGCGCCCTTTGCAGGTGCCGCGACCGAATCGTCCGGAGCAATAGCATAGCTGCCCATCGTAACGCGCATGCCCGCATTCTTGGTTTTTTCGCTCGAAACCTCATAGTCGTACGAGAATCTCGCCTGCACCGAAGCGTTTCTGATGCCCCTAAGTTCTTTCGGAAGCGTCATATATCCGTAGATGGTGGCCGTCACTCCTGCCGCAAAATCACCGGAGCCGGTGCCTATGCGAAAGTAGTCGGACTGAATATCTATGGTTGGATTTTTACCGCCGGAATCTGCCAAAGTTCCGCTGTAAAGCCCGTAGCCGTAGGTGTTGTAAAAACCTGCCGGCAACGTAAACGTATAAAGATAGCCGGCCTTGCCGTCGATGACGTCAGGGACGCCCGTCGGAAGCCCTGCGGACGGAAGCGCGTAGCTACTTCTCGCCGCGGCGCGCGCAGTCGTCTGCGGAACCGCCAGACTCACGCAAAACACGCATGCAATTATTGCCGCCATAACGGTCAGCAACGCTCTTGCGGTTTTTCTGGTTTTTGTTGATGCATTCATAGGTTTTCCTCCATTTGAAGCGGCAAGCCGCTTCACCTATAATAACTCGGAAATTCCGAATCGTTTTTTCGTTTGTCCGCCTGCCCGCAGGCGGGCGGAATCATTGTTATTTGTTTAATATATTTAATAAAGCAATCTTTATAATATATTATCTGTCGATATCTGCCTTGGCGTCGACGATGGCTTTCATGTTTCTGTACTGCGCCGCTTTCTTGAGGGAGATGACCATGACGCCCGCCGCCAGCAGGAATCCGAGCACACCCAGCAGAATGTAAACGACCGTCGTGTTCAGAATGGCTTCTTTTACGAAAGCGTAGTAGCCGAGGTCCTGCGTTTCGAAAACGACGCTGTCGCCCTCGAATGTGCAATTTACGTAGTCGATAATTTCGCCCGAGGAGTTAACTCTCGCCAGTTTGACGTTGCTTCCCGCAATGCCTGCCGGGAGTTGCAATTTGACGGTAACAGGGCCGCTGAACGCATTGCTCTCCACTCCGTTGTTGATAACTGCCAGTTTTGCGAGGAAGATGAGGCTTTCGTCCGCAGAAAGCACGTTGCCTTCGGACATGGCTTTCCAGATGTTGGTCGCGCCGGCGGATTTTTCCGCTTCTTCCAAGGACGCGTAATGCACGTAGGTAAGCTCGGTGTCCACAAGTATAATAGTTGGCGTGCCTTCGGATTTCGGAGTTACCGTGATCTTGTTGATGCTGCCGCCGGTTACGGACGATTGTCCGATGATAAGCGTGCCGGTGAGGCCCACACCCGTGGTGCGTTTGACGACGTAGTTGCCTTCTTTTCCGCCCACCAGCGTGATTTCATAGACGTAAGAACCGACCTCGTACGGAGCTTCGCCCGAATTTGCCGCGCCGGGATATTCCGGATCGTAAACAATCTGGCTGTCGTTTGCGCCGTAGAAATATCTGACTGCAACGTAAACGCCCTGTTCGGACAAAATGTCCTTGTTGGCGACCGAGTAAACGATCTGTTTTGCGTTGCCGTCGAAGATGAACTGATCCTTTTCCACCGTAACGCTGACGGTTGCCTTGTTGATGACGAAGGTGCGTTCAACGCTCTTTGCGGTGTTGTAGTTGTTGTTTGCGGAGCCGTCGAACTCTGCCCAGACCGAATAGGTGCCCGCGTTTGTCGGAGCGTCTTTCGTAGGACGAGCGTTGGCGTTGGATTTATCGCGATACCAAACGGTTACCTCAAGTCCCTGCACTCCGTTCACTCTGCCGGAAACCGAATGAGGTCTGCCGTCGTAGGTTACGCTGTCGTAGCCGTAAACTTCGACGTTGAGGTCGGCCTTCGTGATATACAAAATGCCGTAGAGTTCCTGACTCTTGCTTCCTTCGTGGCTGACGACGGCCTTGATGTAGTATTTTCCCACTTCCGTTGCGGCGGCAAGCGCTTCTTCTCCGTCGGCGCCGTAAGCGTCGTTTCTATAGACGAAGTAGCTGACCTTGTAGTCAACGTTGGTGGTGATAACCTCCATGCTGACCGCCATACCGTAGTTGTATTTTGCGGTCTTGACATATTTGCCGTTTTCTTCGGCGGCGTCTTTCCATCTGCTGCCCTCAACCTGGCTCTGCGAAACGATAACTTTTGCGGCGGTGTCGTATTCAAACTCGTAGTTGGTTGCTTCGCCACCGGAAATGACGATGGCGTATTCGCCGACCGCGCTGAAACGATTTGCTTCGGTGCTGAGGCGCGGAGTCTGTTTCAGAACGCTCTGATTGTCGCCGTTTTTGAAGCCGGAGTAAACGATTTCGTTCAGAATAACTTCGTTGCCCGCAATGACGTGGACGTCGGTGGTGCTGACGTAAAGTTTTGCAGGAGTTATCCTGACGGAGCCCGGCTTGGTGGAGAAATCGAAGCTCGACGACGCGGAAAAGCTCAGCGTTATGGAAGCGGAACCGACCGGAGTTTTTGCGTTTTGTTCGCAAACGACGATGGTTTTCGCAATATCCGCAATCTTTCTGTATTCCGCGGAAGTCGAAGCAAGTCTTGCGCCGTTGACGGTGTAATCGATGCCGACCTTGGACACGTCGAACACGCTGCCGTATTCCACTTCATAGCCGGTGCCTGCCACCGCGATTTCCACTTCGGCAGGTCTGATCCTTGCGCCGCAGGTGATGACGTTTGAACCGTTCAGAACGTAGTTGCGGTTGATTCTGTTGTCGCTGTAGATGCCTTCGACGACGAATTCGCAGCTGATGCTGCTGCCGACTGCCACGGACATATATCTTGCCGACAGGAAGCGAATTTCGATCTTTTCGCCGCCAGGCAAGGTTTCGTAGCTGATTCTGTAGTTGTTTTTGTCGATATCCATCGGTTGGGACGGATCGAGGTCGAGGAAGGAAAGCTCGTAAACGATAGGATCGATCTTGATATCCTTTCTGCCGAAAGACAGAACGTAAGGATAAATGGTCGCGCTTTCTTCAACGGTAACGAAATCCGCTTCGACGCCGCCGTCGTAGAGGCTGTAGTTGCGGTTGCTGCCGTCCTTGAGCCTTGCTTTGCCGATGACTTTGATTTTGTTATAAACGCCTTCCGAAACGTACGCCACGTCGGACGATACGAACGCGTAATCGTACACCTCGAGTTCCACTCTGTCGCCGTCGTAAACGCCGCTTATGGAAGCTCTGGCAAAAGTTGCGGAGGTGGTTCCGTCGTAGTTCTTGTCTTCAAAGACCACTTCGTCGATTCTGACTTCGGCAGGTTTGATGTTGCCGGACATAATCATACCCGAAATGGTTTCGGACAAAACGTAGTTGGCAGCTCTCTCGCCGACGAGGCCGACGATGTCGACGTAGGCGGTGTTCTCGCCTGCTTCGGTGCCGTTCCATTTGACAACGGATTTAGGTTCTACAAGTCCCTTGTCGCTTTCGACTATGCCTTCGATTGCGTTCGGCTGGAAGCTGATGGAGCCGTCGGTGGTTTTGTCGTAGAACTTGTCGTTCAGAACGATTTTGCCGCTTTCGATGCTGATATTCTTAGGAGAAATGAGCGCTTCGGTGTAGTAAACGCCGCCCGAAACCCCCAAAATTACGTAGTTGGAAACGTCGTATTTCGGATCCGCGGAAAGCACGGAATCCGCCGCCACGGCGTCGGTCTGCGTAAGAGCGATGCCGGAAATGACGACTCTCTTTTGTGCCGGATTGCCGCGGTTGTCCAGAAGAACGTTGCCCGTTCCGTCCGCAAACATTGCCACGACTTCCCTGTTCCAGATGAACGCGTCGTTAAGGTTGATGCCCGTGCCGCCGTCTGCTCCCCAGGAGAGCGACGCGCTTTCGATGCCGATGGTGTTGTCGTCGGCGCCGGTGTAAATTCTGCCTTCTTCGAGCTTGACGCCCAAAATAAGTTCGAGCGGAGTCACGTAAATTTCGTTGGAAAGCTCGGTGCCTAAAAATGCCGCGTTGTCTTCGATGTTCAGAACGTAGTTTGCCCAGCTGCCCGCGGTTCTCAAACCGTTCACGGTGTAGGTTGCGGTTCTGCGGCCGACGTTGACGTCGTCCAAAACGCCCGAAACGTCCAGGAACACGATGTCGCCGGAAGCGATGCCCTTGTTCTCTTCGAAGGTATAGCTGAATTTCAGATAGTCCAGAGCGCTCTTGCCGCTGAACACCATATCGTTGGCTTTGACGGATTTCAGAACCAGTTCGCGTTTGGTGATTTCGAGGCCGCTTTTCGTAAATCTGAAGGTAACTTTGTTTTTGTCGGAAGTAAGTCTTTCGACGGTGCCGTCTTCCACGAAGTCGACGTTCAGCGCCCAGTTTTCAAGGGCCACGGAAACGGTGAGAACCGCCGTGCGATCGGTGCCTGCGTTCTTATTGTCGTAAACGCCGGTAACGGTGATTTTCACGCCGCTTTTCTTAAAGAGGTCAGGTATGCCCGCTTCCGCGCCGGTGATTGAGCCGGCTGGGATAGCGTCGGTGCCGTCGTAAACTTTGCCCGCAATCTGAACGTCAAACGTGGACGCGTTTACGGTCCAGACGTATTTGGAGATAACCACTCCGTCCAAGGTGATGACGGAATCGGAAATCAATTCGTAGTAATCGGCGTTTGCTCCGACGAGTTTGATGTTTTCGAACAAAACTTTTCTCGAACCGCTGTCGACGCTGTCGAAACGAACGCTTGCCGAAACGCTCACGTCGTCCGTGCCCACAACGTACGGAGAAACGTCGATGCCGCCTTCTGCGGCGTCGGTGCCGTCGTAAACTTTTTCGTATGCGTATGCGTCTTGGGAAGTGATTTTAACAACCTTTCTTGCGACGACGAATTCAAAGCCTTCCGTAACGAAAACGATTTCGTAGTTTTCGGCCGCAAACCCTTTGGTTTCGACTTCGGTGTAAACGCCCGGAACCAAAATGGCAAGGTCGGACTTCACGGTGGCGGTGCCCACGGTTACGGACGAAACGTCGTCGCCGTTTCTGAAACCGTCGAAGGTGAAGGAAACGGCAGGTCTGAGCGCGCCGTATTCCGCTTTGCCGGAAGCAAATTTGACGTTAAGGACTGCTTTTTCCACAACGTATTCGGCGTTTTGGAGCGAAACGTCGTAGTTTGCGCTTACGTCACCGCCGTTTTCGTCGGTTGCCACAGCCGAAACGACGCTTATAACGTAGCTGCCCGCATTCGCTTTGTCGAAGCCCGCCAGTTCTGCGGCGAGGTTATGACCTTCGGCAAGACCGCTTACGGTGTAATCCAAAACGGTAGGTACGTTGTCGCCGTACACTCTGTTCGCTCCCGCGACCGTGAGAACGACTTTTGCTTTTTTGACGACGTAAGTCAATTCTGCCGAGCCGAAATATGCAGGTTCGGTTTCGGTTGCCGCGCGCTTAACGATAACGGACACGACGTAGGAGCCGCTGTTTCTGATTTCGGTTGCGCCGACAAGGGAAACGGTAACTTCTCCTTCCGCCGCCGCAAATTCGGCGCCGTCAGCCGTCAAAGCGAGAACGGAAGCAACGTCCACGACTTTGCCGTCGTAGATTTTGCCGCTCGTCTTAAGGCTTATTTCAACGATTTTGCCTTTGCCGATAACCAAAGTAACTTCGCCGACAAGCTCGTATTCCGCAGGAAGTCCCGAAACGATGACCTTGAAGAAACCTTCGCCGCCAGGAGTAACCGTCGCGCCGGTTTCGTCTTTGTAAGTCAAAGTAACCGCCGACGTTTCAGGGCCGCCCTCCACGAGGTTTTCAAAAGTGAGGCCTATGCTTGCAGGATCGGAAGTAACCGGATTTCCGGTCAGTTCTTCCACAAGCACGTTTCTGCCGATTTTCGCGGTTACGCGTCTCGGAAGAACGGTTATTTTCTTTGCCGCCGAAAGATCGACGTTGTAGTTGGAAAGAGCAGCCGAAACGTTCGCCGCGAATTCGTCGGTCAGAACGTCGACTATGCCGACAGCCGTAAGAATGCCTGCGTGGTAAGAAGTGTATTCTTCAGGGATCGTTTCGCCCGAAACGAGGCCTTCGAAGGTAAGAATTGCGGTGAAGTCGTCGCCGTAGCGAGCTTCGTTTTCGACCTTAACGACGAGGTCTTTCTTTTCGATTTCGTATTTTCCGGACACGACGTCAACGGTGCCGAGCACGAAGTTTGCGCTCAGAATTTCGATTTCCGCCCTGACGTAGGAGTACTGCCCGACGTCCGTGCCCGCTTCTCTTTCGATAACGGAAACGACGTAGTCTTTTTCGGTGATGAGCGCGTCGGAAGCGGAAACCGTCGGTTTGGCTTCGGCGTCGCCGTATTTGACTTTCACGTTTTCAACCGTGAAGTTGACCGTTCTCGGGGTTATAACGACCTTCTTGCTTACGTCGAAGGAAATCAGGTAGTTTGCGTTTTCCAAAGCTCCCGCAACGTCGGTGCTGTCGCCGGATTTGGTAACGGGAACAGGCAGATATTCGCCTGCGTTTTCGCCGATAAGGAATTTGACGTTAAGCCCGCTTACGTCGTCGCCTGCCGCCATGCTGCCGCCGGCAAGAACCGCGGAAACGTATAAGGTTTCTGCCGAATAAGTCACGGAGTACGTTTCAGGTTTCAAAGTGATTTCGCGTTTGACGATTTCGAATTCCGCCGCCTGATCGGCAAGAGTCACGACGTAGTTTTTGCCGCCGTTGCCGTCGGTTACAATAATGCCCGAAACGTCGTATGCGTAGAAGCCCACGTTTTCGCCGCTTGCTCTCAAAAGGACGGAGGAAGCGTCAAGAACGTCGCTTCCGACAAGGCCCTCGACGTCAAAAGTAAGCGCGGAAGGATCGGCTTCGCCGTAAGTCTTCCATTGTCCGCCGCCCGGGATAACGGTAAGCGCGGCAGGGACCACGGAGAAAGCGATTTCGGTGTCCGTGAAGAAAACGTCTTTGTTGTTTTTGTAAGTTAAGGTGAACGAATAGTCGCCCGTGTTCAGTCCGGAAACGGACGAAAGGTCGTTTGCGGCGTAGGCGTACAAGTCGGCTATCGCTCTGCCGCCGGCGTCCTTAAGAACGGGAACCTGCGCCGCGCCGTTATAGACGAGGCTAGCATTTTCCGCAACAGGAGTAACCAGCAGTCTGAAGGAAGCCGCAAAAGAGATTTCCGACGGGTCGGCCGTCACGTTTTCCTTAAAGAGATCGACGGTGAATTCTCCGTCCGCGGTGAGCGAAACGGTTTTGCCGCCGTAAACGTAATCGAAGTCTTCGGCAAAGAATCTGTAGCCTGCGTCGGCGACGATTCTGCCGGAAACGACGTCGTTTCTTCTGTATTTTCTGTCGGCCTTATCGGTAACGATTCTGCCGCCGTTTTCACCGGTGAGAGCGTTCATTTCCGCTTCAGCGCCGATTGTGTAAACGTTGGCGTCGGCCAAAAATTCGATAACGAGGTCGCTTGCGCTTCTGTTGCCCGCCTGATCGACGACGTAAAGAGTGATTTTACGAGTGCCGCCCATCGTGCTTCCCGAGAAGTCGAAAACGACGCGGTTGTCGGTAGGATTGAGAGCGTATTCCTCCGATCCTATCAAGGTGCCGCCGCGCTCGGTTACGGTGTAGTAAAGCATAACGCCGTCGCCGAGGCCGAGGCCTTCGTCCGAGTAGTCGAAGCTAACCGGCATAGTCCAGCCGTCCGTCAGCCAGTTGAAGCCTTTGGAAACGAGATAATCGTCAAAAGCGGTGATGGTCGGAAGCTCAGGGATCTTTTTGTCCACGTTGATTCGGTAGAGCTCGTCGCCCACTTCCACTTCTTCGCCGGTGCCTTTGACGGCTTTGAATTTGTATTCGAAACTCTTATAGTTGCCGCTCGGAACGGTAACGGCAAGAACGTCGCCTTCGGTCACGGTGTTTGCCGCGTCCCAGGTTGCGCCGCCGTCCACGGAGTACATAAACGTGGTGCCGCTGACGGTCTGACGAAGTCTGACGAAGGTTATCGAAACGTCTTTGTTCACCCATTCGCCGTCAGGATAGTTCGCGCCGTCGGAGGTGGTAACTTTGATGTTTGCCACAGGGACATCTTTGTCCAGTTTCAGATTATACACCGGGGTTTCCGCGCTGCAGTTTCCTGCGCCGTCAACCGCCACGGCCTTGACCTTGTAGTAGCCGCTTCCTTTAGGGAAAGAGAACGAAAGCGCCGTGCCTGTCAGATTTTCGGCCTTGACCTCGGTGGTGGTCCTGCTGCTACGTTTCAAGGTGAGAGTGCTTTCGTCAATCGCCTCGAAAGAAGCCGCGCTGTATGCGTATTGATAAAGATAAGTAACGCCCTTTTCGGCAGAGGAGGAAGAAACGTCGAAAAGGTCGATCGCCTGATCGGAAGTGTACCAATCGGAAGCGTTTGCCGCAAACACCGGTGTTTGCGGTGCGTCGGTGTCGATGCCCGTAAGGGTGATATTCCACGTCAAAGCGTCGCCCTTGAGGTTGTAGAACCTGACGACGACGTTGGTGTTTTTCAAAAACGTCCAGTTGAAGTTAACCGTGGTGGCGTAATCGCCCCAGGTGTTTGCGGAGTTTGACGAAACGTAGCCTTCCGAAATTGCTTCGGCAAGCGTTTTTTCCGCGCCGCCGTCAAATGCGAAGGTGATTTTTTCGGTCACGGTTCCGCCCGAAACCACGCTGCCCATACCCGTCGGGCAAAGCATTGCGCCCTTCACTTCAACGCCTTTGGAGGTTTTGCCTTCAAACAGCAAATCGGGCATTGCCGCCGTCGTGCCGCTGACGGTGTAGAACCCTGCTCCGATTTCGGTTTTTGTGTCCGGAGCCGTGAGGCCGTAAGGAGTGTTTGCGCCCTTTGCGTTCACGGAAATAGAGGTAACGTTTGCAAAGGTGTTGCCCGGAACGGTCTGTTCCATATATGTAACGTTGCCGGCCAGCTTAGAGGCGTCCACGCTGAACTTGACGGATATGTCCGAGAAATCCGCAGGGCCGTCTTTCAAGTTTGCCGCATAGCTGCGTTTGGTCTGAATAACCAAAAGCATATATTTTGCGGTGGACGGAACGGCGTGCGTCGCAAACGAAGTTCCCGTTGCAGAAAGATTCTGCCCCGCTTTGCTGGTGGCGGCAAAAACGTAATCCTCGTTATCCCTTATTGTGCCAAGGTTCCCCTGCGAGTCGTCATTGGTGGAATCGATAGCCGCCGCAGTAGGCGTGTCGGACTCGAAATACGCTTTTAGAGTTATGCTCCCGACGTCGCTGTTTGCAGAAGTCATTTTAGCCTGAACGTTCAAGGCTCCCAAAGCCGCAAGCTGCTGCAAATAAGTGTCGAGCTGCATGTAGGTTATAATCATAGTCCTCGTGCTTCCCGCTTTGTTCTTATGCACGAAATGCATCGAACCGTCGTCGCCGTAATTCGTCACGGAAGAACCATTTTTAGTACCGTCAAAAATGGTCGTCAAAGCGGACAAGTTGCTGTCGTACTTGACTTCGTAACCGCTTTTCCAGTCGGCGGCGGACGTGAACTTGAGGTTCATGATTTTGCCCGTCGTGTCGAGAGTCGCCGTCGAACCATGGGAAATCGTCAACGATTCCGCATTAGCCACGGCAGAACCTGCAAAAGATGCCACCGCCAGGCTGACGCACAAAAGCGCCACCACCATGACGACCGACAACTTCAACAAGCCACTCATGCGTTTTGATATTTTCATACTTATCCTCCCCTAAGGCTTTCGCCTCGTGTATGCGCGTGCTTCAAGAATATTAGTAAAATATATGCCTATATTTCTTCATAATACTCCATCATACGTCAATTATACAACAACAAACAATTTTATGTCAATAGCTTTCACCCACCCCGCCCCAAAAAAATTTGGAATTTTTCGCCATCTTTCTTGCAGCAAAGGCTTCCCCTCAAGGGGAAGCTCGGTGACAGCAAGCTAAGCCGACGAAAAGCCGAAGGCCTTTCAGGAGGCGTGCGCAGATGACGAGTGGGAGTGTGAGGGTGCCCCTCGCCCGACAAAACGCTCGCGTTTTGCTTAAAGGGAACAAGCACTTTCCCCGATAGAAAAATGAGGCCACGCCGCCGTCCACGATTTAGGCTTACACAGGCGGCGTGTTTTAGAGTGTCGAGCAGTTGCAGGCAGTACGAAGTTTTCGGGAATTTTGCATGGCGCAGTGCGCCGCCCCGAAAACGAGTGGCACAATCAGAGAAAGCTCCTGCACTGCGAGACCGAGAGGTGCCCCCTGCCGGTGGCAGTCGCCGTGGGGCCCGCTTGCGGGGGAACGGAGATAGGGGAACCTCCTTGAGGGAGGGGGAAAGCTTTACTTGATTATATTTTTAATTTTGTCGGGCGAGGGACACCCTCGCACTCCCTTTTTTGTCATTCCGAGCCTGCCGAGGAATCCCCTGGAAAGGCATAGCCAAACTCACCAAACGCGGGCCTCATTGCTCATCACTGCAAACAAAAAAAGCCCTCTTAAGAGGGCTTTTTGAGATTTCGTTATCTTGAAACTTTCATATTGCAAATCACGCTTTGCGCGCCGATTGAAAATTCGTCTTTCGGCACACCGACAAAGTCTTTTCCGAAAATGTCGAAGATGTTTCCCGACAAACCGAATTCCGGAAGCTTACCCGTGATTCTGCCGTCTTCAACGAGATAAGCAAGCTGCACAGGAGATGCGAATTCGCCTTCGTTGGTGGTGTCGCCGCCGCTCATCATGCCGACGTAAACGGCTTTTTGGCCGTGCAAAAGTTCTTTTATCGTCTTGTCCGAACGCTTCGGAGCGAGGTTTGGCGCACCGAGTGTAGGCACGTCGTCGTAGCCTCCGCCTGCGCACGCAGTGTTCTGCATGCCGAAAGTGTCGGCGGTTTTTTTGTCTGCGTAACCGCATTTTATCACGCCGTTTTCGATGAAATCGAACTTGTCGCCGGGGAGAGTGCTTCCCTCGGTGTCGAAGAAAATGTCGCCCACCGACTGCTCGAGATCGGTGCCCAAAGTGAAATCGTCCGAAAACGCTTTTTGTCCCATTTTGTCCGCAAAAAGACTTGCGCCGTGTCCGAGTTGTTTGCCGTTAAGGGCCTCGAGGATTTTGCCGCCGACTTCACCAAAGCCTACCACCACCGGCACTTTTTCGCCTTCGGGGAGCTCGGCAGGTTTTTCGAACGCGCAAAGCTCGTCGTCAAAGGTGGCGGCGATTTTTTCCACGTCGAATTCTCTGCCCATTGCCGAAACGCCGCCGTCAAAAACGGCCACGCTGTCGCGGTGTTTGTAAATTATGCTGACGACGTAGTAAGCGTCGGTGTCTTCATAGTCCAGCCCTGCGTCGTTTTTGAGGCTATAATTCGTTTCAATCCATTTGATTTTGTTGGAAAAAACGAATTGCGGGTGTTTTTCGGTCATAACGGCAAGCAGTTTTTCACCGAACTCCACAACTTCTTTGTCGGTGTAATCCGCCTTTCTCGCGTCGCGTTTTCTGACTTTGTTTTTTTCAGGTTCGAACTTGTATTCTATCTTCTTTGCAAGGTTCTTTTCCGCCGCGGAAACGAGCTCGTCCGACGGCTCGCCGATTGTGCCGGCAATGCCTATGTAGCCGCCGTCATAAACTCTTGCGCCGCTCTTGACGATGTTTTTTATGCGCACGCTGTCCACTGCGCCCTGCGTTACGTTCAAGCAAACTTCGTGTTTGAAAATTCTGTATAATTCCTTAATCATAATGCGCCTCCTACAAAACCTGAATTCCGTTCACTCTCATGTACGGACCGCCGAAACCGACAGGCAACGGGAACTGTTCCATTTTGCCGCAACCGCCGACAGCGAAGGATAAATACTCTGTTTTGTCACTTAAACCGTCGATTTGGCCAAGTGTGTGCATAACGTTGCCGGAAATGACGGACACTTTCACAGGTTCTGCAATCTTGCCGTCTCTGATCATATAGGCCTTGGTCGGAGCAATCGTGAAGGTGCTCATACCGCTGCCGTGAGAGATATCTTTTATGTAAATGCCTTTTTTGACGCCGGCAAAAAGCTCCTCGACGGTGCTGGTCCCCGGAAGGATAAACGTGTCGGTCATTCTGACGATAGGTTCGAATTCGAAATTGATGGCTCTGGCGTTTCCGGTAAGGTTTTCGCCGAGGTCGGAAGCGGTGTACGCGCTGTGCAGTCTGCCCGACAAAATGCCATTTTTGATGATGTAGTTATATTTTGCTTTGGTGCCTTCGTCGTCGTACGGAACGTAGCCGCTGCCCTCGTAAATGCCGGTGTCGACGATGCTCAGAATGTCGCTGCCGACGCGGCTTCCGAGCGCCCATTCCTTTATCATGGTTTCGTCGCCGATCATAAAGTCGGCTTCGCTCTTATGTCCGAAGCTTTCGTGCGTGAAAACGCCGGTGGCGATAGGCGCAAGTATGCAGGTGTATTCGCCCTTCTCGACGGGCACTGCCTTTTCGGCGTATTCTCTGGTGTCCTTGATTTCCGCGGCGATTTTGCCTTCCTGTCCCAGAACGTCGTCGAATTTTACGCCCGTTTTCTGCCAGCTCATTTGCTGCGGAAGTCCGTTTACAACCAACATACCGAACGCGAAAACCGCCACGGTCTGATAGTCAAATTTGATGTCCGTGCCCTTTGACGAAACGATGTGTTTTTCGGTGTGCTTATCCAGATAGAAAAGCCTCGTCATCGGCATATCGTCGCATTTAAGCTCCGGCAGATATTTTTCGGCAAGAGCCACCTTGTCTTCCACGGGAATTTTGGATACGTCGGTGGACGCAAACTTAAAATCTTCGCCCACGTTGACTTCAAAAAGCTTTACGGTCGGGTTTTCGAGGATATTCTCGTTCGGGCAAGCCATTTTTGCAAGGTTGTCGATTTCGGCCTGTACCCCGTCCAGATTGCTGGTTGCCGAATAGAACCACCGCTTTCCGTCGTAAACCCTTATGAAAGCGCCCCTGTCGGTTTTGACTTTGTTTTGAATCATTTGCGAATTTTCATACACCAAACCAGTGGAAAAAACGCTCTCCACCCTGACGTCGGTGTATAAACCTTCAGGAAATTTGTACATGGTTACCTCCTATTTTTCGGTTAGTAGTATGTCGTAGTTGACGGTTTCGTAAAACATTTTTCTGACCTCGGACGGTTTTTCGGTCTGTCCCAAAATCCACATCAGCTTTGTCAGCGCGGCTTCCTGCGTCATGTCGAATGCTTCCAGAAAGCCCAGCTCGGATTTTGCCTCGGTGCCCACCTTGTAGATGCTCATATCGCTCCCCTCGGATTGCACCTGAGTGCTCATGACGCATATCTTCCCCTTGGCGCGCCATTTTTTGATGATTTCGTAAAAGTTGTAGTAATTCCCGACGGGTATCCCGCCGGTGCCGTAGCTTGAAACCACGACGGCGGCGTTATACATAAAGTAGCTGTTCAGAATTTCGCTTTGCATGCCGGGCGTAAGTTTGATAAGACCGACTTTCGGGTTTAACGTGTCGTAAAATCGCGGTTTAAGTGCTTTTTCGGTTTTTATATACTGCAACACCTTGCCGTCGCGGACGGTTGCCAGAAACGGAAAATCAATGCTGGAAAAAGCGTCGTAGCTTTTGGTTCTCGTCTTTTTCGCCCTGGTGCCCGCAATCACTTTGCCGTCGAAAACCAGCGTAACGTCTGCCGCAGCTTCGGACGAAGCGTACACGAACGCGTCGTACAGATTTGCCTTTGCGTCGGTTTCTTCCCTGTTTATCGGGCGCTGACTGCCCGTGATGACGATAGGCTTCGGAGAGTGCTGAATCATGTAGCTTAAAACGCACGCAGTGTAGGCCATCGTGTCCGTTCCGTGGCAAATGACGAAGCCGTCGTAGCAATCGTAATTGTTTTTTATCGCGGCCACGATCGTCAGCCAGTTGTCGGGACTCATGTTCGTGCTGTCGATGTTCATCGCCTGCAAGGCCTCGACCTCGCATACCGAGCGGACTTTCGGAACGTATTTCAAAAGCTCCTCAGGGCTCAAAAGCGGTTGAAGTCCGTCGTCTTTTTCGACGGAAGCAATGGTTCCGCCGGTGGTTATCATCAAAATCTTTTTCATTTTCTGCACTTCCATTTTATCGAAAAAACATTCCTTTGTCAGCAAATTCCGGATTGCAACTTGGCAACCTCGGGTTGCTTACCAAAATATTTTATACTATATCCTTTCAAAAATCAACATATTTCAAAAAAAGCCCTGCGTTTTTCCGGCAAACCGTTGCAAGCCGACAAAAAATGTGGCAGAATAAAAATGTAAAGGAGATAACCATGAAAAAATTTTTAGCCATTGCTTTCACCTCAATCATGATATTCTGTCTGGCCGCGTGCGGCGGTTCGGACAATCCTAATAGTCGCCCTTCCCCGGACGACGCTTACGTTCCCGATCCGAGCCTCGTTTATACGGCCGAATTTCTGGTTTCGTGCCAGCAAACCGACGACGCTTACGACGATTTTTATTATAATTCCGATTTTCACTGCGCCATTCCGGGACTGAAACAAAAGTTCATTCCGCAGGGCGTTGCTTACGACGAATTCACCTCCTCCACCTTCCTCACCGGCTATTTCGACGGAGGCGAAAATTCCGTAATATTCGTTATGGACAAAAACGGCAATTTCGTCAAGGAAATCATCTTGTCGTTCGAGAACAAAGCCTACACCGGCCACTCCGGCGGCATAGCCGTCAGCGAAAAGCACGTTTACGTTTCAAACGGCAAAAAACTGTATCATCTTTCAAAACAGCAAATTTTGGACGGCACGGCGCATCAGGAACTGTCGTTCGACGGATTCGTAAAGGTTGACGTTAACGCAAGCTACGTCAGCTACTCGGACGGACATCTTTACGTCGGCGAATTCGAATACGCCAAAAACGACTACAACACCGATCCTTCCCATCGTGTAACGCTTGCCTCGGGAAAGACCAACACCGCCCTCACTTTGGAGCTTGAATTAAACGAAAACACGGTTTACGGCTTTGAAAACGCCGTTTCAAGCGGCGATACTGTCGTTCCGACAAGAGCTTTCAGCCACACCGAACGTATTCAGGGCTTCGACTTTTCAAAGGATTCGGACCTCGTCGTTCTCAGTCAGAGTTACGGCAGAAAAAACGACAGCAAGCTTTATTTCCATAAGCCGTCAAAGTCCGGTGAAGCGAAAATCACCGTCGGCGGCGCGGAAGTTCCTCTCGTCGTTCTCTCCGAGGACACGCTTGAAAAAACCGTGGTCTGCCCTCCTATGACGGAAGATATCGACATATCCGGCGGCAAAGTTTACGTCTGTTTCGAATCCGCCGCCTACAAATACTACGAGGGCGCCAACGCCTTCAACAAGGCCAAGAACCCTATAGACAGCATCTTCGTTTACACGATTTAATCAACACAAAACCGCCAAGTGTCTAAAACGGGCGGTTTTTTTATACAAAAAATGGAAAAGTTTTTGAAAATTTATATTTACAAACTGTATTTCGGTATGTTACAATAGATTTAATATGACGGCAAATTGCCAAAAAATTAGGAGGAAATTATTTTGACAGATTCCAAAGCTTTAGCATTCGTAAACTTTTACGCTGCCATGGGAACTCTCGAAACCTACTGCAAACTCGACAAAGAGGCCAGAGAGCTCGCAAAACAAAAAAACATCGCCATCCGTTTTAAAATTAAAGGTGGTCCTGACGGCGTTTTGGCATTCAAAGACGGCGACGTTACCGCCAGACCTTACAAAAAAGGCGACAAATTCGACATCGGCCTGAGCTTCCCGAGCTGCGACGATTTCAACAAGATGGTTGCCGGCGGCAAAGCCTCCGTTTTGCCTACCAAAGGTCTCACCAAAATTAAATTCGTTTTGGACAAACAGAGCCCGTTCAACGTTCTCACCGACAAAATGGCCAAAATCATGCGCCAGACCGAATTCAAAAACGATGAAGAACTCACGCTTTCCGTGCTTTTGACCTTCAGCGCAATGGGCGCGGCAATCGCCGAAATCGGCAATCACGATCCTAAGGGAATGGTTGCAAACAAACACTGGGCAGACGGCGAAGTGGCAATGATCATTCCGGGCGTTGCAGAACAGTATATTCTCAAGAAAAACGGCGTGCTGACCTTCCATCGCGAGCCGGCAAAGAACCCGAGAGCGAAATTCGTATTCCGCAACATCGTGGTTACCAAAGGCGTCATCGACGGCACTTTGGACGCTATGACTTGCATCGGCACCGGCGACATCGCCATGTCAGGTATGTGCTTTATGTTGGACGATCTCAACAAATGCCTTAACCTCGTCCCAGAATATCTTGCATAACGATAACGGAGGAATCAATTATGGAAAAACACCCTATCTATACACACGAAAAATCTCAACAAGAATTTGCACGCGCGGTTAAATATATCCCGGCAGGCGTTTACGGCCACCTCGGTCCTTCCGAAGGCTGCATGATTCCGGTCACCGAATGGCCGCTTTTCGGCGAAAGAGCCAAAGGCAGCGAATTTTGGGACGTTGACGGCAACCGCTACATCGACTATATGTGCGCATACGGCCCTAACGTTTTGGGTTACAACGATCCTGACGTCGACGCCGCCGCTCGCGCTCAATACGAAAAATGCAACTGCACCACTTCCCCGTCGCCGGCAATGGTCGACTTCGCGGAAACTCTGTGCAGAGTCGCCGACCGTGACTGGGCTTTCTTCGCCAAAAACGGCAACGACGTAACTCAGTTTGCAATGATGATCAGCCGCGCATACACCGGCCGCAAAAAACTTATCCTCGTCAAAGGTTACTATCACGGCGTTTCTCCGTGGACTCAGAACGAAGCTTGCCCGGGCACTTTGCACGAAGACGTCTGCAACAACCTCATGGTTACTTTCAACGATATCGAAGGTCTTAAAAAGGTCGTCAGAGAAAACAAAGGCGAAATCGCGGCTTTCATCGCAACTCCGTACATGCACGGCAACTTCACCGACAACATTCTGCCTGAACCGGGCTACTGGCAAGCAGTCAGAAAGATTTGCGACGAAGAAGGCATCGTTCTCGTCATCGACGACGTAAGATGCGGCTTCCGTCTCGACCTCAGGGGCAGCGACCGTTACTACGGCTTCGACGCAGACCTCATCTGCTTCTGCAAAGCTCTCGCCAACGGATACAACGTAAGCGCACTTTGCGGCAAACAAAAATTCCGCGGCGCGGCTTCCTCCATCAGCTACACCGGCAGCTACTGGATGAGCGCAGCTCCGTTTGCGGCAGGCAAAGCTTGCTTGGAAAAAATGGAAAAACTCGGCGGCCCGAAAGTTTTGAAAGAAAAAGGCGAAAAACTTATGGCCGGCTTCAAAAAAGCAGCCGACAAATGGGGCTTCGACCTCGTCGTTTCCGGCGAACCGAGCCTGTTCTATCTGAGAGTGGCGGATCCTGATCAAAACTTCTTCCTGCATCAGGAATGGATTTGCGAATGCGTCAAACGCGGCTTGTTCCTCGCGTCCCACCACAACCACTTCATCAACTACAGCCTTACCGACGAACTTATCGAAGAAAGCATTCAGATTGCCGACGAAGCGTTTGAAGCTGTCAGAAAGAATCATCCTATCGGCTAAACGAAAAACAAAAAGGCTTCCCGAACGGGAAGCCTTATTTTTTTACTTATTTCAAAATATGCGTTTTATTTGTCGTTTTCGTCCGCGTTATCGCCGCTATCTGCGCTGTTCGCCCTTTTTGTGTACTCTTTTTTGGCGTGCGTCAAATGGAATATCGCAGTTATAAAATAGACGACGCCCCACGCTATAAGAAGAATTCCCGACACCAGAAGCAGCACGTCCAGAAGCTTCGCCGCATAGCCTGCCACAAGCAACGCGCCCAACACGAGAAGCACTATCGTCCCCACAAATTCCACAGGCGACGTTTTAACTTTTCTTCTGTGCTTGACGAAATCAACCAATCCTACGCTTCCCGCCATAAGCATACCTATGCCCACCACGAGAGACGCCACCTCGAAAAGCGTCCATACGCCCACGATAACCAGAGCTCCGACCACCATTTCGATGATTCCTTCCCAAAGCTTAACCTTTCGTATCACGTCGCCGACGCCGATCAAAAACATCAACGCGCCCAAAACGGTGAGCAAAATTTGAAATACGCCGGTTTTGAAGACGGCAAAAAGTATGCCGACTCCGATAACAACCAACGATTTTATGATGTTGTTGGTGAAAATCTGAGCAGATTTTGTCTGTTGCATCTTTCGTTCCTCCGCCATATTTTTTATTTTACTTGCTTTTATACGGCCAAATCAAGCGTCAGCCGTTGTTTTTAACCAAAACGTCGTGCGCGCCGCCCTCGACTATGCTGGTGCTGCTGACGAGCGTAAGCTTGGCTTTCTGCTGAAGTTCTTTTATGGTAATTGCGCCGCAGTTGCACATTGCGCTTTTGATTTTAGACGCGGTAACCGGCACGTTGTCGTGCAGACGGCCTGCGTACGGAACGTAGCTGTCCACCCCCTCGACGAAAGCGTGGCCGCCTTTGCCGCCGAGGTCGTAGCGTTGCCAGTTTCTAGCCCTTGCGCTGCCCTCGCCCCAGTATTCCTTCATATAGTTTCCGTTTATCAGCACTTTTTCGGTAGGGCTTTCGTCAAAACGGCTGAAATATCTGCCAAGCATGCAGAAGTCTGCGCCCATCGCAAGCGCCAGAGTGATGTGATAATCCAGAACTATGCCGCCGTCGGAGCAAATCGGAACGTAAATTCCCGTCTTTTCAAAATAAGCGTCCCTTGCTTTTGCCACGTCTATAACCGCAGAAGCCTGCCCTCTGCCTATGCCTTTTGTTTCGCGAGTTATGCAGATGCTTCCTCCGCCGATGCCGACTTTGACGAAGTCCGCGCCCGCTTTTGCAAGGAAGTCGAAGCCTTCCGCGTCAACCACGTTTCCTGCGCCGATTTTGACGGTTTCGCCGTATTTTTCTCTGACGAAATCGATGACGCGCTTTTGCCACTCGGTAAAGCCTTCGCTGCTGTCTATGCACAAAACGTCGGCTCCCGCGTCCACGAGCGCAGGAATACGTTTTTCATAGTCGCGGGTGTTGACGCCTGCGCCCACGATGAAGCGTTTTTTGTCGTCCAGAAGCTCGTTAGGGTTCTCTTTATGTTGGTCGTAGTCCTTTCTGAACACGAAATAGCAAAGCTTTCCGTCCTTGTCAACGATCGGCAAAGCGTTCAGCTTGTGATCCCAGATTATGTCGTTCGCTTCGGTAAGCGACACCGTGTCCGGCGCGGTGATAAGCTTTTCGAGCGGAGTCATAAACTCCGAAACCTTTTCTTCACCCGTCATGCGGCTCAAGCGGTAATCGCGGCTGGTAACTATGCCCAGAAGCTTGCCGTGCGGAGTTCCGTCGTCGGTGACGGCAATGGTGCTGTGACCGAGGCGCTCCTTGAGCGCAACCACGTCCGTAACGGTCTGGTCGGCGCGGATATTTGAATCGCTGGTAACGAAGCCCGCCTTGTAGCTTTTGACTTTTCTGACCATTTCCGCTTCCGCCTCGATCGTCTGATTGCCGTAAATGAAGCTGATGCCGCCCTCTTTCGCAAGCGCCACCGCCATTTTGTCGTCGGAAACCGATTGCATTATGGCCGAAACCATCGGAACGTTCAATTTGATTTTAGGTTCTTCGCCCTTTTTGAATTTGACGAGCGGAGTTTCAAGAGAAACCTTTTCCGGTGTGCAATTTGCGTCGCTGTATCCGGGAACCAGCAAATATTCGCTGAAAGTTCTGGACGGTTCTTCAAAAAAAGTTGCCATAACGTGCTCTCCTTAAAATTGAAATTTTTTCTATTTTATCTTTTATCTTCCTTGTTGTAAAGCAAATTGCAGGGGTTTTCGACATTTTTCTTTGAAAAATGCGACAGAGCAAAAGTCTGTCGCAAAATCGGCTATTCAAAGATCCTTCTCACGATGTTGCTGACGCCCTCCATCGTGAAAAATCTGGACACGACGTACAAAGCCTTGTACTTAAACCCGATGAAATAGGTGTATTTGCCGAAACGTTTTTTGGACAAAACTTTGCATATTCCTTTTGCCGCCTTATTTATCGGCATGCGCCTGTCCTTCGGATTGACCGGTCGCGCCGTGCGTTTTTCGCCGTATTCCTCGCCTCGGCTGAGCCTGTCGCCGTAACGCGCGGACGAAGTGAAATTGCAATGATGATGCTTGCCGAAGTCCGTAACCGCGTCGCCCATGGTTATAGAGCAAACCTCCACGTCGCTGCCGTAAAGCTCTTGCCTCATTCCGACAGTGAAAGCGGAAACGGCGGCCTTGGTCGTGGTGTACATTGTTCTGAACGGCTGCACGCCCAAACTTGCTATCGAACTCATATTGACTATTTTAAACGGCTGTTTTTCGTGCATTAAAGCCGCTTTCGTGCAATATACGACGCTCATCAAGTTGACCTTGACAATTTCGTCCAAATACTTTTGATCCAAAAATTCCACCGCGCCGGTAAGCCCTTCGCCAACGTTATTGAGAAGCAAATCTATATGCCCGTGCGCCGCGTAAATACGGTCGAAAAGCTTACGCACCTCTTCGCCGTCCGAAACGTCGCAAGCAAAATTAAGCACTCCGTCGTCTTCGATGTGCCTTGCCACGCGTATGACCGTGTTGCTTTTCTGAAGTCTGTCGGCAACGGCTTTGCCTATGCCTTTGGTTGCTCCGGTTATAACGACCGTCTTATTTTCAAGTTCTCTCATTTTCTCCTTGATCTTCCGCCGAAAGCTCAACCGTTTTTTTCAGCTTTCTCATTTCGGCGAAGCGTTTGATTTTTTCGGATAATTTTTCGTTGAAGTCCGAGCTTTTTGCCCTCCACTTCCACCAGCCCGATTCGGACGGGTGATTCATTCGCCCCTCCGATCCGAGGTTCAGATAATCCTGCAAAGGAACCACTGCGAGGTTTGCCCTGGATTTCATTGCCAGTTCTATCATAGCCTCAGCAGGCGTTTTGTAAACGGCGTTTTTGCCCAAAATCATTTTCATAAGCGGCAAATCGTCGTCAAAATAACCGGTAAGCTTTGAAAACAGTTGCTTTTCTTTATCGGTTGCGGTTTTGAACCAACCGTTGGTGGTGTCGTTGTCGTGCGTGCCGGTGTAAACGACGGAATTGTCCGTTTCGAAGTTTTCGGGCAGATACTCGCCCTTCGTGCCTCCCGCAAAAGCAAACTGCAGCACCTTCATCCCCGGGAAACCGCTTTTTTTGAGAAGCGCGCGAACGTCGTCGGTTATGATGCCGAGGTCTTCCGCAATTATTCTGCCGTCCGTTTCAACGTTTTCAAACGGCGCAAGCATCGGTCCCTCGCGCCATTTGCCGCATTTGGCCGTGTCCGAGTCTGCCGGTATGCAAAAATACGATTCAAACGCCCTGAAATGGTCGATTCTCACAACGTCGAACATTTTTAGGTTCTGTTCCAAACGCTTTTTCCACCACTTAAAGTTCGTGCGTTTATGATACGCCCAGTCGTAAAGCGGATTGCCCCACAGCTGGCCGTCAGCGCTGAAAGCGTCGGGCGGAACTCCCGCGACTTCCGTAGGTTTGCCGTCGGCGTCAAACAGAAAAAGTTCCGGCGTTTCCCACACCTCGGCGCTGTCCATGGCAACGTATATAGGCATATCGCCTACAATTTTTACACCTTTTTTTTCGGCGTACGCTTTCAAATCGTAGTACTGCTTAAAAAATTCGTATTGCAAAAACCGCCAGAAATCCGCTTGCTTTTCAAATTTTTCAGCGTCACGCTCCGACAAATTCTTCCTAAGCGACAATTCTTTCGGCCAAAACTCTCTGGCCATAAAGTTTTGCGATTTTTTGATCGCCATAAAAAGCGCGTAGCCGTCAAGCCAGTCCGCTTTCTTCACAAATTTTTCGTAGTCGGAGTCCGCTTCAAATCTAGCGAATGCTTTTTCCAAAAGCTTGTATCTCGTATTCCAAAGCCATTCGTAGTCGGCTTCGCCGGTTTTGTGCTCTTCTATTTCGTCATTTTTCAAAAGACCGTCTTCAACCAGCGTTTCCAGGTCGATAAAGTATGGATTCCCCGCAAATGCCGACGGCGACTGGTACGGCGAATCGCCAAACGACGTCTGCCCCACGGGCAGAATCTGCCATGCGTCAACGCCCGATGCCGCCAAAAAATCGACGAACGCCCGTGCCTCTTTGCCCATACTCCCTATGCCGCGTTCGCCCGGAAGCGACGATATATGCAATAGTATTCCGTTTTCTTTTCTTGCTTTCATAACTTCAACCTTTTTCCATTATAGCACACTATCCATTTTTTGAAAAGCGTTTGCGGCATGGACTTTTTGAGCGGTATTTTTCAAAATAATTGACAAGCGCCAAATTACAAACTATAATATAGATGAGGAAATATATGAACAAACTTTTCAAAAACAAAAAAGGTTTCACGTTGGTGGAGCTCATCGTGGTCATCGCAATCATGGCCATTCTCGCAGGTATGACCGTGCCGAGCGTTTTGAACTACATCAAAAGCTACAAAAAAGTAAGCGCCAAAACCGACACCGAAAGCATATTCCGCATTGCCGTGGCCGCCATTCCTCAGTACTTGGTTGCCGACAGAGGCGCTGGCGACACAGACACTTCGGTTATGGTGCGAAAAATTAAAGAACGCGCTTCCTCCTCCGAGTACGAAATCGTGGCGTATGACGACCGCCAATATCCGGCAAATTCCGCAAGCACAAAATCCGTTATTTTGGTGCAAGTTTCGGGAGATACCGTTTACGTTGCTTTCTTCGGCAAAGGCTGGACGCGCAACACAAAAGAAATTTCCGGCAACAATTTGGAAATTAAAGACGAGGATGGCGAAACAACAATATTCCGCTATTCTCAAAGCATCTCCTCTTTCAGATAACAATTCCTTTTAAATTTAAAACCGCCGCATAAAAACCGGCGGTTTTTTTATTCGTAGCTTTTCAAAACGTCCTCCAGCGTTTGCTTGATTTTTTGCACCAGGTCCGCAGGTTCCAGCACCTTTGCCCGTCTGCCGTATTGCAACGCCCAGTAAAGCATCGCGTCCTTCGACGCGTAAAGCGTAACGACGATTTGCCCTTCATTCCCTTTTCTGACCGACACGCCGTTTCCGAACCAGTCCACGACGTCGTCCATAAGCGCCTTATCGCAAGCAACCACGATTTTTTCCGCCTTGTCCGCGTAAAGATACGGTCTGGAGGTTGCAAGGTCTTTGTAGTCGATGCCGTTCTTGTAGCCGGGTACGGACCTTATCGGTGTTTGCGGCTTGTCCAGAATTTCGACGTCGGTGATTTTGTCCATGCGATAAAACGCCATATTCTTCCAGTACTCGTTGTAGGCCATAAGATAATACCTTTGGTTGTGAAGAATCATCTGATACGGACTTACGATTTGACGATAGGTTTTTTTGAGGCGAGCGGTTTCGTCAAACTTGTTGTAGTGAAAGGTGATCTGCTTTGCCGTCTCTATTGCTTCGTCCGCGATTTCGATGTTGTAGAAAAACTCGATATTGTCCGATTTGGACCATTTTCCCACCGAATAGATATGTTTAACGTGCGATTTGAAATTTTTGCCGCCAAGCGCAACAATTTTTTCGATAAGGTCTTCCGAGTGTTTTTTGTTTATATATCTGCTGCACAAAATGCTGTCGACCAAAAGTCGCAGTTCCGATTGCTCGAAGGTTCGGTCGTCGAAAAAGCTGCCCGCCTTGGTGCTTTCGATGCCGAATCCCGCTTCTTTAAGAAGCGACAGATTGCGCCCCACGGCCTTGCGTTCGACGGTTATGTCGTACTTTTCGGCAAGCCGCTTGATTATTTGCGCCTGCGTGTACGGATGCTCCTTGTCGGTTTCGTCCTCCAGAATTTGCAAGATTCTGAGAAGCGCCAGTTTTTTAGGTTCCAGATTATCCATTTTCATACCGCCATTTTAACATATCGTATGCCCCGAATTCGGTGCATCACGATAACTATAACACACTTTTTCGTCTTTTTCAACGGCTTTGTTGACAATTTCGTTTTGCGGATTTATAATTTTTGTATGTTTAAGTGGTTCAAAAAGAAAAATTCGAATAATAAGGAACGGATTTCGGACGAAATGAAATACGCCGTCGGCGCAATACTGGACAAATTTTCCGTCAAAAGCTTTGACAATATGTTGTTTTTCGGCGAGGTGAATCAAAGCGCAAACTGGTTCTTTGAAAAGTCGGGCGTTTGGGTCGATTGCGAAAGTCCCGTCGAAAACACCGAACGCGTGCATTTTTTGAAAAGCAAAGATTTGTCGAGCCTTCCTACGTACGATTTCGTCGTGTTTGCAAACGATTTTGAATTATTCGGCCGTGGCAATGCGGACGAAACCCTCAAAAATCTTCTGACTGACGGCGGACGGGCGATTTTCATTTCAACCTCAGAGCCGCTTTCGGGCAATATCAAATCGGTTTTGAAGTCGTTTGCTTTCGACGTCGAAACCGACGGCGAAGTTAAAGTTCTGTCCTGCGTTAAAAACGATTAAAAACAAAAAGGAAGCATATTTTGCTTCCTTTTTTTCGTCAATTTTTGTTGCCGTGGATAGGCGCAGGTATGCGCCCTCCTCGGTCTATAAACTTTTTGGCGGATGAGTTCGTTACGGCCATGATAGGAGCTTCGCCCAAAAGCCCGCCGAACACGGCTTTTTCGCCCACGGTTTTGCCTTCGACGGGGATTATCCTGACGGCAGTCGTTTTGTTGTTGACCATGCCTATTGCGGCTTCGTCGGCGATAATTGCGCTTACGGTTTCGGCCGAGGTATCCCCCGGGACCGCGACCATATCTATGCCTACGCTGCAAACGGCAGTCATTGCTTCAAGTTTCGAGAGCGTCAGCGTTCCTTTTTCCGCCGCGGCAATCATGCCTTCGTCCTCGCTGACCGGAATGAACGCGCCCGAAAGCCCTCCGACGTGCGAGCTTGCCATCGTGCCGCCCTTTTTGACGGCGTCGTTCAGAACGGCAAGACAAGCCGTAGTTCCGTGGCCGCCCACCGTTTCAAGCCCCATTTCTTCCAGAATTCTGCCCACGCTGTCGCCGACGACAGGCGTCGGAGCAAGCGACAAATCCACTATTCCGAACTCGGCGCCCAAAGCCGCCGCCGCGTCCTTTGCCACCAACTGCCCGACTCGGGTTATTTTGAAAGCGGTCTTCTTTATTATTTCCGCAAGATCGGTTACGTTTGCCTCAGGATGCTCTTTGACAGCCTTATAAACCACTCCCGGGCCGCTTACGCCCACGTTTACGACCGCGTCGCCTTCACCCGTTCCGTGAAACGCTCCCGCCATAAACGGATTGTCCTCAACCGCATTGCAGAACGCCACCAGTTTTGCGCAACCGTAGCTGTCGCTTTCCCTCGTGAGATAGGCGGTTTTTTTGACCACTTCGCCCATAAGTTTAACGGCGTCCATATTTATGCCCGCTCTCGTCGAGCCGACGTTCACCGACGAACAAAGCCTGTCGGTTGACGCCAAAACCTCGGGAATACTCTCCAAAAAGCTTCTGTCCGCCGCCGTCATACTTTTATGTACGAGCGCGGTCCAGCCGCCAAGAAAGTCCACTCCTACCTCTTTCGAGGCCTTGTCCAAAGCTTTTGCCAGCACTATTTCCTTGCCCGAAAAATTTTGCGTCAAAAAACTTGCCGGCGTTATGGAAATCCGTTTATTCACAATCGGAATCCCGTATTTAAGCTCCAAATCCTCCGCCACCTTCACGATGCCGCCTGCGGTCCTGCAAATGTGATCGTACACGGCATCTGCGGTTTTTTCGGCGGTTTCTCTTACCGAGCCCAAAAGATTCAGCCCCAAGGTTATGGTCCTGACATCGAAATGCTCTTCGCGAACCATGTTTACGGTTTCTAATATTTCTCCGAAATTAAGCATACTTCACCTAAATTTTGTGCATAGCGTTGAAAATATCCTCGTGCATGACTCTGACTTCTATGCCGAGCTTTTTGCCGAGAGCTTCCGCTTCGTCGTGGAGCGTTTTCATATCCACACCGTTGTCGCCGGTGTTGACCAGCATAATCATGGTGAACATATTCTGCACGATAGTCTGAGTTATATCCTCGACGTTGATGTTGTTCTTTTTGAGCATGGCGCCGATTTCTGCGATAATGCCCGAGTTATCTCGCCCCAAAGCGGTGATGACACACTTCATAGAGTTGTCCTCCGAACGTTTTATACTAATATATTATACCTGAAACGCCGACAAAGTAAAATGTTTTTTAGGGGTTTTTGGCGGTTTTGCGGTTTGCACGCGCGTATGCGCAGATATAAATATGTTTTGCGCTTCACTTTTTCGCCCATTCATATATAAATATGTCCCTATGTTCATATTCAAACTTTCGGATATGCTCCTCTTTGCAATCGTCCAAAAGTGCGTTCCCCTGCCTGAAACCATATAAAACAAAAATAAGAAACGACGTAAAAAATTTCAAAAAAGGACATAAAAACGGCGCGGAAAATTCCGCGCCGCGATATGTTTTGAGGTAATTATTTGTTTTCGGCTTCTTCGCGTTTCTTGGCGTCTTCGATGATTTTCGGAGCTTCGGAAGAAGGAACTTCTTCGTAGCGAGCCAGCTTCATGGTGAAGTAGCCGCGGCCTTGAGTCATCGAGCGAAGATCGGTGGCGTATTTTGCAAGTTCCGCCTGCGGAGCTTCTGCGGTGATAACCTGTTTGCCGTTGACGTTGTCGGTGCCGAGGATACGGCCGCGACGTTTGTTCATGTCGCCCATGATGTCGCCGAGGTAGCTGTCAGGAACGACAACCTTGATTTCCATAACAGGCTCCAAAAAGCAAGGGCTTGCTTTGCTGCAACCTTCGGCGTATGCGAGTTTTGCGGCGGTGATGAATGCGATTTCCTTGCTGTCTACCGGGTGATATTTGCCGTCGAAGAGCGTGCATTTGAGGTTGACCATCGGATAGCCTGCCAAAACGCCTTTCTTGATTGCTTCCCTCAGACCTTTTTCGACTGCAGGGATAAATTGACGAGGGACTGCGCCGCCGACGACTGCGTCTACGAATTCGAATTCGCCGTCCTCGGCACCCGGTTCGAAGCGCACGGAGCACTGACCGAACTGACCTGCGCCGCCGGATTGTTTCTTATGTTTGCCTTCGGCTTCGACGCACTTTCTGATGGTTTCGCGATAAGCGATGCGCGGTTCTCTGAGTTCAGCTTCGCAACCGAATTTGTTTTTGAGTTTTTTGTTCAGAATTTCAAGGTGCGGGCCGCCGATGCCGCTGAGCAGCATTTCGTTGGTTTCCGGATTTTTGGTGACGGTGAAGCTGATGTCTTCGTCTTTAAGTTTGTTAAGACCTGCGAAAATCTTGTCTTCTTCGCCGTTCTTTTTGGCGTAGATTGCCATGCTGTAAACAGCTTCAGGAACCACGATAGGAGGCATTTCGACGTTGATGCCTTCGCCGCACAGGGTGTTGCCTGTGGAAACGCTGTCCATTTTTGCGAAAGCGCCGATGTCGCCTGCAACCACGGAGTCGGTAGCTTCTTGTTTCTTGCCTTGCAAGAAGTAGATGTTGCTGGCCTTTTCCGAAGAGTCTTTGCTGACGTTGGTGAGAGAGGTGCCGGAGGTCATGGTGCCTTCGATCATCTTGAAAACGTTAAGTTTGCCGAAGAACGGATCGACGATGGTTTTGAAAACCTGGCAAACGACCGGAGCGTCCGGATTCGCTTTCAGCACGGTGCCGTCCAGAGCCTTTCTGTCGTGCATGGAAGGGTTCGGCATATATTTGACGATAGCGTCCATAAGACGGGTAACGCCGACGTTTGCGGTTGCGGTGCCGCCGAAAGCAAGCACTGCTTTGTCGGTCATAACGGCCACTTTGATGCCGTTTGCGACTTCTTCCGCGCTCAAAGTGCCTTCGTCGAAGTATTTCATCATGAGCTCGTCGTCGGTTTCTGCGGCGATTTCAACCATTTCGCTTCTGGCTTCTTCGATGATGTCTTTGTATTTTGCAGGGATTTCGATTTCAGCGCCCTTCAGGTCGTAAGCCTTGTTTTCCAGAACGTTGACGGAGCCGACCATGTTGAGGCCGTCCATAATAGGCATTTCGACGATGACGACGTTGGAAAATTTTTCACGGATTGCTCTGACGGTTTCCACAAAGTTGCTGTTTTCTTTGTTGACGCCGTTCACGAACAAAATGGTAGGGATTTGGCGAGCTTTGACCATTTCCAGCATCTTTTCGGTGCCTACGGTCATGCTGCCGGACGCGCTGGTAACCACGACTGCGCCGTCGGTAACGTGCAACGCGCTGACCACTTCGCCTTCGAAGTCGAAAAATCCCGGGGTGTCAATTACGTTGATTTTGTGATTTTTCCAGTTAGCATAGCCGATGCCCATGCTGATGGATATTTTTCTTGCGATTTCTTCCTGATCGAAGTCCATCGTGCTGTTGCCGTTGTCGACTTTGCCGAGTCTGTCGATGGATTTAGCGTTGAAAAGAATGGCCTCTGCAAGGGAGGTTTTGCCCTCGCCGCCGTGTCCGATAAGCGCAATGTTGCGAATGTTTTCTGTTGTAACTTTGCTCATAAATTACCTCATTTTATATTATTTAACTTGTCTTAATTAAATAAGCCGAAAATAATTTTACATTAAATTTATCGGATAGTCAAGAAATTGAGAGGCATTAACGAGAATTTCTCAAATCCTCCAAAAGCTCCGAATAGGTTTTTTTGCGATTTTCGCCCGAAAAAATCATTTTTATATCTCCGCCGATTGAGGCTTCGCCGCCGCTTTCGTTTCTTAGGAGCCTTTCGACGCGTTTCGCCACACCCTCGTTTCCGTCCACTATGTAAGCCCTCGGGAAAGCCTCTTTCAGTCGTTCTTTCAAAAAAACGTAGTGCGTGCAGCCGAGCACGACGCTGTCGAAACTTTTGTTTTCGAGCGCCGAAATCACCATGTCCGAAGCTTCGTCGAAGTGCTCCTTTCCCTTTTCGATGACGGCGGCAAGCCTAGGGAGAACCACCGTTTCGGTGCAGGCCGCCTGCGCCAGTTTTTTGTAGCGCAAAGTGCGCGCCGTGGCCGCGGTTACAAGCGTAACGCTTTTCCCCGCGGCAAGCCTGACGGCAGGCTCCGTGCCGACGATTTCCCTGCGAAATCTTTTCCTCAAGGCCTCGACGGAAGTTACGGTTGCCGTGTTGCAGGCAAGCACGGCCAAAACCGCGCCCGAGGCAAAAAGTTTCTTCAATCCCTTGTAGGCCGTGGCCTGAATTTCGGCGTCCGAAAGGTTGCCGTAGCTGCCCGCGCCGTTGTCGGCGTAGTAAACGACGTCGACGTCTTCAATTTGTTTCATAATTGCAGAAACGGTGGTTAAACCGCCCACACCGCTGTCCAAAACTCCGATTTTTGGCATAATAAAACTCTCCGGGTTTAATTTCTGAACGCTCTGTTTATGGCGGCCGCCAAAATGTCCGAGGCCTTTTCGACGAAGCTTCCGATGCTTTTCGGGGTAACCACCAGTCCGAGGTTTTTTTCGCCCAAAACCTCCTCCACCACACCCGAAAGAACGCTTGCCGATATGTCCGTGTTTGCATTTTTGCAATATTTTGCGGCGCCTTCTTTTATCATCGAGGAAGCGTAAAGCGCAAGCGGAACCCCCACCGACAGAACCGGAATTTTCAGCGTCTTTTCGCTAAGCTCGCCGCTTCCCGATCCTACGCCGCTTCCCGGCACTATCCCCGCCGTCGTCAGCTGATAACTTCTATATAACCTTTTGGCTCTTGCCGCCGCCAGTGCGTCCACGGCTATAATTATGTCCGGTTGCACCTTGTTTATGACTGCCGAAACGATATCCGCGCTTTCGATTCCCGTTGCTGCATATACGCCGGGAACCACGGCGCAAAGATTCGTTCCGCCCTTACACTCCACGCTGTGGCCGACGAAATACGGCCTTGTGATTTTAAGCTTCGAAACGGTCAGCGCGCCGAGAGCGTCTGCCTCCACGTCGCGGTTGCCGAGGCCTATAACCATCACCTTCTTCAGCCCTTTTTTCATTATGGCCGAGAGCCTGACTATCTGCGAGGCAATTTCCGCCGAAAGCGTGTCCGACACTTTTTTGTCCGGCGTTTCGCAATCGGTTTCCAAGGTAACGTATATGCCCTGCCGCTTGCCGACGAGCCTGCTCTTATGGGCGGTGTCCACCTTGACGACCGTTCTCGTTACGCCGTTTGCCAGCCTTTCGAAAGTGTACGGCACAAGTCCGTTTTTTACGTTTTGAACGGCCTCTGAAGCCATATCTGTTAAAAAATCTGCGGTTTTCATAAAAATATTGTCTGTATTTTTGAAAAAACGTTGCTATTTTTGTTGCCAAAAAAAACTAATCGTGATAAAATAACGCAAGTAAAGATAACTTAAAGCGAATTCTTAAGGAGAATTGAAATGCCAAATATTAAATCTCAAATCAAAAGAGTTGAAGTAACCGCCATCGAAAACGCACGCAACAACGCTAAGCGCACCAGAGTAAGAAACGCCGTTAAAAAATTTAACGCCGCTATCGAAGCTAAAGATCTCGCTTTGGCAGAAAAACTGTTGCCGGAAACCGTTTCCATCATCGATGCAGCTAAATCTGACGGCGTTTATCACAAAAACACCGCTGCCAGAAAGGTCGCAACTTTGAACAGATCTTTGGACGCATTGAAAGCAGAACTCAAATAGTTCCCCTCCTCGGCCTTTTTCAGCCTGAGTTGGGCATAGTTGCGCAGCACGGGCTGACCTTTAACCGGTGATCCTTTTTTCGATCACCCTTTTCAAGCAAAAAGGTTTTGCCGTGACTGCACAGTTGCACCATGACAAAATTAAAATTAAAAACGCAGCCATCGGGCTGCGTTTTTCCATTTTTCGTTTTATTCAAGCGTTTATTTGTTCCAGACGGTTTTGCCTTCTTTGTCGATCGTTCCCCAGCTTCCGTCCTGTTTGACCTTTGCTCTGCCGTTTTCAAACTGCGTGCAAGCGTCGTAAACGCACGGAATGACCAGAACGTTCTGTTTGTCGATATAGCCGCATTTTTCGCCGATCTGCACCGACGCCAAACCTTCCGAAAAGCTCATTGCGCAGTCGTACGTAGGTTCGATCACCCACTCTCCGTCTTCGCCGATATATCCGAATTTGTCGTTCACTTCCACGGAAGCCAAGCCTTCGTGGAACATAAACACCTCGTCGAAACTCGGCTGAATGACGGTTTTAAGGCCGTCGTGGAAGCCCCATTTTCCGTTTTTGTTAACCCTTTTCCATTCCTCGGGTTTAAGCGGCAGAGTCGGTTTCGGCTCGTCCCTTTTCGCCTTCGGAGCCGTCGGTTGTTCAGGCTTTTGGCCGCGACTGGACAAAAAGTCCTTTCTTTGAGGTTGCGGCTGCGGTTGTTTGTTATCTTTACGCGCGGCTTCTTTCTGCGGTTTTGCGGCTTGCTTTGCTTCCGCATTTACGCTTTCGGACGCCTTTTCCGCAGGCGGATTTTTCGGAGGGAGCGGCGGCAAAAAGTCCACGCCCTTCTCCTTCATTTTCGCTTTGACCTCCAAAAGGTGCTTCTTGCCGAAGGTCTGAATTTTGTACATATCTTTTTCCGTTCTCGCGCAAAGATCGTAGACGGTGGCCACGCGGCCGTTCTTTAACAGCGCAAGGACGTTTTCGGAAAGTCCCAGTTCCTCCACCGGAAGCGCAAGCACGGCTTTGTCGCCCTTAACTTCCACGGCTTCGCGAGGTTTTTTCGGATGATGACGATGATAATAACGTTGTTGTTCCATATTTTTCTCCTAGATAGCTACATTTTAGCACAATATCCGTCGTTTTACAAGTCTTTTCGCCCGTCTTTTAGCAAAACCGTTTGCGGCGGTTTTTTTGCTATGAGCAAAAAACATTGACAACCGACGAAATTTTAATTTATAATATAGTTACATACACGCGCGGAGACGAAAATGAAAAAATTTCTGACACTTTCTCTTTCGGGGATTATGCTGTTTTGCCTGATGTTTTCGGGGGTAACCGCCCTTGCCGAGAACAATTTCGACATGACAGTTCCCGACAAAAACAGTTATCTCTACCTCGAAACACCCGTTCAGATTGCCTCGGACGGCGACGTCGTTGCGATTTTGGACGACGGACTGAAAAAAGCGGTCGTTTCGGGACCGGACGAAATAAGATACGTCGACTGTCTCGACGCCTTTTCCTACGGCAAAATTTGGGATATGGAATTTTGGAACGGGAATTTGTTTTTGCTCGCCGAGGGTGAGGAATTCAGGCTGTTTTGCTACGACCAAAACGGAAACTCAGTTTCCCCGAGCTGGCTCGGAAGCGTCGAAACGCCTTCCGCAATAGCCGTGCGCGCAAGCGAGCTGTTCGTTTTCGACGGCTACCGCACGATTTGCAAAATAAATCTCGAAACCGAGCAAACGTCTTCTTTCAAGTGCAAAAAACCGCTTTTTGCAAAGCATATCGCGGCGGATGAAAACTTCGTGTACTCCCTTTCCTATTCGGGCATTCTGTCCGAAATATCCTTAAGCGACGGTTCCGTTTCCGAAAGCGCTTTTTCCGTTTCGGACACTTTGGATCTTCTGTCTTACGGCGGCAATCTCTACGCCGTAAACGCCGAAGGCTTCTACGCTAAAAACGGCGAAAAGGTTTTCTCGGCAAACGTTTTAGACAGCTACGCCGCAGATGGCGGCTTCTATCTTTTGGACGGTTCCACCACCATTTCCCTCTACGGGCAAAACTTTGAAAGAATCCGCGAAATCGGCAGCAGCTCCAACAAGGCGGGCAAGCTCAGAAACCCGACCGACGTTGCTTTTTCGGGCAAAACCATGGCCGTTGCCGACGGCGGAAACAACCGCTTGCAGATTTTTGACGGCGACGGCAACTGCGTATTCATCGAAAACACCGGCAAAATCGCAGGCCTTGCGTGGGTTGCGGGCACGCTGTACGTGCTTACCCAAGACGGAGGAAAGCTGTCGGCAATCACCAACGACGGCTCGGGCTTCGACGTCAGACAAACCTATCGCGTTTCGGAAAACATTTCCGATATCGTCTCCGACGGCAAGCGGCTTTACGGCTACGATTCGGATTCGGAAACGCTCAAAATATTCTCCGGCGGCGACTTTTCGGGAAGCGTCGGCAAAATCGTCGGAGCCAAAAAAGTCAAGACGAGTCCCGTGGGAAAAATCTTCTATTACCTCACCGACGACGGCGTGGGCAGCATTTCGGCCGTGGGTGACACCGGCGTTTCCCTTGCTCTTGAAAAAGAGTTCGGAGCCGTGGACTTCTCTGTTGACGCCAAAGGCAACCTCTACGTTTTGGGCAAGGAAAAAGAAGTGCGCAAGTATCGAAGGATATCCGGCGGATACGCGCTTGAAAACAGCCTGACGCTTGAAAACGACCGCTTCTCTTTAGACGTCGTTTCCGCAATCGAAGCCGACGGAAACGGCAGCTTGTTCGTCGTTTCTTTATCTCGCCACTTTGTCGCAAAGCTTACGGACAATTTGGGTTACGACGTCGAAATCGGCTCCTATGACGACGCGGATTTGTCGGGAGTAACTTCGTCCGACGACGTGTTCGTTTCCGCTCTCCTGCCGTGCCTGATGCAAAAATCCAAAACCGATTTCGAGCTTGCCGAGCCTACCGCAGGCGTTGACTGCGTGGTGTTCAAGGGTTTGTCCGACGAGGTTTACAGCTACGTTCTTACCTCCGACGGAGCGTTCGGCTATGTCCCGACGTCGGCAATTTCCGGCGAAAAGGCCGACCAGATTCCGAAATTTACCGAACTTAAGATGTTGCATACCTCGGGCGGCGATATCTACGACTATCCTCTCTTTTCGGAAAGCGCAAAACAAAATTCCGTCGGTTCGACCGTCAAACTGAAAGTTATCGGCTCGGCTTCCGGCTTCCACGTCGGCAATCATTACTGGTACGAGGTCGAATACGAGCTTGGCGGCCAAACCTACCGCGGATTCGTCCTCAGAACGCGCGTGGCGGAATTTTCGTATCTTGACAATCTCACCGTCGTGCAAACGGCCAAAATCGCAGGAGGCATCGCAAGCTCGGTGAACGTCTATTCTCTTTCCGATGACAAAAGCGAAGTTCTCCGCACACTCACCGAAGGCGACAGAGTGGAGCTTCTGGAAGCATACGATCCCGAAAAGGAATACACTCTCGTTCGCCTCAACCCTATCGACGGCAACGAATGCGTCGGCTACGTCAAAACCAAATACCTGACCACCGACACCGGCCTTACCGACGGACAGATAATCGGCATAGTTCTCGCCGCGTGCTGCGCCCTCGTTACCGTGGCGGTCGTGCTTTTCGCCAAAAAAGCAAAACGCGCGTACTGACAAAAACCGATGTTTTTATGCAATATACGCACGATAAAACCGTCAATTTTGTTAAAATCTTACATACCTATCGTTTCTTCAATCCGTCGCTTCACGCGGCGGATTTTTTTGGAAAACGAACAGATTTTCCGTTTCTGTCTAAAAAATAATATATATGAAATTTGTTATAGTTTTTTTCAAATTAGGTTGAAATTTCCATATTTTGGTGGTATAATTGTGTTATAGCTTTTATAAAGCTAACCATAAACAATAAAAAACAATATATAAGGAGAACTTCTATGAGAAAAGCTTTTATCTGCCCTACCAAGTACGTTCAAGGCGAAGATGAATTACTCAACCTCGGTTATTTTGTTAAAACCTTCGGCGACAGCGCGTTGCTTATTGCCGATCCGTTTGCAAAAAGTTTAGTCAAAGACAAACTTGCCGAAACCGAAAAAATTTGGGGAATCAAACTGTATTCCTGCGACTTCGGCGGCGAATGCAGCAGAAACGAAATCCGGAAAATGAAAGATTTCGCCGAAAAGAACCATTGCGCATGCACCATCGGCTTGGGTGGCGGCAAAGCTATCGACACCGCTAAGTGCGTTGCCATGGGCCACAACCTCATCATCTGCCCTACCATCGCGGCAACCGACGCTCCTACTTCCCACAGCGCGGTTATGTATCACGACGATCACTCTTTCGACGATTACGCTTACTTCAAACAAAGCCCGAGCGTAGTTCTTATCGACCTCAACGTTATCGCAAACGCTCCGACCCGCTTCCTCGTATCCGGTATGGGTGACGCTCTGTCCACCTACTTCGAAGCTCGCGCCAACAAACAGTCCGTCAGCAACGTGAACGCAGGTCTTCCTTGCGGCGCAAACCGCGCTGAAGGCGCCCGCCTCGGCTACGGCACCTATGCGGCTCAGGCTCTTGCGGAACTCTGCTATCAGAACCTTCTGTCCGACGGCGTGAAAGCCAAAACCGCTTGCGATTGCAACGTCGTTACTCCGGCTTTCGAAAAAATCGTCGAAACCAACATTCTGCTTTCCGGTCTCGGTTTTGAAAGCGGCGGCCTTGCAGCCGCTCACGCAATCCACGACGGCATCACTTTGGTTCACGAAATCGAAAAATGCAACTTCCACGGCGAAGTCGTTGCTTTCGGCACCATCTGCCAACTCATTTTGGAAAACGCTCCGGAAGACGAACTCTACGACGTTCTCGCATTCTGCGACAGCGTAGGCCTGCCTATGTGCCTCGAAGACCTTATGACCAACAAGAAGACCGGCGAAGTTTTGCGCACTTCCCTCACCGAAGAAGAACTTATCGCCGTTGCCAAAAAGACCTGCATTCCTGAGGAATCCATTCACAACATGCCGTTCCCTGTTACTCCGGAAATGGTTGTTGCAGCAATCAAAACCGCAGACAGAATCGGTCGTGATTTCAAAGGTCTCGACGACTAACGAAAAACAAAAAAGATTTAGCCGAGCTTGCCTCGGCTAAACCAAATTATAGAGAGGAATATTTATGAAGAAAATCATTAACACTCCGGAAACCGTAGTTTACGATATGTGCCACGGCCTCGCCAAGGCTCATCCTGAACTGGAATTCGTTGAAAAATATAAGGTTGTCAAAAAGAAAGACATCAACCCGCAAAAAGTCAGCCTCATCTCCGGCGGCGGCAGCGGTCACGAACCTGCTCACGCGGGCTTTGTTGGAAAAGGTATGCTTGACGCGGCCGTTTGCGGCGACGTTTTCGCAAGCCCTTCCCAAATTCAGGTTTACAACGCTCTTAAAATGGTCGGCACGGAAAAAGGCGTTCTCATGATCGTCAAAAACTATTCCGGCGACTGCATGAACTTCAACAACGCCGCCTCCCTCGCGCAGGAAGAAGGCATCAAGGTTGACGCGGTTTACGTCAACGACGACATCGCCGTCAAAGACAGCTTGTACACCGTCGGCAGACGCGGCGTGGCCGGCACCATGCTCGTTCACAAAATCGCAGGCGCCGCGGCAGAAAAAGGCTGGGAGCTTCCGGAAGTCAAGAGAGTAGCTCAAAAAGCCATCGACAACGTAAGAAGCTTCGGTTTCGCGCTTTCCAGCTGCACTCCTCCTGCAAAAGGCACCCCTATCTTCGAACTGGACGACGACAAAATGGAATTCGGCGTCGGTATCCACGGCGAACCGGGCAGAAAAACCGAACCTATGCAAACCTCCCGTCAGCTTGCCGAACGCATCGTTCCTGACCTTATGGAAGATCTCGGCTCCAAAGCCGGCGACGACGTCGTTTTGCTTATAAACGGTTTCGGCTCCACTCCTTTGATGGAACTTTACCTCTTCAACAACGACGTTTCGGCCGTTCTGGAAGAAAAAGGCCTGCACATTCATCACACCTTGGTCGGCAACTACATGACCTCCATCGACATGCAAGGCGCTTCCGTCACCATTCTGAAACTGGATGACGAACTCAAATCCTTGTTCGACGCTCCGGTTGACGCACCTGCTCTCAAGATGGGCGGCGCAATGAGCGACGAAGCGGCAGCCGCCGTGGACGCTATGCGCGCAATCGCAAAAGCTTTGGGCGTAACTCCTGTCGAAGCAAAATCTCAGGCTAAAAAAGCGGTCGTCGAAGAAGAAGTCGAAGACAACGCGGTTTACGAAGTCAAAGGTTCCCCTTGCTACGGCGAAACCCTCAACACCGCGGCCATCGTCGAAATCATAGACAAAATGGCTGACGTCATCATCGAAAACGAAGTTCCGTTCTGCGACGCAGACAAAATGGGCGACGGCGACTTCGGTATGAGCATTGCAAAAGGCTTCAGACAGCTTAAAAAAGACTGGGCAAGCCGCAAAAAAGGCAACGTAGGCGAATTTTTGATGAGCTGCTCCGAAATCATCATGGAATATTGCGGCGGCGCAAGCGGCCCTATCTGGGGTTCTGCTTTCCGTTACGCGGGCAAATCCGTTTTGGGTAAGGAAGAAGTTTCACTCGCCGACATCGCAACCGTTTTCCAAGCTGCAAACACCGGCGTTTACGAAACCGGCAAGAAGAGCTTCGGCAAAGGCGCAGTCGTCGGCGACAAAACCTTGGTTGACGCTTTGAAACCTTGCGCAGACGCTTTGGAAGCCGCGGCAAAAGCGGGCGACAGCCTCAAAGTCGGTTTGGACAAAGGCGCGAAAGCCGCAGTTCAAGGCGCAGAAGCCACCAAAACCGTGGTCGCAACGCTGGGCAGAGCCGGCACCGTCGGTGAAAAATCCATCGGCTATCCTGACGCAGGCGCATACGGCCTCGGCGTCATCTTCACCGCCCTTTACGATTTCATCGCGGCAAAATAATTTTTCGCACAAAAAACCCACCGTTTTCGGTGGGTTTTTTATGTGCTTTTTGCCGTTTCGAATCAAAAAAGCGGCCCGAACATGCAGGCCGCTTTTTTGATTCATTTTTGCCACAGTTCCAAAATTGCGCCTTTTGCGGATTTCGGGAACCGAGATTTTTTCACCTTTCCCACAAACTCTTCGTCGGTTTTCGCTTTTTTGATAGATGCGTATTTGAACATATTTCCGACTGTTCCTCCCTGCACCTTGGAAAGAGTTTCGATGCCGAATTCTTTTATAGGCAGGTTGCTGTCATAAATCGGATCTTCAATCGTAATTTCAACTTTATCCGTCGGTTTTACGTGCTTAATCCTCACTTTCAGGCATTTGTCGCGCACGATGCAGTCGTCGTAAACCTCGCCGTTCACATACACCGTAAGCATTCCTTCAACGATATCCTTGAAGTACACACTGTAGTTTCTGCTTTCCGGAACGACCGACAAATCGCCCTCGGTAGGCTCTATTGCAAAATAGTTTCCGTTGCCTTCCGCCTGCACGAACTTGGTAAGCGCGTAATCGGTAACGTAGCTGTTGTCGCCTTTATCTTCATACATAGTGAACTCGCCGTTTCCTCTGTAGGCCCAGATTTCCATATCTTCCGGATTTCCCGAGTCGTTGCCTTCGGTAAGCCCGAGCGGAATTATCGCGCCCGCTTTTGCCAGAACAGGTATGGAGGTTGCGTCCCTATAGAGATCGACGTTCCTGCCGCCATCATACACGTAGCCTGTGAAAATATCCGTCCATCTGCCGCTTGGGATCCAGGCGTGCACTTTGCCGAGATGCGTTTTTTTGTCCGCCCTGTGAGTTATCGGGCAAACCATCAGTTCACTGCCGAACATATATTGATTTTTTACCTTATACGCTTCCGGCGCGTCAGGGTAACTGTAATACATAGGCTCGCAAAGCGCCAGACCTTCGCTGTAGGTGCGATAGTTCATGGTGTAAAGATAAGGCAGCAGTTTGTGTCTGAGTCTTAGAAAATCGACGGCGATTCTTTCGGTTTGGCCGTCAAATTTCCACGGTTCCTTGCCCTGAAGCTCGTTGGAAGTGGAATGTAAACGATTTATCGGGCTGAACACGCCGAACTGCAACCATCTGGTGTAAAGTTCGTAGTCTTTTATGCCGAACATGTGTCCGCCGATGTCGTGGCTCCACCAAGTATAGCCGATGTTGGACGCCGTGGCGGTAAAATACGGCTGATAGTTCAAGGTGCTCCACATAACGCTGGTGTCGCCCGAAAAGCCGAGCGGATAGCGATGGCTTCCGAGCCCCGCAAACCTTGAAAGAATAAGCGGTCTGCCCTCCGTGCCGTCAGGCTTTTTGACGTTGTCGAGATAGTGATAATGATTGAGCGACCAAAGCGGATCCAAACCGTTCATTTTCGACTTGGTGCCCTGTTGCCAGTCAATCCACCAAAAGTCCACGCCGTCGGCTTCGTAAGGCTTGTGCAGCACTTTGAAATAGGCGTTTATAAATTCCGAATCCGAAATGTCAAACGGAATGTCCGGCCTCGAAACGGACGTGTCGATGCCAAGTTCTGCGGCCATTTGCTCGTACATATCTTCAAACGGTCTGACGCCCGAAGCCGGATGCAGATTGACTGTTACGCGGAAGTTTTTGTCCTTGAGCCACGCAAGAAAACCTTTGTAATCGGGGAACAAATCGGTGTTCCAGCTGTAACCCGTCCAGCCGTCGCCCTGAATGCCGAAAATATTCGCCGATTTATACTGCTCGCCGAATTTTTCCTTGACGTTCACCCAGTGCCAGTCCATATCGATGGTGGCCACCGTGATAGGTATTTCCGAATCGACGAAACGCGTCATGAGGTCGATATATTCCTGCTGCGTATAAGCTTTGTATCTGGACCACCAGTTGCCGAGCGCATAACGAGGAATAAGCGGCACGCCGCCCGTTATCCCGTAGTATGCCTGCACCGCGGCACGATAATTTCGACCGTAGCAGAAAACGTATTTGTCAACGGTGTCCGCCTCGCGCGGTTTAACCTTCCCGTCTGCGCCTAAAATGAGGCCTTTGTCTTCTATCACCGCAACGCCGTTTGTGGAAACGACGCCGTCGGACAACCTGATTTTACCTTTGAAAAAGTGATAGCCGCCGATGGTCATATCGAGCGTTCTATAGGTGCCTTTGAGGTTTTCTTTGTTGTCGCAATCGACCTTTGCACCGCCTTCGAACTGAACGTATTTTGCCTTATTTGCGGTTTTATCAAACAATAACGAGCATTTATCCGTCGTTATAGTCAAATAGTTTTCGCCTTCGTTCACCGAAAACGTCGGCACTTCAAAGTTTCTGAACCACACTCCCTGCGTGGCTTCGTCGATGAAGGTGTCGGTTTTTGAAGTTTCGACTCTGAACAATCTGTCGGTCAGAACGGTTATTCTGAACCCCTTGCCGACCACTTGGGCCTTAGGGTTGGAAACCGGATCGGTGTGCGCAATAAGATGAGGAGAAAGTTCCATAATTTACCTCGCGTGTTTTGATTATAAAGCTATTATAATATAAAATTCTTTTTTAGTAAACGGTTTTTCGACAATTTAGAAAATTCCGAGGCAAGCGCCTCGGAAAAAATTTTAGTATTCGCAGCTGGAAACCGTCCTCGGGAACGGAAGCACGTCTCTTATGTTGGAAATGCCCGTGAGGTACATAACCATTCTTTCAAAGCCGAGGCCGAAGCCTGCGTGTTTCGTTCCGCCGTAGCGGCGCAGGTTAATATACCACCAGTAGTCTTCCTCTTTCAAGCCGAATTTCTTCATGCTGTCAAGCAAAACGTCAAGCCTTTCTTCACGCTGACTGCCGCCGATAAGCTCGCCTATGCCCGGCACCAGAAGGTCTGCCGCGGCAACGGTTTTTCCGTCGTCGTTAAGGCGCATATAGAACGCTTTGATCTCTCTCGGATAGTCGGTGAGGAACACAGGTTTTTTATAGACTTCCTCGGTGATGTATCTTTCGTGCTCGGATTGCAGGTCGCAACCCCAGTAAACAGGAAATTCGAATCTGTCTTTGACCGGCTCCAGAATTTCAATTGCCTTTGTGTACGGAAGGCGAACAAAATCGTTTTCGACGACGTTTTTGAGCCTGTTCAGAAGACCTTTATCTACGAATTGATTCAAAAATTCCAGTTCGTTTTTGCAGGTGTTCATAACGTACGAAATGACATATTTCACCATCGCTTCGGCGCAGTCCATATCGTCGGCCAGATCGGCAAACGCCATTTCCGGCTCGATCATCCAGAACTCTGCGGCATGACGAGCTGTGTTGCTCCTTTCCGCTCTGAAAGTCGGGCCAAAAGTGTAGATGTTGCCAAAAGCCATAGCGTAAGTTTCGCCGTTGAGCTGGCCGGAAACGGTCAGGCTTGCAGGCTTCTCGAAAAAGTCTTTGGAATAGTCCACCTTGCCGGATTCTGCGACCTTTTGCAGATCGAGAGTGGTGACCTGAAACATTGCGCCCGCGCCCTCGCAGTCGGAACCCGTTATAATCGGCGTGTGAACGTACACGAAGCCTCTGTCATTGAAAAATTTATGAATGGCGATTGCCGCTTCGCTTCTGATGCGGAACACCGCGTTAAAAGTGTTCGTGCGCGGACGGAGGTAGGCAATTTCCCTCAAAAACTCCAGGCTGTGGCGTTTTTTCTGCAAAGGATAGTCAGGCGTCGAAGTGCCTTCAACACTGATTTTCGAAGCCTTAAGTTCGAGCGGCTGTTTGTTCTCGGGCGTGGCGACTACTTTGCCCTCGACCACCAACGAACAACCTACGTTCTGCTTCACGATGTCGTCGTAATTTTCTACGGCTTCCCTCTCCAAAACCACCTGAAGGCATTTGAAACTGCTGCCGTCGTTAAGCTCTATAAATCCGAATGCCTTGCTGTCGCGTATCGTCCTCACCCAACCGCCGACGACCACGTCTTTGCCGTCGAATTCGTCGATTTTCGAAAACAAGTCTTTTATGAGTTCTCTTTTCATATCAAGCTCCTGATAACTTATAATAAAAGCATTATACCCCCAAATTCGTCAAAAATCAACCATTCCAACATCATTACCCTCCAAATCCGCCAAAAAGCTTTTTTGAAAAAAAAGAGGCCGCCCGCCGGCGACTTCTTTTTGTCAAAAGATTTTAAAAATACAACTTGTTCAAGTGCAAACACCATTCTGTTTTTAGCTTAACTACGAAAGCTTCTATTAGTTAGCAATTTGGCTATGCTTTTGAACGAACTTACTCCCATTTTGGTTTCATACTCAAAACAACTAACTGTACACTTATTTATCTTTCTATAAATATTTCATTTGTATGACC
>ERZ1034917.52-NODE-52-length-105942-cov-10.586871_pt1 | contig 105942 bp, 97 predicted proteins | sample MGYA00520605_ERZ1034917 | MGnify/ENA primary metagenome ERZ1034917 (study PRJEB33766, sample SAMN09781784) | gut metagenome | biome: gut microbiome | host: Homo sapiens | place: Madagascar | study: EMG produced TPA metagenomics assembly of the PRJNA485056 data... | reverse complement strand
TCAAACAAAACAAACGAGATTTCTGTCAAAAAAAGCATTGATAGAGGTTCCCTTAATGGTTATGTAACCATTATCAATCTACTGCCGGAACGACAGGCCCGTCCCAGATCACTTCCAGTTCACAATCGTAATTTTACAGGAATTTTCGCAGACGGGCATGTCGATAAATTCACAAGTCAAAGGTATAAAAATGAAATACATTTACGGGATGGCAAGGGGAATGGAAAAGCTGCTTCACTGGTTGATATCAATACTGATTTTGGAACGACCTATGATCCACAATAACCAATATGACGGACAATCATTCCAATTGTTGCCACAGCAGTGAAAAGCGTTGTTTTTTGCATATCAAGCTCAATCCATGCAACGTTTTTCAGTTGCCAAAAGATAATATTGAATAAACAAGTAAAAAGGAGTTCATCATGGTTGGTAAAAAAATATCCGTATTACCGTGTCTCATACTGACATTGATCTGCATGATTTCTGTCTCAGATGAGTTTACAATTGTTTTATCGGAAAAGCCGTCGCCCCAAGAAGAATATGCTGCGAAAGAATTGAAACATCATCTTGGCAAATACGCCGAAGTCGGAATTGCAAAAACAGCAGAAAATACAAAAGGCAAAATCATTTATCTGTGCAGCGCCGGCAATCGGAGGAATCAGATCAATCCAGAGGAAATGGATACGGAAGAATGGCATATTCAGGCTTTGAATCATCGGGAAATCACGATCAGCGGAGGAAGTCCCAGAGGAATTATTTATGGTGCTTATGAGTTTCTGGAGCGTTTTGCCGGTGTCATCTGGATGGATGAGTTCTCCACATACATTCCGGAAAAAGAGATTCAGTGGGACAGGAAGACTGACTTGCGAGGCAAACCATCCTTTGCATGGAGGAGCATCTACACCTATTTTTCCGGAAAACAGTCGCGGATTGAATTTGCATGCAGGAACCGCCAGAATTACTTTTTGAATGAGAAAATCTCCGAACCCATGCGAGAACGAGGTTTGACGCCGCTTTACGGAAGTCCCCGCTCCTGTCACTCCTTCCATGATTATGTCCGTAGCTGGGGAGAGGATGTTCCCATGGAGTATTTCTCTTTGTCGGCAAAACAAGGAAAACGTGTAAAGTCAACATCTCCCCTCGGACCGGGACAGGTTTGTTTGTCTCATCCGGATGTCCGAAAAAAATTCATCGCATCTCTGCGTGAGTTCATAAAGAAAGACCGTAAAGAAGCAAAATCGTCTTTGGAATATCCCGCCATATATGACATCTCGGCTAATGACAACTATGATCCCTGCATCTGCCCGCTTTGCCGGGAAAATGTCAGGCGTTACGGCAATTACACCGGTCTTACGATTAATTTCATCAATGAAATCGCCCGTGCAGTGAAAAAGGAATATCCGGATATCAAAATCCAGTTTTTTGCGTATTACTTTACGCAGGACCCGCCGCATCCCGGAACAAAAATAGAATCAAATGTAATCGTTCGGATTGCACAGATGGGAAGTGAATTTGACGGAAAACGCATCCAACGTGATTCCATGCGTTCCATTTTTGCAGAAACCAACAAAAAAGCGCATGATGAACTAATTCAATGGTCATCTTTTGCAAAACTTGCTGTATGGGATTACTGGATTGTTTTCCGTTCCCGTGGTGATCTTACGGAAAATACTGCTGCAATCGCTTCCAATCTCCAGTTTTACCGTGATAAAGCAGATATTCTTTTTGCGGAATGTGAACGTCCGCTTGAAGTCAGTTTCCATGCTTTGCGAGTATGGCTCGGCTACAGACTGATGAATGATGCATCGCTCGACCCCAAACAGGAAACAGAAAAATTCATGAAAGCCTATTACGGTCCGGCGGTATCGGAAATGAGAGAATATATGGCGCTTATTCAGAATGAAAACAGCAAAGTATCCGGCATACTCAGCATTCCCGTTTCAAATCGCATACATTTAGATGCGGAATTCTTTAAAAAAGCGGAATTGCTATTGGAACAGGCAGAAAGCAAAAGCGCCGACAATCCGGATTTATTACGGAGAATCAAACGGGAACGCATTGTCTGTGATTTGGCAAGAATCAAACATTGGCGTCTCCCGGCTGATTTGAAGCCGGAATCCAGTGCAGTAAAAAAACGTCTGCATGAAAACATTTCCCTGCTTGCACCGTATTATTTCGGTTCCCGGGCGCAAAGCGAAATAAAAAATCTGAAAAAGCAAATTTCCCGGCAACGCCCGTCAAACCACCCCCACCCTGACTTCCCGAAAAGAAAAGTAATAGCATATTATGCAGGCACAGCACTTGACGGCAGTATTGTATCAGATTCGGAATCCCCGGTTAAATATGCCTGCATACTGGGAAAAAACGTGCAGCACACGACAAACCCGCTTGCCGGCTTTTATGATATCACCAATTCCCGGACCATTACATTTCCCGGTGTGCTGAAAAATATAACAGATGATGAAAAATACCACTGGTACAGAATCGGAATCGTAAGCCCCGCACCAAAATGCTATCTGTTTCTGCATAAAACCTGGCAACTCCAAAAACAGCTTGACGAGCTGTATGGATTCAGTTCAGGAAAAACGGCGGAAATCTTCTGCAGAATCAAATTTACAGGACCAGCCTATGTTTCCGACTCAAAAAATACAAACGGTATCTTCCTCAGCGAAGTAATTGTCCTTGAAACACAACAGTAAATACTGACCGGATAAATTCATTTCCGTTCCTGTCCGGGAGGAACGGCGATCACCAGCTTTTCCGCGACTTCGGGGAAATCGCCCTCCTCGCAGACGGTCATCCACGGGAATCTCTGCACGAGGGCGGCGGCAAAGAGCCCACGCCCGCATTTGCCGAGGCAACGTCCGTCTTTGTTGAAAAGATCGACGCCGTGCAGCCCGCAGCTCGGGGAACGCGCCTTGAAGATAAATGCCGCAATGTCAATCCGTTCCAACAGCTTGAGCTCAACATTAATCCAATCGCGCATGACCTCCGTTTTATCTTCTCCCGTCTCAATGACCTTCATGCGCGTGCCTTTCGGAGACGCCTCCAACCGCATCGGGGGACGCGGAATTCCGAGTCCGCAGTTGAACTCGGGGCAGATCGGAATCAAATCCACCTTGTCTTTCAGAAGTTCATAAATCCGCGGATCGCCTTTCGCCTTGCCGTCATAGCGGCATTTGATGCCGAGAAGACATGCACTGACTCCGATTTTCAACTTTTTACGGGACATGATTTCCATCCTTATGAGTTCGCAAGAAGACACGACTCGCAATCGGCGGCGGTCTCCGCGCAATAATTTTTATAGATATGAATGCACCCCTGTCGCATCACGGCGGAGGAAAAAAGTTTTTCCATGCGCGCCTCGCCTCCCCTGAACCATGTCTTCAGGGCATTGCGGAAAACAGTATTGCTTTCCGTCGCCGGCAGAATTTTCAGGAGGCGCAGAGCGGCTTCCGTCAGTGCCTCATCCGAATTCAGCTTTGCATAGGCGAGAAACGAGGGCATCAGCACATCCACCAGAAAGATCAGCGAACGCGAAGCGCTCAATACCGCAAGAGGTCGTTTCACGGGTTCCGAACGGAACGTGAAACGGCAATCCCAGAATTCGTCGGAACACTTGAAAAGATACATATATTTTTTCAGGAACGCCTCGGAATCCATCGACGCCAGGTCTTCCGAAAACGAGGGAAGCGGGTCCTCGGTAAAACGTTCAAGAAAAGCGCAGATCATCGCCAGCCGCCGTTCCGGAGTATTCGCGGGGCGCACCGAGTCGCGCCGCCATTCTATCAGAGGCAGAGAGCGCAGACGCAACGCCCAGAATTCGTTCCAGAGGGTCCTGGCGTACTCCACATTTTCCGGCGGCAGCACCTCGCGGGACGGATCGGGCAGCATACCGGACTCACCCCACAGAATCACCCGGTAATACTTTTCTCTCACCCCTGCCGGATACTTCATGTAACGGGTCAGCAGATCGCAGAACTGGAGGGAATTGTTCTTATATCCCGCCGCGGAAAACAGCCGTTCCAGAAAGCCGTAACTGCTGCCGGAGGCAATCATATTGGCAAGAACCGTCTCCGATTTTTTGTACATCCGTTCCACTCCCGCATCCGTGAAAAAGGAACAGAGCTCCGCATCCTCCATGAACGGGAGCACGCGACAACAGGAACCTTTCGGAGGATTGGCAAGAATCGCCTCGAACTCTTCATTTTTCATAATAAAAACGGGCAGTTCGCGCAGAGGAGCCGACGGGTCGCCTGCCAGATCATCCTCCGAAACGACATGCAGAATCACATCATTGTAAGCGGCGTCCTCCAAGTGCCCGTGACGGATGAAATCGGAACTTTTCCGGTGAAGCTCGATATCGCCGCGCATGATCCTGCCGTTCCGCATGATCTTTGCGTTCAGAAAATCCGGACCCGCCTCCATATTCCAGATTCCGTGAGAGAGAATCACGGCTTCGGAACCGTCATTCAGCCTCAACGGAACACCGTTCGGCAAGCGGTCCCACGCGGACTGCATCTCCGACTCACAGGCGTATTCCATTTCCGCGACCAAAAAACTCTCCGGAATATTTTGTTTTTCTGTTTGCATTTTTTCCCGTTATCGGTTATTCTTAACTGAATCATCATAAGGGAATATTTATCATGAATGCGAAAAAATCAAGTCTTTTTGTCATTGCAGTGCTGATAATTGTGCTTGCTTTTCTCATTTTCCCGCCGAAACACGCACAATCGTCCGCAAATCCGGAGGAACCGGGCGGCTCAAGACGCCGCAACGAAGTGGTCAAAGCCATTGAAAGAGTCATGCCCGCCGTGGTCAATATCGGCACGGAACGGATCGTGACGCGGGATGTCCACAACGGCCCCTACCAGAACATGTTCGACGAATTCATCAACGCTCAGAAACAGCAGAAAACCTACTCCCTCGGAAGTGGTTTCATCATAGATAAATCGGGGCTCGTGGTCACAAACGCGCACGTCGTGAACCGGGCGACGCGCATCATGGTCACGCTGACCAACGGCAAGGCTTACGACGCCAACGTCGTGGCGGATGACCAGGTCAACGACATTGCGCTCCTCAGCATCAAAAATCCTCCGCCGAATCTTCAGGCGATCACCTGCGACAATACCGGAAAACTCTATCTCGGAGAAACCGTGATTGCCGTCGGGAATCCGTTCGGGCTCGACAGCTCCATCTCCGTCGGAACGCTCAGCGGAAAGATGCGCAAGTTCACCTACAAGGGACGCGTCATCTTCTCCGACATTCTCCAGACGGACGCCATCGTATACCCCGGCAACAGCGGCGGCCCGCTCATTAATATTGACGGCGAAGTGATCGGCATGAATATGTCCGTCTACGAAAATGCGCCGGGAATCGGATTCGCCATTCCGCTGTTCCGCATCGAGAACGTCATCGCCAAATGGATGATCCCGGAACGTTTCAAACACCTTTACCTCGGAATCATCCCCGGACAGAGAACGCTGGAAAATGACACGGGGGAAATCATTGTCGCGGATATTATTCACGGCTCTCCGGCGGCGGAGGCAGGACTGCGGAAAGGCGATGTCATCGTCTCATTCAACGGGAAAAAACTCTGCGATCTGCTGGACCTCAGCCGGCAGCTCATCGCACTGGAACCGGACCAGACAGTCACGATCGCAACAGCTTCCGGCAGGCAATATGCAATCACGCCGCGCAAACTCACCTACCGTAACTCGCTTGAAAACGCCAGAGAAAAACTAGGGCTTGATCTCGCCGTCATAACGCCGGAACTGGCGCGGGAAATTCCGTATGCGCTGGATTCCGGACTGGTCGTCTGCGGCATTCTGCCGAACACGCCGTCGGAGGTCAAACGGGGCGACCTGCTGGTCAAGATCAATTCAACCAACATCAACTCCGCCACGGATCTGGCGGTGGCGATGAATCGTCTCCACTACAACGACACGGCGGAAGCGGTTTTCATCACGCCCGTCATAATCGGCGGAAAACACTATCTCGCAAAACAGAAGGTGAAACTGCCGGTCAGATAACAGAGGGAGGGCTGTTCATGAAATACTTGACCATTGTGCGCCATGCCGAAGCGGAGCCGCTCAGAAACCTTCATTCCGATTTTGAGCGTTCCCTGACGGAATGCGGAATATCGGAAGCAGACCGGGTTTCCCGGAAAACAGCGCAGAACATCATCCAACCGGAAATGCTGATCTCCAGTCCCGCGCAGAGAGCCGTGCAGACCGCGCGCATCTTCGCCGCCGCGTTCAATATTCCGCGGGACGCGATTCTCACGGACATGCTGATCTATACGGGTTCGGCTTCCGACATCATTCAGGTCATTTCACATTGGAACGACGCAGTCAGCCGTGTCATTCTGTTCGGGCACAATCCGACCGTCGCGGAGCTGGTCATGCGTCTTTACCCGCAGTTCTCCGGTTCTTTCCCGACCTGTTCCGTCTGCTCTCTCGAATTCCCGGCGGACTGCTGGAAAAAACTCGCGGCGACACCTCCGAACCTCCGCTTTCAGAACAGTTGACACCGTCCTTTTTTACTCAAGAATACTCCGCATACATGGCGGCAAGGCTGCGCATTGCTCCGCCCTTTCGCTATTTCTGTTTCAGACAGCGCAAAAACGCCTCTGTTCCCTCCGGCCGGTCGAAAACATACAAACGGCAACCTTTTCCAGCTTCTTTCAGATACCGTTCCATCCTCGGAAGCATCTTTCTGTTATATGTCCAGATGTAGCGCAGGAACTCAAAATTCAGTCGTTCGGGACACCCCTCCGTCAGATCGGGACGTGTCCTGCCGCGATAATCCAGGTAACGCTTCAAAACCCGGCGGAGGCAGAGAGCACGCGGATATTTCAGAAAAATAACCGTATCCGCATATTTCAGGCGTTCGGGAAAAGTGCGCCCGTAATTGCCGTCCATGATCCACGCATCCTCCTGAAGAAGCTTCGCCAGAGCAGCATCAAAATTCTCCTTGGAGTCCTCGACCCAGCCCGGCTTCCAGAAATAACGGTCCAGATGATAAACCGGAATCCGGAGAATCTCCCCCAGTTCCCGTGACAAAGTTGTTTTTCCCGCACCACAGCAACCGACAACCAGAATTCTGCGCATACTGAACCCGCCTCTCTTTTAACTCAATACAATATATCCGATTCTTTTCACTTGCAAATAACCTCCCGTCGGAAAAATATCGGAATACGTATTGTAATTACGGTGTAAAAAATTATTTTTCATTTATTTTCAAATATCCGGTTGCATTATGGAAAAACACCGTTACATTAGTAATATAATCTTTCAGATCCAATCGCAATGCGGCCGGAACGAGTCCGGTCATTTGAAACCAGCGACTTTCTGACTGTTACCGGGATTTTTTTATTTGATTCTTACCCACAATGTCTTCTAAGGCATTCCAATCCTGATCGTTACTCTGTTGCAGAGTTTCAGATATTCCGTATGTCATTTCCTGATGGTTGCAGCAAATTGCGCTTTCTCCACTCTCTATCCGGCGATTTCAAATGGATTAAAACATTCACCTCTATCCGGAGAAAGCACAAAACAATTAAAACTTGCCGCAGAAACTGTGGCAGAAAAGGAAAAACATTATGAACATCTACGTAGGCAACATGCCTTACTCCATGACCGAAGCCGACCTCAATGATGCATTCAGCGCATTCGGAACCGTCAACAGCGCCCGTCTCGTGATGGACCGCGACACAGGCCGCGCCAAAGGATTCGGATTTGTCGAAATGAACGACAGTGCGGAAGCCCAGAAAGCGATTGACGGCATGAACGGAACCAGTCACGGCGGCCGTGCTCTCGTCGTCAACGAGGCGCGCCCCCGCGAAGAACGCCCGAGTCGCGGCGGTTTCGGCGGCGGCAACCGCAGAGGCGGATTCCGCAACAGCTACTAAGATTTACTTCCTGTAATATCTTTCAGAAGAGATTCCGTGTCATCACGATGCGGAATCTCTTTTTTCATTTGCATTTCCGGTTTATGATGATAATATATGATCAGAGGAGCATAATAAAACAAATTATCATGGTTTCGCCGTAAAAAAGGAGAAGCATCATGAATATCATGCTTGCATGTCCCGGATGCACATTGAATGCCATGTTCGGGTTGCGCTATCTCAGCCCGGTTTATGAACAGCTCCGGTGGGTGATCCTGCTCGGAGCTCTGTTTGCATTCCTGCTGCCGTGGCTATGCGGCTACAGACTGGGAGAAAAGGTGCCTTACAGCAAAAAACGTCATGCGATTCTTTCACTCGTCCTTTTTCTTCTGCCGTTCCTTGCCGCACTCGGCAACCAGCTGTATTCCGATCGGCATATCAGCGGAACATTTGCAACGGAGCTGACCGGATGGCTTTATCTCCCCTTCTGGATTCTTTTTGTTATTCTGCGAGATATTGCACCCTTGTTCTACCCTGCCTATATCGTTGCAGCCGCATATCTTCTATTGAAATTCGACAGGAAGTTCGTTCCGCGGAACAGGGAAACAATGGAACCGGAAGAAAGACAGGATAAATAAGAATGGAAGCAATACAAGAAGCTTTTACGGGAATCTGCCGTGAGATATTCAATCAGCGTTATCCCGATCCGGTTTATGAACAGCTCCGGTGGGTGATCCTGCTCGGAGCCCTGTTTGCATTCCTGCTGCCGTGGTTATGCGGCTACAGACTGGGAGAAAAAGTGCCTTACAGCAAAAGGCGCCATTTGATGTTTTCCCTGCTTTTCGCTCTATTTTCTGTCTTTATTTTCAGCTTATCCCATCAATCATTCGGCATGGCATTACTCATGCTTCTATACTTTCCCTTTCTGTTTCTCATTGAAATCTTGCATTACTATTTCCGTGGCATAGGTATTGTTCCTGTCTTATTCCTTTTTTCCGCCTACATTGTTGCCTTATTCTATCTTCTATTGAAATTCGACAGGAAGTTTGTTCCGCGGAACAGGGAAACAATGGAACCAGAAGAAAGACAGGAATAGTTTCCGCTGTTTCAAGCCAGCGCTTTTTTCAAGGCTTCCTCCGTCACCGGCCCCGGACGCAGAATTTTCCATGTGGAATCGGCATTCACCAGAATGACCGTGGACGCTTTGGAATCGGAAGGCAGAACACCGGCATCCACAACGACTTCCGGTGTTCCGTCAATTGTTTTCAAAGCATCCGCGACGGAAAGAGCCGCGGGAACGCCGGAAAGGTTTGCGCTCGTCGATGCAAGCGGTTTGCCGTAAGCCTTCAGGAGTTTCAAAATGAAAGGATGATCCGGGATGCGGAAACCGAAAGTGGAGCCGCTGCCGTCCGGAACCACCAGCGTAACGGGGCCGGGACAGAATTTTTCCGCAAAAACACGCGCCGTTTCCGGCAGCTCCGGCACGCAGGAAAACACGGCATCGGCCGATGGCAGAAAAGCTGCAAACGGTTTATTTTCACTGCGATGCTTCAATTGGTAAATCCTTGCGCGCGCCTCCGCGTCACACCAGTCGCAGACCAATCCGTAAACAGTCTCGGTCGGCACCAGAAGAACGCTTCCCCTGCGGCCGAGAGCGGCAAGACACTCCTTCAATGCCTCATCGGTATTTTTCACAATCATTTTTCAATCGCTCCTTGTATTCAACGAAACCACCAACATAGTATGAAATCGGATTTTTTCAATAAAAGCGTAACAAAATCAATAATTTTTTGTAATATCTGTGTTTAATTTCGATTTTCGATTTTGAGTTTTGAAATTTTGTGCTATCGTATAGCGTGCTAAAAAATAAGGAGGGATAACTATGAGAACTTCAGTTCTTGCCATGATCTTAGCCGGAGGAGAAGGAAGAAGGCTTGCACCGCTCACTGACCAGAGAGCCAAACCCTCGGTTCCTTTCGGCGGGAAATACCGGATCATCGACTTTGTACTCAGTAATTTCATCAACAGCGGAATCGACAGTATTTTCGTTCTTACGCAGTTCAAGTCTCAGAGCCTGATGGAACACATCATCAACGGCTGGAACATCGCCAGCACTCACGTGCAGGGCCGTTTCATCATCCCCGTCCCGGCGCAGATGCAGACCGAGGACAAGTCGTGGTATATGGGAACTGCGGACGCGATTTTCCAGAACGCGCACCTGATCGAGGACTTCAGCCCGGATCTCGTCGCAGTCTTCGGCGGCGACCACATTTACAGAATGGACATCAGCCAGATGGTCGATTTCCATGTCAATCGCAATGCGATTGCGACCGTTGCCGCGATTCCGGTTCCGATTGAAGACGCCAGGCAGTTCGGCGTGATTCAGGTCGATGAGGATTGGCGCATTGTCGGTTTCCAGGAAAAACCGGAAAACCCGGCGCCGCTGCCGAACGACAAAAACATGGCGCTCGCCTCTATGGGCAATTACATTTTCGGCGCCGGAGACATTCTGCATCTTCTGCATGAGGACCATGTCCAGCCGAACAGTTCGCATGATTTCGGCAAGGACATCATTCCGTCGCTGGTCCCGACCGGACGGCTCTTTGCCTACAATTTCTATTCCAACAAGATTCCCGGACAGTCCGTTCAGGAAAAACCCTACTGGCGCGATGTCGGAACCCTGAAATCCTACTTCGAAGCCAACATGGACCTGCGTGCGACCAGTCCCCAACTGGACCTCTACAATCCGAAATGGCCGATCTACAACTACCATTTCAGTCTTCCGCCCGCGAAATTCGTTCATAATGAAGAAGTTGACGTCCACGGGCTCCCCCGTATCGGGAAGGCGATCAACTCCATCGTCTGCGACGGATGCATCGTTTCGGGAAGCACGGTGACAAGCTCCATCCTGTTCAACTCGGTTTTCGTGCACAGCTATGCCACGGTGCATAATTCCATCCTGCTGAACGACGTCGATATCGGAGAGCACTGCCGCATCCGCAACTGCATCATTGACAAGCACAACGTGATTCCGCGCGGAACGATCATCGGGTATGACCGCGAGGAAGACGCAAAGCGTTACCCGGTTGTCGATCTCGGACCCGAATACGGACCGGACGCATGGCTCACCGTCATTCCGAAAGACAGGCATTACCAGATGCTTGAACTTCCCAAGAGCCTTGAGACGCACCAGCTCTGACTCTCTCAATGCAACAGCTTAAAAGGCAGGAGATTACAGAAAAACTCTCCTGCCTTTTTCTCTTGGAACAAACGATGAAGATTTCAGAAGAAAAAATATTGTTCGACGCCGTCCGGAGCAAAGCGGAAGAAATTCTCGGAGACGCCCCGGGATGCCATGACTTTGCACATACTCTGCGGGTTCTCAAAAATGCGGAACGGATTCTTGCCGGAGAGCAGCACACTGATTTTGAAGGTCTTGCTGTCAGACTGGCGGCACTTCTCCACGATATTGCGCGCCCGGAGGAAATGAAATCCAACGGCGGAATCTGCCATGCGGAGCAAGGCGGGCTCAAAGCCCCTGCCCTGCTGCGGGAACTCGGATGCAGGGACGAGGCATTGATCGAATCGGTCGGCAAAGCGGTTGCAAGACATCGCTACCGGGGGAAGAACGCCCCGCAGAATCTCATAGAAAAAATTGTCTACGATGCCGACAAGCTGGATTCCATCGGAGCGGTCGGAGTCGGACGCGCCTTTCACTTCGCGGGCAGAATCGGGGCAAAGCTTCACAATACATCGGAAGCGGCGCTGAATTCCGAGGCTTACAGCGAGGAAGACTCCGCTTACAGGGAATATCTGGTCAAACTGCGTTCCGTCCCGGAACGTATGTTGACCGTCACCGGGCGGAAGCTTGCAGAAGACCGTTCCGCATTCATGCACGAATTTTTCCGGCGCATGAATGAAGAATGCGATTCGGAGTAGTCCGTATCACGATCCCCCATATCTTCCGGCACACGGAAAAATCAGAAAAAAAAAGACTTTTTGCATTTCCCCCCCTTGACACTTTTATTATTATAGGTTATAATTACATGTAATAACAAAAAAAGTGAAACCATATCAGGAAAACAGCAGATGCCGCGTGCAAAATATATCGGAGTGATTGAAGACCTGAAAACAAAGATCGCATCGGGAAAACTGGCTCCCGGCGACCGCATTGCCTCAATCCGCGAGATGTGCGATGCGTATGATGTCAGCTCCATCGTTGCGCTGCGCGTATTCCGCGAGCTCTCCGATCAGGGACTCATTGAGAAACGGGACGGCGAAGGATATTATGTCCTGCCGGAAGACGGAGACAATCATGCGGACAAGATCATATGCGCTTTCCGTCCGCTCCGGGATATGAACACGACCGACAATTTCGGAAACCGGATCATTTTCGGCATCATGGAATCCGCACTCTCCAATCACAAGCACGTCGTGTTTCCTGAATCGTGCATGCGTCTGCGAAATCGTATTCCAACCGATGAAGACGTGAAGATTCTGGCGGATGAGGTGTTTTCGATTCCGGGTATCGCCGGAATCGTGCTGGACATGCGGATACCGGATGAATCCATCCGGCGGCACATCCTGCCACGCGCGGGACGTATCCCCGTAGTCGTTGCAGGCCGTTCGGCGAAAGCCCCGGTGAAGGCGTCTTTCTTCCCGATGGAGGAAATCGGCGCGGATGTTGCAAAACTGGCACGCCGTTCCTCGGCTGCGGTGTTTCTCCTGTTTCCCTCCGGCGAGGCTACGTTTTCTGATATCAGGCTGCTGGAACATGCTTTTCTGAAAACGCTTGATGCCGATCCCGCTGCTGTTTTTACAACCCGCGAATTTACAACCGTCAGCAGGGAAAAGGACAGGGAAGTCGCGGAGATCGCCGCAAAACATATCGCCGCCGCGCATGGAAAGGCATTTGTATTCTGCGGAGCGGACAGTATGGCGGGATATTTCTATGATTTGATGAAGGAGCACGGCTTGACGGCGCCGCAGGATTATATTCTGATGGGATTCGGGGGTTTTGAGCTTTCGGAGATTCATACGCCGAAACTCGCAACTGTGGCACTGGATCAGGCGGCAATCGGCAGGAATGCGGTGGAACTGGCGCTCGGCGGCAGTATGGAAAACTCCATTGCCGCACCTTATGCAGTAAAATTCAATGAGACTTTTTAAAATAAATAAAACAAGGAGGTATTTATGCTTTCGCGGAAAAGACAGCATTTCACACTGATCGAACTCTTGATCGTGATTGCAATCATTTCCATTTTAGCGGCGCTGCTTCTGCCTGCGCTGAACAAGGCGCGGGAATCCGCCCGGACAATCAGTTGTGCAAACAATTTTCTCACTGCGGGAAAATGTCTGCGCTTTTACGCGGATGACCACCTTGAGTATCTCCCAATCGGTAAAGCAAGTCTATGGAAAGGAAACCATTCAAGCTCAGCAATGCATGGCTACTGGCCCAAGGACAAAGGAAGTGAAGATATGTATTTCGGCGGGATACGCACCGATCTGGGACGCTCCCGTTATGCCTGTCCATCCGCAGTTCCCGGTAATGAAGCTTATAATTGGACACAAAATCCGGGACTTTACATGACAATGGGCTATAATCATTATTTTGGTGCTTATTACGCTGACCCTACAAATGGCGGATACCAGGCTGGTATTTCAAAATCTTCCAGCATCCGTTATCCGTCCATATTGCTGTTATTGGGAGAATCAATTACGCAAAATATATATTATTATGCGTTTTCAAGGGCAACGGCTGACTATACGGCAAACCAAAAAGGAATGTCATCAAGACACAAGGGGGGAACAAGAAGTAATATATTATTTGCCGATGGGCACGTGAAAACACTTCATCGCAATGAAATACCAGATCAAGGCAGAATCTCCTGCTACAAGAAAGCTTTCTGGTATCCGTTGGCAGAAACTCCTGCAATTCAATAATAATCCCACAACAATGAAAGGAATACACTTATGAAAAAAATGCTACTGCTTCTCTCATGTTCGGCGGCGCTTCTCCTGCATGCCGCCGAACTGCCGTTCTCCATCGAGCCGAAAACCCCCCGGAAATGCGAGATAGGAAAAACATCAGTCACTGAAATGGTAAGAAACGGCAATATTCTTTTCGAACTTGTCGTGCCGAAAACGGCTTCTCCTTCTGCGAAATTCGCAGGACAGGAGGCTGCGGAACAGCTGTCCCGTGCATTCGGCAGTTCCATTGCCGTCAGAAACGCGCCATCCGGCAGGAATCCGGCAGTTATCATAGGGGATGCGGAACTTGCAGGAAAGCTTGGAATCGATCTGAAAAATTTCGACCGCGACGGTTTTATCATCCGCACACACGGAAAAACCATCCTGATCATCGGTCGTGATGACCCGAAGCTGGACCCGAGACGCGCCATCCTCATGCCCGGTTTGAAAGGCGAGATGGCAACCCTTTTCGGAACCTATGATTTTCTTGAACGCTTTGCCGGAATCCGCTATTATTTCCCGGGAAAAATCGGCACCGTCATTCCCAGACGAAAAGACTGGGCGCTGCCTGAAATCGACATTTACGACCGTCCGGATTTCATTCAGCGGCGTTTCACGGATTATAACCATGGAGGCCGGCCGGTTCATTATTACGAAGGAGCCGACTGGAAAAAGACAGGCGGAGTGCTGAATAAACTGCGCAACAGATATGAGACATTCATGATACCCAATGTCCATGGCTTGGCATATTATGGTTATCAATATCGTTTTGGCAAAGAACATCCGGAATATTTTGCGCTGGATGGAGCGGGGAAACGGATCATGGGACGGGATGAACGCCATGACAGAAGCCAGATCTGTTTTTCCAGCGGCATAAAAGAGGAAATCATTGCGGATGCCGTTTCGTTTCTGAAAGGCGAGCCCGCATCCGTCCGCGGCATACGCACCTGGAATGATCAGCCCGGCTGGAGCAAATGGCTGTGCCCCTCCGGTCTGCCCCTTTTCAATATCATGCCGAACGACTCCTGCTATCCCTGCCGCTGTCCTGAGTGCTGGAAACATTTCTCCCAGCCGGAACAGGCACAAAGCAATTACATCTGGAGTTTCTTTGCCGATATCTGCAAAGGAGTGAAAAAATCCGGTGCAACCGGCTGGCTGACCACCATGGCATATGGGCAATACCGACCGATCCCGGAAGTGGAAATCCCGGACAATCTGCTGGTCATGCTGGCGCTTCGCGGTCCATGGAACGAAGGAAATCCCACATTGCGCGAACAGGATGACAAACTTCTTCTGGACTGGAAAAAGAAACTCCGCAATAAAACCTGGCTGTGGACCTATCCCGGCAAATATTACGGCATGTTTCCCGGAATTCCACACACCACGCCAAGAGCAGCGGCAAGCTTCACGAAACGGGCTGCTCCGCATATTTTCGGCATTTACTTCGAATGTGAAAGCGATTATGTGATCTTCAATTATCTTACGCATCACGTCTATGGGAAGATCATGTGGAATCCGAATACCGATGTGGAAAAGCTTCTGGACGAACATGCTCAAATCATGTATGGACCGGCGGCAGAACCGATGAAAGAGTATTTCGATTCCGTCGAACGGAACTGGATGAAAATCGCGGCGAACGTAACCGAAACCCCGATGGGTCCCAAAACGACATATCCCTCTGAACTGGAACTCTGGGGCAGCATTTATTCCCCGATGGAAATCAAACGTCTGAACGGACTTTTCGATCAGGCTGAGAAGCTGTGCATAAAAGCGCCGGAATATCTTGAACGGGTAAAGTTCCTGCGCAGAGAAATGTTCGCGCCGCTCCTCGGACAACTCAAAAGATTTCAGGAAGCCAACAACAGCACAGATCATTGGAAAGCCTTCTGCCCGGAACGTTCAGGCGAAGTGAAAATTGACGGTCGCTCGGAAGAAGCCGCATGGCGGAATGCAACAGAATTTTATCTCTCGCCGCTCGGCGGGGAAAAACCTGCGGAAGTAAAAACCGTTGTCCGCGCAATGTGCGATCGGGAAAATTTTTATTTTGCCTTTGAATGCGAAGAACCCGACCTTCTTTTTGCGGGCAGCCGCAAATTTGATGAACCGGAACTATGGAAAGATTCCGACGTGGAAATCTTCCTTTCTCCCGACGGCAACCGTAAACGTTACTATCAACTCATGCTCAATGCGCACGGCGATCTGGCTGATTTGCGCGTAGCTGACAGTGTAACCGATTTCTCATGGAACAGCGGCGCCGAAGTGAAAACAGCTGCCATTCCCGGCAAAAAGTGGACGGCGGAAATCCGTCTGCCGCGCAAATCCATGGAACCCGTATCGGGAAACAGTATCCTGGCGAATTTCACAAGACATCGTGTGCTGGATGGCAAAAAAACCGACACTCCCTACTACTCCTGGAGTCCTTTCACACGTTCCTTTGGCGATATCACACGTTTCGGCAAGCTGGTATTTACACTGGAACCTGCGGATAACCTTATCGTGGACGGCAGTTTTTCAACTCCGGCAACAGAAAAGACCCGTTACTGGTGGGGAAAATGGACCAGCGCCTCCAAAAGATTCAACCGTGATGAAAGGTATTTTGTCTCCGGAGGCGCGTCGGCACGTCTGGAGAACTCGATCAATACACTCTGCCAATATGTGCCGTTAAAACCTGATACGGAATACGTAATCTCGTTTCTGGCAAAAATGAAGGATGTGAAAAAGCTTGAACCCAACTGGAGCGGTTTTTATGTGCGGATTGATCCCGGCAACGGCAAGGCTCTGTATTATCCGGCAGCCTACGGAATCCAACTTACAGGCAGTTGTCCGTGGACCCGGATGGAGCATCGGTTCCGGACCCCCAAAGATACCGGTTCCAAAAGCAAGCCATACATAAATTTTATTCTTCGCAAAGCGGAAGGGGCGGTTTGGATTGATGATGTAAAACTGAGTCCGGCGGGGACAGTTTCCGCGCGCAAATCGGCAAAATAATCACAGACGCATCATGAGAGCAGAAGAACAGTCCCTTTGCCCAAACAGATTTACTTGATCAGGGAAATAGAAAATTCAGAACGATTCTGCCGCAGAAACGGAAAACTCCGTCTCTGCGGCAGAATCCGTCCGGTGCCTCCCTGCACCGGACGCAGCTTCCGTCATTCAAAAAACGCGGGGTCTATCTCCGAAGCCAATGCCTCGAACAGCTCGTCCGTCATTTCCTGAATCTCATCCAGCCCCAGAACCGCCGCGGTCAAAGGATCGGCGGCGACGGCATGGAAAATATCGCTCCGGCTGTGATTCAGCGCACCCTGCGCTCCGAGAATCTGCACATTGATCATTCCACGGTTCAATGCAGCAAGCTGCTCCGGATAATCCTCAATTCGGGCAGGGAAAATTCCCCCGCCGTTGACCAGACATGGCACTTCGACGCAGGCGCCCGGAGGCAGTGTCGGGATCAGACCGCGATTCATGACATTCAGATTGGCGGAAAACGGCGCATTCTTTTCAATGGCGCGGATGATCTGAACACCATATTCCTGACTCGGTTTCGGCTCGATCTTCTCCGAACCGTCAAGAAGCCTCCGCAGTTTGTCTTCGTTGTGCGCCTGGAGCTTTGCGCAGACCGTCAGAGACGCCCCCGGCACACCGGCGGACATCAGATAGCCGCAGCAATGATCTTCCGGATCAGCCGGCGCCGTCACGGAACAGAATTTCTCCAGCAGATCCCCGCGTTTGCGGAAGTAGGGATTGTATTCGCTGCCGTGACCGCTGCTCTCCGTAGGGAAATAGCCGAAGTGCCGCATCAGTTCAAATCTGACCTTGTCCCGGTTGTAGATTTCCGGACGGTCAAGGCATTTCCGCAGTTCCGGGTACAAATCGCGTCCATCCGTCTCCAGTTTCAGCATGAACGCCTGATGATTGACGCCCGCCGCATAATAATGCAGTTTTTCCAGCGGCACCTTCAGCCATTCGGCAATCGCCATGCCCGTCCCCTGCACGCTGTGACACAAACCGATGACTTTCACGGTTTTCGCGCGCCGGCTCAGGGCAATGGTATTCATCGACATGGGATTCACATAATTCAGCAGGAAAGCGCCGGGACACTCCGCTTCCATTGCATCCAAGACCTCGAACAGCGCTTTCAGAGTCCGCAGTCCTCGGAACACGCCTCCCGGCCCGAGAGTGTCACCGACCACCTGCTTCACTCCGTACCGGGCGGGAATTTCATATTCAAGCCGCTGATGTTCCAACGTCCCGACGCGGAAAATCGTAATCACGTAATCCGCACCGCGGACGGCTTTTCTCAAATCAGTCGTCAGTTCCGGTTTGAACGCCACACCGAACTGTGCAGACATGATTTCCGCCATTTTTCCGGCATTCTCAAGCCTTTCACGATCAATGTCCATCAATGTGACTTCACTCTGCCGCAGAAGTCCGTCCAGCAGAATATCCTTGATGAAATTCTGCGCAAAGATGACTCCGCCGGCACCGATCATCGCAATTTTAGCCATTCTAAAATCCTCCTTGGGGTTGCTTTTTCTAATTATAGCACTAAATTAGAGTAAAAACACAGGATTTTGGCTGTAAAAACTGGATTATGGATGCATGAACAGAAAAAGCCCTCAAAACAGAAGCCACGGCTATTTCCGGCCGGAGTTGAAGCAGTATCCGAACATCGACCTGCCGGTCTATCCGAGATCCATCGGGCATTTCATCCGGCAGCCCGGCAACAGGGAAGATGTGAAAGCCGGCGAGAAAAATTTTGTCCAGTTATTCTGGGGAATCCGAGGCAATCCGGAATTTGAACGGAACGGGAAATGTCATATCCTGCGCCCCGGACATGTGATTTACTGTCTGCCGAATGAGCCTTATGTGATCCGGACTCATCAGGAGGAATGCGAATACCGCTGGATCGTTTTCGACGGTCCGAACGCCGCCGGCTTCATGCTCTCTTTCGGATACCCGCGGACAGCGTTTCACGCGGGTCCCTGCCCGCACCAGAACTTCATCAACTTCGAGGAACATCTCCTCGTGCGTTCCCCTTACAGCTGGCGCCGCATGTTCTGTGAAATCTGCAATATCCTGGCAGCCGCGGGCGGCACGATGGACGCCCCGACTTTTGAAAATGAAAAACTTCATGAAATCCTTATGATTTGCAGAGCCCGTTTCGAAGACCCGTCCCTGAATATCAAGACATTGTCCGGCGAACTCAATCTTGACCGGACCACCCTGCTCCGCATTTTCCGTAAGAAGATGAATATTTCACCATCGGAATACCTGAGTATGCTGCGTTTACAGCGTGCTTTGTCCCTGTTGCAGAATCCCCGTCTCTCGCTTTCGGAAATCGCGGAACAGTCCGGCTTCAGGGACAGCAATTATTTCTGCCGCTTCATCAGGAAAAACACAGGGAAACGTCCTTCTCAATGGAGATGAAGCCATCTGTAATATCCATCGTCCATATCGCACATGCCATGAAAATCTGCTGTAACTGCCTGATGATCTGCCATATCGCCGGCATGATCCTGTCACGAGGGGAAGAAATATTGATTTTTTTTAGATTTTACGCTTGAAATTTATAATAATGCCAGTAAATTAGAGCCCCATGATGCAAACGGAGTTGCGGGTGTAGTTCAATGGTAGAACCTCAGCCTTCCAAGCTGATCGTGAGGGTTCGATTCCCTTCACCCGCTCCATTTAGGCATTCCACTCTGGTGGGGTTCCCGAGCGGCCAAAGGGGGCAGACTGTAAATCTGCTGTCGCTGACTTCGATGGTTCGAATCCATCCCCCACCACCAATTGAAATTTAGCCTCAAATCTGACATAAAAAAGCAGGTTTGAGGATTTTTTATGATTTCCTTGTTTTGCCTTGTTTTACCCTATGATAATCAAAATTCCTGGATAATTCCCGGATATAAAATTCTTGAGGCTAACGGCTTTTATTGAGTTGAAATATCAGCATCCGGGAAAATGGCGGTAATAAAGAAAATCAGAATTCCCGGATATAAAATCATTGAGAAAGAAAACTTAATTCCGGAGTTTCATCGACAAAACGGCACTTTCTACGTTTTCGTGAAACAGCGTTTTACTTTTGCAAGACTCGCAACAAATCGGTTTCCGTTACCGGGCATTTTTTCAGTGAATGCCGGAACCCCGGAGGGCTCCGGCTGGCTTTTTATCACTTAAGGAACGTTTTTCTATTTACACCACGCACATATCAACAATGTGAGAAAAGATATGAAAAGCGCACCGCCGGACATCCAAAACAAAAGCGTTATCCGCTCTTTCTGAAGCTCCATTTTATCGCTTACTATCTGTTTCACGTCATCATAGGTTAACGGCTCTTTCATGTTATGCCTCCTGTCCTGCTTTTGCTTTTTTATATCCCATCGCAACCTCATAACTAGACTCCATATATTCCCCGATAATGCGGCAAATTGTACCAAATTCAACGGGGCCGCCGCATCCCTTATTCATAATTTCACGCAGTAAGTCAACACAAACACTCAAGCGCAAGGTATGTTCAGAATCCATAATCACCTTTTCCATTTCTACACCGCTGTAAATCGGCTCTTCTATGTCAACAAAACTTATCCAATTACGAATTTTATAGTTCGCCGCCATTTCCTCATAGTCTAATCCCAGGAGTTCATTATACGTTTCTTTTACCACCTCTGGCTTCTGTTCCGTGTTTCCACTGTCTCCGGTATGGGGTGTGGCTTCTTTTTCCGTTTGCGTGGCTTCTGCGGCTTTCTCTACGGTATAACCATCTGCCGCCATGCGCCGGAACTGTCTTTCCCTGCGCTCTTTATCAGCAGATTCAATTTTGCATTTGGCGGGTTTACCGTTAACAGTTTTGTTAACGGCGATTTCTTCGGCGGCTCCGGCGTTATTTCCGGCGGTTTTGGTCGTGCTGGTGTTACTCATAGTGTGTTACCCCTTTGCCTTGAATAAAAAAGCCGCTCTGCGGTCGGTGGAATCAACACCTTACAGGACGGCACCACCCGTTACCCTGCTTCACGCAAAACGGCCAGTCATCAAGACATAAAAAACGTTCTGGTTAACGCCGTGCGGGTTGGTAGCCCTTGAACGATTCGGCGGTTGTGCTTGATTCTCGCAACGCTTTTATTTTACGCTGAAGTCTGAAAAAGTCAAGAGGGTAAATCCCAAAAAAGAAGCAAATTTTCGAAATAATTGAATATCCGAACGGATTTGACATTTCCCACTCTGGGACTATATTATAAAGAACGGAGCAGATAAAATGGATTTGATCAATAAGAACATTCTGGATGATTACAAGAAAAAGCATTCCGACAGCGTAAAGCCGCTTGCCAACTGGGAACGGCTGGTGCATTTGGCACAATGGAAAGCTCCGCAGGATATTAAAAATGCAATCAGAAGCGCGGATTTCCTTTCAGGGAACCGCGTCATATTCAATATCGGCGGCAATAAGCATAGGTTGCTTGTCGTTGTGGCATATACAAAAGAGAAAATGATTGTCCGTTGGATTGGAACCCACGCGGAATACAGCAAAAAGAAGTTTTGAGGAGGTGCAAACATGGAAATCAGCATGATAAAGAATGACCAAGAATTAAAGGTAATGACGAAACGCCTGAATGCTTTTCTTGACGCACACGCGGAAGACTTGGAGCACTTGAGCCCGCAGGATGAAGAGGAAATGGAGCTTATGTGTCTTGTAATCAAGGCGTATGAGGATAAACGCTACCCACTGCCGGAAGTGAACCCGATAGACTTCATCAAATTCATGATGGAACAAAAGGGCTTGAAGATGAAAGACATTGCGCCGTGCTTCGGGACGCTCAGCCGCGCCTATGAGGTGTTAAGCGGCAAACGCAATCTTACCCTTGCCATGATCAAAAAACTCCGCGTTGTACTCGGATGCCCGGCGGACGCCCTGATAGCCTGATGATACGTAGCCGGGATGAAAATCCCGGTCTTTTGTTGGTAATACCCAATAATCTTGGACAAAAAAAATAGGGCTAAGTTTATAACTTGCCCTATTTCCAAGCCTTGCCACGCCTTACCATGCCGAGCCCTGCCATGCCGTGCCATACCACGCCATACAGTTTTGGTGTAGACAATGCTAAAATACACAGTCAAAATCAAAATTCAAGGATGAAAAAACATAAAAAGCATTTTTTTCAACTGTGGATGTTTCGTCCATACCTGCCGTTTTGGCAGATATGAGTTATTGGTGTTAGCCCCATAACTGCTTTTCCCGCCTTCTGCAACTATGGGGGTAACACCCATAGTTCACCGGATGGGCTGCATCCTGTGCAGTTTCTTTTACTGCGTCCAGAATTGGCTTCAGCAGTTCTTGCTGTATTAAACCGGAACGGTGGCATCCTTGCGCGGTCTTCCGCTTTTTCTCCCGTTTAAGCGGCTGGCTTTTACTTTCGCAGGAGTTATCATACTTCCGAGCACTGCGACGGCTTTTCTCCTGCGTTCTTCCAGCCATTTGTCTAATGACATTTTCAGCGGGTATGCTTCGGGATGTTCCACGGAACCGCGTTCAAGCTCTATTCCGGCATCATCCCAATATACGCCGTAAGCATCGGAACGGACATTCAGTATTTCATGTATGGAGCAATATTCAAACCAGGGATAATTGCTGAAACTCATCCTGTATTGCTTCCCGTTCAGATTCAGGGTAAAGCCGCCGGCATCAATTGCCGAAATACTCGCGCCATTGATTAAGACATTCGCTTTCATGTTTCCGTATCTCCTTTAAAAGTTGATTCAGTTCCGCGTTGTTGATTTTCCCTTTCACTTCTGCAATATGCACGCCGTCCGGGTCAAGCCAGAATTTTACTTCCGCATCCGTTCCGATTGCATGCACATGCGGCCGTTCTTCCTCCGCACTCCAAAATTTCACACTGTAATCTTTATAGAAAAATATAACAGGCATCCCGTTTCCGTTGTCCTTTTCCTGAGGGGGTGTCCATACTGTGGACGCCCCTTTCATCCTCATCAAGTCATGAAACCCCATCGGGGCATCTGCCGGGAATAAGTCCGGATTACAAAAGGGTAACAGCGACTTTCTTCCCGCAAGCCGCCGCATATCTTGATAATGTTCTGAAAGTGATGTTCTTCCGTCCCCGCTCCAAAGCGGCAATATAGGTTTGATTTGTTCCGAGACGTTCGGCAAGTTCCCTTTGTGTAAGTCCTGCCTCATGACGCGCTTTATACAGCGCTTCAACGGCTGCCATTCTTGCGAACGTCGCCGCAACTTCCTCCGCGTTTGCAGGATCGTTGAAATAAGCGTCCCGTTCCGCTTCGTCATCGCTGATTCTGCCCGCTTTTATATCTTCGGCAATTTGTGCGACTTCTGCGGCAATCTGTTCATCTGTCAAGTATTCGGCGTGGTCTTTACTCATTTTACCAATCCTCCATGTATAAGCTGTTTTAATACCTTTCGGGCTTGTTTTTTCTCTTTTTCCGGTATGGATTGCGTTTTCTTCACATAGCCATGAATGCCAAAAATAATGTTACCTATCCCGTAAACGTAAAAAATGCGAATGTTTGCCGCCTGAATCACGCGAATTGCAAAGAGATTTTTCTCATCCAGCTTTTCCCCGTATGGCATCTCTAAAACGCCCGCCGCTTCCAGCTTGCATATAATCCCGTTCAACTCCTGTTTTGCGTCTCCCGGCTGGTTTCGCATGAAGTCTTTTACTGCCTGCATCATGCGAAAATGTTTTTTCTTTTCTATCGGCTGTTTCATTCTGCATTCCCTTGTATATAGATATAATATATCCTATAAGATATTATTTTCAAATAGAATCAGAAAGAAAATCGTCTTTTCTGTGTTTGCATGAGACAGCAACGGCGCCCCCCCATCCGTGCCCCGTTTGGAACAACGACCATTACGGGTGGTAGTTACACCTGCCCCGACAATTTGTAGGAACAGGTATGCCCGTTACGGTCATGGCGTCGGAAATTCCGACATCATATTTTTCATCCTCAAATTGCCGGAACAGCTTCTTACAGAGTGCGAGGTCTTCCGCGTCGCTTCCTCCCGGCGTGCGGGTCAGGAATGGACGAACCAAGCCCCCGCGCCATTTCCGCTATATCCTGCTGCCGCTGATATGCCTTTGCTTCGTGTTCCAGAAGCGCACGCCATACAATCGGCTTTACCCTGTGAAGTCCTGTTCCATAGTTCTTAAAAGTTGATTCTCCCATGCCACAAAGCGCAGCGGCTTCTTTGTAAGTCATATTTAACCGGTTAAGCGTAATTTTTAAGAGTTCTATATCCGTCATAGTTCCACCCTTTCTCATTTTTGAGAATGGAATATATCACGCCGCAATATAATTTTCAATAGTATTTATTTTAAATATTAAACATGAGACTTTTAATTCCTCCACTCTATTTTAATTTTAGGCTAATCCACTTAACATAAGTTATATTATGCGACATTAGAAAATCGAAAAATATTTATAACTTGCCATTTTTCATAGAGTTACAAATAATCGGTTACATACATGTTTTACCTCGCTACCTTTTATTAGACATGGTGAATAATTGAGGCTGAAAAACTAGATTGAATGAAAGCATCCGGTAACAGAAAAACGCGTTTTTAAAAAATGTTTATTTTCTGTTACCGGCTTTTCCGCTCCTGATTCAGCACGTTGCGCCGCCCATTTTGGGTGATGCAAAGGATACGCGTTTTTTGCGTATCCCCTCTGGCAATGAAAAAAACCACCCTGCAAGTTTTGCAGAGTGATTTAGATATACTACAAAATGTAGCCCCCCTCTACATACCCGTTCAAGTAATCAAGAGACAGACAAACCATTTCTCTTTTTTTCCGTCTTCCGCAACTATCCCCGTAATGGTGATACTTCGGAAACGGCAGGTGCAAATTAAAAATTGCGTCTTCGGAAACGGCAGGTGCAAATTAAAAATTGCGTCTTCGGAAACGGCAGGTATGAAACCAATCCCCCGAAAAGGGGGGTAAGGTCAATTCCTACAATCCACGGATTCGGTGGGTCGTCCACAATATGGACGCCCTTGGCTGGTAACAGATTTTACGCTTTATTTGAAAACTGCGTTTTTCTGTTACCGTTTTTCATCCATTGATAAAATTATCAAAGGGGAGCCCCTGTAAAATCATACGAAAGCAAGGTCGTTTCCGGGAATTCCCTTCCTTATCGCCTTTACATCGCTTCTGATTTGCTTTGTATTGGCAACTTCATTTTTCAGCTGAATTACAGCATCTTTCAGTTGCATCATAACAGCTTGTATATTCACATTTCCGCCTGAGCTTCTAATGACGTTGGAAACACCGGTAGAGATACCTGTAACCGGATTCCCTGTTCCCCCAAGATTTCTCCCCGGAGAAAGCAGATTCTTTCCCGCATCCTTCACGCCGGCTGCCACGCCGTTAATAGCATCCGCAAGGCCGTTTCCGCTTCTTGCAATGACGTTTTCCGCGTCCGTTGACGGGCTGGTAAAATATGCCCTGCTTTCCAGCTTCGCCGCTTCCATGCTTCCATACTCCACGGCTTCCGCCGCTGTTACAAACCCTTTTCCGGCATCTTTAACGGAGGTTGCAACTCTGCTGATTGATTCCGCAAGCTCTTTTCCGCTGTTCTGCACGTCGGCATTGCTTCCCGGCTGCCTGTTCCTGACCTTGTTCCGCAAGTCTTCATAATAGGCGGTGTTTTCATTCAATCTGCGCCGCCTGTAATCGGCATCCGTCCAAGCTCTGCCGTTTCCTGAAGCAAATTCCGGAAGCGGGCTTGTTCCTATCTCTTTCAACGTCTCCGGAAGCTTCTTTCCAACTTCTCCGAATCTCCGCGCCAGATTGTCCCCAAGTTCTCCCGCGACTTTCTTTGTATTTTCCCAAACGGGTTTGAATCCGTCCGCCGCCGCTGCCGCAACTCTCTGATTGTGCGCCGCGATTTCGTTAACAATATCCTGCCCAAATGCTTTGGTGCTGGCTCCGAACTCGAACCCGTCCCAGTTTTCCTTGACCTTTTCGGCGGTTTCCGCTATCGCCGTTGTATAGTCGTTCAGCACTTCGCCGATTGCTTCCGTAAAAGATTTCTTCCCCGTAATCAGACCCCAGAAGTTGGAGCCAAGAGAAGCCGCCATTGTGCCGATGTTTTTGATTGAGGCTGCGAAATAATCCCAAATACTTGCAAGCGTTCTTTTTCCGATTTCAAACATATCGGTAAAAATTCCGCGCCAGTTCCGCCCGAATGAAGCAAGGATATTTCCCCCCGCCGTGAATGCCGATTGCCATGATGTTGTTATCAGGTTTCCGAATCCGGTAACGATCAAACGCAGATTTTCAAATCCGCCGTTGACAAGTGTTTCTGCGGAATCCATAACCGCACGCAGGATAAACAGAAAGAAGTCTAGAATATCCGTTCCGATCGCCGTTGCAACGGTTCCGAAGTTCTCAACCAGCGGAACCATGTTGTCAAACGCCCATTTCCCTATTGAAACAACATTTTTGATTCCCGCGCCAATCCATGAAAAGACGGGTTCAAGGTAAACGCCCGCCTGTGAAGCGACTTCCGCGATATTCAAGCCTAGAATCTGAATTTCCTTTCCCCATTGCGCCCCGTTTGCTTTCAGTGTGTCGGAAAAACGCTTTACAGCTCCGGCAAGCTGATTAATCAGGGGGCTTGTCTGTATCACGGAGTCAATAAACGCGCCGATGTTGATTTTCAGATCAAGCAGCCGGTTTCCAAGCAGCCGGGCCTGATTAGCTATTGAATCCTGATTTCTGGCAAAATCCCCTAGCACATGTGCTTTCTGTTGATAGATTGTAGCGGCTGCCGCAATTGCTTTTGCTTCCTGCGCGGTTGAAGCCTTGAACGTTCTTCCAAGCCCCGCAATATAAACGCCTGTATTCTGCGCCTGTATCGCAAGATTTTTGAATTCCGGGGTATCGGTTTTAATTGCAACGCCAAGCGATTTCGCCTGTTCCGTTTCCCCAAGCATGGCTTTAGTCAATGCAAACGTTGCCTGCTCCGCTCCTCCGCTGTAATTGGTGAAGCTGGCAATATCGGAACCCATCTTCGCAATTCCTGCGGACAATGCGACTACATCGCCGCTTGCCATTCCGAACCCTTTCAGCAAGTCCCCCGTCTGCGCCATCATCCGCGTTGCGGCAAGTTTCGACTGTCCGAAATTGTTGACCAAATCCGCTACACCGGCTTCCGCTTCCTTGCTTACACCGGAAAAGACAATACCGAATTTCTGCGTCTCCTCCTGCATGTCGGAAAAGGCTTTCACTGCATTGTATGCGCCCTTCGTGATTGCTGAAACAGTAAAGATTCCCGCAAGCGCCGCCGTTGCACCTTTAGCGAATCGGGATAACCCGCCAAGCGTTCCGTTTATCTGGTTCAAGCTGCGCTGCGCTCTTTCCGCTCCCTTGACTCTTACCGGAACAGTTGCACCCTGAAGCCGCTTAAGTCTTTTTTCGAATGCGTCAAGCTGCTTCTTCGTGTCTTCGCCTATGGTGATTTTCGGTTTAAGCGCCGTAAGCCCACTCAAACGCTTATGGAATGCGTCAAGCTGCTTCTTCGCGTCTTCCGCTTTCACCTCGATTGCCAATGTTACAATATCTGTTTCTGCCATGGAAAACCTTTCATGTTTTTCATATCCGAAGCTGTCAACTTGCAGCATCCTTAAAAATCCTGTTTGCAAGATTTGCCTTGAACTTCATCCCCTCCGGCGATTGCAGCCACTCCCCGCCCTCCGGCGCGTTCAGGTATTCGCCGCCGCTCCCGGAGGAAAGCCACTTTTCACCGTCTGGACTCGAAAGCCATTTCCGCCCGTCATCACTTGCAAGCCATTGCCAATAAAGCCGCTTCTGTTTCTCCCGTGCTTCCGGGGTCATCAGCCGGCAGTCGTTCAGGTTGATTTGTTCCGCCTTGATTCCAAGCCCTGCCGATATGGCCGTTAAAAGCCTTACAGCTTCCATTGCGTAGAGCTCCCAACGCTCCGGCGGCAATTCCCCGTCCTGATAAGCCCTGTCATACGCAATCCATGCGTGAAGCTCCGGAAGCGGTATTTTTGCGGCATCCGCAAGAGAGATTCCCCGATTCAGGGCAAGCCGGAAAAGAGCCTGCCCCGTCGGGGTGGTTATTTTTTTTCGGTGAAAGCCTCCGACGCTTCCCCGATTTTTGCGGCTTCTCCGGTCAGCGTATTGATCTCACTGATAAGTCGTTCAGCGACGCCGGGCATTTTCCGGTAAAGAATCGCGGCGTTTTTCTCATCCAATGCAGGAGCAACAACACCTTTTCGGAGTATAAGCGCCGTTTTGCTTTTCAAGTTTATCGCCCCTGCGACTTCCAGCGATTCTTCCCCATCCAGCCCCCGGACTTCAAAAACTCCGATTTCCGGAATTTCAATCTTCCTCCGGGGCATCTGGACAGCGCGGCATTTTTCCATAAGTGTTTCAAGGTTAAGTGTTTCGGTTGTGTGTTCGTTGTTCATTTTGCAATTTTTCCTTTCAGTCATTTTCAATTTTGATTGTTAAAACATCTTCAGAATAAACGATTTCAGGTTCCGCGCTGAAATCAAATTTCCCGGTTGTAGTGTCCATCGGGTAAAACTCCCGCCGGATAAGTTTTTTAGGTTTATGCGGCGTTTTCCTTGCTTTTGCAAAGACACGTTCAAGCCGATTCATTTTCGCTTGCATTTTCTATTTTCTCCGCGAGTTTTTCGAGTTTTTCCAGCCGCTCCCAAACATCCAGAGCCACCGACGGCCCGAGAACACGGTCAAGCAGAAGCGTAATTGCCTTGACATCCCCCGAAAATGCCTTTTCTTTCAGAACGTCAATCAGGGCGCGCATATCTTCCGGGGTTACACACTCGTAAAGAGCCTTACGCAATGCAGCAACCCGCTGTATATACGGATTACCTTTCCCGGCACGGTTGCCCGCCTGAAAACGTCCTTTGCTATCACGCTCAACCATTTGGAAAAACTCCGATTGTTGACGGGTCACGTTAACTTTCCCCTGATTTCGGGGTCAACCAGATTCACGCCGCCAGTAAAGCGGTAATCCTGATTCTCGCCCTGCTGTTTCTTAGAAGCGGGAACCACCGTGAAGTTATACAGGTCAGCTTTTGCCATAATCCAGGCTCTCGCCGATTTTCCGAAACGTGTGACAACGCGCTCGTCTTTGTCGAGCACGAAAACCTCGAGGCTGTCATCTGTCAACCCCTTGACACGGTTCCGATCATACCGGGACGGCAGCGTTTCAATGATTGCCGCAATGTCCTGCTTGATTTTCAATTCCTCGAAGCGTGCTTTGTAATCGTCGCGCTCCGCTTTCAGTTTCAATAAATCTTCGTTCATAAATAAAATCCTCGTTGTTTGATTATTTGTCCCCTCTCGCTTCTAAAACAGTTTGAGACGGCTCGTTGTATGGGTCAACGCTTCTTTTTGCGTCCTTGCCCGTTATTTTGCCGTTTTTACGGCTTTCCGCTTATCCTCAATTGTCAACTGAACAAGTCCGGCACCTCCTTTTCTCCATCGATCCCAATTTGCTTTACCATGAGTTTAATCATCGGGTCAAGCCCGAAATACTTACAGGAATTCACCTTACAAATTTGCGAGTCATCGCGCCAGCAAATCCCGGTTAGAGCATCGCACAAGCCCTTAAGCAGGTTGTCGGTCAAATCCGGTTTCGTGCTCTTGTAAACACGATTCCCGGCGGCAATGGCTTGCAGGGTCTTTTTCGGAAAACTTCGCAGGGGAGAAAATATAAACAAAACTTCAAGCGCAAGCGGCCCCTCCAGGGATTGCCATTTTTCCGGAAGCTGTTCCGAAGCAGAAAGTCTGATGTAGCTTTTCCAGTCCGTATTGTTTTTGGGCTGGTAGGTTCTCACATGCTCCCCGATACGGCAGAAACGGACAGACTGTATCGCCCGTGGTTCTGTCCTGAAAACAAATTCGAATTCATTCATGACAGCAATCCTTTCCCGTGTAACGATGTTCGCTGAACCGGCAATAGGCCCCATACATAAGCAAATCTATCTGGAATTGACGGCCATTTCTATTTTTTGGGCACAAGACAGTTATTTCTTCCGGCGCATCATCGCGGATATTCGGTTTTTCGTTTTTGCGTTTCAGGAAAAGCACGGCGCTTGATATCTCCTCAATGTGTGCAGATTCTTTTAAACTGGTAAGCTTCGGGGCTCCATTCTGTCCCGCCCTTGAAAGCTGACTTAGAAGCAAAATCGGCGTGTTAAATTCCCGTGCGATCTCTTTCAGAGCCTCTAGATTATAATCTATAACTTTTCGGCTATCATCACTTTTCAGCAAATGCGGCGGCGGGGTCAGTACCTGCAAATAATCCACAGCAACAAAATCAATTCCCCCGGATTCCTCGCGAAATCTTCGCAGTTCATTTGAAATCCCCGTGGCAGAATGCCGATAATCCCCCGCGCCCCGCAATAAAAAACGGTTTGCTTCAGCAAGCTTCTTTAATGCTGCTTCGGCTTCCCGGCATTTTTCGCGCTCCCTCCTTGCCATGACATCAGAAAGACGAATGTTTGCCCCGTTTGCCGTAAGACGTTGCAAAAGCTGGACGGTTTTCATTTCCTGCACAAATAAAGCCGGGGTTCGCTTCATTTTCAGAAGATTCAAAAAGACACTAAGCGCAAAATTGGTTTTGCCGCACCCCGGAACGGCTCCCAGGGTAACTATCTCCTTACGCTCATGATGTAAAAAATTATCAAGCGGCAGCCCGTATGGGATTACCTCATCCGATAGGGATTGATCGTCCATTTGCGCGGTGTAATTCTCAATGACTTCCGCCATTGTGCGCCCTTCCATACCGTCAATCCGGGCAAGTTGATCGCCGCCGGTTTTCAGAATCTTTCCAAGTTCGTTTCTAAAATCGGAGCCGGGGGACTCCGCCAGTTTTAAAAGCCTCTCCGCTTCGGCTAACATCTTCCTCCTCGCAGCGAATTCTTTCAACGTCCGACACCATTCCGGCATCCTTACCCCGGAGGGCGCAACGTCAAGCAACGCCATAATTTCCTCATCGTTGGACGGAAACGCGTCTAGGACTGCTGAAAACTCATAAGGCAGGTTCCGACATAGGTAAGCATACAATTTGCGCAGAAGCGGGCTATTAAAGTCTTCCGGTTGAATTCCGAAATCTCGAACAGTCCGGAAGTATTCCGGTTCTGTCAGCAGGATGCACATCACGCTTTTTTCAGTGTTAGGGCACTCGATCATGATTCACCCCCTGCGGCTAAGAGTTGTTCAGCAGTCGGAAGGCTGGAAAGTCCTGCATCTTTGCTGTCATCATGGAATTTTGAAAAACTGTTGTTCTTCCACCTTACAAGGCGTTTAGGTGTTTCCCAAGTCTTTTCAGTCTGGAAACGCATTTTACCGGAGGATGTTTTTTCTGTCCAGTATTCGCAAAATTCATTTGAAAAAATTCCGAGATTTGGGTCCTCTTTAACTGCGTCATCAACGTTTTTTCGGAAATCCAATTCATCCCAGCTTTTAAACCCTTTTTGTTTGGCAAAAGAAGAAGCCGTAGCGTTAGCGGATGGCTTTTCTTTTGGAATATCATAGATATTCTTTTCTTTTTCAGATACAGATACAGTATCAGATAGGGCTATTTTTGCCATCGTTTGCCATCGTTTGCCATCATTTGCCATATTGTCATGGCATTTGCTATTTTTGCCATCGTTTGCCATCGTTTGCCATCGTTTTTCGGCTCCTGCCTTGCCAGCCTCTTTGCGTTTGGCAACAATGTTTTTATATTTTTCAGCATCTCTATCGAGTTGCCCCTTGAAGGTCATCCATAGGGCCTGTTTTATAGGCTGATCAAATTTTATTTTCTGGCCATTACGGTAATCTGCTATCGCTTTGAGAAACTCAAATGCTGTTTCCGCACCAACCTCTAGAAGAGCGTCAAGCATTGAATCGTATACCAAAAATGACTCTCGATCCTTTTTATCTCCTGTTAGCATACCCAAACCCCCTTTCGTATTTTAGAGCCGATTCCCGGGGCGCGTTTTGTGTTCGGGACACATTTTTTCTTGACGGACGTCTTAGGTGTTTTCTTATTCATTTCTGATCCCTCCGCTGTAAAACGTCGTGAATCTTTTTCAGCTCTTTGAGAATTTCAAAAAGAACTTCGTATACATCTGTAACAGTTTTAACCTCAACAACTTTTAATTTCTCATTCATTTTTCAACCTCGTTTTTTTCTGCAACCATTTCATAAAGTTCCGCCTCACGTTCAGCAGCGACAGCAGCGCAAAAAAGATTAAACCAAAATTCACTCACCTTGCCATCCTCCGGTGAGTAACTCCCGTAAACTTTGCGGGTTAATTCTGACATTGCGCGGTCCAAGTTTTGTAGCCCTCAAAAGCCCGGTTTTAAGATACCTGTCCAACGTCGGCAGGCTGACAGAAAGCAGAGCTGCGGCTTGCTGCCGGGTCAGAGGTTTTTCTGCAAGAAATTTGTCTTGCTTCAGTGTTTCATGGTTTTTAAGTGCCGCTACAAGGCTTTCGGGTGAAAGCTCAGGAATGAATGGTTGCAACATTCCTGTTGCGGCGGTAAGAACCTGCGGGGCGATTCGTTTTGAGATTTGCATCGGATACTCCTCATTTTAGTTTTATTTGGCTTGGAGTATTTTAAATGCAGCATCCTGATTTTTGCTGATTTTTCACCCGGAAAAATCCTGTCTTTTGCAATTTTTGAGGCTAAAAAAAAAAGACAAAAAAATCCCGAAAATCCTGATCTTGTCCTGATCTTCGGGAAACATGAGTTTTATTTTTGCGTTATGAAATTAACCTGGAATCACGTGTTGAGGATTCTTAAGTTCAGATTCTCGTTTTGAGGCATTTTTAAATATTGGAATATAGCTATCAATAGCAATCTCCGAGCACACATTATGCGCTTTCTGTGCGACAATAGAAACAGGAAAATAATGTCTATTTCCGCTTCTTAAATAGGACTCAGAAGTAAGTTGATAGGCTAGTTTTTTTCTGATGGTATCTATCTTGAGTTTTGGAGTTCCAGAATAGTGCCTCCGACGATCTTCCAGTTCATCGTAAATAACTCGTGCGGCTTCGGGCAAAGAAATATAGTGTTCTGTGTTATTCATTATAACTTTTTGGGATTCCTCCGAAATATAATTTTTGATTTCTTCCGTATTTTGAGATATGATTTTTTCTATTTTTACAATATTAAAATTTTGTTGATAGACTTCATTTTTAGCTTGCAGAATCAAATTTTTATCAGTGCTTACACTCCATTTTTTTATAGTTTCATTCAACATGCTCAAAATATTATCTGAAAGTCCCATAGATTCTTTAACTATTTTTTTCAATTCGTCATTTTTAATTTTTGACTCTGATAGTACATGTATACGCCCTGCAAGATAGGCATTGAGAATAGCGCAAAACGGAGCCTCAGAAATATTTTTAACGGCGTTTTGAAGAATATCTCGTGCACCTTTAGGAACTAAAGACCAATCGCTTTCGCCCGTTTCAATCATTTTCTGAATTATGGAAGATCGCTCCTGTTCAAGTTCGTTTTTGCTCATCGTTGTTTCTCCTATATATTGGCAAGTATTTTTTTGATTTGGTCAATAGATAAAGTATCTGCAAGCCTGTGCAGCTCTGCCCGCTCCGGTTCAGTTTCCACGTTTTTCGCTTCGATTACGTCAGGGGCTGCCATTGGCAGTTGGAGCACGTTTGCATATCGGCGGGCGGCATCATCCGAAATTCGGGTATAATGCTCTGTCATGGAGGGGTTGGCATGTCCGGCGTTCCGCTGAATTACGGCGGCAGGGGTCCCGGCTTCGGCGTTGTGGCTGATGTAGCTGTATCTCAGACTGTGGAAGCCAACTTCTACAACGGCGCGTTTCCCGGTCTTTTTCGGTTTCCCGGTCTTCGCGTCTATGAGAGGCCTCCCGCTTCCATCAAGGATCATTTTTACCCCCGTTCCCTCTCGATGGATCTTAAGGCCGCATCTTTGAAAATGACCTATAACGATCCCATTCAGATTAGCATCTGCGCCCCTGTCGTAATCCGCGCCAAAACGCGGCAATACATACCCCTTGCGGCAATTTTCCGGAATTTCAGCCAGCATCTTGTAAAGGAAATCGGGAATCCCGACTTTTACAACGGATTTGCTGTCCTTGCGCGTGTGCTTTGTCTTTCGGGGAATTCTCTCAATCACGCGCCGCACTAAATCAACTTCACGCCAAAGCAATGTACAGCAGTCCCCGAAACGCAAGCCGGTAAAATATCCCAGCGCAATTAAAAGCCGCAGTTCTCCTTCCGCATTCTGAATCAAGGTGGCGATCTGTTCCATGGAAAGAGGCTCTCGGCTATTGCTTTCCTGCTCTTTCCTGTTGATTTTTAAAAAAGGATTTCGATAAAGAATCTTTTCATCATCGAGCAGGACGGAATAAAACATCTTAAAAAATTGGAGGATTTTGTTAAAGGTTCCCGACGATATTTTCAATGATTCCAGATAACAGGTATATTCCCCGGCGATTTCCGGAGTAACGCCGCTCAACAACAAAATTTCAGGGTGTTTATCGTGCATCCATCCTGAAAACTGTCGGTAATACCCTGCATAATTCCCCGGCGTGGAATGGCGGGGAATCTCATCCATAGGAAAACGCTTACAGCTTGCCGGGCGGCTCTGACATGACATAAACAACTCCCATCCATGCAGCAGGGAAGCCTTAGAGTTAACAAGAAGCGCTTGTGCCTGTTCTGCGGATTCCTCCGCGCCCTGAATCGCGCTCTGCAATATTCGCATCTGTTCCGCCCTGTTCATCTCTTTCAAGGGATGTAAAAGACGGGCGGCGGCTTTCTTTGCTTCCGAAGCCGTCGTAATTGGTTTTCCATCCAGTCCCAATAGTCGGACACGGCAATCCTTCCCGTTTACGGTATAGCGAAGGTAATAAAGCCTCTTCTTTCCGGCTACATATAATCTTCCCTCTGTTGTTCGCCCCATTGCAAAAACCTCATGTTATCGTGTGATAGCTTATGATAGCTTATTTCCTAAAATATCACGTCAAAATCAAAATTCAAGGATATTTCCCGGATAAAAATTTAAATTTTGAGTGTAATACAGCAGACTGTAAATCTGCTGTCGCTGACTTCGATGGTTCGAATCCATCCCCCACCACCAATTTGATTATCAGGACTTGCATGCAACAGTGCAAGTCTTTTTTTTGTTTTCACTTCATCATCCGGTCAAGGCGCCGCTGCTCTTTTACCGGCTCATTCAAATAGACAGGAATCCAGGATTGCAGAGGCAAAAATGATAAGGCAAATTATCCCGAGCGCTTTCATACATCCGCTGGTTTTCGGTTTCTTTTTTTCTATCTCTATGATTTCGGCAGATATGTCATTTTCAGGTTCCTGCTCCTGAATTGTGATTTCAGTATGCCTGCTATTTTCCGTCTTCCGCCTTAAAATCCTGATTTTCATATTGATTTTCCTTCCGCCATTTCACAGACAGCGTTTTTTCATAAGTCACACTCAAACCTCCGGATGATACTGCCTGAAATTCAACCTCACACCTGTCATCACATCTTATTCCCGGCAACAGGAATATATCACTCCGGCATCTTAAAATCAAAAGATTCCAGTCAAGTCTGTTATTCATAGGGTCCGTTTCCAACAGCTTCCGCAAAACAGTTCTTTCAGCCGATCTGAAAATCCTCTGCCGGAAAATTCAGTTCCATGATTGACTTTTGCATCTCCGCCATGTATTTTATTTGAAGTATCGTTTTATTTTTAAAGAGGAGATTTGCAGAAGCAGAAGACTTGTTTTTGATTTTCTACACATTATAAATATTGACCGTTGAACGTCGAGCCTTGAACTACCACTTCAAATAAATGACGTTACACAACCGAAAAACGGATGCGCTGATGTTTTTAGCGTATTCCGGTCCTTTATGGGTTGTGTAACGCTGTGGTAGGCGGAAGGCTCGCATAATTTGACCGGGGTACGCTTTTTTGCAGGCGGCTCCGGCATAAGGAGAGCCGTAATGCACAAACGACGATTGGAATATCTGACATCATTCCGCCCCTGTTTCAATTTTGATAAAATGCGGAGCGACGGTAGTTCAATACTGATCTTCTGTCTGATACTGGGAACAGCCGGCGGATTTCTTTTTTCCGCACTCCGAACTCAAAAACCAAAGGAGATGGACCCCGGCTCTCTGTTAAGACGGAAAATTCAGCTTTGCGATGAATTCTGCGGGGCGGCGGAAAGAGGAGATTTGAAGGAAATCATTCGCCTGGTAAACAATGAGCGAATTTCCCCGAATCAGCCGAGAACGCCTCTCACACACGAAACGCCACTGGCGCTGGCACTGAAAAACAGACATTGGAATATCGTCCGTTACCTTCTTTCCAAAAGAGCCTCGCCGAATATCGGACGGTGCAACGGATTCACACTACTGGAATATGCGATTCTGCAGGAAAACAACGACCTCGCGGCATTGTTCGTAAAGTACGGGGCAAATGTCAATCAGGCGGATCGTTCCGGTAACCCCATGCTGTTTACAGCGATCAGAAGAAAAAATCATACGGCACTGCATATTCTCCTGAAAGCAAAAGCCGATCCGAACAGAAAAGGGCGGGGCAAACGCACTGCCTTGCACGAAGCCGTCCTGCACAATGATATTCGCGCCGCAGTTCTTCTGTTAAATCATCATGCGGAAGTCAATGCGCAGGATTGCCTGCTGGAAACGCCGCTCCATCTCGCCGTCCGCTGCGGCAACACGGAAATCATGAAGCTGCTTCTTGAATGCGGCGCAGACCCGATGATAAAAAATGCGGCAGGCAAAGCAGCTGTTGAAAAGCTGGAAAGTCCCTGCGGCAGAAATGCGGCGGCACGTTTAACCGCCGTATTTCCGGACTGCCGTGATGATTTCCAACAGGCGGCAAAAGAACCATGATTTTTCCATCTGCGCTTGACGTGCCCCTCAAAAGGGCGTATATTCCGCAAACAGGAAACGGGAAACATGAATTCGATTCAACTGGAATATTTTCTCAATGTCGCAAAATGCGGCAGTTTTACCGTGGCGGCGAAAAAGCTTTTCATCTCGCAGCCGGCGCTCAGCAAACAGGTCAGGCTGCTGGAGGAAGAACTCGGGACCCTGCTTTTCATCCGGCTTCCCAACGGCGTCAATCTGACTCCGGAAGGCAAAAAACTGCTGGAACAATCCGAAGACATCATCCGGCGGATCAAAAATATTCCCTCCATTCTCAACGATCTCCACCATACCGTGTCCGGTGAACTGAATATCGTCTGCGGTTCCTTTCTTTCACGGAAACTCATGCCCGACCTGTTGAAACGTCTGCTGGCACGCTATCCCGGCATCTGCCCGCGGATTCGCGAAATGAGGACGACGCTTCAGCCGGGGCTTCTCCTGAACGGGTCGGCGGATATCGGGATCGGCAGCACTTTCCAGAATGAAGAACGTCTTTCCTGCCATCCGATTTTCCAATCGGATTTTGTCCTGATCCGTTCCTCCCGTTCAAAAACCGCCGCCGGAAAACGGTTCTCGAAACGCGAACTGTCCGCCCTGCCCCTGATCACCTATCCCAAAGGGACGATTCTCTACGAAGCAGTCAAGAAAACACTTCACCCGTATCCGCTCAACGTTTTCATGGACTCCCAGTCTTCCGAAACCATCATTGAACTGGTCAAGGAAAACTTCGGAATCGCCTTCGTCCCGGATTATCTGATCGAACCGGAAAAACGCTCCGGCATTCTGATCGGCGGATTCGATTCCGATGTCAAGCTGACCGTCAGTTATCATTATTTCCCCGAGCGCCCGCTCACGCCGCAGGCAAAAGCGTTCATCGCCGTAATCCATGAAAAGTTCGGAATCGAAACCTGAGATTTCAATATCCGGAAGCGCAAAGCTATAATCCGTGGTTATAGCCGGTATGAGAAAACGGTATTTGAGTTTATCAGTTCCTCTGCATATATTTCTGTATCCCGGAATTCATAAACAAGAGGAAAGAAATCACCGGCATGAACACAATCGCTGTCCCGCTGACGATCAACTGGAAGAAAAATCTGTTTTTCGTATGGATCTCGCAATTTCTGGCAATGATCGGCTTCGGCTGCTGCATGCCGTTCATCCCGCTCTATCTGCGGGAACACTTTCACATTGTGGACAACCAGCTCCGGGGTTTTTATGTTTCCCTCTTTTATCTGGCGGGAATCACAAGCCTCTGCATCGCCACGACGGTGTGGGGAATGCTGGCTGACCGGTTCGGACGGAAACTCATGCTGCTCAGGGCTAGCTACGGCGCGGCGCTCCTCTACCCGCTGCTGGTTTTCGCCCCGAACTTCCAGGTCATGCTTCTGATCCGCTTCCTCTGTTCCTTTTTTTCGGGAACGGTCAATCCGGCGCAGACTCTGCTGGTATGCACGACGCCTCCAGAAAAACACGGTTTCGTGCTCGGCACGGTCAGCACCGCCCTCTGGAGCGGAAACATGGTCGGCTACCTGACCGGCGGGATGATCGTCCATTATTTCGGTTACCGCACAGCATTTCTTTCCTGCGGCGTCATCTACCTTGCCAGCGGCCTGCTGGTTCATCTGTTCGTGAAAGACAACTTCCGGCGCCTGACAGTGAAAAAGGAACAGAAACGGGAGAAGCACTCCTTCCGGGAACTTATGTCCCCGGCGGTTCTCTGGCTTCTCATCATGTTCCTCCTGATGGGAGTCGCAAGACGGATCGAAGAACCTTTCCTCGCCATGCAGGTGGAACTGGTCAACGGGATCGGCAGCGCCGCATTCTATACGGGAATCACGAGTGCGACGGCGGCTCTCGGCGGCATCTTCTCAGGGATCATCATGGGACACCTCTGCGACAGAATACTTCCCCGCAGGCTCGCGCTGCCGGTTCTGCTGGTGAGCGGTTCGGCAACACTCGCGCAGGCGTTGTCAGGCAATATTCAGACACTCATTTTCGCGCGTTTCCTCGCCTACCTCGCAGCCGGCGGGCTCCAGCCGATTTTCCAGGTCATGCTGGCAAAGATCACGGCACCGGAGCGGCGCGGCACATATTTCGGCTGGTCCGGCAGTTTCAGCACCGCCGGCGGCATCATCAGTTCCCTTCTGAGCGGCGGCATCGCCTATTATATCGGAATCCGCGGCATTTTCATCACCGCCGCCCTGATCTTCTTTCTCATGATCCCTCTGATGTTCCCGACCGTCAGGGCAAGCAAAGCGGAATACGTCTGCGATCCGGATGCGACAGGCAGAGACCTGGAAAAAGCCTGACGCGGCATCATGATTCAGATTCAGAGACCGCGCAGGCAAAAAGTTCAAGTAATGCCTTATATCTTCTATTCACAATAACGGTTTTATCCGTTCCTTTCCGGACTCGGCGGAAACATCGGCAGAAAAGCATCAAAAATGCTTTCTTCTCCCTTGGATGCAGATTTAATGCCTCTCTTCCGCTTCCTCTCATCTATACCATATACCTTTAACCCTTATATTTCAAGTTTTACAATACCGGGAAAGAATACAGATATTCTTTCCCGGTATTGCTTATTTGCCGCAACTCCAGATCAATACTTCCCATGGAGCAACACGTTCCAGAACGAGCCTGGAACCCAGATTCGTTGCTTTTACACTGCGGGTCTGCCCCCACGGACTCAAACTGCCGGACGGCAAAGTCCGCTCCAACTGAAACTCACCTTCCACCGGTTTTGAAGTATTATTGACAAATACGATCAGGCTTCTGCCGTCTTTCTGCCAGGATGAACAGAAAAACTTTGGAGGATAACCTGTGCCGATTTTTTTGCTGTGACACTCGAATTTCATGCCATCAACAGCCATCGCAAATTCTCTTACTTCCAGAAATACCGGTTTCGCCTCTTTCAAAAAATAAGACTTGAAACGATACTGACGCCAAATATCCCAAAAACTGTAATAAGCAATTCCGCAGACATCCATCGTCATCACTGAAAAACTGAAATACCTGAGTTCCTGTGCATTGGGTTCCCGGCAGCTCTTCGGATCAACCTTGACCATTTTTGGATAGTTGACAAAAGACATGATCTGCGCAATCGGCATGACCGGTTTTTTCAATCGTTTCACATCCCAGACAAAATGCGAAAATTGATTCAAAGGCGCATCAGGAAATTTCTGATTCTTGACCGGGTAGAGATCAGGCATCAGAATATCGGCACAATCTTTGAAAACCTGATAATTCTTTATCCATGAAAGACACAAGAGTACCGGAATATCAGGAGTTTCCGTTTTCAGCATTTTATAGATATTCAAAAGTCTCTCATGCAACTCCGGCGAAGGTTCATCAAAAAGATACCACATTCCCAAGGCAGGATGATTTTTCCATTCCCGGACAGCGGTACGAAGTTTTTTCAGATGCTCCGGATCACGCAGAATATGTTTCCCTCTTACCACCTGCAAGGCAACTTTCATACCACATTTTTCCGATGTGTCAAGAAGTCTGGACACTCTTTCTTTCGCCGTCAGGATATCGACATAATAGAAAACATAGTTGAATCCTGAATTCGCAGCGGCGCGGTAAGTGCCCTCACCTATAGGATCCAAAGCATAAATTCCAATTGGAAATTCACCAGTAAAGGCAGGCAGACAAAGCAAACTCAACAGCAATAAAAATGTTTTTTTCATTTTGCAACCTTCTCCACTTCCCAGATCATGGTTTCCCATGGATAAATCCAGTCCCCTGCCAATATGAACTTTCCGTTTTCCACCTTTGCAGGAACATTGCGCGTAAATCTCCAGGTTTTCAGATTCACATTTTCAGAAACGAGCCGTTCCGCCCAACGATCAAAACGTCTTTTGACGGGCCAGAGATTCACCAGGACAATATACTGCTTACCGTCAATACCGTCAAATAAAGCCAGTTGGAACTGATTCCCCTCCGCCCAGCGGAATACCTGAGGATGAGCAGGGTCTTTCAGCAAAGAAGTAAACTCCCTGAACTCGCGGAGCAAGGGAATTGCCATCTTGATGAAATCACTGTTCTTTGTCCCGTTCTTCCGTTCCTTATAAAAAAGATCATAATAGGAGTACCAGAACACACCGTTCATATTCCCCGTTGCCAGAGGCGCATAAAAGAAGCACCGCATTTCCGTTTCATTGGGATAACGCAGTCTGCTGTTGTCAAACCCCTTCACCACGTTCGGATAAGAAGTCCAGCACATAAGCTGGGGAATGGCAATGAAAGGTTTATTGTATTTGCTCATCTCCCGTAAATAGTTTGTAAAATAATGCACGGGAGCTTCCGGAAAGGGTTCATCCTTGATCGGATAAAGATCACCCATCAAAACATCACATGGCTCTATGAAATTTTTCCATTGCTCATTTTGCGCCAGGCACAACAACACAGGAATGTCAGGGGTCTCTCTCTTCAAAACTGAATAAAACAAATGCAGGTCACGTCTCTGCTGTTCCGTGAAAGGCTCATCATACAGATACCATGCTCCCAAAGCCGGATGGTTTTTAAAATCACGGACAATGCGGATCAACTCTGCCACAGCATCTTTCTTCCCTACCAGAACGCGCGTAAAAACATCAAACGCAACCTTCACTCCGTATTTTTCAGCCAGATCCAACTGTTTCTGCGCGGCATCATGACCTTTTTCAGTATAAGGATTCAAATAACAATGCATATAGGTAAAACCAAGTTCTTTTACCCGCGCAATATCCGTTTCATTTACAGGAACAGCATAAATCCCATGCATGAAATCTCCACCGCAGATGCAAACCGTCCAAAAAAGAATAACCGGCATCAACGCTTTTTTCTTCCATGACAATAAAATCATGAACACCAACTCCTTTCAATTCAGTTCTTATTTTCTTTTTTATCCAACAGCTTTTCTTTATATTTTACAGGGAAAACCTCCTTTCAGCGTTAATTAAAATCGATTTTTGAATCCATGCACCATTTGTTATACCCGGTATTAAGCCATGCAAATACATTTTTGAAATTCAATGTCTTTGCAGAACCGTCCACAAACAAAATATTGGTTCTCAAATCATGCCGGGTATATTCAAATCCCGGAAGCCAACCACTGCCCAAAGAATATGAATTCGAGGAATTCTTGATATAATAATATCCGTAATTCAACGGGGTCCCTGAATAAATTATCTGTGAACCTGCCAGCAGTACACCGCGCGTCAGTTGCATTTTCTTCAAAGAACTCAATTTTACCGGATAGAAATTGCGGCATCCATCATTCAGATCTGCCCACTCAGGATAGTTCGGCATGGAACATGGTCCATACAGCATGGGACCGTAGTCAGACTGGTTCCAGTTTGCCCCAGCTTTTCCATTCGCAGGGCACACCAGAAATCGTGTCCTGATATTCCTGACGTTGTAAAGTCCGGCGAGATTGTTGAACCATATTGAATTCGCTGCTGAAGAATACCTGACAGGCACAAAATAATCATTGAAATCATTCTGATAGTTCGCAACCAGCAGCGACAGCTGTTTCAAGTTGCCGACACAGGCAATCCGCTTCCCCGCGGCTTTTGCCTTCCCCAGCGCAGGCAGCAGCATCGCCGCCAATATCGCGATGATCGCAATCACGATGAGGAGCTCAATCAGGGTGAAAATTCTTGTTTTCATCCTGAAAGTGAGAACAGAAGAACAAGGAACTCTGAAGTAAGAAGGAACGGGAAAACATTTGAACAAAGGAACAGGAAAACAATGAAACAATCGAATGAAAAAAGAAAAAATAAAGGGGGATTGACTGCGTCCTCTGCGGGAATCTGTGCACCGTCGCGAAAGGCGACTGTTTTCATGAAAATGCCCGTCCTGGCAACCGGGGGCATTGCCTCGTTCCCTGCTGTTCCGCTCTCCGTTCAGATGTTCCTTCACTTGAGTTTTTCTCATAACAACCTCTTTCTGTCAGATGATATTTCTTATGATAAATTCCGTTGCCGGGGTAAAATAAGTCTGAAAATAGTTCCGGGATTGATTCCGGGTCAGGTTCTCCAACATCGCAATGATCGCCTCCGCATGAGCCGCCATCGGGTGAGTGATCGCGTTCAGGTTCAGCTTGAAACGGTCGTTCTCAAGACGCCCCTCCAGATTATCGTAACTGATCAGCTGAAAATCTTTTCCGCAGGACAGTCCCGCGGAGGAAAAAACATCAATCATGCCATATGTGATGAAATCGCTGGGAGAAATGATTACGTGATCCGTCAGTTTCCGTTCCAGATAGTAACGGGCACACTTCGCGCCCGCCAGCATCGCCGAAGAAATGATGCCGTTTTCAGGGTAATGGACATGAAACGCGGAATCGGAAAGTCCCAGTTTTCTCCCAGCCTCAAGCAATGCACCCAGACGCCGGTGATGCGTCACGCAATCATCCCCCGCGAGGAAAAATTTGCGGTATCCCTTCTCCCAGCAATATTTCAGCGCCGTTAAAAAAGCCGGACGGTAATCATACACCACCTGATTCCACGGCCCGTAATTCACGGCGTCATCCGCATACAGGATCACCTGCTGTTTTACATGCAGGAGAAAATCCTCGGCGACCTCAAGCATTCCCGCAGGCGCAATGATCACATCATGTTTCAGCAGCGAAGACTGAACCTTCAAGGCATGAGGCGGTCGATTCTCCACGAAGAGCTCATAGGAAAATCCATGATCTTCCAGCAGACGGCAGACCTGTTCTATGAATACCGTAAAAGCTGCATAATTCAGCTCGGGAATGCCGTCAGGACAGAGCCAGTGCACAAATGCGACACGAAGTCTCTCCGCTGCCAGCCGGTTCGCCCGCACGAAACTGCCGCTGCCCCGCACGCGGCTGATCAGTCCCTTTGCCGCGAGACGACACAATGCACGATCCGCTGTCTTCAGGGAAACCGCGTACTGTTTTGCAATTTGCGATGCAGACGGAAGCCGGATTCCGGGAACCATCTCGTTCCCGACAATCTCCTCTTCGATGGATGCCGCAACATCGCGCTCAGAGTATTTTCTTGACTTTTCCCGCCTCATTCTCATGTCCATATCTGCTTCACCTGCTTATAATTATATAATAAAATCACAAAATGGCAATAGCCCAAAATGATGGGAAAAAACTGGATAATGACATTTCAAATTCAAAAGTATAGTCAGATTTTTCAGAAAAAATAAGCGCTGAAAGAAAACACTCCGTTTCAAGCTTGATGGATGAACATGCGGAAAAGCGGATGCAAGCCCCCAATCTCCAGAAACAGGATCGACATTTCCAGCAATATGATGCAATACCGATTTATTACTCTGAAAAAATCTTTTTTTTGCAGAAATCTCCATTGACTAATCTTTTTCCAAAGCTTATATTAAAATTGTTAACGTAAACAATTTATCTTTTCAATCTAACAGGGAGATCGGAAATGAATGAGATCATCAAAGGTCTGAGCAAGAATCTGCTGGAGGAGAATCCGGAAATCGAAGCGAGAATCAAACATGGAATCGAACTTCACCGCAAGGGAACTGCAAAATTCACTCTGCTCGGCAAGGACGGCACAGAGATCAGGAATGCGGAAATCGAACTCAAACAGACAAAACATCAGTTTGAGTTCGGATGCAACGGATTCATGATCAACCAGTTCAGGGAGGCGGAAAAGAATGCGGCGCATGACGCCATGTTCTCCAATCTTTTCAATCTCGCTGTCGTGCCGTTCTACTGGTCCGACCTGGAAGTGGAGGACGGCAAACCGCGTTTCGACAAGAACTCGCCGCATGTCTACCGCCGCCCGAACACAGACGAATGCCTTGAATTCTGCGACAGGTATGGAATCGTTCCGAAGGGACATCCGCTCATGTGGCATGCATTCATTCCGGAATGGCTCGCGGCGGACGACGCGATGCTGAAACTGCGCTGGGAACAGCGTGTCAGAGAGATCGCACAGCGTTACGGCGACCGCATCCGCAACTGGGATGTGGTCAATGAAGCGGTTTATTTCGACCCGAAGAATCCGCAGCTTCCTCCGGGGCATGTCGAATTCGCCTTCGATATTGCGATGAAATATCTGCCGCAGTCCTGCACACTCAACTACAACGACTATGCGTGTTTCGATTTTCCGCACGGCAATTATACGGGAATTTACATGCTGGTCAAAAATCTGCTGCTGAGCGGAAGAAAGGTAGACTGCCTCGGTCTTCAGTATCATCTGTTCGGATGCAAGCCGGAACAAATGGTGGAAGCATGGAGCAAAACGAAGTTGAATCCGTCGCTTCTCTACGACTGCATGGATCAGTATGCAAAGCTCGGAATCCCGTTCAACATCTCGGAAATCACGCTGACCGCGCATGAGGCTCTGGGAGACGGACGCCTTGAATTCCAGGCGCAGATGGCGGAGCGCCTCTACAAAATCTGGTTCAGCCATCCGGGAACGCAGAGCATCATCTACTGGAACCTGATCGACAATACAGCCTTCCGCAACCCCAGACACCCCCAGTGGAATGAAAACGTCTATCTCGGCGGTCTGCTGGACGAAAACCTTCAGCCGAAGCCGGCATACAAAACGCTGGAGCATCTGATCAGGAAAGAGTGGCACAGCGAAGGAAAAATCACCTGTTCCACTGAAAAGAACAACTATTTCCGCGGATTCTACGGGGACTATGACGTGACGATCAAGACGGATTCCGGTGCAATCCGCAAACAGATCAAACTCCAGAAAGGACGCGCCAACGAATTCACATTTGAAATCTGACGCACACCCTTGCACGACAGTTCAAAAATCAGGAACATAACGGATTTTCAGGGGAAGACAGAGCCGGAACCGATTCCGTCTTTCCCTTTTTCTTCATGCAGTGTCTCCTCCGGGCTTTGCGTTTTTCCATCCGGCGCCGGTGTTCCATCATCTTTTTTTGGAAAATGTCCCTCCAAACCGCTTGAAAAAAGATTGTTTGAAGTCTAATATATAACATCTTAAAAATTATGGAGATGCCTATATGAAAAAACTGTTGTTTATTTTGGCTGTCGCGGCTCTTGCGGCAGGAGTATCGGCGGATGACCTTACCACAAAGTCCGGAAAAGTCTATAAAAGTTTTGCGATCATGGGAGCAGCTCCCAATGGAATTCTGATTTTTCATGAAAACGGCAAGGCAGTAATTCCTGTCAAGGAATTCCCTGACGAATACAAGGAAAAAATCGCAAAATACGAGAAGGAAATTCCCGCTAAAAAACGGGAAGCCGCACAAAAGAAAGCTCTCAGGGCAAAACAGGCACGACAGGCGGCAGCAGAAAAGAAAAAGCGGGAAGCCGAGAGAAAAGCCCGGATGAAAAAATTCCTTGCCGATGAAGAAGCACGCAAGAAAAAAGAGGAAGCGGCAGCCAAAGCAGCCAGTGCAAAAACAGCGGCAAAATCTACCGATGGCTTTGGCGGAGATACATTCAAAAAGAACTGACCTCCAAACGGGAACGTCATTTTATCTGGTTCCGCATTTCAGAGATAACACAGAAAAAGCTCCGGAATTCATTCGAACTCCGGAGCTTTTTCATTTTCCTGATTGCCGTCCCGGCAGAATCAGTCGAGCTTGCAGCAATCCATGGACATGAATTTCCTGGACATCAGCTCACAACCGTCCTTGGTAACGATGCAGCCGCGTTCCCAGCGGAGTCCGTAACCGTTGCCGGTGAAGAACGTGTCGATCTGATAAGTCATGTTTTCCTGAAGCTTGTATTTGCTGGTGGTTTCGATCCAGGGACTCTCCGTCTCCATGATGCCGAGACCGTGGACCGGACCGTAAAGCATGTAGTCGCCCCATCCCTGATCGCATCCCCACTGAGTGTATTTCTTGGCAATGCTGGATGCCTCCACTCCGGCTTTGATCAGCTCAAAAGTGTATTTATGGGCGCGCAGTCCGAATTCGACCAGGGCCAGCTGTTCTTTCGGGAGCTTTCCGAACCAGACAGGCAGTCCGATGGAGGAGCTGTAACCGCCGACTCTGGCGCCGATGTTCAGCTGAATGATCTCATTTTTCCTGAGTTTGGCGCCGGTGGGACGGCTGATGCCGTTGCTGGTGCGGTCGCCGCCGAAACAGTACAGGCTGTGGCCTTCGTATTCGCCGCCGTTTGCATAGATCTCACGCTGTGCGATACCGATCGCCTGAAACTCGGTCATGCCGGGCTTCATCTCGTCAAGCATCGCCTGAACGGCTTTCTCCGCAACCTTGAAAGCTTTGCGGTGGCAGGCAAGCTCATTCTCGCTCTTGATCCAGCGGAGCGGACGGAACACTTCATCCGCGGGGACAAGCGTCACATCCGGCAACTGGGCAGCCAGAGCATCCAGCGTGGGCTTCGTCATGACGGCGGTTCCGACCAGGCCGAGTTTCTTCAATTTCTTTCTGCCCATGCCTTTTTTGGCGACATCGGCAAACGTTGCCAGCGGAATGCCGGGGTAATCCGGCTCGGCGGATTCACGGTAAACCAGCAACTGCATGATGTTCGGAACCACACTGCGGCCCTGTGCATATTTCAGGCTTTCGGGACCGATCAGCAGGATCGCTTCGCCCTCCGCAGGAACAAACACGCCGGCCTGTTCAAATGTCGGCCAGTACTCTGTCAGGTAACGGACATTGGCAAAGTCGGACTCCGTGCCGTGTACAAGGCACGCATCAAGACCCGCTTTCTTCATGTTCGCCTGAAGTTTCGCGATTCTGTCGAAATACTCCTGTTTCGGAATTGACGCCATTTTCATTCTCCTTGATTTGGGGTTGAACTTTTTCCTGAGAAAGAATATAGAACATTCAAAAAGCCGAATCAAGGACATTCCGGCAAAAAATATGATTTTTTATACCGGTAAAAAAAACTTTTGAATGTAAAAGAGAGTTATGAAATATATCGGTATATTTATTGCGAGCTCTTGATTTTATTCTCTGAAATGTTATATTGGCTCAGGACATAACATGGGAGGAGATGAAATGAAGCCACTGACACACTGTTATTCATGGATTGAATCTCGGGAAGATCAGAAAAAACATATGCGCGAATTCGCCGAGGCAGGCGCGCGGCATCTGGTCCTGACCAGCGGGCTTCTGGGAGAAGGAATGAAGTCAATCCGGTATCTTCTGGATTTTCACGAAGACATGAAGGCTTTCGGGCTGGACTTCATGGACGCCCACGCTCTCTGGGGCACATGGGAAGACCCCGGAATGCCTCTGGAACAGTGGCACGATACCGTAATCCTGCGCCACCGCATCTCCATCCGGCTCTGCGCCGCATTCGGCGTGAAGACCATGACCTTTCATACGGGAAACACCCTTAACAGCATCTTCGGGAAAAATCTGGCGCTGGACGATTATTACGGAATGCTGATCCGCTCTCTGGAGGAACTTCTGCCGGATGCGGAAAGGAATGGCGTAATCCTCGCGCTGGAAAACCAATGGACGCCGCTGAACCACAGCCGCCGGCTGCTGCGGGTCATGGAGCATTTCCATTCTCCGAATCTGGGATTGTGCTACGATTCCGGACACGGCAACCTGATGGAAAAAGGCATGTCTTTTCCGGGACGTTCCTGCGTGCCTCCGATATGGGATGATCTCGGAATTCCCGTGGAGTGGGAAGAGAATCTGATCGGGAAATTCAGTCCGTGGCTGGTGAACTGCCATCTTCACGACAACAACGGCATGGAAGACGAGCATAAGTTGCCCGGCGACGGCACGGTGGACTGGGAGAAGATCAGAAAAAACCTGAGTCATGCGCCGCGCCTTCAATGCATCCAGAACGAAACCGCGCCGCATCATAATACGATCAGCCGGATATGCGGCAAATTCAGCGAACTGTTTGAGACGCCATAGGAAATCATGAACAGAGGAAAACCGGAAAAATATATCGCTCTGGCAGGCTCGATTCAGCAGCTCATGCAGGACATGGAGCTGAAATCGGGGGACAGCCTGCCCTCGGAGCGCAAACTTGCGGAGCACTTCAAGTGCAATCACATCACGGTGCGCAAATCCCTGCGCCTGCTTGCGCAGAAAAATATCATCCATACAATCGCCAGCAAGGGAAATTTCGCAGGAGCGGCTCCGCTTCAGCGCAGCCGTTCCAATCTGATCGGGTTCATTTTTCCCGAAGATGAAATTTTTTACTATAAAATCTTTTCTTCCGTGGAAAAAATGATCGCATCCAATAAAATGCATCCGGTGGTCCATCTGACCGGAGGTTCGGAGTTCAAGGAGACGGAGTTGCTGGATTACTGCGACAAAGCCGGGTTTCTGGCGCTGATCGCAGTCCCGAACCGTCTCTGCGCCGAACACTACAGACGGATGAGCATCCCCGTTCTGTTTTTCGATATTCCGATGGAGGATGTTCCCATTCCGCAGATTGTGACCGACGACCATTCCGGCGCCTTTTCCGCGACGGAACATCTGATCAGCTACGGGCACCGCCGGATCGCACATATCGGAAGCGAATATGATTTCACCGGGGAACAGCGCCTGAACGGATTCCTCGACGCCCTCGCAAAACACGGAATCCGGCATGATAAAAATCTGGTCAAAATGCGTTACCCGAGCCGGGAATGGGGATATTACGCGGCAAGGGAACTGTTCAAAGGCACGAAAATCCCGACGGCGGTATTCTGCTCCAACGACACAATCGCATCGGGCGTGATGAACTATTGCGCACAGAACGGAATCCGTGTGCCGCAGGACCTTTCGGTGGTCGGATTCGGCAACACGCTGACGTCCGAGGACCTGAACCTGAGCAGCGTCAGCCAGAACAGCGAAAAGATCGTCAATTCGCTGTGCAGCAACCTGAATCTGGTTCTGCGCGGGGAGACGCCGCCGTCGCGGATTATCATCCCTACTTCTTTCATCTCCCGCGGCACCGTGGCGGTACCGCCGAAATGAGCTGTCACGATGCAGAGCATCGCATTGTCATTGCACACGGAAGCGGAAAGCAGAACCGTTGCCCCCGGCTCCGCCTTCAGAATCAGGAATGGAGAAAACCGTGTCACATGACGTGAAGTTCTGAATTTTTCTGTTTTTTTTATTTTTCCCTCTTGTTTTTTTCTTCAAAATGTTTATAATAATAGAAGTGATATGCATAACACTGAAATAAATCACAAAACTTGAAAGTTATTCAGATGAAGCAGAGCCAATTAAAACACTATGCGGTTTTTGAGCGTCTGAAGCAGGAATTTTCACATTCCAGCTTCAAAGTGGGAGACCGTCTGCCATCGGAGCGGGATTTTGCAGAACGGCTGTCGGTGAATATCGCAACGATTCGCCGTGCGTTCCGCGATCTTGTCCTCGCCGGAATCGTGGAGAAACGGATCGGATCGGGAACATATCTTGCCCAGCCTTTGCAGGCGTCATGGCAGGAACGGACCGTCAATCTGCTGCTGGGGCGCCAACGGATCACCGAGTTCGACAAGGCGCTGGAGCGTGCGTTTCTTGCCGTTACGAAAGAACTGGGACGGACGGGGCGCGTAATCTATGTGGATGAGGAGAGTTATCCGGAGGTGGTCCGTAGCTGCATCTGTTTTAAACAGCCGACGATTGTCGCTTATTACGGGGGAAACGGAGAACTCGCGGAGTGTCCGGAGCTGTTCGTGCGCCTGAGCTCCATGTCCTACAATACGGGAATTCCGTCGGTGCTTTGCGACGATGTGGATGTCATCAACTCCCAGATTGCGCACCTGCGGAGCGTCGGATGCCGCAGAATCGCGCTGCTGTCCGTCAGAGAGACACGGGAATTGCAGAAATTCCAGCAGGCAGTCTGGCAGGGGACCCTGGGAAAAGATTATGCGCCGGAACTCTCGATCACGGCGGAAAGTCCGGACTGCGGACCTGTGGAAGCCGCATATGAAGCCGTGAACAAGGCGTGGGGCGAAACTTCGTTCAACGGCCTGATCTGCCTGACGGATGAACTGATGTTCGGGGCGCTTTCGGCGCTGCGCCGGAATGGAGCAAGAGTGCCGGAGGACGTTGCCGTCACTTCGATCGGCGATACGGAACTGGCACGTTTTTCCAATCCGTCCGTGACCGGGATCAATCCGGATGCGGAGGCGCATATCCGTTCAGCGGTGGAGCTGCTGGACCACAATCATGAACATCCGCAATCGCTTGAGCTGATGCGTCTTGTAAAATCCAGACTGATCGTCAGAGAATCCACGGTAAGAAATCATAACCGCCAAATGATGAAAGGACAGAAAAATGCAGAAAAACAGTAAAACAGCCGATCAATTGCGGAAAGGCAGGAACATTTTCACATTAATAGAATTGCTTATCGTGATAGCGATCATCGCGATTCTTGCGGCAATGCTGCTTCCCGCTTTGAATGCCGCAAAAGTCAAAGCACAGGCGATTGACTGCGTGAACCACTTCAAACAACTGGGCAGTGCAACCGTCATGTTCGCCGGAGATCATCAGGATTTCGTTCCGCCGGCAATGTTCAATGCAGACAACACAAAAAAAGTATTCGGCTGGACCGACAACAATTATTACTGGTATCAGCATCTGTATCCATATGCGCCTCAAAAAAACATTTTCGACTGCAAGCCCTATCTGAAACCGGACAAACCATATAAAAATGCAGACACCAATGCGGGAGGAGTCTGCAAGAACAATGAAACAACGCGCTATGAAATCCCGATTGCCTACGGAGCAACCGCCGATCTTGGTGGTTATGATATGATGGGAACAACTACGGGAGTCAAACTCGGCAACCTGAAGAATAACTCAAGACGTGTCCATCTGAGCGACTACAACACAGCACTTTTTCTCGGCGGCAACTTCGCGAGTTTGAGCATGAATGCCGTTGCACAGATTTTCCGCCACAACAAAACAGCGAATATGCTTTTTCTCGACGGACATGTGGAACCGGTTCACAGGAACAGGCGGTCCGGTATCAATTCAGATAAGAATTTTATTTTCGGGCGTAACTGATGCAACAGAATCAGAAAGGTGAAAACATGAAATCAAAACTTCTGACCGCTGTTTTTCTTATTTGCACTTCCGCCATTTACGGGAATGAGAATATCATACATCGGGTAAATAATGCAGAATGGAAGGCATGGGGCAATAACGCCTCCATACAAATCAGCAGAAAAAAAGAGCAAGGAAAAGAAATCGTTGTATTCAGGCGATCCGACGGGAAGAGCGGATGGAACACGCCGATGTACACGCTACCGCATGAAATCACGGTCAATGCATTTACCCTTCTCAAGTTCCGCTGCAAGGCAGAAACGACAAAGAACTGTGAACTCAATATAAAAAATGCATCCGAAGGTGCAGAATATGCAGTAAGATTCAACTGTATCGCAGGACAATGGACGGAAAATGCAGTCCTCCTGAAAGATGCACAATACAAGCGTTTCGGCAGAGAGGGGGTCACACCGGACGGCATCATGGGAGACCGCATCTCACAGATTCAATTTGCCTGTTCTGGAAAAGAGGTCGGAATTGCAGAGGTCCGCATCATTGAAATCGATCCCTCAGAGGTTTCCTCGTTCCACCGGAAAACGGAATTTGTGGACGCTTATCTGAAACAGCGCAAAGTTCCGCAGTATCACCAGTTCCGGCGGAATGCTGCATTTCCTTTCGGGGTCATATCAACCATCGGCGCGGGCAACAGCGCAAATGCCGCGTTTTTCGGGCAGACGGCACGCGAACGCATGGAGGATGATCTCCGTGACATCCGTCTCCGCGGCTTCAATACTTACTCCAACTTCGTAGACAGTTCAGGCTATACAATCTCAGAACGTCTTGACCTCATGAAGAAATATCACCTTCATCTTCTGGAAACGGCGACCTGCGGAACAGGAATTCATCAACTCCCGGAGAACAGTCCTCTCCTGAAGGAAATCCGGGAAAATGCCTCGCACCCGAATCTTCTCGCATGGTATGGGCAGGACGAACCCGGTGACGGTGCGCTCTATCTGAAAAACAAAGTGCGGGTCGAAACTTTGTCCGGAGGAGGAGCCCCCCTGACCAGCGCCATGCATATGATGTCGATTGCGCAGGAGCTTGGACCGGCAATGGATGTGATCATGCTGGACCCTTACAGCCTGAATTCCGGAATTGCCAGGAAAAATGCAGCATCCGTGTTGGAAAAACATGCGGTTCTCCTGAAAATGGCGCTTGGATTCTGCGCAGGAAAGCGGGTCTGGATGATTCCGCAGGCGTTTTCCTGCCGCAACGGAGGGAAAAAATATCTGCGTTACCCGACTCCTGCCGAAGCGCGTTTCGATGTCTTCCATACTCTCGCCGCAGGAGCAAACGGTTACATTTTCTTCATTTACAATGACACCGTGCCTTATCTCGACGGACGCATTCGAGGCGAGGAATTTGACACGACACTCGTGGACGCATGGGGCAACGGCAATCCGACGACGGACGCTCTTTCCAACCTTGCGTTCCGCCTGACTGCAATCATGCCGTCGTTTCTTGAACGCAAAAGACTGAAGAAGGAGCGCATCGCAACCGCAAGCTCTCCCGACCTTGAAATCAGTCAATGGGATAACGGTGGCGGCATTCTGCTGATCGCCGTAAACAGGAATCTCCTGCAAAAGATATCCGTCAGTCTGAATGTCGAACTGAAATCAGAAGAGAAACTTTATGATCTCGACACACTTCATGAAATCCCTGCTTCCTTTACGGCAGACATGGTTTCCGGAGATGCGAAGCTCCTGTTTGCAGGAACTCCAACGGCATGGAAACAGGTAAAAGACGAAATCACGGAACGGCAGAGGAAGCACGCAAAAGAGATTGCCTCACTGCAATGGAAAGAACCTGCGGAACTTGCAGCAGTGCGCAAAGCTTTCGGAAAACTGAATCATTTCCTGACAGAAGACTCCATCCTTACAGAAATCGACGGCAAGCAGGAGTGGAGCCGGACACGCGAAAAGATCAAAGCCTTGTCCAAACGTTACTTCGATGCCCGCCGTGAATGGAAAAAAAGCGGCAAAGTTCCGGCGGGCATGAGCGGATTGAAATCGGAAGTGGAGCAGATTCTCGCGGAAGAAAGAGAACGCTTCAGGTAAAAGACTGTGAAAAATACAGGGAATGCATCTTTCGGATTCCCTGTATTCCCTCCCACTCATCCTTTTTTTCATGGTCTCCGGCAACTGCATTACCGGAACCGGTCATGATAAAATTTCACATGAGTGCACGCCCGTCTTCTTGCAACTTGGACAACGGCATGTATATTTCCTGACAACAGTTTGATTCAAATTCAGGAAAGAGGAAACATTCATGCGGATTTTTTTTGTTTTTCTATTGCTTATGACTGTTTCTTTTGCCTCCGCCGCAGCAGAACCGGCAGCGGGATCGCAAATGGGGGATTGTCTGCTGCCAAAGCCCCGCGTCACATTCAATCTGCCGCCGCTGCTGGTCTATGAATCGGACAACCCGGTGACAGGAAAACAGGATCACCTGCGGATTCTCGGTCCGCTGTTTGAATCCTATCGCAAAGCGGACGGCAGTTCCATGAAAGCATTCCGCCCGGTATGGAGCATGGAATCCAAGGCGGACGGACGTTTTGCATCGGATATCGTCTGGCCGCTTTCCATGTATCGCAAGACCCGATCCGGAAGCTACTTCTGGCTCCTCCCCTATTTCGGTTCCGCCGGAAAAAACGACTCTTACGAACGTTATCTTTTCCCGTTCTGGTTTCTGGAACGGCACAGGAACGGAGAATACTCCTGGTTTTTCTTTCCGTTTTACGGAGACATGCATAATTTTTTCTCCTATCAACGGACGCAGTTCATCCTGTTCCCGCTTTACAAATACGGGGAAAAGAACCATGTCGCCGGCAACGGTTTCCTCTGGCCGCTGTTCAATATGGAACACGGTCCCGGCATGAAAGGATTCCGCATCTTCCCGTTCTATGCAAAGCGGACCGTGGACGGAATGCGGGAAAATGTCTCCTGGCTCTGGCCGCTGCTGAATACTGCGCAATCCCTGAAAGCCCCCGAAGATTTCGCATTTCTTTCCATCCCTCTGGGCGGATATGAATCATGGAACGGCATTACAAACCTGACGGTCCTGCCGCCGTTGTTTTCCTATAAGACCTTTCAGGACAGGCAGATGGCGTTGAGCGTCCTCTGGCCGCTGTTCAAATACGGGAAAGACCTGGATGACGGCGGGGGCTCGTGTCTTTATTTCTGGCCGTTCTGGGGGAAAGCGGTTTCCGACCACGCTTACTACTCCTTTTTCTTCTGGCCGATGGGGCTGAACCTGAAATCGGAAACGGCTTCCCGCCGGACTCTATGGCGTGCGTTCCTGCCGCTGTATCTGAACCGCAGTGTATACGATATGAAAAAGGGAAAAGAGGTTTCCGCCTATACGCATCTCTGGCCTTTCGTCTCAAGACGGACGGAAGGAAGGAACTCCCGGATACACGGGCTGGATTTTATTCCGGTAAAGCAGCTTGGTTTTGCGGAGCGGAACTATGCGGCGTTCTGGCGTTTTTTCGAGGTGAACCGGAATGAAAACGGAATGGCGTTCGAGATTTTATGGGGATTGTCAAAAGGATACCGGACCGTGGACGGCGGCGGTTTTTCCGTGGGGCCGTTCTATTCGCAGGATCGTCCTCACGCCGGAAAATCCGAATATGATATTCTCTCCGGACTTGTCAATATCAGAAATCAGGCGGGGATTACGCGCTTCCGGCTGTTTTACTGCCTTGATTTTTCGCTGTAATGGTGTTATCTTGCCGGGATATGGATGATAAATGCAGAGTGGACAGGAATGAATAAACCGGTTTTTGTATTTGGAAAAAAGGTCATTGAGTATCTGGTGCGCGTCGGCGGCGGCGTGCAGATGATCCTGCTTGCCTTTCTGTTTCTCCCGACACTCTGGCGCAACAGAAAGGAAGTCTACCGGCAGATGATGCTCTGCGGCATCAAAAGTTTCGGTGTCACGTCCGTGGTCGCGCTCTTTACCGGCATGATTCTTGCGCTTCAGGCGGGATTGATTCTGAAAGCCTACGGGCAGGAAATGCGTGTGGGCTTTCTGGTGGCGCAGACGATGTTCCGCGAGATGGGACCGTTCATGACCGCGCTGATTCTCGCAGCGAGCGTGGGCTCCGGCATGGCGGCACTGCTCGGAACGATGAAGGTGTCGCAGGAGCTTGCGGCGCTGGAAGTGATGTCGATCAATCCGGTGCGTTTTCTGGTGGCGCCGCGTCTGCTCGCCATGATGGTGATGTGCCCGGTGCTGACGATGTACACCGACCTGATCGGCATTCTCGGCGGCGGGCTGGTCGCCTACACGCAGCTCGGAGTCGGCTGGACCATGTATTTCGACAATGTGCGTTTCATGCTCTATGAAAGGGAACTCTGGGTGGGGGTATTCAAGGCATGGGTGTTCGCGATCATCATCGTGGCGATCAGTTGCCATCAGGGGATGGTTGCAAAGGACGGAGCGGTCGGCGTGGGACTGGCGACGAAAAAATCGGTGGTCGCATGTTTTCTGGTCATCCTGATTGTCGGCTATATCATAACGAGGATGTTTTACTGATGATTGAGTTTCGCAATGTAAGCAAAACGCTCGGAGGGCGCAGGGTTCTGGACGGACTCTCTTTTCATGTGAAGGAAGGAGAGACCTTCATCATCGTCGGGCCGTCCGGCACCGGCAAATCGGTTACGCTTTCCCATATCATCGGCCTGATGCAGCCGGACTCCGGCGATGTGATCGTGGACGGTATGCATGTGGAGCGGATGCACCGCCGGGAGCTGGAGGCTCTGCGTTCCGGCACAGGCATGTTGTTTCAGGGCGGAGCGCTGCTGAACTGGATGAATATTTATGACAACGTGGCTCTGCCTTTGCGCGAACGTTACAGCTATACCGAGGAACAGATCCGGGAAAAAGTCATGGAGATGCTGGCTTTTCTGGAACTGGAAGACTCCATGTACAAAATGCCGGGGGAGATTTCCGGCGGCATGGTGAAGCGCGCCGGACTCGCCCGGGCGGTGGTCTGCAATCCGAAGATCATGCTTTACGATGAACCGACTTCGGGGCTGGACCCCGTGATGTCGCGTAAGATCGACGGTTTGATCGACACGTTGAAAAGCAAATACCGCATGACTTCCGTGGTCGTGACACACGATCTTGTCAGCGCCCTGAATATAGGCGACACGGTTGCGATGCTTTATGACGGCTCCATGATCGAATGCGGGGCTCCCGCCGACTTCATGAAGAGTGAAAATCCATTGGTCAGAGAATTTATCTCCGCACAATTTCATACCCGAAAGGCTGGTGTATTATGAATATCATGAACCGGAAACGCAATCTTCTGCTCTCTCCCGAATTCCTGACGGGGCTGTTCTGCATCGGTGCCCTGTGCATTCTGTTTTACTTTACCGTGGTGATCCGAGGCAAGGATTTCTTCGACACCAGAAAGCATTTCTACATCTCCGCGCGTTTTCCCCATGCCAGCACCCTTGCGGTGAATGACAAAGTCAAGATCATCGGCGTGGAAATGGGCACGGTCGATTCGCTGGAGCTCGCCCCCGGCAACAACGCGGTCATCGTAAAAATGAAACTCCGCAAAGATATCCGCATCTATCAAGGGTACGAGATGCTGATCCAGAACTCCTCCGTCTTCGGCGGCGCCTACGTGAATATCAATCCCGGCGCTCCCGAAGGCGAGCCGTTCCCCGCAGACACCGTATTCGACGGACTGCCGCCGATCGACATCATCAAGGAGGCTTCGGAGCTGATCGCCGCATTCCGCGAGGATGAGAAGTATTTCCGTGAAGTGATTCTGGAGGGCGGCGTCCTTGAAAAAATCCGCGACGCCCTGAAACGGATTGAGGAAAATGCAAAAAACCTGAATGACATCTGTGAGGAGATCAAAGCCGGCAAAGGCACGCTCGGCAAGCTTTTCACCGATCCGGCATTTTATGTGGATGCCCAGAAAGCTTTCGTGGAGCTTTCCGCATTTTCAAAGAAGTTTGACGCAATCCTTGCCGAGATTCAGTCCGGCAAAGGCACGCTCGGCAAACTCCTGAACGACGAGGAAGCCTACCGGGAAATGACGGCATTCATGAAGAATATGAATGCGTTTGCCGTCAAACTGAATGCCGACAAGGGAAGTCTTGCGAAGTTCATGATGGACGACGGACGGTTCTACAACAATTTGAATTCGACGCTTGAGAATTTGGATACTCTTGCGAAAATGATGAGCAATAAAAAGGGAACATTGAACAAACTGATGACCGATGATTCCCTTTACAATGAAATGCGCGATACGGTCAGGGAGATCCGCAGTGCGGTGGATGATTTGCGCGAGATGGCGCCGGTCGCCACCTTCGGCAGCGTCCTGCTCGGAGCTCTCTGAGCCATATCACGGTCAAAACAAGGAGTATGAAGCAATGAAACTGTCATGTGTGTTTTCCGCTGCCGCGGCAGGAGTCGCCGCGATTTTCCTGATGGGTGCCTCTTCCTGCGAAGAAGCGCTTGCCAATCCCGACAAGTTTTTCAACGAAGAAGTCGATCAGACTCCCAGCTATGTGGTTTCGATTCATGACATGATCAAATACCAGCGTGGCGACATGATGGAGAAGGAGCTGGAATCCTTTTCCGGGGGTACGGTATGCGTGAACAAGAATTCCTACCTGCATTCACGCGATATCATGAAAATCGGTATGGTCCAGCGGAAGAGCGACCCGGAATTCTTTGACCTCATCATCACGCTTACCGACCGCGGGCAGAAGATATGGAGCGCCCTTTCCGTCAACATGCGCGCAAAAGGGAGTTCCAGTGAACTTGCTTTTGTGATCGACGGCATGTATTACCGTTCTTTCAAGCCGGAGCTCCTGACGGACAATGAGACGATCATTGTCACAGTGGAAGGTCCTTTCGATCCTGCAACGGCAAAAGGACTGGTGAAGAATTCCGAACGCAACTATAAGATATTCAACAAGTAAGCCGGAATACGGCGGAACCGTGGGATGCCGGCAAAGGCTGTGTCGGTGTCCTAGTTGCTCCAGTTCCGGACCGCTTCCAGAAAGAACGGCACAATCGTGCGCAGTTTTGCATTGCCGACGCCGCGGATCAAAGCCGCTTCGGGAACGGAAATCGGACGTTTTTCGGCAAACTCGCGCAGTGTGGCGTCCGGCAGGATACAGTAAGCCGGAACCCGTTTCTTTGCAGCAAGTTCCGCACGAAGCTCGCGCAAATGTTCAAACAGTTCTTCATCGCTGCCGTAAAGAACCCGTTCCCTGATCTCTCCCCGCGCGGAAATGACTTTTTTCTTTTCCCTTTTCGTCCGTTCCGGCTCGGCGCTTTTCAGTTCAGGAATCGCAAGAGAAAGCGTTTTTTTTCCGCGAAGCATGTCGGTGCCAAGTGTACTGAGTCCGAGGCACGGATACTCCGGATTCCCTACCCGTTTCAAATAATTCGCTGCTTCCAGCGCTTTCATAAAAAGCAGAATATTGTTCTGGCTCAAAGACTTCAGACTGCCGAAAAAGGGATCGCGGTCATAACCGCATCTGGTAATCTCCGGACGGCGCGCTCCGGCAAGAATCTGGCTCAAACGCCCTCCGCCGAGTCGTCCGCCAAAAGCCTGGACAGCCAGCAGAATCGTCATGACCGCCTCCTGCTCGCGTTCCGTCAGCTTCCGTGAATACGCCGCGTTTCCGGAACAGAGATCACAGTTTTCACACTTCCAATTTCCGGCATCCTCCCCGAAATAAGAGATCAGATACCCCTGACGGCACTTCGCATTCTTCGTATAACGGATCACATCCTCCAGACGGTCCGTTTCAAGCTTGCGTTTATATTCCAGTTCGGCAAAATCAATTTCAAGTTCCTCTTTTTCAGGGCAAAGCAGTTCCGTGGCACGCCCGCGGAACGGGAGCGTGTAATTCAGGACGGAGCCGTTCAGATTTGCGATAACCCGCTTGATCTGTTCCACATTCAGTCCGCCGATGCGGGCAAGCTCCTCATAAGTGTATTCGCTTTCCAGAAGCGCACGGCTCCCTTTCGCGGCAAGAAAACGGTAAATGAAACGCGAACGCTGGGTCGCCTGCGTCTCATGCTCCCGGCACAAAGCTTCTGGGTCGCCGGTGAAATGGAGCCGGACGCGGTCATGCGCATTGTATGCTCGCGCAATGTAATTGTTCTGTTCCAGAATGCTCAGCGCAGCACCGATCTGCCCCTCGGATTTCGCGTCCGCGACCTGAGGCAGGATCTGCGCCATCGTCATTTCCAGAACCGTGTTCCGGCGTCTGCGCGACTCCTTGAGAAGAACCTCGTAGACTTCCTCCACAATTTCTTTCGGAGGATTGTTCAGATCAATCAGAAATTCCTGAATGAAACGGTCGCTGTAAGAGTAAAGCAGAATGCATTCCGCCGGTTCGCCGTCCCGTCCTGCGCGCCCCGCCTCCTGATAGTATGCCTCAATCGAACCCGGAATGTTGTAATGGATCACGCGGCGCACATCCGGACGGTCGATTCCCATGCCGAACGCATTGGTGGCAACCAGAACCGGGCAGGATTCGTTCATGAAACGGTCCTGCGCATCCGTTCGTTCCGAGTCGGACATTCCCGCGTGATAGGCGATGCATTTGAATTCATCCTGAAGCTGTTCGACGGCTTTTCGCGTAGACGTGTAGATGATGGTCGGCACCCGTTTCTTCGCCAGCAGCTTGCGAATGAAAGCGTTCTTCTGTTCCGCACCCCCGGTATGCACAACGGAAAAAGCAAGGTTCGGACGCTTGAAGCCGGCGACATGCAGAGTCATCTCCGGGCGCCGGAGCTGTTTGATGATATCCTCCCGCACATGCTGAGTCGCAGTCGCCGTGAAAGCGCAGACCTGCGGGATGTTGAATGCCTCGATCATTTCCCCCAGGCGCAGATACGACGGGCGGAAGTCATGCCCCCACTGGCTGATGCAGTGCGCTTCATCCACGACAAGCGCACCGGGCGGATTCGACCGCAGAAAATTCCGGAAGGAATTCGTCTGAAAACGCTCCGGAGCGACATACAGAAGTTTCACCTTTCCATTCGCGGCATCCCCCAGAGTCGCAAACTGTTCCGCAGACGAAACACTCGTATTGACAAACGCCGCCGGAATCCCCCGTTCACGCAGGGAATCCACCTGATCCTTCATCAGGGAAATCAGCGGCGAAACCACGATGCTGTATCCGGGCCTCATCAGGAGCGGCAGTTGGTAACAGAGCGATTTTCCCGCGCCGGTCGGCATGATGACGCAGACATCCTCGCCGTTCAGGACGTCCTTGACGACGGCCTCCTGATGGTCAAGGAAGGAATCAAATCCGAAATATCGTTTCAGTATGCTGTAAAGTTCATTATTCATACCGCATAATATACCATGACATACACGCAGATACAAGACACGCTACAGCGGCTGCTGCTGGCTCAGGCAGTGCAGCGCGCCGCCCTCCAGAATGATATCATGGCAGTCGATCGGAATTACGGTGTGTCCGGGATAAGCCTGCCCGATGATTTCCATTGCTTCAGTATCGGCGGAATCCTGACGGTATGTCGGCACGAGAACCGCATGATTGATCAGCAGGAAATTCGCATAAGTCGCCGGCAGGATCTCCTCCCGCCATCCTTCGGGAGTGATCGGCTTCGGAGAATTCAGGGGAATCACTTCCAGAAGCGTCCCGCTGTTCGAGGTGCGCATTCTGCGGAGCGCATGGATATTTTCTTTCAGGACATCGTGATTCGGACTGCCGGACGGCGCGGACGGAGCAAGCACCGCATCCTCGCGGACAAAGCGGGCAATCGTATCAATATGTCCGTCGGTATCATCGCCGGAAAGACCGCGGTCCAGCCAGAGCACCTGCTCGACGCCGAGGGACTCGCAGAGAATCTCCTCCGCTTCGGACTCGGTGATTCCGGGATTCCGGTTCTCATTCAGAATTACAGACCGCGTCGTGAGAAGATCCCCTGCCCCGTTGACTTCAAGCGCACCCCCTTCGCAGACAAACGGAATTTGAAAACGCCGGAGATTGAAATATTCCGCAACATGCCGGGGAACCGCATCGTCTTTATCCCACGGAGGAAACTTGCCGCCCCAGGCATTGTAAGTGAAATCAAGAACCGCCCGCTCGCCCGTCTGCGGATTCTTCACGAAAATCGGGCCGTGATCCCGGCACCATGCGTCATTTGTGGGAATATCGAGGAGCTCGATCCGCTCAAAACACGCATTCGCGTCCGCAAGCGCATCGTTGACGCGGTCAAACTCCGATGCGGCGCAGATAATGCGCACCCGTTCATATCGGGAAATCGCAGCGGCAAAAGACGCATATGCCTCCTCCGCTCTGCGGAATACGCCGGGCCATGTCTGCGGGTTCGACGGCCAGCTCAGGAAAACGGACTCCTGCACACTCCATTCCGGCGGCATCGCAAAGCCGAGCGCCTTCGGAGACTCCTCATTGGCAAAGATTTCAATCATCAAAACGCCTCATCAGTTTTTCATATGCGTCAATTCTGCGGTCACGGAAGAACGGCCACATCCGCCGGTGCTCCTCCATGGCATGAAAATCACAGTCCGCATACAGAATTTCACATCCGTCAAGCGTTCCCATCGCAATATGGTTTCCATAAAAATCACAGACGAACGACGATCCCCAGAAACGGGTGTCATGCTCCACGCCGACACGATTCACGGCGGCATAATAACAGCCGTTTGCAACCGCGTGCCCTCGCTGGACATTCAGCCATGCATCCCGCTGGAGAGCCCCCAGCTCCATCCCCTCCGAGGCAAGTCCTCCGATCGCCGTAGGACAGAATATGATCTTCGCCCCTTTCAACGCGGTCAGACGCGCCGACTCGGGATACCACTGATCCCAGCAGATGATCACGCCGATCCGCCCGTATTTCGTATCAAACGCCTGAAATCCGGTATCTCCGGGCGTGAAGTAGAATTTTTCCTCGAATCCGGGGTCCTGCGGAATATGCATCTTCCGGTATCTGCCGAGAAGCCTTCCGTCCGCATCGATCACGACGGCGGTATTGTGGTGCAGTCCCGGAGCACGATGCTCGAACAGGGAAAGAATCAGAACCACTTCGTGACGCTTCGCAATCCCGCAGAAACGATCCGTCAATGCGGACGGTATCCGGTGCGCCAGATCGAAAAACGCCGGGTCCTGCTTCCAGCAGAAATATTCCGTCAGGAAAAGCTCCTGCGTGCAGATGATTTTCGCGCCGTTCGCGGCGGCTTCCGCAATCAGCCTTTCCGTCATGTCCGCAGCGGCAGCAGCCGAACCGCGGTCTCTGTCCTGAAGCAAAGCAATCCTGATCTTGTCATTTTCCATCATCACTCTCCTGAGTCTTTTTCTGAAATTCCCTGAACCTGAATCTCTTGCTTCAAAATCAGTCGAACCGTGTCCGTCCGCTCACCGCCGCGGCAATCGTGGCGGGATCAGCATAACTCAAATCCGATCCGGCGGGAAGCCCCTGCGCCAGACGGCTGATTTTCAATTCAGGAAATTTCAAACGGTTCGCCAGATAAATCGCAGTCGCCTGCCCTTCCACATCGGGACTCAGGGCAAGAATGATTTCACGGATTCCGCCTCCGGCAATCCGCTTTTCCAAGCCATCCACATCAATCGACTCGATTCCTTTTCCCTCCAACGGAGCGATACGCCCGCCGAGCACATGATACAACCCCTTGAAAACACCACTCGCCTCAATACTGCGAATCTGCGTCGCCTCCTCGACCACGCAGACCACTGACGCATCGCGAACCGGAGAAATACAGATCATGCAAAGTCCGTCCTCCGTGTCGTCGCCGGCGAGATTGCCGCACTGCGGACACTTGCGGACGCGCTGCTTCAACGTGCGCAGATTCTCAGACAAAGCTTCGAGCTTCTCACCGTCCCACGCAAAAAGCGACAGCGCCATCCGTTCCGCACTGCGCCTTCCGACTCCCGGCAGACCGCGCAGAAGCTCCATGAGCTCTTCAAGCGCCTGTGGATACTTTCCGGTCATATCTTCTTATCCGGTGATCCCGGGAATATTGATTCCGCCGGTTGCTTCGGAAAGCTTCTTCGCACTCTCCATTTTTGCCTGAACAAGCGCATTGTTCATCGCCTCGAACACGGCGGACTCCAGAATCGCAGCATCTTTCATTTCGGCAAGAGAGGGAGAAATGTAAACTTTCTTCACATTGAAATCGCCGGAAACCACGACTTCCACCTGTCCGGCCGCATTTTTCCCCGCGACTTCGATTGCCGCAAGATCTTCCTTCATTTTCTTCATATTTTTCTGGATCTCACCGAATTTCTTCATGAGTCCCGCCATTTCACCGAGATTGCCAAACATCGACATCTTGTCACATCCTGTTTTCTGATTTGATTATTTGAACTGTTCCTCAAGAGACGCATCGCGCTCGGCGCCATACTGAAGCGCCTTGCGGTAAGCCTTCTCCGCAGACTCTTTTTCATTGCGCTGCAGGTGAATCCGGACCAGAGCAAGATAGGGCTCCGGACGTTTTCCGGCGATATCCGCCGCGCGCCAGTACTGCCAGAGAGCGGTTCCCCAGTCCTTCTTCGCCTCCGCGGCGCGCGCCTGATCCATCGCCTGCTGATATTCCCTGACATTATACGTCGGCTTTTCCTCCGTAATCGAAACATACTCTTTCGTGTCCTTACCCTTTTCCGGGCTCGTTACCGTCACGCTGGTTCCGGGCTTGCCGGAAGACTTCGAAGGAATCATGCCGTCCTCAATATCCGCGCGCAGATTCGCCAGTTCGCGACGGAATCTTCTGGAGTCACTGACCGCTTTTTTGGCGGTTTCAACCGCTTTATCCGCACGGATTTTCTGACGGGACGCCTCATTGCGGAGATCGGTTATTTCCAGCTCCATTTTCTTCCGGTCCGCCTTGCCGGACTCCAGCTCCCTGATCAGTTCATCAATCGCCTGGTTTTTCTTGGCGATCGTATCTCCGGCGACACCGCCGGCGCCCTCGGACCAGCGCTTCAAGTCAGCCTTCAGCAGAGTTTCGCTTTTTTTCAGGTTTTCATTCTCCTGACGGAGTTTCACGACTTCCTTATCCAGCGTAACGCGCCGCGAAGCCAGCTCATTGCGTTCCGCCTTGAGTTCCGCATACAGTTTTTCACTGCGGACCACCTTTTCCTTCAACTCCAGATTCTCTTTTGCCACGACCGAGTTATTCGGCGCGACATCCCGTGCTTCCAACTGTTTTTCCGCTTCGGCAAGTTTCTGTGCAAGCTCGCCTTTTTCCGCTTCCAGCTTCTTCCGGGCGGAAGTCAGGTTCCTGACCGCATTTTCATACTGCGCATTCGCTTCGCGGAGCTCGATCAGGGAAGCCGTCAGCCTGGTCAGCTCGGCTTTTGCCGCATCCGATCCGGCGGGAAGCTCCGCCGCCTGTTTCACCGACTTGCTCTTGAGATTCGCGACTTCCGTCTCCAGAGATTTCTTCACGGCTTCCAGAGCCGTTCTGGCCTGCTCCTGCGAGGCGAGTTTTCCGCTGAGCTCCGTCACCTTGTGTTTCAAAGCTGCATTTTCCTTAATGGAATCATCCGATTTTACAATCTGCGCTTTCATGGTTTTCACCTGGTTTTCAAGTCCGTCTCTGGATGTGGAAACCTCCTTGAGAGTCTTTTCCGTCGCCGTCAGTTTCGCGGTCAGAGCCGCAATCGCAGACTCCAGACGCGCCGTATCGACCTCTTTCGAGTCCGTCGCAACCTTTTTCGATGCGGCAAGAGAACGTTTCAATGTTTCCATTTCTCCCGCCAGTTTCTTTGCCGCGGCTTCATTTGCGGCAAGCTTCTCCCGGAGAACTTTGACTTCAGCATTTTTCCGCGCCAACTGTCCGGCGGCATCGGATTGTCCGGCAAGAGCCGCATCCTGTTTCTTCAATTGCGCCTCAAGTTCCGCTTTTGCGGCAGCGAGCTTTGCAGACTCCTCCACCTGCTTCCGAGATGCGGCGGCAAGAGATTCGTTTGTCTTCTTCTGCGCGGCAAGCGCGGTATTGAGAGAAGCGATCTGAGTTTTCAGTTCTGCAATACGCTTATCCGCCATATCATTGAATTTTTCATTGACCTTTTTGGCAAAGAGATCACGGTCGGCAGTTGCCTTTGCAAGCTCTTTCTTCATCGCCGTATTATCCTCCGCCATCTTCCTGAAGTTCTTCTCCAGTTCGGCAAGTTGCTTCGACATGGAGTCATTCGCTTTGGCAAATGAATTGCGCTGCTCGATATTCAGCACGAGATCTTTCTTCAGCTTCGCGCTCGCCTCCATTTCTTTCGCCAGTTTTCCGGTCAGTTCCGCTTTTTCGGCAACGGCTGAGGCAACGGCTTTCCGGAGAGTCTCATTATCCTTTTTGACGGCGGCGGCTTCCGTTTCGATCCTGCGTGCAGATGCGGCAAGAGTCTGACCGGCTTTCAATTTGCTGATCAGTTCGGCTGCCTCCTCCGCGGCACGCGTTTTCTCCGCAAGGGCAATGGAGGAAGCCTTGAGTTTATTCCCGGTTTCTTCGAGCTTCTTCTTTGCCTCGGCGAGATCATCCTGAAGTTTTTTGCGCTCCACCTCGGCAAAAGTCTTTTCATTGGAAAGTGTTTTGGATACATCTTCCAGCATCTTGTCGCGCTTTTCTTTTTCCGCAGTCAGCTCGTTATACTGTTTCTTGATGTTCGCCAGTTCGTCGTTCTGCTCCTTGATGAGCTTCATGAAAGCGGCGTTCTTCGCCTGCTCGGTGGTCAGGAGTTTCTCCGTTTCAGGGGAAATGGATGCTTTTTTATGCTTTTCCAGAAGCTCTGTATATTGAAGATTCAGGACCGCCAGTTTCTTTTCGAGGACATCACGCTCGGCAAGCAGTTCCCTGATCTGCTTGATGGCGGCATTGCCCCGTTCCGCATTGTAACGGACATTCTTCAATTCCCCCTGAAGTGCTTCAAGCTGTTTTTTCAGCTTTTCATTTTCGTTGCTGACAGCCTTGTATTTTTCATCTTTTTCCCGGACGGCTCTGGCTTCCGCTTCATACTTTTTACGTTCCGCGACACGTTTCGCAGACTCCGCGGCTTCTTTCGCCTTGCGCTTTGCGGAGGCGATGCGGCGCGTGGAAAGGCTGATCCGGTAATCAATCACGCTCTTGTTCCAGTCCGGATTCTGCTTTTTGACCTGATTGAACGCATCAAGAGACTGCTGGTAAAACGGAATGGACTCCTCATATTTTCCGGAGATCATCTTCATTTCGCCTTTTTCAAACAGTTCAAACCCCTTGCGCCAGAGATTCCACAGATCGCGGGAAATTTCACGCCGGGGAGCAGCCGCACCCGTTCCCTGCGCAGAAATATCGGGAGCCGCCAGCAGAGCCGCGGCAAGAACCAGCGTAAAGACGCTTCCGTTCCAAAATGCAATCTTCTTCATCTATCTCATTCCTTTGTTTCGGCAAGGCCGGTCTCCGCCGCCGATTGGTTATCATTCATAAAAATCATTCCGGTTCCTGTTTTGCAAACTCCGAAAATATCTCCTGATACTCCGCAGGCACATTCACTACGGCTTCAAACTGTCCGGATTCGGACCACGAAGACTCATAGAGATGTCCTTTGGAATGCAGCAAGGCGATAATATCGGACCGCGAAGGCGGAATTTCAAGCTCTAAAATGCAACTTTGTCCACGGGAATACGAAGAAAGTGCATTCTGAAGCGCTTCGAAGCCCTCCTTCGTAAAACATGAAATAAATATTCCGTCCGGCGCAATCGAGCGGATCCGCGCAAGAACCACCGGATCTTTCTGCAGATCGCACTTGTTGAACACGACCAGCATCCGTTTGTCCGCCGCATCCAGTTCCGAAAGCACCGAAAGCGTCGTTTCCCAGTGAGATTCCACATGCGGGCTGGAAATATCCAGCACCAGCAGGAGAAAATCCGCAATCACCGCCTCCTCAAGCGTCGATTTGAACGCCTCGACCAGCGTATGCGGCAGTTTGCGGACGAAGCCGACGGTATCCGTCAGCAGAAGTTCCTGTTTGTCAGGCAGAACCAGACGGCGCGTCGTCGGGTCGAGCGTTGCGAAAAGTTTGTTTTCCGCCAATACCTCCGCACCGGTCAAAGCGTTCAGGAGCGAGGATTTGCCGGCATTTGTATAACCGATGATCGCGCAGTTGCAGATCGGGTTCCGCAAGCGTCCCTTGCGCTGGGTCGAACGCTGCTTGCGTACAAGTTTCAACTCCTCTTCCAAAGCGGAAATGCGGCGCTTGACCATGCGCCGGTCGTATTCGATCTGTTTCTCGCCCTCGCCCCGTGTGCCGAGAGCTCCGCCCCGCTGACGGGAGAGATGCGACCATGCGCCGGTCAGCCGCGGCAGATAGTAACGGTTGCGCGCAAGCTCCACCTGAAGCACCGCCTCCCGAGTCCGCGCGCGTTCCGCAAAGATATCCAGGATGACCTCCTGGCGGTCGAACACTTTCATGGAACACTCTTTTTCGATATTGCGCTGCTGAGACGGACCGAGTTCGCAGTCGAAAATCAGGATGGACGCGCCGAGTGACTGCGCTTCGGCTTTCAGCTCCTGAATTTTGCCGGAACCGACATAAAATTTGGGATTGACCTGTTTCACGGAAACGATTCTTTCTCCGGCAACGGGAATTTCAAGAGTGTTCACCAGCTCGCGCAATTCGTCCAGATATTCCATGGCGGACGCATGGGAACAATCCGCATCCTGTATTCCGATCAGGAACGCAGGCGCTTTGCCGCCTTCTTCATTTACCGTTTTCAGAGTCTCGCCGTCGATGCCCATGAATCAGAACTTGTTTTTGAACAGTTTATAGTTTTTGACAAAATAGGACACGCCCGAATAAAGTGTAACGAACATCACAATAAGAATCAGGGCATACCAGAGATTCCAGATCACCGGCTGAGTAATATCGAACAGGTTGACCCACCCTGCCCCGGCGATCAGCAGCGCGAACATCTGAAGCGCGGTCTTGATCTTGCCCGACTTGTCGGCGGAAATTACGATGCCGTCGCTGATCGCCAGCAGGCGCAGCCCCGTCACCATGAATTCGCGCGCGATGACGATCACCACGATCCACGCGGGAATGATCCGGTAGTCGGAAAACATCACAAAAGTCGCCACAATGAAAATCTTGTCCGCAAGCGGGTCCATCAGGCGCCCGAAATCGCTTTCACATTTGTATTTGCGCGCAAGATATCCGTCAAACCAGTCCGTAATCCCCGCAATGATGGCAATGATGTAAGCAATCACATGGCAGGTATGGGATACCGCCGGAGAAATATAAACGAAATTGATCTTGCTGGCGTCGATATTTGCCAGCAGGACAAAAACGGAGATCAGGACAATCCGGCTGACGGTCAACTGGTTCGGCAGGTTCTTCATCCAGTTCATTGGCATTTTCCTCTCATCTTTTCGCAAACGGCTTTTGCACCAAGTTCATATTCGGCGGCATCCGTCACTTTTGCCTTCACGACATCCCCGACGGCAAGAGAAACTCCGGAAGTCACAACGACCAGATTGTCGATATCCGGAGCATCGAGCAGGGTACGACCGACCGCTTTCGTGCGGGAAAGCACCTCGTCCACGATCACGTCGATCTCTCTGCCGATCAGCGCCCTGTTGTGTTTCAAGCTGATTCCGCGCTGGAGTTTCAGAAGCTGATTGCGACGGCGTTTCGCCAGATTCGGGGCAACCTGCCCCGGCAGTTCCGCCGCAGGCGTCCCGGCCTCGCGCGAATAGGCAAACACACCGAGCCGCTCGAATTCCGTTTCTTCCACAAACCTGCGGAGCGTTTCAAAATCCTCCGCCGTTTCGCCGGGAAAACCGGTCATGAACGTCGTGCGGATCGCATAACCGATTCCGCGCATCTGTTTCACGACTTCGCGCGTTCTTTCCTCAAACACTTTGCGGTGCATGGCTTTCAGAACATTTTCCGCAATATGCTGAAGCGGCATTTCAATACAGCGGACCAGATGTTTCGACTTTTCCATCGCACGGAGCAGTTCGTCGTTCACGCTTGCCGGATGCAGATACATCAGCCGCAGACAGAAGTCGCCTTTGATCCTGTCAAGTTCATTCAGAAGCTCCGCAAGACACGGTTTTCCGTTCCGGTCACGCCCGAATGCACCGCTGTCCTGGGCAATCAGGATCAATTCCCTGACGCCGTTCTTCACCAGCAGGCGCGCTTCTTCGACCACATCTTTCAAATCGCGGCTCCGCAGATTCCCGCGAATCGAAGGAATCCGGCAGTAGGTGCAGCAGTTGTCACAGCCGTCCGCCATCTTGATATACGCATAATGGGAGGGCGTCAACTGGACGCGGGGAGTTTCATGGGTATAGAGATAAGAAGGACGGGACTTTTTCTGCGGGATCTTCTTCACCCCGTCAAGAAGTTTCACGGCAATCTTTCCGGCATCCGCCACCGAGTCAATGCGCATCCATGCATCCACATAGGGAAACTTTCCGAGCTCGGCGGCATCCGCCCACTCGACGAAACACCCCGCGACGATCACGCGTCTCGTTTCAGGCGAAGCTTCTTTCCAGCGGCGGACTCCGCGAATCGTTTTCGCCGCCTCGTTCCGGGCGTCTTCGAGAAATGCACAGGTATTGATGAATTGAATATCCGCATCCGTATCCGAGGATGTCAGCCCGAACCCTTCGCAGAGAAAAGAGGCCGACGCGACTTCCGTATCGACGAAATTCTTCGCGCATCCGAGACTCGTCACTTTGACCATGCCGCGCACTTCCATGCCGGAAGAATCCGCCGTATCATTTTTTATCCTGCTCAAAATAGTACTCCGCATTTGCAAATGAATATAATTCATCTGATAACTTACACCAAGATTCATTTTTAGCAAGTGAGGGGTTTTGTAAAAGTTGAAAAACGAAGAATGGACTTGCAGGACAATGCGATTGCCGGAACTCCGGCGGCGGGGAACGGAAAGCCAAAACGATTGAGTTCCGTCTCATGTTCTTCTGTCTGTCATAGAAACATGATTCGTCTTATTCCGGACTTCCGGCAAATGCATCCGGAACGGCGCCGGCATATCATACTGGACGAAATTCGGATTTCCGATATTGATTTTGATACGGAATCGTGATATATTACCGTTTGTATTTTTTATACACAAAATGTGGAGGTGTATTTTAATTATGGGTAACGAATTTTCCTATCTGTCGGAACTCGGCAGTGAGAAGGGAGACCTGATCAAAGGTCTCCAGCTCGTTCAATCGCGTGAAGGCTACGTCTCGGACGACGCCATTCGTGCAATTTCCAAACATTTTTCCATTGCCGAGGCTGAAGTAGAAGGTGTTCTCACATTCTATGCCCAGTTCAAACGCACGAAACCCGGAAAATACAAAATCTGTGTCTGCGACGGAACCGCCTGCCATATCAAAGGGTCCATCCTGATTCAGGACTGGCTCTCGTCCGCGCTCGGAATCTCCGACGGGCAGACGACCGAAGACGGCATCTTCTCTATTGAAACCGTCGCCTGTCTCGGCTGTTGCAGCCTTGCCCCGGTCATGTCCGTAAACGGCAAGGTCTACGGCAAGCTCAACCGCAAGAGCCTTCTCAAGATTTTGAGCGACTACAGAAAGATGGAGGAGTAACTGCATCATGGCTGATATCAGAAGAATCAAAGTCGGTACCGCTTCCTGCGGTCTTGCCGCCGGAGCCGCCGATGTTCTGGACGCATTCAAACGCCTCGCCGGAAATACGCCGGTCGTAGAGGTCGGATGCATCGGGCACTGCTATGCCGAGCCGATGGTCGAAGTCGAGCTCAATGACGGAACTTCCGTTTTCTATTCCTCCGTCAAAGGCGACGACAAAAGTGTGAACTCCATTCTCGCCCTCTCCGAAGAAGGGCGCTTCCAGATCCCCGCGGAAAGAGCGGCGCTGGAAAAACTCAATGTGACACGTCTTTCCGGCCGCATCGACCCCAAGGACATTGAAGAATACAAAGCCAACGGCGGATTCACCGCGCTGAAAAAGGCATTTGAACTCAAGCCTGAAGGCGTAATCGAAGCCATGAAGAAATCCGGGCTGCGCGGACGCGGCGGCGCCGGTTTCCCGACCGGGACAAAATGGTCTTTCCTCGCAGCGAAACAGGCGGAGGAAAAAATCCTGATCATGAACGCGGACGAAGGCGACCCCGGCGCGTTCATGGACCGTTCCATGATGGAATGCGTTCCATTTCAGGTCATGGAAGGGATGCTGATCGGCGCTTATGCCACCGGCGCGACCAAGATTTTCATCTACTGCCGCGCGGAATATCCGCTGGCGATCAAGCATCTGAACATTGCAATCGACGAACTCAAGAAACAGGGATACGACAAACTGCCGGGACGCAGCAAGCCGCTTGACATCATGATCAAGGAAGGCGCCGGGGCATTTGTCTGCGGCGAAGAAACCGCGATGATCGCCTCCCTTGAGGGCAAGCGCGGACAGCCCCGTTTCCGTCCCCCGTTCCCGACCGACAAAGGCTGGAACGGTTATCCGACCGCCATCAACAACGTTGAAACTTTCGCAAATGTCCCCGTCGTGATCTCCGATCCCGACGCATTCGCGGCTCTCGGTTCCGAGCGCAGCAAGGGAACAAAGATTTTCGCTCTCGCAGGCGACCTGAAGAACCCCGGACTGACCGAAGTTCCGATGGGCATCACGCTTGCGGATATCGTTTACAAGATCGGCGGAGCAGACCCCGGAACGGTCAAGGCAGTTCAGACGGGCGGACCGTCCGGCGGCTGCATTCCCGCGGACAAGTTCGATGTCAAGGTCGATTACGACTCCCTGAAGGAGCTCGGCGCGATCATGGGCTCCGGCGGACTGATCGTCATCGGCAACAACCGCTGCATGGTTGAAACCGCACGTTACTTCCTTGATTTCACGCACCGCGAATCCTGCGGAAAATGCACGTTCTGCCGCGTCGGCACCACGCGCATGTTTGAAACGCTGGAAAACATTACAGCCGGCAAAGGGAAACCGGAAGACATCGACTTCCTCGAAGACATCGGCAACAAAATCAGAAAAGGCTCGCTGTGCGCCCTCGGGCAGACCGCGCCGAATCCCGCGCTTTCCACGATCCGCTACTTCCGCAACGAGTATGAGGCACACGTGAAAGACGGTTACTGCCCGACGTTCCAGTGCGCCGCGCTGTCCGACGTCAAGCTTGACCAGAGCAAATGCATCAAGTGCAAGCTCTGCATCAAGACCTGTCCGGTGCAGGCGATCAGTGACGATTTCGTGGTGGACAACTCCAAGTGCACACGCTGCAACACCTGTATGGAAGTCTGCCCGAAAAAGACCATTCACCGCGTGAAAAAGGGTGACGGTTTCTATTCCAACCTCAGCAAATAACCGATGGAGTTTATCTGAAATGGCTGATATCAATTTCATATTGGACGGAAAAGCGGTGACTGCCGCGCCCGGAGAAACGATTCTCTCCGTCGCAACGAAAAACGGGATCGAGATCCCGACCCTCTGCTTCAACGGCAGGGTATCCCGCACAACCGCATGTTTCGTCTGTGTCGTCAAAGACAAGAAAACGGGACGCTTCCTGCCGTCCTGCTCCGCCTGTCCGGTCGAAGGACAGGAGGTCGATGCATCTTCGGACGAAGTCAGGGACATGCGCAGAACCGCGCTCGGACTGCTTCTTTCCGAGCACACCGGCGACTGCGAAGCCCCCTGTACCATGGCATGTCCCGCACACGCCAGCGTGGAGGAGTATGTCCGCGCCGGACGCCAGGGAGACTTCAAAAAAGCGCTTGAGATCATCAAACAGCGCATTCCCCTCCCCATGTCCATCGGGCGTGTCTGCCCTCGCTTCTGCGAAAAGGACTGCCGCAAGAACGTGACCTCCAAACCGGTCTCGATCAACGATTTCAAGCGTCTTGCCGCAGATCTTTATTATGAAGAATACATGGAAGAACTTCCTGAGCTCAAAGATAAGAAAGTCGCAATCGTCGGCGCGGGTCCTGCCGGACTCTCCGCCGCGTATTACCTGCGCAGGCTCGGCTACGGCTCCAGAATTTTCGAGCGCATGCCCGAAGCCGGCGGTATGCTCCGTTACGGGATTCCCGAATTCCGTCTCCCGAAAGCGACACTCCGCAAGGAGCTTGAACACTTCAAGAAAATGGGGATCGAGATTGAAACAGGCAAAGAGCTCGGCAGAGATTTCACGATCGAGTCTTTGAAAAAAGAGTATCAGGCTGTCATTGTGACGGTCGGCTCCTGGGCGTCCAGCTCCATGAGAATTGACGGTGAAGAACTCGCACAGCAGGGTATCAAATGGCTGGAGGGCGTCGCCTCCGCCAACTGGAAAGGCTGTGCGAATCCCGGTAAAACGGTCGTGGTCGGCGGTGGAAACACCGCAATGGACTGTGCAAGGACGGCGCTCCGCCTCGGCGGCGATGTCACAGTCGTTTATCGCAGAACCCAGAAGGAAATGCCTGCGGAACAGCTCGAAGTCCTTGAGGCGATGGAAGAAGGCGTGAAGTTCGAGTTCCTGACCGCTCCGCTCTCGCTAAAGAAGAATGCGGACGGCAAGCTGGCTCTGACCTGCCAGAAAATGGTGCTCGGCGAGCCCGACGCCTCCGGCAGACGCTCCCCCGTTCCCCAACCCGGTTCGGATTTCGATATCGCCTGCGACACCGTGATTGCCGCGATCGGGCAGCGCACCGTCGCACCGTCCGAAGTGAACAAAGACAAGCGCGGCAATATTGTGATCGGTAAAGACATCCGCTGTGCAGACGGCGCCGTCTTTGCCGCCGGCGACTGCGTGACAGGCCCCAAAACAGTGGTGGAAGCGGTCGTAGCCGGGCACAATGCCGCAGACGCCGCGGCTGCCGCAATGGAAGGGAAAACCTACGAGGTTCCCGCGATCTTCAACGTTTCCCGCGGACACTGGAGCTCCCTTGAAAAGAGCGATCTGGTATTCCTGCGCGAAGTATCCGATGCGGACCGCGTCAAGCCGGATTATATTTCAATGGAAAAACGCAGAACGACCTTTGAAGAGCTTTTCCCGACAATCCCTGCGGAGAAAATCGAGAAGGAAGGCGAACGCTGCATCGAATGCAGCTGCACGGCGAAAGGAGAATGCAAGCTCAAGAAATTCTCCGAAAAATACTGCGCCGCCCCCGATATGTTCAGCGGTTCCAAACCCGTTGCGGCTGTGGATACACGCCATCCTTACATTATTCACGACCGCAAGAAATGCATCCGCTGCGGCTTGTGCGTGAAGACCTGTTCCGAGATCGTGAACAAGAATCTGCTTGCGGCGATGAAGCGCGGATTCAACACACAGGTCGGTACGGCATTCGACCAGGGACTCCAGTCCTACTGCACGGACTGCGGCGCCTGTATCGAAGCGTGCCCGGTCGGAGCTCTCGACTGGAAGAAGAAAGACTGAAACGGTCTTTTTCTCTGACTTCGGAAAGCGGCGGAAACGCCGCTTTTTTTATGCCTGCAATCTTCCTGAAATCAGTTCGTCTGCTGCCGGGAAGCCGTTCTCATTGTCAGAAAACCGATTCCGGCAATGACGGCGAAAGAGGAAAGAATGCCCCATAGAATCAGCGGAGCGCCGGAATAGGACTGGAACACCAGCGAACCGATCCACGGACCGACCGCCATGCCGATTCCGCGCACCAGTCCGAGAGTCGCCATGCTTCTTCCGACCCCGCCTTGCGGAGCCAGCCGGCTGACCTGCGTAAAAAGCGCCGGCTGGACAATCACCTCGCCAAGCGTCAGCACAAATACAGCGGTTCCGAGCGACCAGCCGCCGGTACAGAAAGCCAGCGAAAAGTAGCCGAGAGCATACAGCGCCGCGCCGGAGAGCAGACGCAGGGACTGATGCATGCGGATGCGGTCCAGCAGTTGTGTGACCGGCAACTGAAAGAAGATAATCGTAAAACCGTTGACGGAATAGACCAGCCCCAGCGTATCGCGGCTGACCCCTACCACACCGGTCGCGTAGACCGACAGCACCGAGTAAAGCTGGGAAGTCAGCAGGAACAGAAGAAAACTGCTGATCAGGAGCTTCAGCAATGTGGAATTCCGCAAAATACTCCAGACAGTGGATTTGTCCTCTGCTTTCGAGGCGGCAGAGACGGCTTGCGGCACCTCCCGGCAGCAGTGTCCGGTGTAAAACGTGCCCGCCATGCAGAGAATGGCAGTGATTGCGAACATCAGCGAAAACGGCGTCCGCGCGAGAAACGCCCCCAGCATGGGCCCTACCGCCCAGCCGATGTTGGTGCCGATTCTGATTTTACTGTACACCCGGGGGCGCTCCTCCGGCGTCGTCAGATCCGTCAGATAGGAGTCCGCCGCGACCTGAAAAAAAGTTCCGACTCCCGCATTGATCATCAGAATCACGGCAAACAGCCAGAACGGCGCCTGCAGGAAAGCCAGCGCCGCCAGAATCAGGAAAAGCGCCGCGCGCGAACTCTGCCCGAACTGCATCATGAAACGTCTGCCGATCCGGTCGGTCAGCCACCCCGAAACCGGCGGCGCAAGAATTACGGCAAGCCCCATCAGCGGAAAGATCGTTCCGACCACATCCATAGGGATGTTGCGCTCCTCATGCAGATAAATCGGAATGAACGGGTAAACAATCGAATATGCCAGCGAGTTGATCGCCCATGCCGCAGCCAGTGACGTGGAACGGTTGTCATGTTTCATTTTTACAGTGCAGTCTCTCTGTTTTCCTGGATTTGAACTTTCTGCTTTGACAGAAAATATAAAAGCCGCCGGAGAGGAATTCCGGCAGCTTTCCGGTAATTTCACCCGGCGGAGGATTTATTTCAATCCCAGCAGAGGATAGGATACTTCCGCGATGCTCCGTGCGATTTCATCAAGCACTTCCGGAGAGTATGCCTTGATATGAAATTCCTGAAGAATAGCCTTTTTGGAAACCATGGTATATTGAATCTGTGCAATGACGAGCCTGCGCCAGGCATAAGCCTGCTCCTCCGTAAGTTTCGGGTTGAGGCGCATCGCAAACTGATTCAAGGAGTCCCGCGCCTGCGTCAGGCGGGCATCGACAATTTTCCCGGCATCCTTGCCGGCATCAATCAGAAGCCTCGTATAAAACGCCGGCAGAAAAGGAAATTTTCTGTTGCAGTGTATTTCCCTCAGATAAGAGGCTATTGCCGTCACAAGAGCATTAACCACGCTCTTTCTGTCTTTTTTTCTGCACGCATTCAAAGGCGCCACGATCTCCAGAGCGCGCTCCTTCGACATGAGAAAGGCATTCAGCGTTTCCAGATAAAGATTATGCTTGACACCGAAATGATAGACAAGCGAGCCCAGTCCGATACCGGAAGCCTCGGTGATATCACGGAAAGACGTGCCGTCATATCCGCGCTCAGCGAAAAGTTTTGCAGCCGCCTTAAGGATATTCTTCCTCGTCTCAATTCCATTGGCATTGAAACGCAGTCCCGGCCGCTGTCCCTTTCCGATGTTAAGCTTCTTCATCGTTCTTTTCTCCATAATTGTAACTTCCCCGTTATCCCCATCCATTGCCTTATTCCACCCTGCTACCCAATATCCGAAAATATCGTAAAGTAAACATAGTAACCTACATCGGCTTTTCAAAAAAATCAATCCGTTTTCAATATTCTCCTGTAAAAAACAGTAATCTCCGGGTATTTGCCCCCTATCGTATGACAAATCCATTTTTATTTTCCGCAGACAATGCTATCTTATATTCCAACACCCAAAAAAGGAGGAAACCATGTACGGAAAACTCGCTTCACTGTTTGCCGCAGCGGCAACGTTGTTTTGCACCGGATGCACTGTAACCTCATCCATCGCCCCGCCCTTTGATGAACAGACCTCACTTTCACCGCAGGAATTTTACGGCAACTGGGTTTGCCATACAGATTCAGACACTTACAATATCGTGATCTCCCCGCTCAAGGACTCCCAAAATGCGGTCTTGATCCAGATGATTCAAAATCCCAAAAACAAACAAAAGGATTTCAATGAAAAATGGGCGCCGCTTTATGGATGTTTCTCAAAAATCAAGGGCAGAGTATTTTTGACGGCGACAGTCCATATCGCACAGGTGCTGCAGGACGCAAAGTATAATGAGGAAGCCATCTGGATGCTCACTCCGCGCTTCTATCTTCTGCAGTTGAGTCCGACAGGCAACGGATTCGATCTTCAGTTCGTCACGTTTGCAGAGTTCAGCAATAAACAATGGAAACCTGCCGGAAAGAGTGTCAAAATGCAGGATGGACTTCTCCTGAACTCGACAGAAGAAATCCGGACAATGCTGGAGAAAGGTGAATATATGACGGACCGGACAGTCTACCATGTAATCCGCAAGCAGGCGGAAACCGGACAACAGGGGAATTGACTTCCTGCCGGATCGTCATAACTTTTTACGGGTGAGGGTCCGGCAGAATGACCCCCCGCTTCGTTTTTCAAAAAAAGTTTTCCCGCCGCATCAGTTTCCGGGAATGCGGAAATCGCGGACCTGCGGCACTACGGACTCGCAGTTTTCAAGAAACCAGATGGAAAATTCCGTCTGACGGATTCCAAACAACGGGTCCGCGACGTGACTGACTTTCGTGCCAAGCTCATTCAACGTCTCAAAAATCAGCAGAACGTCGTGGCTGATTGCGCGGATCTGCCTCATGACAGCCTGCCAGTCCAGTATGCCCTGTCCGGGGAACCAGTGCATCTCATCCACGCCGTCATAATCATTGATGTGGAACGTCCGGATACGCGGCGCAAGCGCTGCAATGATTTCCGGCAGTTCACGCCAGTGGTCCATGATATGGTTCACGTCCATGCAGATTCCGACAAGCTCCGGGTCAAAACGCGACATGATCGTCTGCAGTTCCTCCACGCAATTGCCGATACAGGTCCGGGGCAGATATTCGACATTGATTGAAAATCCCAGTTCAGCGGCAAGCGGCAGCAAATCCTCAATGGTCCGGCATGCCTGATCAATGCGCGCCGGATGTTCGGCAAGCGGCGGTTCATTGCTGGCATGGAGAGTCACATGAGGCGCCATCATATCGGCATGGGAACGGATCAAACGTATGAAACGTGCGGCAACTTCCCTGCGCGCCGTTTCGTCCGGCGCAGACGGGTCCCAGGAGACACCGCCGCCGTAGAAAGGCAGATGCACGCTGGAAGAACGGACTGTCTTCTCTTTCAGGAGCGACTGCGTCAACTCACGCGAAACCTCCGCCTGAGCACTCTCCTCCGTATAAGGAGTAAACGACAATTCGAGATTGTGCAGTTTGGATTTCCGGAACGCATCCGCCAGCGCCGGAGTCATAAGTCCTCCGAAAGAACCGAGGGAAACAGCATACGAAATCATGAATCTTCTCCCATTTAGAATGTTAAACTCCATTATGATAATCTGTATCTGGAAGAAATCAAGCATTCCCCGCAAACAAAAGACAGAAAATATGACAGTGCCGGCAGGCCTGCATGATATTTCCCATTTCCGGTCCCGGTATTTCATATTGCAGGCGGATTCGCAAAACGGAGAGAAATGAAAATCGGAAAGCCCGTAATAGATATTTTTTTATCCATTGAATCTGAGCGATTTACAGAGAGAAAAACATTTTTGAAAATTCTGTTTTCCGAGGCTTGATTTTCACAAAATATACTTTATCCTAGAATCTGAAAGCTCTATGTGACGAGCGATTTGGATCAATGAGAGGGAGGTTTTTTCATGAGCGATCAGTGTTGTTGCGGTTCCGATCCCGGGACCATGCCGCCGGAATTAAAACAGAAATTCGATGAGCTGGACCTGTACATCGCAGAGCTTCGCCCCGACGACAATCCGGAACGAAGCCGCGGTTTTCTTATTCAAATCCTGCACAAGGCGCAGAATCTTTTCGGATATCTGCCGGAAGAAGTCCAGAAATTTGTCGCCGCCCGCCTCAAACTGTCGCCTGCGGAAATCTACGGCGTCATCAGCTTTTACAGCTACTTTACAGACAAGCCCGTCGGACGCTATAAGATCAATGTCTGCACAGGAACCGCCTGTTTTGTCAAAGGCGCCTCCAAAGTCCTTGATGAATTCAAGCGCCGCCTTGATATCAAAGAAGGGGAGACCACCGGGGACGGAAAATTCTTTCTCGGCGCACTGCGTTGCGTAGGAGCATGCAGTCTTGCCCCCGTCGTCATGGTAAACGACAAGGTCTATGGAAACATGACGGCGGAAAAAGTTGCGGACATCCTGAAAGAGTGTACGGAATGAGCCCGTTTTTCAGGACCGGAGAAATTTAACAACGAGAAAAATTCATCAGGAGTAAATCAAACATGAAAATAGAATCACCTGCCCGGTTGAAGAAAACGGCGGAAGAACTTCAGGCACGCCCCGCGCCGCCAGTAAAACTTCTTGTCTCAATGGGCACCTGCGGGATTGCGGCGGGAACCGCATCCGTTTTGAAGGCTGTCAAAGAGGAAGTCACCAAACGCCGCCTCGAAAATGCCGTGGAGGTCATCGAAGTCGGCTGTATGGGTCTCTGCTATGCGGAACCCACACTGATGCTGCTCGACCGGCACACGGGGCGCCGACTCATCTACGGGGATGTCACTCCGCAACAGGTTCCATCCATCCTTTCTGCGGGAACTGCGGAAGCTGCACCCGGCACCCGCACCATCGAACGCAACTGGTATTATCCTGAATTTGAAACTCCCGCCGCCGGAGAACTTCAGGCTCGAATCGTCCTGCGCAATACCGGACGCATCAATCCGGAAAGTATTGAGGAATATATCGTGAATGACGGTTATACGGCGCTTGCAAAAGTATTGACCGCAATGAAGCCGCAGGATGTTATCGACGTCATTACAGCTTCAGGTTTGCGCGGGCGCGGAGGCGGCGGCTTCCCCACGGGACGCAAGTGGCAGTTCGCCGCGCAGCAGCCCGCGGGAGAAAAGTTCATCATCTGCAACGCCGACGAAGGCGACCCCGGCGCATTCATGGACCGTGCGGTACTGGAGGGCGATCCCCACACGGTCCTGGAGGCAATGGCGATCGGCGGTTATGCGATCGGAGCGCAGACAGGCGTCATCTACATCCGCGCGGAATATCCTCTGGCGGTCAAACGCCTTGAAAACGCGATCCGGCAGGCGAAAGAAAACGGTTTTCTCGGCAGAAATATCATGGGAAGCGGATTCGATTTCAATATTGAGATCAAATTCGGGGCGGGCGCATTCGTCTGCGGCGAGGAAACCGCGCTGATTCACTCCATCGAAGGCAAACGCGGCGAACCCACGGTGAAGCCCCCCTTCCCTGCGGTCGAGGGACTCTGGAAGCGCCCGAGCGTAGTCAACAACGTTGAAACTTACGCCTGTATCGCGGCAATCATCCGCAAGGGTGCGGAATGGTTCCGTTCACTCGGCACGGAAGGCTCCCCCGGAACCAAAGTCTTTGCACTCGCGGGCAAAATCTCCAAAGTCGGGCTCGCCGAAGTGCCCATGGGAATGACTCTGCGCCGGATCATCTATGAGATCGGAGACGGCATCAAATACGGCAGGCAGTTCAAAGCGGTTCAGACCGGCGGGCCGTCCGGCGGCTGCATCACCGCCAAAAACATCGACCTGCCGATCGATTACGAATCACTGAAAGCAATCGGCTCCATGATGGGGTCCGGCGGAATGATCGTCATGGATGAAGACGACTGCATGGTCAATATCGCAAAATTCTTCCTTGAGTTCACGCTGGATGAATCCTGCGGGAAATGCACCCCCTGCCGGATCGGCAACCGGCGCATGTATGAAATGCTGGAAGAAATCACGGACGGGCGCGGCACGCCGGAGACGCTGGAAAAGCTGAAAACGCTCTCCGCCACAATCAAGGATACGGCATTGTGCGGGCTCGGGCAGACGGCTCCGAATCCGGTGCTTTCCACGCTGAAAAACTTCGAGGATGAATATCTGGCGCACGTCAATGAATCACGCTGTCCGGCGGGAAGCTGCTCCAAACTCATCCGCTACGAAATTTCCGATAAGTGCGTCGGATGCGGATTATGCCTCCGCCGCTGTCCGGTGAACTGTATCACGGGCGAGCGCAAAATGCGTCACCGGATTGATGAATCGAAGTGCATCAAGTGCGGAGTCTGCTTCCAGACCTGCAAGTTCCACGCCGTGGAAAAACGTTAATCACACCGTCAAGGAGTTTTTTATCTATGAATGTCAATCTGAAAATCAATGACCGCCCTGTCACGGTGGATGCAGGAAGCACCATCCTTGAAGCTGCGGAAAAACTGGATATCAAGATTCCGACCCTATGCCATTTCAAAATGGACTGTTTCCATGTGGAACACCGCAGCGCCTCCTGCCGCATCTGCGTCGTCGAGGTCAAGGGACGCCCGAATCTCGCTCCGGCGTGCAGTACGCCGGTCATGGAAGGCATGGAAGTCAAAACCAATACCCTGCGCGCGATCAATGCGAGACGAACGATTCTCGACCTTCTTCTGTCCGATCATCCGAAAGACTGCCTGACCTGTCCCAAGAATCTGAACTGCCGTCTTCAGGAGCTTGCACAGGAGATGGGGCTCCACCATCTGCTTTTCAAAGGGGAACAGTCCATTTACAACAAAGACCTCTCCAGCAACGCGATCGCCCGCGATCTGGATAAGTGCATCATGTGCCGCAGGTGCGAGACCGCCTGCAACTCTGTCCAGACGGTGGGCGTCCTTTCAGGAGTGGGACGGGGATTTAAAGCGGTCGTCGCACCTGCCGGCCTTCGCCCCCTCGCGGAAACGGAATGTGTCTTCTGCGGACAATGTGTTCAGGCGTGCCCGGTCGGCGCACTCAGCGAGATTGATTACAAATACCCGGTCTGGCGCGCGCTGAACGATCCGGCAAAGACCGTCGTTGTTCAGACCGCCCCCGCGGTGCGGGTCGCAATCGGCGAGTCCTTCGGCATGGAACCGGGGTCCGTCAGCACAGGCAAGATGGTGGCGGCGCTCCGTATGCTGGGCTTCGACAAGGTGTTCGACACGGATTTTGCAGCCGATCTCACGATCATGGAGGAAACCACCGAGCTCATCGACCGTGTCAGGAACAACCGCGATCTCCCGATTCTGACAAGCTGCTGCCCCGGCTGGGTCAAATTCCTGGAGCATCAGTTCCCGGAACTGATCTACATGCCCTCCACGGCAAAATCCCCCCAGCAGATGTTCGGCGCAATCACCAAGAGCTACTATGCGCAGAAAATCGGCGTCGCCCCGGAAAACATCACCGTCGTCTCGGTCATGCCCTGCCTTGCAAAGAAATATGAGGCGTCGCGGGAGGAGTTCGCCCCCAACGGCATCCGCGACGTGGATATCGTAATCTCGACCCGCGAACTTGCGGACATGATCCGGGAGGCGGGTATCCAGTTCGACCAGTTGGAGGAGGAACAGTATGACTCTCCCCTCGGAGAATCCACAGGCGCGGCGGTCATCTTCGGAGCCACCGGCGGCGTGCTGGAAGCGGCGCTCCGCACAGCGGCGGACTGGATCGCGGAACAGGATCTTCAGGAGATCGACTTCAAGGCGGTCCGCGGGCTTGACGGAATCAAGGAAGCCACGGTCAAAGTCGGCGGACTTGAACTCAAGGCGGCGGTCTGCTCCGGACTGGGCAACGCACGCAGGCTTCTGGAAAAGATCAAACGCGGCGAAGCGAATTACCATGCAATCGAAATCATGGCATGTCCCGGCGGCTGCCTGAACGGCGGCGGGCAGCCCTATCATCACGGAGATACCACCATTCTGGAAAAACGCATGGAAGCGCTCTACCGCGACGATGCAAGACAGCCGGTCCGGAAATCACATCAGAATCCTTCGATTAAAAAACTGTATGAGGAGTTTCTCGGAGAGCCGGGCAGTCACTGCGCTCACAAGCTTCTTCATACGACTTACATCGACAGGAAACACATGAAAAAGGAAGAGGCGGCAGTCTGAAAAACAACGGCAAGCCTCACTTAACGGGGCTTGCCGGTCAATATCATTCTACAATTGCTGCGGTTCCGGCTGAACCGGCGGCTCCAGTTCCAGGAGAGTGCAGCGGATCATTCTATAAGGTCCGTCCACTCCGGCTGGAGAAAAGATTTCCAGTCCGATCAGCGGAGTATGCAGAAGCAGATCCCGCTTCAATGTATACCGGAATGATCTCCTGTAAGCAGCAATCTCCCAGGAGTCGCCGTAATGGAGAATTTTCGATTCGCCGGAATGGTTTTTCAGGCTCAATGCGTCATTCGTGAAACTGATCGACTGCAATACAGGAAATTTACGTTTGTCCTGAATATCGAAAAAACGTTTTGAGTCCGCCAGAGAAGAAGAGTAGACAATAGAATTTTCCGGTTTCTCCGGAAAATAATGAATCATGTATTCCAGATAAAAATCATACAGCCCGCGCGGTCCGTTCACGACATGCACATAATAAACCTCTCCGTCCTGCGGGGAGGAGTCGCCCGACAGGAAAACAAACGGTTTTCTCAGTCGGACCGCGATCTGTTTCAGCTCCCGATAATTATGTTTCAGGGACGGCGGGCTCAGGATGCAGCTCACATTTTCAAGAACAAAACCGCTGCGCCTGACTTTCCGGACAACGCCTTTGAAAATCATGGCGGCATACATATTGGAAAAAATAGAGTTGTTCCTGTTGAACTCTTCGATCAGTTTTCTATGTTCGGCAAACCATTCGGACTCTTCGATCCGGTCCCGTTCCGCTTCTCCCTCGCGGCAACCGGAAAAAATAAAACAACTGAAAAATATCAGGCTGAAAAATATCGGCATTTTTTCCATATTGCTCTCCGCTTTACTTTATATTCCCGGCATTGTGAAAGATCAATCATTGCAAGCCGTATGGCAGAAATGGTACCCCGAACAGGATTTGAACCTGCGACCAACAGTTTAGGAAACTGCTGCTCTATCCCCTGAGCTATCGGGGCGAAAAATGCTAATTCTTCGTTGAATCCAATACTATATTACTTCTTTCCCCGATTTTCAAGTTTTTTTCTGCGATAATCGCAATAAGAAAAACAGCAGTTTGAAAAAACTCCCGGCGGCAAACCGGGAGTCTTCAAGGATAAGCCAATGCCGGTTATTCATTCACGACGGCAACTTTGATTCCCTTCATCTGCACATTCGTTTCAAGCGCTTCCCTGATCTGAGAAAGCGGGAAGTGGTGCGTGACAAACTTCTCAACAGGAAGCCCGATCGCTTTTGCCCTGCGGAGAAAATCGAACGTCGTCGGATAATCCTGCGGAGTATAAACCCAGGAACCGACGGCTGTAACTTCTTTGTTGCAGAGGTCGTAATGCGGATTGATCGAACAGTTTCCGCCGTCAAGGAAGAATCCGACTTCACAGAGGCCTCCGCCGCGGCGGATCATCTTCCATACGCTCGCATGGGCTGCCGGAACACCGGTGCACTGGAACGCAAATTCCGCGCCGAGGCCATCCGTCGCCGCCTTGATCTCCTCCAGCATCTTGCCGAAGTCCGGATATTTCGTGAAGTTGAACGTATGAGACGCTCCGAGAGTCCTGGCAATCTCAAGACGGTTGTCATTGCCGTCAAGAGCGATGATGTTCTCGATTCCAAGCGTGCGGACAACCGCCATCACCATCAAGCCGATGGGACCGCAGCCTTGAATCAGCACTGTCGTATTGAATTTGAGAAGCCCGGTTGTTTTGGCACGTTCCACGGCATGGACGGCAACCGCGGCAGGCTCCACCAGCATCCTCTGGTCAAGCGTCATGCCCGTCACGTTGAAGAAAGTAGAGCCTTTGCGGATCACCATGTGAGTGGCGAAATAACCGTTCAGGTGAATATCGTCGTCGGGAAAAAGCCCGTAAACGCCGCAGTGTTCGCAGAGATTCGTGCGGGCAGGCGTATTCTTACATGCGGAACATTTGCCGCAGGGGATGATGCATGTCACAAGTTTGTCGCCGAGCTTTACCGGCTTGCCGGCGGAATCGGTCTTCACATTCCTGCCGAGCTTGATGATCTCGCCGGAACCTTCGTGCCCGAGAACAACCGGGCAGAGTCCGAACGGGTCGCGTTTGTATTCATGTCCGTCGGTACCGCATACGCCGCAGCCTTCCACTCTGATGAGAATCTGGTCATCATCGATTTCAGGGACGGGATATTCTCTGAATTCAAATTCACCGGGTTTGACGAGATACGCGAGTTTTGCCATTTCAGCCATTTTTACTCTCCAGTTCTTTTTATTTTACTAGTGTTCAGAGGTTCACATATTCCAGAGAATCTTCTATCGTATGCAGTGAAATATATCACAGTGCGCAGAAAATACAAGAATATTCCCCGGACAAAAACCGGGAAATAAGACAAACAGGATGTTCATGAAAAACAGAGCGGGCAAGACGGAACCCGGTCTTTGCGCATCAGGGGCTTCTCCCGGATTTTTTGCAGCGGCGCCCTGTCCCTGCAATCAGGAACGGTTGAAGATATAAGGAACGAAACTGTTGGAAACGGGCATTCCCTGAAGCTGGTCCTGAAGCATCTTCACTGCGGTTTCCGCAAGGGAACGAAAGTCCTGCCGCATGAATGGAATCCCCGCAGCCGCCGCATAATCATGCAGGGGATAGCACCACGGAATCAAAGCCGCCTCCGGGCGCAATGCCTTCAGTATCTTGTAAAGCCGGTTCCCGAAAGCTTCCACGGGAGCGATGACGGCGGTGCAGTCCGCAGGCAGTTTTTCCACATAGCGCTCCAATGGAACGGCATTCAGAAAACGGCTCTCCGTCCTGATCACCGAACCGCGAAGCCGCCCCCCATACCCTGCCGTGTATTCCTCGAAAGCTCCGGCACGCACGAGATTATTCAGCGTGTTCATATTGGTAATCAGAAGCGAAATGACGCGATGCCCTCTGCCGTATAAGAAATCCACGGCATCACGAATCGCCTTGCGGTCATCGGAACAGACAGACGGCACTCCGCCGGAAAAATCGCTGTAATCATTGATGCAGACCAGCGGCTGGCTGCGTTTCTTTCCCCAGACCGACGCGATCCGGTCATACGGCAGCAGCGAAACCGCCCCGCAGATATAACGCTCTCCGATCATGTCCACATCGGAATCGAACAGAACCTCCACGCGGAATTCCGCTCTGTGCAGCTCGACCATGACCTCATGCAGCAAATGCATTGTATAAATGTCAAATCCATCAATATCCAGATTGGCGAACAGTGTCACGATCCTTTTTCCCGGCGTTCCGGTATACTTCATCTCCTCCGCCAGTGCGAGAATCTTTTTCCTGACCGCTTCGGAAATACCTTGCCGGTTGTTCAGTACGCGGGATACCGTCGCACAGGAACACCCCGCCTTTTTTGCAATCTGCCTGAGTCCGTTTGTCTTCATAATGCACATAATATATCTGAACAAAAATCCATTGCAAGTTTTTTGCATGACTTTTGCATCAATTACCTGAGAAAGCCTCTTGTTTTTATTTCAATTCTGACTATAATCTTATCCCAGAAGCTGAATCTGAAATAACTTAAAAGAGGTCAAGATGAAGAACAATCCGCATGTCAACGGGGAAAGCGCAAGGCAAAGAACAAGTATGAACCTGAATTCGGAATTATGTCATGATGAAAATGGTTTTCAGGGCTTCGCGGAGCGAGTCCCCCGCCATGATTTTGTTTCCAATGCTGAAATCTGTCGTAATTCGCGACCGGGAACGGTCTCCCAAAGGAGAACGCAGTCAATCCCTGCCCTGTCTGACTTCTCCCCTCTTTTTTCCATTGTTGAATTGTTCAAATGTTTTTCTACTTCTTCCTTTCCTGTTCCTTGTTCAATATTCTTACTTCGCAGGGTGAAAATAAGGATTTTCACCCTGATCGAACTCCTCATCGTGATAGCGATCATCGCGATTTTAGCCTCAATGCTGCTGCCTGCGTTGAACAAGGCAAGAGAAAAAGCACAGTCAACAGCCTGCATTGCCAATTTGAAGCAGATTTCACTCTGTTTTGCCCAATACCAAACGGATAACAACAGCTTTTATCCGGTCGCCAACGATTCATATTATACTACTTACAGCTCGAATTTGGGACTTCATACCTATGGCTGGAAATTTTATAATGCCGGTTATCTTAACAATGCAAAAGTGTTTTATTGTCCGACAATCTGGAGCCGTTGTGCTAATTCTGCCGGGTACATCGCAGACACGGCATATAGTAAACCAACAATTCATGGAGCATGGAACTCTGTCACCTATGCATATAATGGTTATTTCGGTGGAAGCCGTAATTGGTGGGAATACAAAACAGTGGTCAAAAGCGGACGGGAAAAAAATCCAGGAAAAAAGGCTGTAGTCTTTGATTCCATGATCTATTCTTCCACTTACAGTTGCTATGTTGGTACAGCTAATTTCAACAATATAGCTGGAGACAATCCGCCTCGCTGGAAAGAAATTGCCTCGCCGCATAATTCACCAAGACCAACCTCACCGGTAATGGGCACAACCAACATTATTTATGCAGACAGTCATGTCGCAGCTCTCAAGTATGCTCCCAATATACTGGACAGCAATATCAATCTGAAACCGTTTAATTAATGGAAAGCTGAAAATGTATAGAATGATTCTATTGGTTCTTTGCCTGATTACTGGAATTTCCAGCAAAGCCGCAGACGATTCCTCACTGATCTTCAAAGCGGGGTTCGACAATATCTCCGTCCGGGCAGAAAAAGCCGCCGGGTGGGACGGTTCCAGAAACTTTGTTCCCGACACGCTCCAGCTCCGTATGCACGAAGGAGTTGCGGGCAAAGGAAATGCGCTGACTCTGAACAACAGAGAATCGGTCGTTTACAGCAACTACAAAAACCACAATCCCAGGCAGGGAACAATCTCTTTATGGATCGCCCCGAAAAACTGGTCGCCGGACAAGAAAAAGTTTCAGATATTCTTCGATTCCGCATTTCCCGGAGGATGCCGTTTCCTGATCTATAAATTCATTCAGAATTCCCTGCTGCGCTTTGCCATTATCCTGGACAATAAGGAAATCGGCTATATCAACGTCCCCCTGAAAAATGCCGACTGGACGCCGGGGCGCTGGCACAAAATCGATGCCGTCTGGGACAATACCATGATGGCGCTTTATCTTGACGGCGCCCTGGCGAAGCAGATGCCATACACCCGGAACCCGCTGAAATTCAAGAATCCCGTCTCTTTCCCCGAAACACGGGAAAACGGCTCCATGCAACTGGGAATGAAGAAAGGCTTTTCCCATGACCCGGACGATGTCACGGCATTCGATGAACTGGAAATCTGCGACCGCGTACTTTCTCCGGCGGAAATCCGGCTCAACTATGAAAAGTTCATCCCGCTTCCGAAAGCGAAACTCAGAAATCCGGAGGTTCCCGTTCCGACGGGGAAAGGAATCACCGTTGACGGCACACTCTCCCCCGGGGAATGGAAGGACGCCTCCTGCATACCGGTCATCAACCCGCTCGGCGGTAAAACCGCCTCCGGCGTTGCGGCGCAGGTTTTGATCAAGCAGGATGCGGAAAAACTGATGATCGGCGCGGAAATCACCGGCGGAGAACATGCAAATGTTTCCGGCAGCGATCTGGTCGACATCTGGCGCGATGATTCTTTTGAGGTCCATATACTGACCTTGGACAAAAAGCGTTATCAGTTCATCCTCAATTCCCGCGGAGCAATGTATGACGCCACGGTTGACCGGAGTGACGGGGTATACGATCAGTCCAGGCTCAACGCATCATGGAATTCCGGTGCGGTTCATGCAGCAAAGAAAGAGAACGGCAAATGGTCTCTTGAGCTTGCCGTTCCGAAGAAGAACATCGGAGCGCTCACGCCGGAGCTCGCCGTCAATTTCGGCGCGACACGTTACGGTGAAAAAGCCTCGCACGCAGTATGGGGAATGAACTGTAAAACCTTTTTCGATGAAAAGGGATTCGGGACTCTGAAACTCAGGAAAGAGGCAAAGGCGGTGCGTTTCGAGGGCATTTCCTTTCCCGAAGGAATGCTGGAAATACAGGCAGCTCCGGAAGTTCAGGCGGAACTGACCGGGGCGGGCGGAAGCAAAATACGGCGTCCGGCAAACATGGAAACGTGGAAAATCAATCTGAACGCCGGAGTTTACGATCTTTCCGCCTCCGCAAAAGATTTTTACTATGCCTCGCGGATCATCATGGATCAGCCGCTGATTCTCAATTACACCTGTTATGCGTCGAAAAGAAAAATTGAGGTTTCCGCCGATCTTTCCGGTGCGGGAGGAGAGATCAGAAAAGCATGGAAAGACGGAACTCTCACCGGCGTTGTCCGCCTGACTGACAGTCAAGGCGGCGTAATTGCAGAAAATCAGCTTCCGCTGAAAGAACTGAAAAGCACTGCGGAACTGTCCCTGCCGCCGGAACTTCCCCGCGGCGGGTATCGGGTTTCCGCAGAAGTCACCGACGGCAAAGCGATAAAGCTGAATGCCCGGAAACGTTTCCGCGTGCCGGACATGACGCCTTACAAGTTGAAAGTCGGCACGGAACATACCGCGCCCGCGCCGTGGACTCCGGTAAAACAATCCGGGGAAAAAGAGTTTCAAGTCTGGAACCGTACTTATCTCTTTCAGGAGGGACCGTTCCCCGCCCGGATCGTCGCCGGAGGCGAGGATATGCTTCAGGAAGCGCCGGAACTGCTTTTTGAAGGCAATCCCGTTGTCTGGAAGGATTTCCGCATCACGGAGAGATATGACGATTTCTTCCGCTTCGAGGGAACGGGAAGCGCGCCGGGGCTTTCTTTCAAGTGGAGCTCGGAACTCTGCTTCGACGGACTGGTCAAAGTGAAAATCGCCATGAACCCGGAAAACGGCGCGGCGGCGATTCAGAACCTGAAACTGAGATGGTCGGTTCCGGCAAAATTCGCCCGCGCCATGCTGGAACCTCTCTACTCCCCGTGGAGAAACAAGGACGGCGCGCGTTATCGTTTCCCCTATGCCCACGGACAGGATTTCTTCATCTGGACCGTCGGTCTGGAGAAAGGTTTTCTCTGGTGGCCGGAATCCTGCGCGAACTGGAGCAATCCGGCGGGGCATAAGCAGTTTTCCATTTCCCGCAATGGCAATGCCGTCACGGTCACGGCAGATTTCATCACGAAGAAATCCGTGTTGAAGAAAGAAGCGCTGTATTCCATGGCGTTCATGGCGACTCCGGGACGCCCCGAACCGCTCCGGCGGCGGGATTTCAATCCGGGCCAGATCTGGGATTTCCTGAAATACGAGACACTCAAAGTGCAGTATTACGGAATCAACAAGAATCTGGCAGACTGCGCCACGGAACCGTGGACGGGTCTTCTTCCGCTGAATCCGGAAAAATACCGGAAGCATATCGACATGATCGAATCGAAAGGTTCGCGTTACATGCCCTACTCCCAGCCGGCGCATACCGCGTCAATCGAGGAAAGCTACGACTGGTTCTTTCCCGAATGGCGGCAGAAACCGGGATTTCCCGTCGGCGGCGGAATCGAGTTCAAAACAGGGCTGTATTACGAACCGGAAGCCTGTTGCGCCCATACCGGCGCGGGCGATCTCTTTGTCTGGCGCGCAGACAAACTGCTGACGGATTTTCCAAAGCTTCCGGGACTGTATTACGATATCTGCGAAGGTCGTCTCTGCTGGAATACGCTTCACGGATGCGGCGGAACCGATGCCTTCGGGAATGCCTACGGCTCCTCCAATCTTCTGACGCACCGTGATTACTTCATCCGACTCAAACGGGTCCTGGAAAAGCATGGGAAAGACAAAGTTCTCTTTCTTCACGCGCACAACCGCTTCTCGCCGTTTACACACGGCATCGGAGACTATTGGCTTCCGGGGGAACAATACGCGGACGCCATTACGCAGAATCCGGAGCATTTCTACTGTGAAAACATTCCTGCGGGAGAATACCAGAGCGCTTACTACACGCCGATTCACGGCTCCGGCGTCGTGTTCATGTCCGTCTATCAGATCACGATGTGGCGCCTGAAACTCAAGGAAAATTATTATGCCCCGCGATACGCATTGTCGATGCTGACTCCGGCATTGCTCCATGACATGAACATCAGCAACTGCTACATCAACCATAAAACCGTGGAGCGCTGGTGGATCATCAAGCACGACATCAACCTCGCGGATGCGAAATTCCACGGCTACTGGTTCTCCGGCGCGGTCAGATCGGATTCAGGCAAAGTATATGTGTCATGGTATGAATGGGAAAAGCCGTCGCCGTATTCACGGCTGCTGATCGTCGGCAATACCGGGAGAAAAGAACAGCCGGCGGCGTTGAAAATCGACTGGAAAAAACTCGGGCTCGCACCGGAAAAGGCGCGCCTCCATGATCTGTGGGAAAACAGGGAGATTTCCAGTCTTGATTCCCTGCGAGTCAAAGGCAACAATTTCCTCCTGATCGGGATCACTGCGAAATAACCGGAAAATCGTTCCGCCGCTTGTATCATGAAGGGACGGCATTATATTATGAAAAAGGTGAAGGTTTCATTTCATAACCGGGAACAGCCAGAAAGGAAATCCGATGTTCCGTTATATTTTACGCTACTACATCGATCCGGGATTCGCGGAAGACAAACGAATCGCGGAACTGCTGGAGCTCTGCAAAAAAGGCAGAATCGAAGAAGTCATGTTTTTCTACAATCCGGAAGAACTCTTTCAAGGATATCCGGATGACGCCGAAGTCGAAAGCTGGTTCGCGCTGGCGAAGAAGGTGAAGGCGGCGCTTGACGGCGCGGGCATTCTGATGAGCATCAACCCGTGGACCACCACCGTCCATGTCAGCCGCGGGCGCAAGTTCACGGAAAAACAGCGGATGTTCCAGCCGATGGTCGGAGAAACCGGAACCGTATCGCCGATCACCGCATGTCCGTTCGATCCGCACTGGCAGGAGTGGCTTGCCTCGTTCTTCGCGCGGATTGCAAAGGAGATTTCCCCGACCGCAATCTGGGTCGAAGACGACTGGCGGCTCCATAATCATGAACCGTCCATGAAATACGGCGGCTGTTTCTGCCCGCTGCACCTCGCCCGCTTCGAACAGGAGACCGGCATCAGAACGGACCGGGAACAGCTCCTGAAAAACATTCTGGCTCCGGGAGAGCCGCATCCGTGGCGGAAACCGTGGCTGAAAGTCTGCCGCGACTCCCTGCTGGAACCCGCCCGCAGGCTTTATGAGAAAGTCCACGCGGCGAATCCGCAGGTCCGGCTCGGACTGATGAGTTCCGGTCCCGACGTGCACAGCGTCGAAGGCAGGGACTGGAATCTCCTGAAAGAGGCGCTTTCGCCGGATGCTCCGCTGCCGGTGCGCCCGCATCTGCCGCCCTATACGGAAGTCTATGCACTGGATGTCTCCCCCGCCGTGTCACGCCAGACGGTTTCCGAATATGACTGTCCCATTGAGATTTATCCGGAGCTGGAAAACTCTCCCCGCTGCGGCAAATATTCCAAAAGCGGCACGTTCAGCGTCTTCGAGTGCTATCACAGCGCGCTGTTCGGGTCCTCCGGCATCACGATCAATCACTATGACATGATGGGCAACGGGTTCTCGCTGGATTACGATTTTCCGGAATATCTCGCCGGTGCGAAAAGCGTTCTTGACGCATTGACCGCGCTGAAACTTTCCGACCGTGACTCCGAAGGCGTTCAGGTGCTCTACTCCCCCGGCATTGCGGAACACGTCCGCACTTCATCCGGCGGCTCCATGGCGGCGCTGGTGAACGGCTCCATCGGCTGGAGCGGCGTTTTCTACAAGCTCGGCGTCTCGCACGGGTTGACGAAAGAGATTTCCGGCGCGGGAATCCGCGCGGTATCGAACCAGACTCTGCGCGCTTATCCGGATGAGGAGATCAGGCGGCTTCTTTCGGGAAAACTGATTCTCGATGCTCCGTCCGCTGAAATTCTTCTGGAAAGGGGATTCGGCTCCATGGCGGGAATCAAGTCCGCGGAATGGCGCACGCTGGACGGCGACGGTTACGCCTATGAAGAAATCGTCGGCGGCAAAGAATCGCTTTACGGCGTCGATACCCCGCGCATGAGCGCCTCGCGCTGTTCTGCGGAAGTCCTTGCCATGCAGACGGATGCCAAGGTGCTGAGCAAGATCTGCCGCTATGACCGTTCCGTGCTGTATCCGGGAGCGGTTTTTCATGAAAACGAACTCGGCGGACAGGTATTGACCATTGCCTATCCGCTGGACCGTTTGCAGTTCAATGTCGGGTATTTCAACAATTACCGCCGGATCTTCCTGCATGAGATCATAAGGAATCTCTTTCAGGAGAAAAACATCCTGCTGGGATGCGACGTGCCGCTTCAGGCTTACCGGAACCGGCAGCAATCTCAGACAATCCTCGCATTGCTGAACCCGACTCACGACCCCTGCCGCAGGCTCCGTTTCTTCGCTCCGGGGCTGAACCCGGCTCAGGCGGAATCTCTTGACCGTGATGGCGTCTGGCGGAAAACGGAACTCAAAGTTCAGGCGGACGGTTCGCTGGTCTGCGAACGGGAATTGCCGCCGCTGGATATGTTTGTCCTGAAATTCCGACCTGACCGGCAGTAAAAAACGGGGCGTCTGCTGTTGGCGGACGCCCCGTTTTTTTGAGCGGAACCTCACTGACTTTTCTGCAGTTTCAAGATCAACTCCGCGGCTTCCTCGCGGACTTTGTCCGGCATGGACGGATCGTGCCCGAAATCAATGACAACCCGTTTCGGAGCGTCCGCAAGAAATTTCTGCGCATCCGGCGAATTCCCGGCAACTTCCCGGAGTTTCGCCAGATATTTGACATCGGTCATCCCCTGACGCATTGCCATGTAGCGAATCGACGGCATGAACTCGTCAAAGGAGCGGTAGGCGATTCCGCCGCCCATGGCGACTTTCCAGTCCGATGCACCGTATCCACCGTAGCAGTCACTGAACCAGAACATCATATTGCCGTTCAATTTGTGATATTCGCCGAACCATGCGTTTTTCCGGTAGTTGCGGTCGAGATGCGCTCTCATGCTTGTGGAACAGGTGTAATGACGTATCTTTTTCCCGCTTGCAAGAGCTCTGCGTATGAAATCCCGATGTTCGGGACGCTCGAAATAACCATAGCTCCAGAGAACCCACTCATCCGTATGAGGCGCCAGCTTCTCCATGTCGGCGGCGGACATGATATGTGCGCCAAGCGTGAGGAGCAGTCTTGCCGTTGGAGCGGCTTTCTTGGCGGCGGCATGGGTGGCGATCAATTCATCCAGCAGTTTCGGATCGGGTTCATCCCATGTTTCAATCGCGAAATCCTGATCGGAAACGCCGTTGTCGTTCATCAGCTTTTTCACGGCGGAAATCCATTGCGGCCAGAGTTTCGCACTCCTTGCCGGATTGTTCTTCGCATTGTAGAGGGACTGGAACGTGCGATAGGCGGAAAATCCGATAAAATAAGTCGGATGGATTCCATATTTCCGCCCCCACTCCTGATGTTCCCGGAGATTCTTGATCATTTTCTGTGTCGGCGCCTGATACCCTGCCGGATCAATGTTGCCGTCTTTGTCCAGCTTGAACATGAAAGACCACGGCAAAATGCCGAAATCGCTGACGCCGATCTCCGCCATCAGCCGGAACATGTTTTCGTTTTCCGCGTTCTGGAAGAATCCGGCAGGCAACGCCGGATGCCTGGAAAGTATGATATTTCTGACTTCAAGCGTCACCGGAATGTCAAGCATTCCGCCAGTATATTTCCGGTTATGGAAACCGCCGTTGACCGATTCCCATTTTGCCGGTTCGCTTAACGGAATGATGCGGATGCGCCCTTGATACATCCCCGGTTTGACATCCTCCGTATTGAAGTCGAACCACACAAGCCCCGCCTCTTTCGGAGGAATCGTGACGGTACATGCCTGATCCGTCTTCGGAAGCGGGTCAAGCCGCAGGCTTCCCGCATCCTGATCGCTGTCCTTGAAACGCACAGCCTTGCGCAGCGTAATCTGTTTTTCCGGAAATCCTTTCAAGCCGTATCCGCCGTTATATCCCTCTGCGGTCTCAAGAACCACGCGGTATTCTGCAGTTTTATCCGTCAGGTTGGCAATCGCAAGCGGCAGCGGCTTGAATTCATTCACGGCGGCTTTCAAATGAATGCTTTCCACAGGATTGAAGATTTCATCCGGCACAAACGGAACGGCGAAATCCGCTGTGACGGAAACCGGTGCGGCAGAAAATCTTCTTTTTGCATTGCGTTCATATTTTGCTTTCAGAAGCGCGGCCTCCGTTTCCGCAGACAACTTTTCAAAAGCGGAACGATCAATGCCGGACACCTTGAGATGATATTTCTTATTGAGTCCGGCGGCATAATCATTCAGTACAAGCGTTCCAAAATTTCCGACCTCGTGAAAGGACTGTTTCAGTGGGGACCATGTCAGGAGTTCTCCCGCTTTTTTACGCTGACGGCAGACATTGAACGCGATCATCTCCCCGGTTTCCGCCGGAGAATTCCAGCCAAGCTCCGAAAAAGGAATTCTCACCTCGGCATGCCAGCCGTTTACGTCTTTCGCTGTTTTCGCTTCCCATTTATCATAGTTGCGAACCTCCGCCGCGCCATGTGACGCATAACGTCCGCCTCCTGCTCCGACCACGAACTGACTCAAAATCCGGTCTCCGTTTTTCGGACCGAAAAAGATTTCCATGACATCGCCGTTCCAGACAGCACTGGAATCCGTTCTGACGGAATCATTGACAGCAAGCGGTTCCCGGCAGGTGATTCCAAGATACAGATTTTTCTGATCGGAAAGCAGTTTTACACTTGTTTCAACAGCAGAAAACTCTTTTTTTTTAAGCGGCACAAAATCCTTGATCTCAGAAGCGTCAGCCCATACAGCCTCGTCAAGTATTCCGTCGATCACCGGAGCAGACGCCACAAGAGATGTCTTTGCCGCCTTAACGGTCTTTGCTTCAGGCTTTCCCGCTGCCGGAGCCGGAACGTCAATCTTATTCTTTTCCTCCTCCACTTTCACATTGTCAAACAGAATATAATCTCCGACCTTGAATTTCTGAGGTCCGTATTTGGTGTTCCACCAGAGTTGCAATCCGAGCGCCGCCCTCTTTGCATTCGGGCCTGTCTTGAACGTGCCTTTGTAAAGCGTCCATTCCTTCTGCACCTTGATATTGCCGACGGTGCTCTTGACGGAACGCATATCCTTCCAGAGATCATTTCCGATCCACTCCACGGCATTGACTCCGGCTTTCGCCGCATTTCCTTTGATTTCAACGGAAAAACGGTAAACAGTGTTTGGCTTTACAGCGAACCCTCCGCCTTTGCTGGAATCTCCGCCGATCCATACATAGGCATTAGCGGTCTCATTCCCGTTTTTATCCTTCATTATTTTATCCACTTCGAGCTTGCCGCATTTATTCCATGTCAGCTCCTCCGTGAAAAGCGAGGCTTTCCCGCTGTTCGTCCCGCATTCCGGATAAAGTCCCGTATGCTTCACCTGCGTGAAATCTCCGTTCTGAATCAGGTTCTGCGCAAATCCTCCGCACGCGCAGAATGCAAAAGCCATTGCCAGTAATGATGTTTTCATAGGATTCCTTTCCTTATCGTTATATCAGTTATTGTCATAAACCTGTTTTCAAATCCCATTTTTCGCGATATATGCCATAGCCGTCGCGCCATGCGATATTGATTCCGCCTCCGTCACGTCTCCAATCGCTCAGGAAACATGCGAGATATTCATTGGAATCGGCAGCGGCGGCATGTCCGTCCCAGAAATTCAGGTTGATCCGGTTGCTGTGCGCCATGTAAAATCGGGAGCCGTCAGTCGTGCCGGCAGAAATTGCCTTAGGCACGACGTCCTGTCTTTTCAGATCTGCAGCGATGGAATCGCCATTTTGAAAATACCGTGAAGGCGCCTTAATCAGTTTTGAATTTACCAGTCCCATATCTTTCTCAAGGTATATCACGACTTTTTTCATTGCAGCGTTGCCGTTATTGAGAGCATTTGCATTTTTGCTTCCGTAGCCGCGATATCGGTTATTGTAAAGAGGCGGAACCGGTCCCGGACATTTCATGATCTTGTAATCCTTCAAGTAACCGAGATCGACATAAACAACAGGAACGACACCGTCATAATAGCTGCTCACGATATATTCCGCATAATCGTTGGAATACCCGTGATGCACGTTCATATACTGCTTCAAATGATTCAAGCATTGAACCGCCTGCGCCTTCTGCTTTGCCTTGTTCAATGCGGGAAGCAGCATTGAGGCTAAAATCGCGATGATCGCTATCACAATGAGGAGCTCGATCAGGGTGAAAATACAAATTTTCACCCTGGAAGTAAGAACAGAAGAACAAGGAACACGGAAGGAAGAAGGAACGGGGAAACAATGGTACAATCGAACAGAAAAACATTGGAACAATGGAACAATCGAATGAAGAAAGGAAAAGTAAGGCAGGGGCGGGTGTAACACCCCCCGTTTTTCAAGGGCTGCATTACAATCTTGAGCTGCGGCGCGATGCGGTCTCTCCAAAAGGACGGAGTCAATCCGCGCCCTGTCTTCCACGCAAAAAAATCTTTTTTTCATTATGTCAATCCTCCATGTTGGGTATTATTCTGATACATTAAAGATCGCAGGGAATGAGTGAGCCGCCCTTGTTGAGTAGATTCCTGACCAGTACCGCATTGATTTTTGCCATCTCCTTTTGATCGTTCAGCGAACAGAATGCCGCAACACCGGCGGCTTCTCCGCACTGGTTGAGGTTGACCATAACCCGGACTGCTCCAAATGCTTCCGCATCAGCGTCGAGCATTCGCCCGGCAGCGATCAGGTTTTTGGTTCCCGCGGGAATCAGACAACTTAATGGAATCCGATAGTAGGGCAGGATTTCGCCTTCGGGGAGCCAGCGTTCCTGTTTGAGAAGGAGATTGGATCGGAAAATTTGCTTTACTCCCGTCAGAAGCTTGAACGTAATGGAATCGTCGGTGTTTCCGTGAATATCGACAGGATAGGTTCCGACGGCAATGGTATCCGGGTATCTTGTGTCTGCGAGCATTTCATCGCCTTTCAATCGGCCGATGGAGGTGATATGTTCACTTTCCCGCATTCCGATCTCGGAAGGAAGCGCCTGAAGAGAGACTGGAATTTCCGGATAGGCATCCCGGAACAGGTCCATCAGTGCCCGGACCTGCCGGCGGGATTCAAATTCGGCATTCGTTATTTCATCGGCATCCATGCAATTGCAATTCATGACCCTGGTTCCCGCAAGCATATAGATGTCTTCGCTTCCCGGAATGTCGCAACCCCAGAAATACCCGCAGGGCAGATTTGGAATCCGGGTTCTGTTTTTTTCGATCAGCTCCTTGAGCTCCAGGTTTTTCATTTTCCGGAAGTTCTCAATGTGCACACAGGCGGTCGGCGGCTGTACCGTTTTCGGACGGAACATCGGGACTCCCGCCGCCCGGCAGAGCAGACCGTCGCCGGAAGCGTCGACAAAGACCTGGGCGGAAATGACGAAGCGGCCCGATTTGTTTTCCGCGACGACTCCGGTGATTCTTCCATCTTCATTGAGAACCGGACGGGAGAAGAACGTATGGAAAAAGGTGCGTATCCTCTTTTGTTCCAGAACCATGGCATCAAGCTCAAGGGTGAGTTCCTCCGAGTTGAAGCGGATGCCCTGCTGTTTCGTGCGGAACGGGCTGGCGGCATTCCGCTTTCCGAGCCGTTCCAGCGTTTCGAGCGTCAGCCCGCCGATAATCTGTTTTTCCCTCGTGATGTCGAATAACGAATGCCACATGCAGACGAGTCCGTTTGTGGCACATCCGCCGAACCGGTTCTGTTTTTCAAGGATGACGACTTTTGCTCCGAGCCGTGCGGCACGGATTGCCGCAAAGACCCCGGTACAGCTTCCCCCGACTACGCAGATGTCGGCTTCTGCCGTCACCGGCAGTCTTTCCATCGGAATCATGACTTCTTTCATGAAATATTTTCCTTTTAAGTTTTACCGTTTGTAATGTCTGATGCTGTCCCTCACAACCAGGCGCGCAGGAATCTGAATGATCTGGTTCCGTTCATCCTGTTCCGTGATCTGATGCGTCAGCAGTTCCGCCCCCGCCTGATAAATGTCAGGCATTCTGTAATCCACAGCAGTGAAAAACGGTCTTTCCGGCGGCGGCTCCGCATATTCCTCCAGGTTGTCAAAATTCAATATGTCCGGCATATCTTCCGCATTCCGGAACACCTCCCGCATACCGATGGAAAAATATCCCGACAGGGAAAGGACAAGCGTATTTCTCAAATCTTCCCTGAGACCGGAAAAATATCGAAGCGCCGCCATCTGGGCGCTCAGATTGTTGATGCCTTTCAGATTCAGAGTCTCAATTTTCCCCGCGGAAACGCCGAGGCACTGCAGGATATTCCGTATATTGCGTTCGGAAGCAACGGCATTGGGATGCCCCGCACTCAATATCTGAATTCTTTCATACCGCTCCGGGTCATATTTCTCCGTGAATTCAGTCAGGGCGCGCGTGTAATCGGGAATCACCTGACTGCACGGCAGGCGGTCCATGATATAAGTATTCGCGAACACCACAATCCGCCCTTTGAACCTCCAGAGAACCGGTCTTGTCACCTCGTCAATGAAAGCCGCGGAAATCAGCAGTCCGTTGAGGGCATTCAATTTCCGTTCCACAAGTTCGGGATGGCGCAGCTCATGATAGGAGATGATATGCTGTTCCACGCCCGTCTGAGTCAAATGCTCCTGCAGCCGCTTCGCCGCCGCGGCTTGAATAATATCCGTCGCTCCGGGCCCCGGCAGATGCCCTGCATATCCGATGACAGGCACGACAGGCGGATCATGTTTGATGAATGTCCCGCTCTGCGGAATGCGGTAAAGGAAATCCTCTTTCACAAGCAGATTCAGAATCTTGTCGGCAGTCACGGTGGACACGCCGTAGAGGGAGGCGAGTTCACGTACAGACGTCACGGGGCTTCCCGAAGGCAGACGCCTCGCCAGCAGCTCCGTCCGCAGACGTTCCGCCAGTTCCGAAGTTTTCGTTGACCGCTCGCAGATCATTCTCTTTTCATCCTCAATCTTTTCCGTTACGCTCTTAATTATAAATATTTTCCCGGAATTGTAAAGAGAGAAACGGAAAGAAAAATTAAAATAATGATACAAATAAATCCGAACTGTAACAGTTTTCATGATACAGTCAAATCCGGCTGATTTTGATCCTCCGGCTCCTTGTTCTCCTCATGCTCTTTCCTGCCGGGGTATCTTTCTCTTCTCCACGACTTGATTTTGCGCCGAAACATATTATAGTCATTAAAAATGTATGATTCACAATCAATATCAGGAGAAAAATCATGGATGAAAAACTGTTCCGCAAGGACGTCAACCACAAAACCCCCGGCTGGTATCTGAAATCCAGAGACATCGAACTGTTCCTCACGGAAGACGGCGGACAGCATTCGCCCGTGACATTCCGCAAAAATACGGAGAAACCGGTTCAGCCCTATTTCATCAGCCCCTGGCAGGATCAGCGTCCCGATCTCTCCGCCATTCCCCTGCTCCAGAATCTGCGCGGCGATTTTTTCTGCCTGCCTTTCGGCGGCAACGGCGATCCGGTCGACGGCAAACAGTATCCGCCCCACGGCGAAACGGCGGCTTACCGCTGGCAGCTTGCAAAAGCCGAAGAAACGGGAGATAAAACGGTATTTGAATTTGAAATGAACTGTTCCGTTTCCGGGGCGAAAGTCGTCAAACGCATCGAAATGCAGAACGGAACCGATGCCCTTTACCTGGCTCATACGATCAGCAATCTGGAAGGCAAAATGCCCTATGGACACCATACGATCATCCAGATGCCGGAAGAAAACGAGAAAATGTTCTTTTCCGTCGGCAGATTCGATTTCGGCATGACCTGCCCCGGCGTGTTTGCCAGTCCCGTCAATCTGGAATACCAGTATCTCGCATCCGGCGAGGAGTTCACATCCCTGGAAGCGCTGCCCACGCAGTTCAAGGCAGATCCGGTGCGCGACTACTCCGTGCTCCCCTCCCCCGTCGGCTATGTCGATCTTTTTGCGATGCTGAAGAAACCGGCAGGAGAACCGGCATGGGCAGCGGCTGTCTATCCGTCCCGCGGATACCTTTTCTTCTCGCTGAAAAATGCGGCGGAACTGCCCTCCACCACAGTCTGGACCTCCAACAGCGGGCGCTATGCGATGCCGTGGAACGGCAATACGCGCTGTATCGGCATCGAGGAAACCTGTTCCTATTTCGCCGACGGCTGCAAACCCTCCATCGAAGAAAATACGCTGAGCAGAAAAGGCTGGAAAACCTGCGGCACGTTCACAAAGGATTCTTCTGTAACGATCCACCATATTCAGGGCATCGCGGAGATCCCGGCGGACTTCGGAAAAGTCGCTTCCGCCGCCTTTGAACAGGGGAAAGTCACGTTTGCCGATGAAAACGGCAAAACCGTCACCGCCGCCGTCAACTGGGAGTTTCTTACTATCCGGTGAACCGGGAATGAACTGCCCCGATGCAAGGCGTAAGCGAAGCTTCGAGAGCTCCGGGCAGGGAATTCGTGCTCTGCACGACCAGCGCATCGGCGCTGGACCGCGACAAGGGCAAAGTTCTTGACCCGAGAAGAATGCGTCGCATTCTTCCGTATCAAAACCGACCTGAAAAGTCGGGATATTGCACCCGATTAGAATGAAAAAAAGCGGGAAGGAGCACCGGAAATCCGTCCCGCTTCTTTTTCAACATTTTTTTATTTTCCCTGTTTTCCCGCTTCCGCTTTGCGGCGGGCAAGGCACTCTTTTGCAATGTCGGACTGCGGTTCCAGCCGGAGCGCTCTTTCCGCGAGGAGAAGTGCGTCGGAATGGTTTCCGAGAGCGGCTTCGACTTCCGAAAGATTCACGATCAGCAACAGGGAATCCGGATTCTCTTTCAGAAGCCCGCGATAAATCCGGGCGGCTTCCTCATCCTGATCGATCCGGGCATAAAGAAACGCCGTCTGATACAGATTCGCAGGAGTGGGCGGCATCTTCTTCAGGCATTCGATCGCTCCGGCATAATTCTTCCTGCTGTCCGCCGTGCGCCGCTGAATCCCGGCAATCTCCGCATCAAGAAAATATTTCCAGTAAGCGGCTTCGGGAGTATCCGGCAGAGCGGGATAAAGACTTTGCAGTTTCCGGTATTCCTTCCGCTTGAAAAGGAAATCGCCGTATCCGCGGAACAGAGTCATGTTTCCGGGATGTTTTCTCCATGCTTTTTCAAAATACGTTTCCGCCTCCTTTTCTTTTCCGAGCCGGGCACAGGCAAGGGCTTTCCCGATCAGAGCCCCACCGTCGTCTTCAGGAAGATTATTGAAATACGACAGGCTTTCAAGCGCATTTCCGTTTGCCAGAAGCGCCTCTCCCATAGCAAGATTCGCAAGCGGGTTCCCCGGCTCCGCTTTCAGGAGAGAAGATGCAGCGGACTGCATTTCTTCGTAATTTCTGCTGCGGGAAGCTTCCGCCAGAACAATATTCATTGCAAGTTTTCCGGCGGCGGATTTCTCCGTGGCGACAGGGAGCATCGCTCTTGCGATTTTCAGCGCGTTCCCGGTATCGCCGGAGTTGTAAAGCTCCGACAGAAGCGGCGCAACACTCTGCAGCAGCTCCTCTCTGGCTTCCGGCGAATGCACCTGCCTGCCCAGTTCATCGAAACTCTCCACCAGCTTGCCGATCTCTTTCCTTGCCGCAAGCGAGTTCAGTTTCATCATCCGGTAGACCTGACGGTCCGCCAGAAACGGTGCAAGTTCCAGATACGGCAGGATGTCGGCGCGGCGGCCCTCCGAAAACGCAAGCAGGGCATACATGTAATTGATGATTTCAATATCGTTCTGATTGTCCGGTTTGCTTCCGGCGATCAGTTTTCCGAGTTTTTCCGGCTGATGCTCCGCGATCAGCAGTTCAGCGAGCGCCACACGGGAAAGCGTATGTTTCGGCTGAATGGAGAGCGTCTTTTCCAGCCACGGAATCGCTTTCCCGAACTTACGTTGTCTGATGTAATGATCCGCCAGCGGATAGGCGCCGAGAGCGGGCACTTCATCGGCAAGAGTCCGGAAATACCGTTCCGCTTCTTCACTGCGCCCGTCGCGCTCACTGCCGGAACCAAGAAAAAGCAGGGTCTTGTAACGCAGAGAGTCCGGCAGTTCCGCCAGCCGGAGACTGCTGAAAAAACGGTGCGCGTTCTGCAGGTCACTCCGCTTCAAAGCGGACACTCCTTCCAGATATTGGTGGATCGTCGCGGAAAAAGATTTCAGCTTCCCCATATTTCCAGCAGCGGCAATCTGTTCCGAGACGGCGATCAGCGCCTCGGTGTAATAAGCCAGATCAATATTGGAAAGCCTGTTCTGTTCGAAATCGGTCTTCAATACCGAAATGACAGCGGGATATTGTTCCAGAAGGCTCAATACGGCAACATATCGGGAGCGCAGCTCCGAGTCCAGCGGCGCCAGCGAGGAGGCATGTTTATAACAATAGGCGGCGCTCCGGAAATCGAATTCACTCTCGAAAATCTCCGCCAGCATTCTGTAAGCCGATTCATTGGAAGGGTCTTTTCCGACAACCCCCGCGAGCAGAGGTTTCGCCCTGGCATAATCATGCATCCTGAAATATTTTCCGGCATCGGCCAGCTTCGCGGTCTCTTTCCTTTGAGCCAACGCGAAATATCCGACGGCACAGATCGCGCCAAGTGAAACGAAGACAACAAAAAACAGAAGAATAAGCTTGATCTTTTTCTTCATTAGTTCTACCATAAAATAAAAATAATCTTATTATAGTTTTATTCATTACATCCATATGAATTTCAATCTGGATGTTTTATACGATAATGCGTTATGGCAATATCATACTGTCGGTTAAAGAAAGCCCTCCGCTTGTCCCATGTATACTGTTGCGCACATTTTAATACACCTTCAGACAGTTTTTTTACTTTTTCCGGATGATTACCAAGCGAACAGATGGTCATCCCTAAATCAGTTATAATCTGGTCATAATTATAAACCGGAATTCTAATACCACATTGTTCACAAAGTATATCATGCATTCCGCTATGATCTAATGAAATTGTGGGAACCCCAAAGCTCATTGCTTCCCAAATTACAGTAGGATTGCCCTCAATACAGCTCGTGATTATATGAACATGTGATTTTTGGAATAAATCAAAAACTTTTGTCCGAGAACATTGACCATGCCAAGTTATATCAGTCTCAATTTTACAATTTTTCGCATAAGCCATGAGAGCTTGTCTTAAAGGACCATCACCAACAATATCAAGATGAAAACAAACTGTTCCTTTAACCTTATTTAAAACATCCAAAAGTATTTTCAAGGATTTTCTGGCATCAATAGTTCCAACCCAAATCAAATTAATCCTATTGAATGCAAATTTTTCAACAGGTAGTGATTGAGGTATCTTGCCCATAATGCCATTTTCAGGTATATACTCAACGAATAAGCTGAAAATATTTCTGAAGTAAAATTTGATTTTCCCGTGTTGCTGCGATTATCACATCAGCTCTCCTAAAAGCTTTTCGGATTCTCACAGAAAACAGTCTCAACCAAACATTACTAACCGAACGCAATGTCTGTTTCATTTTTTCGCCGAAAGGAAGTTTTTTTATCAGAATAGGCGAAGCATTATGCAACCCGCCTACTGGACCATGTAAATAAGGTAATGGTAATTTCCATAAATAACCGACTTCCCGATAACCACTCGGTCCAAGAAAATGAATCAAATCAAAATGTTTACACTGAATTAATCCCAAAGCATATCGATAAACTTTATAATGCCATATCCGAAATGCGATCCGGGAAGCTGACCTAAACAAACCATGCCTGTTCAGGATATTCATCAGTTTTGTCAAACGACCGGATTTAATCGGTAAAAAATCTACATGAGGCAAGATATCTCTCATTTTTTCTTCTGCGAGGGAATCAAATTCTCCTATTCCATTGCCGCTTTTTCCATAAATAACAGTTATATCATGTTCTTGAGACATCTCCAAAAGATAATTCCATGCAACAGAATATTCCGAGCCGCGAAAAGGAGAAATCTGATACGCCAGCAATAAGATTTTTTTTCGATTCATAAAATTAACCTATCATTTTTTCTGAAAGAATTACTCTAAAAAACTCTGACTTAAGAATAACTAAAGTTTTCCTGAAACTGGTTCGATGAGAAGTATTATACAACGGAGAAAA
>ERZ1034917.51-NODE-51-length-106072-cov-20.333164_pt1 | contig 106072 bp, 79 predicted proteins | sample MGYA00520605_ERZ1034917 | MGnify/ENA primary metagenome ERZ1034917 (study PRJEB33766, sample SAMN09781784) | gut metagenome | biome: gut microbiome | host: Homo sapiens | place: Madagascar | study: EMG produced TPA metagenomics assembly of the PRJNA485056 data... | reverse complement strand
TCATCTGTTATAGAGGCTTTCGCAAACGCATTGGAGCCCAGTGCATCGCGATTCCGCGCCCATGCTCGGGCGGTGAAGCGATGCCTGCCGGAGCCTCAGCTGCACTGCGAAGCGCCGCCTGTCAGGGCCTCAGCTGGGTGCGCCGCCGCCTCGTTTCCCCGTTGTTGTCATAGCCATCGCCAGACCCAACGAGTATGCTTACATACTAGCGCAAGCGATAAACCTCTACTTTATTGCTATGCTTTTTCACACGATGCTGAGATTTTGTCCATCTTCGAGGAACACGATATGACTTTGAAACAAGATACGCGGGCTTCGGTTCTCGCCCGACGCAAAGCGATCCCCGATACCGAGCGTAAAGAGAAGAGCCTCCTTATCTGCGAGCGATTCCTTGCCGAAATAGACAACCGATTTGCGGGCGAAACGCCCTCGTGCGCTTCCGCCAAGCAGCTGTGCATCGCCGCTTACGAACCTATGAGCAGCGAAGTTGACGTACACCCTCTGCTATTTGCGGCATACGAACGCGGCTGGGAGGTGTTTCTGCCCTGCATGGCCAAAGATGCTCCAAATGCGCCGGCGCACATGGTGTTCTTCCCGATCGCGCAAAACCAGCTGACCGAGCAGCGCCCCGCCTTCCTCGACCACCCCGCTCGCCCTTACCTGCTTGACGACCTGCATGCCCAAGGCTGGCGGGAAGCCGATGAGCAGCTGTTCGACGTCGCCGTCATCCCCCTGGTGGCCTTTGACAGCAGCCTCATGCGCCTCGGGTACGGCGGCGGGAATTACGACCGGTTCCTTCCCAAACTGCGTGATGACTGCTTCGTAGCCGGCGTGGCATTCGAAGAGCAACGCGTCGACCGCGTGCCCACCGAACCTCACGACCTCCCCCTTCCCCGTATCTTCTCGGCATAACGCGGACGCGGGCAAGATGGCAATATGGCGAGGAAAGGAACGGACGGCAATAACATTGGTAGGCCGCTACATCTTCTAGGGATGCCCGCTAGCAAGGACGAGTACCTTACACACCCGAAAACAAGGCTGAATCAGCAGGCCTTCTGGTGGAGTCAAACCCCGCGCTTTTTCCGAAAATAGCTGTTCAGTAAAAAGAGAGGGCCCCGAATGGAGCCCTCTCTTTCGCATTCTTGCCACTTTTGCGACTTGCGCCGCGCATCGGCGTTTATTTCTTCATGCCGATGTTGGACTTGTGCAGGATCTTCACCGCAACCACGATGAGCACCGCGCCCAGCACCAGGGAAATCCAGGGATTGCCCGTGAAGCCGGCAACGATGTAGCACACGAAGCAGACAACCATGACGGTGGTCGCGTACGGCAGCTGCGTTGCCACGTGACGCAGGTGGTTACATTTCGCGCCCGCGGACGACAGGATGGTGGTGTCCGAAATCGGCGAGATATGGTCGCCATACACGGCACCTGCCAACGTTGCGCCCACGGCAACCAGGAACAGCGGATCGCCCTCGTTGAACACGCCGACGACGATGGGCAGGATCAGCGCGATGGTGCCCCAGCTCGTGCCCATGGCGAAGCCGATGAAGCCGGCCACCAGGAAGATGATGCACGGCAGGATGGCCAAGCTCACACCCAGGCTGTTCAGGAAGCTGCTCACGAAGTCGCCCGTGCCGAGCATGTAACGGCAGCAACCGCCCAAGCTCCATGCCAGCACCAAGATCATGATGGCGCCGACCATGGAGCGCACGCCCTCGGAGATGCTCTCCACGAAACCGCTCAGCGTGGTCAGGCCGCGCGGCAGGAACATGGCGCCGGCAACGCACAGAGCCACCGTGGCGCCGATGCACAGGCCACCGACCGGGTTCTCACCAACGGCGGTGGCGAAGTCGACGCCCTCGAAGAAGCCGCCCGTGTACATCATGCCCAGGATCGAGAAGAAGATCAGCACTAGGATAGGCACGATCAGATCGTAGACCTTGCCCTTCTCGGAGATGTCAAGGCCCTTGTACTCATCGATGGCAGCCGATGCGGACTGCTCGATGTCGGCCTGCTCGGTGACGACCGACTCCAGGTTCGTATGGTCGTCGGGATCGGCTTCCGCCTGATTGGAAAGACCCATGGTGGACAGCTTCTCCAGCAGCTTGCCGCCCTCAGCGGTAGCGCCCTCGGAAGACCGCGCCTCTGCCTCGGCCGCGCGCATCGGACCGAAATCGTTCTTGTTCGTGATCAGCATGAAAAACACGAAGAAGATGGTGAGCAGCGCGTAGAAGTTGTACGGGATGGACTGCACGAACGTGGTGAAGCCGTCATCTCCCAGATAGCCGCCCACTGCAACGGCCCACGAGGACACCGGCGCGATGATGCACACCGGGGCGGCCGTGGAGTCGATGATCCAGGCCAGCTTCTCGTGGCTGACATGGAAGCGATCAGTCACGGGGCGCATGACCGCGCCGACCGTCAAGCAGTTGAAGTAATCGTCGACGAAGATGATGATGCCCAGCAAGCCCGTGAGCACCTGCGCGGCGCGCGCATTCTTGATATGCGTGGACACCCACTCGGCATAAGCGCGGCTACCGCCCGCCGTGGCGATGACCACGGTAAGCGCGCCCAGCAACGCAAGGAACAGCAGCAACGCCCCGTTATCGGCGATCTGCAGCGCCATCGCGTTCGGCACATCGGTGAATGCCGTGACCAGCTGATCGACGCCGACACCGTTGAGGGTGAACTGGTAGATGACCATGCCGACGAACACGCCGATGGTCAGCGACGAGTACACCTCTTTAGTGATGAGCGCCAGAGCCAACGCCAGCAACGGCGGCACGATGGACCAAGCACCGGTGCTGATAAGCTCGAAAGCCTCTTCCATTTCCCTTCCCTTTCTCCATAAGGTCCTCAAAGTCCATTGCGAATCAGTATACAAGCGCAACGGTCGAACCGCACTAGGATTCCGCCGGAGGGGTTTCACGTGAAACAAAAGGAATAAGACGAGGCGGACGATATACGTCGTCCGCCTCTTCCTTGAAGGCACTCGGTTTTGCGTGATTCGCTAACCCATAGCGGCAAACCGTAATCGAAAGGCTATTCCGCGCCCTTGCGTTCCACGGCCAGCTCATGCTGGTATTCGCGGTCGATGGCGCCTTCGGGGCTGGGCGGGTTCACCTCGAACGGGACGGACTTGGTGAACAGGCTGACCACCGGCACGATGATCAGGGAAAGCAGCATGGCCAGGGCGCCGCAGTTGATGGGGCTGGCGATCAGTGGCGTGCCCATCAGCGTGAGCACCATGTTCCCGCTGGTCAGGCACACGCCCACGATGAAGCTGCACCACACGGCCGCCTTGGAGATGCGCCCGGAGTACAGGCCCCAAAGGAACGGGCCGAGGAACGCGCCGGCCAGCGCACCCCAGGAGATGCCCATGAGCTGCGCGATGAACGTGATGGAGGAGTTGTACTGCACCAACGCCAGCGCCGCGGACACGATGATGAACACCACGATAAGGGCGCGCATCCAACCGAGCTTGCTCTGTTCGCTCATCTTCTTCACCACGTTGCCCTGAAGAAGGTCGAGCGTCAGCGTGGAGGACGAGGTCAGCACGAGCGAGGAAAGCGTGGACATGCTGGCGGACAGCACGAGCACGATCACGATGCCGATGAGGATGTCGGGCAAGGTGGACAGCATGGTCGGGATGATGGAGTCGTACACCGGGACGCCGGTGGGGCCGATCTCGATCTTGTCGGCGTACAGACGGCCGAAACCGCCCAGGAAGTAGCTGCCGCCGGCAACCACGAACGCGAACAGCGTGGAGATGATGGCGCCCTGCTTCACCGCCGGGCCCGATTTGATGGCGTAGAACTTCTGCACCATCTGCGGCAAACCCCAGGTGCCAAGGCTGGTCAGCACCACCACGCCGAGCAGGTTGAACAGGTCGGGGCCGAACATGCTGACGAACGGGCCGGCCATCTGCGAACCTTCGGCCGGGATCTGCGACAGCGTGGTGATGGCCTCGCTGAAGCCGCCGTTGTTCAGGATGACCGCCGCGATGACCGCGACAATGCCGAACAGCATGACGATGCCCTGCAGGAAGTCGTTCATGACGGTCGCCATGTAACCGCCCAGAACCACGTACAGGCACGTGATGACGGCCATGCCGATGACGCACACCTCGTAAGGAAGGCCGAACGCCATGCCGAAGAGGCGGGACAAGCCGTTGTACACGCTTGCGGTGTACGGGATCAGGAAGACGAAGATGATGGCCGCGCTGGCGATGCGCAGGCCCTTCGACTGGAAACGCTTGCCGAAGAACTCGGGCATGGTGGTGGCGCCCAGGCGATGCGTCATCTCACGCGTGCGCGGGCCGAGCACCCACCAGGCCAACAGGCTGCCGAGGATGGCGTTGCCGATGCCTGCCCACACGGCGGCGATACCGTATTTCCAACCGAACTGGCCGGCGTAGCCGACGAACACCACGGCGGAGAAGTAGCTGGTGCCGTATGCGAAAGCGCTCATCCAAGGGCCGACGTTGCGCCCGCCCAGAACGAAGCCATCAACGCTTGAGGTGGTACGTCGGCAGTACAAGCCGACGCCGACCGCCACGCCGACGAAAATCAAAACCATGCAGATTTTTGCGACCATGATCGTTCCTTTACCGATCGATATCGTGTAGACCGTGGAATCTTCCCTGTTCGGAAAGCAGCTGCCCCTCGTCAAGGACATGGTTGGGCAAGCGAACGCATCTAAGTCGCCCAACCCGGAGACGCACACGGCACAAGCCCGAGTTCGCTGCGAACATACGCCACGTCTAACGGACGCACGCAGCGGCTAAGCCCCGTGTGCTACAGATATCGATAGGAATAATAATAGGAAGGAAGACAGGGCTTCGTCGCGCCGCATTCAGCGGCAGCCTTGCCCGCAAAAGACACCGTTTGGACGTCGGAGGCGCGCAGCATAGCAGCCAGCTCAGCAAGCTGCTGAGAGCTGCGGGATGCGGCGATATGTCCGTTCACGATGTTCATGGGCGCTACTTTACCACAGTCAAGTGCCTCTCCCTCCAGGATTTTCCCGAACGGCAACATTATTTCCTAGCAACGCGGTTCGTATTAGGAAAACGGGAGGGCGAACGACCGAAACTTTGTTGAAGCCGGTCGAAAACGGCCGCCAAAAGCCAGCGACGAACAGCCCTCATCCCAAACCCGAAGCAAAGCCGGGCGAAACGAAAACCGCGCAGCACCCCCCCTGGCTAACCTCCCAGGCCAGTGCCCTGAAACACGGCGAAGCCGGGCACGTGGCCCGGCTTCGCTTCGCATTCAACTTGTTCGCAAGCTTTTAGTAGCGGGAGTCGAAGATGCGCTTCGACTTCTTCTCGCTGCGCGGCAGCTCGCCCATGGGAACACCCTTCGCCTCGGGGGTGCAGCCGATCTTCGCCTTGAAGATCGCCGCCAGCTGCTGCTCGCATTGCTCGCGCTCCTCGCCCTCAAGCGGCGTCTCGAACAGCACAGTGAGCACATCGCGGCCGTTGATTGCCTCGATCATCACCTGATACTCGGACGACGCGCCATCGGTGAACTGCAGAACCTCCTCGATCTGGGAGGGGAACATGTTGCAGCCCTTCACCTTGACCATGTCGTCGGTGCGTCCCGTCAGGATGTCGATGCGCGGGTGGTGGCTGCCGAACTTGCACTTGCAGTCGCCGGGGATGATGCGCGTCAGATCATGCGTGCGGTAGCGGATAAGCGGCGCGCCCTCCTTGCGCAGCGTGGTGAGCACCAGCTCGCCCACTTCGCCGTCGGGCAGCTGCTCGCCGGTCTTCGGGTCGACGATCTCGCAATATACGTAGTCTTCCCAGATATGCATGCCATGATGCTCTTCGCAGGAGATGCCGATGCCCGGGCCGTAGATCTCGGTCAGGCCATAGATGTCGAAGATCTCGATGCCCAGCTCGTTGGCGATACGCTGGCGCATCTTCTCGCCCCAACGCTCGGAGCCGATAACGCCCTTGCGCAGGTCAAGCTTATCGCGCAGGCCACGCTTCTCGATCTCCTCGGCAAGCAGCAGCGCATAGCTGGACGTGCCCGTGATGACGGTGGAATGCAGGTCCTGCATCATCTGCAGCTGCTTTTCGGTATTGCCAGGGCCCATAGGGATGGCCATGGCGCCGAGGCGCTCGCAGCCCAGCTGGAAGCCGATGCCGGCAGTCCACAGGCCATAACCAGGGGTGATCTGGATGCGGTCGGTGTTCGTGATGCCCGCCGTCTCGTAGCAGCGCGCGAACATGGTGGCCCAATCGTCGACATCCTTCTGCGTGTAGGGGATGACGACCGGGGTGCCCGTGGTGCCCGAGGAGCTGTGGATGCGGATGACCTTCTCGTCCGGCACCGCCTGCAGTCCCAGCGGGTATGCCTCGCGCAAATCCGCCTTCTCCGAGAAGGGCAGCTTCTCGAAATCTTCCTGGGTTTGCACGTCGGACAAATCGATGTCCTTGAATTTGCGGGCGTAGAAGGCCGAGCGGTCCTTCAGGGTTTTAAACTGCTCTTTGATGATTTCAAGCTGCTCCGGCTTCATTTGCATAGTATGCTCCCTTGTTCAAATGGCTTGCTTCGTTTTATTCATGCTGTGTGAGGAAAAGTGCGTAGGCGCTTCAAGCCCGAAAAGGCTGCGGGAAAGCACGGCAAATCGGCCCCAAGCCTTACAGGTCTTGAAGCTAAAGCCATCGACCAGCCAACGCAGTGCGCGCGGCTGAGGAGAAGTGGATGTCGAATACCGAAGTCATACTGGTCATTGTAGGCCAAACCAAACCGCAAGCAACCCCCAAAACCGGCAACGGGACCGATTTGCGGTCCCGTTGCTTGTTACAGAAGGTATTTTCGGCGCTACTCCCCCACCGCCACGTTGATGGCTTGCAGGTTCATATCCACGAAGCGCGGCTTGACGCAAGCCGCGATCGCCGCGCGAAGGTCTTCGACATCGATGGGCACGCATCCGGTTTGCAAGGCCTTGGCGAGCAGCAGGCTGTTGAGCACCTTGCGGCTGCCGGCTGCCTTCGTGAGCGCGGCATCATCGACGGGCACGAGCTTCGCCTGCGTATCCGTTAGAGCGCGCTCCATGTTCGCGATCACGTCGCAGGCGCGGTACGGGTTCTTCGACAGCGCCGCCGTCACCGGCTGAACCGCGGTGGTGGCGAACACCAGCGTCCCCGTAGAGGCAAGGAAAGGCAGCACGCGAGCGGCCTCTGCCGGCTCGAACGCGATGATCAGGTCGGCGGTTCCTCGGCTGACCAGGGGCGCATGCACCTGCTCGCCCTTGTTGCCGATGCGCACGTGCGACACCACGTTGCCGCCGCGCTGCGCCATGCCGATGGTCTCGGCCGTGCGCACCTGCCAGCCCTTTTCCAAAGCGGCCTGGGCAAGCACCTTCGCAGCCAGAACGGTTCCCTGACCGCCTACGCCCGTGAGCAGGATGTTCAGCATGCTAGGCCTCCTTCTTCTCGCTTGCGGCGGATGCGGCGTCGACCACGGAGATGCAGTCGAACGGGCACACCTGCGTGCACAGCCCGCACCCGTTGCACTGTCCGGCGTCGATGAACGCCTGGCCACGCTCCCCGCTTTTCGGGCCGCGAGCGTCGATATCGAAGCCGATGCCGGGGCACCCGATCTCGGTGATGCACTTCTTGCAACCCGTACAACGCTGAGCGTCCAACACAACGGGAGCCGCTGGTTTGAACAACTGCACGCAGGGGCTTTCGAACATGATGGCGGACGGCCCCTCGAAATCGATCGCCTCACGCGCGGCGTCGATGGACTGCTGCAGGTTCAGCGGGTCGGCGTGCACGATGCACTCGAAACCGACCGCCTTCAGCACTGCCTCGATGGAAACCGGCTTGCGGCGCTCGCCCATCAGCGTCACGCCCGTGCCCGGATGCGGCTGGCTGCCCGTCATGGCGGTGGTGGCGTTATCCAACACGCACAGCGTGAAGTCGTGGCCGTTGTACACCGCGTTCACGATTCCCGGCAAACCGCTGGCGAAGAACGTCGAGTCGCCGACGAACGCCAGGGCCTTCTTCTGAGGTTCCACCACGGAGAAGCCCTGCGCCATGGTGATGCCGGCGCCCATGCACAGGCACGTGTCCACCGCATCGAGCGGCATGGCGTTGCCCAGCGTGTAGCATCCAATGTCGCCGCAGAACACGGCCGGGGCCTTGCCCAGCGCACGCTTTACAGCATAGAAGCTGCCGCGATGCGGGCAGCCCGGGCACAGCACCGGTGGGCGGATCGGGAGGGGCTGCTCGGGGTCGGCGTTTTCGTAGGTTGCGGCATCTTCGGCCTCCGCCAACTCGGGGACGCCAAAGTAGACGGCCAGGCGGGCAAGGATGTCATCGACATCGTTCTCGCCGCGGTCGCGCGCTTCGCCCGTCAGCTTGCCGCGCGTGTTGTATTCGGCATGCGTCCTGCCCGCGAACGCCAGCAGCTCGTCCTCGAGCACGTGGTCGAGCTCTTCGAGCACGAGCACATCGGTCAGACCCTTGGTGAACTCGGTGCACGTGCGCTCAGGGAACGGGAAGGGAGTGCCCACCTGCCAGAAACGATATGCCGGCAGCTGCACGCCGCGTTCGTTCGCACGCTCCTCCAACAAGCGAAGCGCCTCAAGCGCATAGGCAGCCGACACGCCGCCCGCAACGATACCATGACGAGTGAGCTGGCCAGCCACACGACGCTCGTCGACGGGATTGAATGCGCTCAAAACCGGGTTCGTCGCGTAATCGACGGCGATTGCACGCAGGCGCTCGTTGATTTCCCCATGACCCTCATAGGCGCGCTTCGGGAAGATGACCCATCGCGGCCCGCGCTCGAAGCCCTCCTCGGGAATGGGCTTGGCGTGCGTTTCCTCGGCAACATCGAAGAACGTCGAGGCATGGCACACACGCGTGGTGGGACGCACGATGACCGGCGTCTTGTAACGCTCCGAAAGCTCGAACGCCGCCTTCATCATGTCGAAGCCTTGATCAGGCGTTGCCGGGTCGAGCACCGGCACCTTGGCGAAGTTGCCGAACCTACGCGTATCCTGCTCGGTTTGCGACGAGATAGGACCGGGGTCGTCGGCCACGAACAACACCGTGCCGCCCTTCACCCCCACGTAGTTCAGGCTCATCAGCGGGTCGCTTGCCACGTTCAGGCCCACCTGCTTGCAGGTGAACAGCGTGCGTGCGCCGCAATACGATGCGCCGGCGAGCAGCTCGAGCGCGCTCTTTTCGTTCGTGGACCACTCCACATGGATGCCCTGAGCGGCTCCGGAAGCATGCAGCTTCGCCACGGTTTCCGTCACCTCGGACGACGGCGTCCCAGGATAACCCGCGACTACGCGCACCCCCGCCTCAAGTGCGGCATGGGCGAACGCCTCGTTGCCCATAAGCAGTTTCTTCGTCATATGTTTCCCCGCTTCAAAGCCCGATTTCAGGAATCGTCCCCTGTGTTGTTTCACGTGAAACAACGTGGAGAGAATCGTCTTGATACCTGTTCATGATAGCAAAAGGGCGACAGGTTGCCCCGTCGCCCTTTTGCAAGTGGCCGGCTTTACGCCTCGGCCATGGCCTTCTTCATGTCGATGATCTTCTGACGAGCACCATCGCAGCCGGTACCCATGATCTGCACCGCCAGGATAGCCGCGTTCTTCGCACCGTTGATCGCAACGGTGGCAACCGGCACGCCGGAGGGCATCTGCACCATGGACAGCAGCGAATCCAAGCCGCCCAGGTCGCTCGTCTTCATGGGGACGGCGATAACCGGGTCGGGGGTGTAAGCGGCAACCACGCCGCCCAGGTGAGCAGCCTTGCCGGCAGCGGCGATGATGACCTTGATACCGCGCTCGTGCGCAGTGGAGGCCCACTCATGCACCTCGGCGGGCTTGCGGTGCGCGCTGGCAACCTTCACCTCGTACGGCACGCCGAACTCCTCAAGCTGCTTCATGCAAGGCTCCATGGCGGGCATATCGCTTTCGGAACCCATAATGATGCCGATGACGGGATTCTTATGATCGCAAGACATTTCGCAACCCTTTCAACACGTGATTTGCTTTCCAAGGCAGTGTAACGCGGAAGCAGGAACATAGGGAAAACCGCACGCAAATTATGGGAGATCGAAGTGTGACAAAGCCAGGGAAGCGAGAACAGCAAGGTTAGGGAAGCAAAACCGAGAAAGCGGGACCCAAACACCAGAAGCGAAATAACAAGACCGGAATAACGAGTTCAAAAGAACCACCCCCGGAAAAGCAAGCGAGAGCATCGAATCGGAAATGATGATTCTCGAAACAAAAAGCCCGATGGTTTTCACCATCGGGCTTTTGAAGTTCATGGTGGTCGGAGGGGGACTTGAACCCTCGGCACGGGGATTTTCAGTCCCCTGCTCTACCAACTGAGCTACCCGACCAGAAGTCGTTCGTTGCGAACGCGAGTTAGTATATTACGGCAGCAAACGCTTTTCGTCAACCCCGATTCAGAACTTTTTTGAGATACGCTTCCCTTCCCCAGGAAAGCTCACCTAAACAACCCTTAAACGAGCACTTGACCAGCAAATATGCAACACGCTTGAGACCGCTCGGCAACAGCAGCGAACCTATGCATACCTTGCCGCTAAGCAGCTAGCTGCGAAACCACCGCCATAACGCGACTCGCGCGTTCTTTCGGCAACGCACCCCGCTACTTGCACTCGGCACAGCCGCTGCCGAACAGCAGCTCCTTCTCCTCGCCGGGAAGCGCGGCGCGGGCCTGGTCGCGCAGGTTGTTCACGCCGATGAAGAACTGGCGCATCATGACGACCAGCAGGTAACGGCCCTTCGGAGTCAACGTCAACTCGTCGGCGTTGTCGGTAGCGAACGCGCCCGAAGCCTTCATAAACGCCATCTCCACCGGCAGGCCCATCTCTACCGAGCAGCCGAAGTCCTTCTTGAACTGGCGCTTATCAAGGCGCAGGCCGAACAGCTGCATCATGAAACGGTAACGCATGCGATCGCGCTTGCTGAAGGTGGTTTTGCCCATGATGGACATGTGACCTGCCTCGATGCACTTGTTGTAGTCCTTCACGCTGAAGGTGTTCACGTACAGGTTGCTGCCCAGGTAGGTGATTCCACCGCTGCCGATGGCCGGATACTCCTCGTAGTCGACCACGTACTCGTCGATCATGGCGTCCTCGCCGGCGGCCGACGTGTTCCTCTTGTTGAACGTCCACGCCGAACCGTGCTCGAACAGGTGCAAGGGACCGCCCGTCAGCAATTCGCTGATGATCTCGTAGTACTTCTGCTCGCGGGCGTAGTCCACCTTGCCCACGGTGCGGGCAAGGCTGCGCTCGACCGACGGTGAAGCCATCAGCGGATAGAACGTGGTCTGCGTGCAACCGCTCTCGATGACGCGCTCGATATCGTTGATCAGGATATCCTCGGTTTGCGCCGGGAAGTTGAAGATCATGTCCGCGTTCATGGACACGAAGTACGGGCTGGCATCCTGGATGCGCTCGAGGATCTCCTGGCCGCAGCCGTACTTGTCGTAACGGTCCATCTGCTTGAGCAGGCCGTCGTCGAAGCTTTGCACGCCGACGGACAGACGCTGCACGCGACCCTGCAGCTTGTCCAGATAGCTGGGGATCAGGTGGTTCGGGTTCGTCTCGCTCGAAACCTCCTGGATGTTGAACAGCTCGCGCGCCTGGTCGATGGTGTCGCACAGCTCATCGATCATGATGGTGGGAGTGCCGCCGCCGATGTAGACGCTGTCGAAGTCGTAGCCCAAGTCCTTCAACATGCGCATCTCTTTGCGCATGTTCTCGAAGTACGGGCGGGCACGCTCCTCGCTGAACGGGAACCTGTTGAAGCTGCAGTACGGGCACAGGCGCTCGCAGAACGGCACATGCATGTACAGCATGTAGCGTTTCCCCTGCCCAGGAGCAGGCATCATCACCTCATCGGTGGGTTTGAGCTTCAGGTATTGGTTTGTGCATTGGCGAACCACGTTCGTAAGCAGGCGCTCTGACAGCATGTACGCGCGCTCCTTTTCTCGTCCTAGTGAAAACGGTAGGAATTATATCCTACCGTTTCAGTCTCATATAATCTCGACGAAAGCTTCGCTCCCCGTGCACGAAAGGCGCGGCCTTACGCCCAGGCTCCGCGACCTGCGGCAGCCTTCGCGCCGATGTCGGAGCGCAGCTGCTTGCCCTCGAAGTTGATGACGTCGCATGCCTCGTAGGCCTTCTCGCGGGCGTCGTCGAACGTCTTGCCCAGCGCAACCACGTTGAGCACGCGGCCGCCAGCGGTAACGAGCTCGCCATCGGCGTTGCGGGCGGTGCCGGCATGGAACACCGTCACGCCTTCCATGGCCTCGGCATCCTCAACACCCAGGATGACCTTGCCCTTCTCGTACTTGCCCGGATAGCCGGCGGAAGCCAGCACCACGCACACAGCCCACTGATCGTCCCACTCGAGCTCGATGTCGTCGGGGCGGCCTTCGGCCACGGCCATCATGACGTCGACCAGGTCGGTCTTCAGACGCGGCAGGACGACCTGCGTCTCGGGATCGCCGAAACGGGCGTTGTACTCCAGCACCTTCGGTCCCTCGGGCGTCAGCATGAAGCCGCCGTAGAGCACGCCGCGGTAATCGTTCTTGAAGGGCTCGCGCGCCGTTGCCGCCGCGGCGACCTTCATCATGTGCGTCATGTCGGCAAGCTCCTCATCGGTGACGATGGGCACCGGGGAGTACACGCCCATGCCGCCCGTGTTCGGGCCGCGGTCGCCGTCGAAGGCGCGCTTGTGGTCCTGGGCGGTTGCCATGCAGTGCGCCTTGCCGCCGGAAACGAACGCGAGCAGCGAGCACTCCGGACCGGTCAGGCACTCCTCCACGAGCACCTTCGAGCCCGCAGAGCCGAACGCGCCGTCGAAGCAGCTGCGCACGGCGTTCTCCGCCACCTCGATGGTGTCGGCGACCACAACACCCTTGCCCGCAGCCAGGCCATCTGCCTTCACGACGACGGGGGCGCCCAGCTCGTGCACGTACTCAAGCGCCGGCTCCAGCTCGGTGAAGCTGCCATAGCGAGCCGTGGGGATACCGTTGGCCTGCATGAACTCCTTGCTGTACGTCTTGCTGCCCTCGAGCTGCGCACCCTGCGCATCGGGGCCGAAGACCGCTACGCCGGCTTCGCGCAGCACATCGGCCACGCCTGCCACCAACGGCGCTTCCGGGCCGATGACCACCAGGTCGATGGCGTTGCCCTTCACGAACTCCAGGACGGCCTGGCCGTCCTCGGCGTTCAGGCCCGCCACGTTCTGCGCGACGGAGTCCGTCCCGCCGTTGCCCGGGGCCGCGTACAGGTTGTCGGTACGGGGGGATTTCGCCAAGGCCCACGCAATGGCGTGCTCACGGCCGCCGCCGCCCAAAACCAAGATGTTCATGTAACTAACCCTCCATTTCCAGCTCTCGGATAATATGCGTGTGCGGGACCGCAGATTCATGCAGCCCCGCACGGGATTCGCTTCGCTATTCAGTGACAGCAGTCCATCAAGTTTATCGGCGCCTTACCAGCCGCGCATGATGGTCTGATCGCGATCGGGGCCGACGGCCACGATGCTGATGGGCACTCCCACCTTCTTCTCGAGGTATTCCACGTAGCTCTTAGCGTTCTCCGGCAGCTCGTCGAACGTGCGGCAGGAGGTGATGTCCTCACCCTTCCAACCGGGCAGCTCCTCGTACACGGGCTTGGCGTGGAACAGGACGCTTTGCTGCATGGGGAAGTAGTCGTAACGCTCGCCGTTGCACTCGTAGGCCACGCACACCTTGATGGTGTCGAAGGCGGAAAGCACGTCGAGCTTGGTCAGGGCCACGTCGGTCAGACCATTGACATCGGCGGCATAGCGCGCGATGACGGCGTCGAACCAGCCGCAGCGGCGCTTGCGGCCCGTGGTCACGCCATACTCATGGCCGACCTGGCACAGCGTCTCGCCTTCCTCGGCCTCAAGGCCTTCGCCGCCGTCCTCGGCGTACGTCAGCTCAGTGGGGAAAGGACCGCCGCCGACGCGGGTGATGTAGGCCTTCTGGATGCCCAGCACGCGGTCGATGTTGACCGGGCCCACACCCGAACCGGTAGCAGCGCCGCCGGCGCAGCAGGAAGAGGACGTGACATAGGGATACGTGCCGTGGTCGATGTCGAGCAGGGTACCCTGCGCACCCTCGAACAGGATGGACTTGCCCTCGCGCACGGCGTTGTTCAGCATCTGGCTGGTCTCGGCCATGTACGGCTTGAGGATGCGGGCGTACGGCAGGTACTCCTCGCAGATCTCCTCGACCGTGTAGGTGTGCAGGCCGTAAATCTTCTCCAGGATGGCGTTCTTCTGGATCAGGGCGGTTTCGACCTTCAGGCGGAAGATCTTCTCGTCCATGAGGTCCTGGATGCGGATACCCTTGCGAGCAACCTTGTCCTGGTAGCACGGGCCGATGCCGCGCTTGGTGGTGCCGATCTTATGATCGCCCAGGCTCTTCTCATCGGCGCCGTCGAGATCCTTGTGGTACGGCATGATGACATGCGCGTCGCAGCTGATCTTGAGGTTCTTGCAGGAGATACCCTCGGCCTCGAGCATGGCCATTTCCTTGACCAGCACGCCGGGGTCGACCACCACGCCGTTGCCGATGACGGGAATGGCGTTCTCGTACATGACGCCGGAGGGCATCAGGTGAAGCGCCAGCTTCTTGTCGCCGTGGATAACGGTATGGCCTGCGTTGTTGCCGCCCTGATAACGGACGACGTAATCGTATTCGCTAGCAATAAGATCGGTGATCTTGCCTTTACCTTCGTCGCCCCATTGGGCGCCAACCAGAACGGTGCTGGGCATGTGTGCGCATCCTTTCGATAACAGTGTCGCAACCCTCACAGTGTACTACAGAACCACTTCGGTAAGGCCCGGATCGGCCACGCGCATGGTTTCAACGATTTCTTCATGGCAGGTCAGCAAAATGACCTGACGGTGGCACGCCAGCTGGGCCAACGCCTTCGCCGCACCCGCACGGCGCTGGGAATCGAAGTTCACCAGGATGTCGTCCGCGATGATGGGAACGGCGCGTCCCACGTTGTCGGCGGTGACGAGCAACGCGATGCGCAGCGCCAGGTACAGCTGCTGGCACGTGCCCAGCGACAGATGCACGGGCTCGCGCACGGTGCGCAGCGCGTCGGTCACCTGAAGACGGCCGTCGGCGCTCATGGACACCTTCACCCACTTGCCATCGGTCATCAAGCTGAGCAGCTCGCTTGCGCGGGCGTACACCTCGGGCTGGCTTTTGCTCTCCCACGACGCGATGGCCGCCTCGAGCATATGGCGCGCCAGCAGCAGCTTCGCGAACTCCATGGCCGCCTCGTCGCGGCGCGTTTGGAGCTGCTGGGCCTGAAGCTTCAGCTCGTCGAAGCTGCGCTCGCCCTTCGCCTGGGAAAGCAGCTGGCGAAGCTCGCCGTAGCGGCGGTTCAGGTGCTCGCTCGTCTCCATGAGGCCCTCGCGCTGGCGCGTTTTGCGCGCGATGAAGGCGTCAACGGCCTCGAGCGTGCCGCGTTCGCGGCGCATGCCGATCTCGGCGTACAGGCTCTCACGTGTTTCGCGAGCCTTCTCAAGGGATTCCTCCAGCGCCGTGCGGCGCGACACGAGCGCCTGCTTGCGCTGCACGTACAGGGCGTTCTCCGCGCGGACGTCCTTCGCCTCGTCGAGCAGCGCGCGGGCATGACGAAGGGAGTCCTTCGCCTCGGAAAGCCCCATGGCGGCGAGCTCGGCCTGCACGGCTTGGCGTTGCTGCTCCTGCTCGGCCAGGCACGCTTCCAGCTTCTTCTTGTCCTGCAGCATGACCCAGTGCCGGTCCTGGACGCGCTGGGAACGCTCGTCGCCTTTCCTACCCGGCTTAAACAGCATGATCAGCGAGGCAGCGGCGAGCACCACCGCCACCAGCACCAGGAAAAAACCCAGCGCGGTGAACGACAGGCTGGTGATCTCGCGGCCATGCATGAACAGCGGGATGCCCGCGAACATGAAGGCCACAGGCAACGCCACGGAAAGGCCGATCTGCACGTGCTGCTGACGGCGTGCGCGGATGGCCTCGTTCTGCTCGTCTTGGGTCTCGAGCATCGCCTCGTAGGCAGCCCTCGAGGTTGCATAGTTGTCGCGCGCCAGGTCGACGGCGTGCTCCGTCTTCGCTTCCTGAACAGCAAGCGCCTCGATGCGATCGCGCAGGTGGCGTTCCTCGGTGGCCGTGATGCCCGCCAGCTCCTCGGGATGCTCGCGCTGCGCCAGCCTATGCTCGCAGCGCAGGCTCTCCTCCTGAGCGCGCAGATCGGCGATCTTCTCCTGCAGCTCGGCTTCGTCAGCCTCGGTCTTCTCCAGCGTTTTGCGATTCGCCTTCAGCGTCTCGATGGAAGTGTTCAGGTCGCCGATCTTCGCCAGCAGCTCGTCGCGCTGCGGCTTCAGCTCGGCGAACTCGCGGTCCTCGCGCTTCAAGCGCTCCACGCGGTCGGACTCGGCGGCGATGCGGCGGCGCAGCTCATCTTGCTCCGATTCGAGCTTCACCAGCGATTTCTCGGAGGCAGCGGCCTTTGAGGTGAACTGCGCCAGGCGATCTTGCAGCGCGATCAGCGCATGCGCCGGGGAAGCCCCCGTGCCGGAACCGGCCGTGAGCAGCTTTGCCGTCACATCGGTGGTGTTGCGCAGCTGGCGCAGCTCGTCGCTGGTCAGGCTGAACATGGTTCGGTACGTCTCGCGGTCGATATCGTCGGCGACCGATGTATCGCCCTGCAGGCCATCGGCGTTGCGGATGCGCGAGGCCTGCGACGCCTCCGAGCCGTCCTTGTTGGCGAAGAACAGCGATCCTGCACGTTCGGCATTATCGGGCTTGTAGGTGTTGCGTTGGCCGCGGGCCTCTTCCCAACCGAACAGGACGCCGCCGACGAACTGGGCGAACGTGGTCTTGCCGGCCTCGTTGCGGCCGAACACCACGTTCATGCCCGGCCCGAAGGGCCCGATCAGGCGGTTGGAGAACGCGCCGAACGCGTCCATCTTGATATGTTCCAGGTACTTGCCCACTAGCGCTCTTCCCCTTGCGACAGCATATCGAGCACCAGGTCCTCGGCCTGCTCCGACAACTTCCCCACCTTGCCGGCGCAGCTCGACGGCATCTGCAGCCCCCGATCGAGGAACTCCTGCTGCAGGAAGGCCACCTGCTCTTCGGGAAGGGATCGCTGCGTCTCGGCCACACGCAAAAACACCGCCGGGAACAACCCTTCCTCACGCAGGGCCTGCTTATCGCGCGGCTCCTTCGTTTCGTCGACCATGGTGTCGCAGAAGAACGACGCGTACGAATCGTTCACATGCTTGCGCAGGTCCTCGAGCACATCGGGACGGGAAAGCACCTCGTGAAGCGAGGTCGTGCCCGTCAGCGCGATGCGCGAGATCATCTCCTCGCAATGCGCTTTGCCGTTCGCACGGAACAGCTCCCGGATGATCAGGTCGCTGATCTCGGGCAATGTGGTGCAATCGGACACGTCCATGCGCAGGCGCTGCCATACCACGCTTGCCGTGGGGATGAATTCAAGCTGCGGGACCGCACCTTCGGAAAGCGTGACCAGCTGCGCCCCGCGCGGACCCGTTTCCTTGATGTCGCGTCCTTGGATGCACCCGGAAAACGCGATGCGGGGACCGTCCTCGCCTGGATGGATGTATCGCATGTGGATATGCCCGCACGCCCAGTAATCCATGCCGGCGGAAAGCAGCACCGAAGGGTTGACCGGCGCTTTCACGGGGTCCAGGTTCAGCCCGGTATGCAGCATGCCGATAGCGAAGGGAGCCTGCGCGACGTCAGGTTCGCGCTGCTGAAGGGCTGCAAGCGCGGCAGTGCGCGTGATTCCGTCGGCAATGCATTCGTCTATGGGCCAGGATTGGTTGTAGTATCCGCGGCCGCCGATGATGCAAAGCGGCTTGCCGTTGCGCCTGAACAGCTCGAAACCCGGCTTGTCCGCCGGCAGCATGTGGACGTTCTCCGGCAAGGAGAACGTGCTCTGCTGCCACGAGGTATAGGGGTCGTGATTGCCCGTGATCAGGTATACCGGGATGCCCGCTTTCCCCAGCGTGCGCATCCCTTCGAAGAATCGCAGGTAGTCGCCGTATGACGCGCGCGACGCGTCGAACACGTCGCCCGAGATGACCACGAAGTCCACCTTACGGGAAACGGCGGTGTCTATGACGCGATCGAATGCTTCAGCGATGGCCTGCACCAATCGGGCAGCCCACGCAGACGACACCTTGGCAAGGCCGCGAAAAGGCGCACCAAGGTGAAGATCGGCGGTGTGGAGGAATGTCAGGCTCTCAGTCATAGCTTCAGTTTACCCCGGCCCCGTCATTGCATGCCCTACATATAGTCGGGAACGCGCGAATCGTCGATGAAGTCCATGAAGCGCGTGTATTCCGCGTTGAAAGCGAGCGTGATATCGCGCGTGGGACCGTTGCGGTGCTTGGCGACGATCAGCTCGGCGGTGCCCAGGTCGGGACGATCCTCGCTTTCCGCCTCCATCTCATCCATGCTTCGGTCGATGAACATGACGATGTCGGCGTCCTGCTCGATAGCGCCGGATTCACGCAGGTCGGACAGCATCGGGCGCTTCTTACCGCGCATCTCCACGGCACGGGAGAGCTGCGACAGCGCAATGACGGGCATGTCCATTTCCTTGGCGAGAACCTTCAAGCCACGGGAGATTTCGGCGACCTCGACGGCGCGGTTGCCGTCACGGCGCGCCTGCGGCGGCTGCATCAGCTGCAAGTAGTCGACGATGATCAGACCCTTCTCGGCATCACGCAGCTCACGGCGCGCCTTCGCGCGCAGCTCCAGGATGGAAAGCGCCGGCGTGTCGTCGAACTCGATCTTCAGCTTGGAAAGGTTGCTGGACGCCTCGATGATGGCTGCCCAGTCCGCGTCCTGCACCTGGCCGGCGCGCAGCTTCGACAAGCTCACGCGCGCCTCGGATGCAAGGACACGTTGTACCAGCTGGGAGGCGCTCATTTCCAACGACAGGAACGCCACGGTGGCACCCAGCTTCGCCGCGCTCGTGCACAGGTTCAGGGCGAAGGCCGTCTTGCCGACACCAGGACGAGCTGCAAGAATCACCAGGTCACCGCCGCGGAACCCGTGGAACAGATCGTCCACGTCCTTGAAGCCCGACGCAACGCCCGAAATCTTGTTCTCCTGCGCTGCCATCTCCTGCAGTTCTTCGAAAGCATCCACCAGCAGCGTATCGATGCCGGTAAACGCGCTGGACACGCGCTTCTCCGTGACCGCGAACAGCGTTTTCTCCGCTTGCTCCACGACAACGCCCAGGTCATCAGGGGCATCGTAGGCAAGCGATCGGATTTCGCCGGATGCACGAATAAGATCGCGCAGGATGGACGTGCGTTTGACGATCTCAACGTGGTTCTGCCAGTTGACCAGGGCGAAGGAGTTGCTGGCAAGCTCCAGAATGTACGCCTGGCCGCCGACGGCCTCAAGCTGACCCGTAGCCTTCAGGTTATCGGCAACCGAGATCTGGTCGAGGGGGATATGACGCGTGTAAAGGTCGAGCATGGCCTCGAAAATACGCTGATGGGCAGCTCGATAGAAGTTGTCGGGGATAAGCTTGGCGGCAACGTCCTCGATGGCTTCCTGATTGAGCAGGCACGCTGCCAACACCGATTTCTCGGCTTCGATGTTCTGAGGCTCCATCTTGCGAATCGAGGAGCTCTCAGGCACCTCGGGAGCGAAATCGGGATTATAGGGAACGTCAACGGGCATGCTGCTCATCCTTTCTTGTATCCGGCTTATCATACCGCAGTCAGAGTCGTGCCGCCGCCACTGCAGAGCGTCATCGACAGAAGAGCCAACCAAAAGCGATGCTATGCACATTGCCTGAATCCCTGCCAGACAATAATGCACCTCTCTTCAACTGACAGCGATGAGCGTTATGCGATGCGCCCAAGCAGGAGATACGCGCCTCTTCAACCGTCACATGGACGAAGATTCGCTAATGGCCTCCAAATAGAAAAATCCCCCGCACTGATGTGCGGGGGATTTGCTAGTTCGCTTTAAAGCGCTGAGTTATTCAGCAACCTCTTCAGCAGCAGCCTCCTCGGCGACAGCCTCGGTCTCGACCTCTTCGGTCTCCTCCTCGGCAGCAACCTCGTCGATGCCCACCAGCAGCGTAACCGTGGCCTTGATGTCACGGTAGATGGAGATGACGGCCTCGTGCTGACCGGCGGTCTTGATGGCCTTGCCAACCTCGACGCGACGGCGGTCGATCTCCACGCCCAGAGCCTCCTTGATGGCCTCAGCGATCTGGGTGGCGGTAACGGAGCCGAACAGCTGGCCCTCTTCGCCGACCTTCGCGTCGACCTTCACGGAAGCACCGTCGAGCACGGACTTCAGCTTGTCAGCATCGGCCAGGCGAGTAGCCTCGCGCTTGGCGATGTTGTTCTTGCGCATCTCCAGCTGCTTCAGGTTACCCTTCGTAGCCAGGATGGCGATGCCCTGCGGCATCAGGTGGTTGTTGGCAAAACCGGGGGCCACGTCCACGACGTCGCCTTCGCCGCCCTTGCCCTTGAGCTCTTGGAGCAGGATGACTTTCATGGTTCCTCCTTGCGCCTAGCGATTGCGGCGGTCGCCGCGGCCGCTAATTGCGGGAACCGCGTAGGGCATCAGAGCCATCTCGCGAGCGCGCTTCACGGCGTTCGCGATGTCACGCTGGTGCTGGGTGCAGGCACCCGTCACGCGGCGCGGCTTGATCTTCCCGCGGTCGGTAACATACTTGCGCAGCATCTGAGTATCTTTGTAGTCGATGTACTCCGCGTCCTCTTTGCAGAACTGGCAGTACTTGCGACGAGGCTGCTTCGCGTAGTCGGACATTTGGTAAACCTCTTTCGCTTAAAACGGGATGTCTTCGTCGTAAACCGAAGCAGAGGCATCTACGATCGGAGCTGCAACGGGAGCGGCCATCGGAGCGGGCTGCGGGGCATAACCTGCGGTCATACCGTTGTCGTAACCCTGGTTGGCGTTGTTGCCGCTGCGGCTGGACATGAACTCCAACTCGTCGACGATCACTTCAAGCTTGCTACGGCGCTGACCATCGCGCTCCCACGAGCTATAACGAAGCTTGCCCTCGATGGCCACTTTCGTGCCCTTCGTAAGGTAGGGCTGCAGCTTCTCGCCACGGGTGCCGAACATGGTGCAGTCGACGAAGTTCGGGTAATCCTCCCATTCGCCGGTCTGCTGGTTCTTGCGGCGGTCGTTGACCGCAACGCCGAACCCCAGGATGGCCATACCGCTTTGCGTGGAACGAATTTCGGCGTCGCGCGTAAGATTTCCGCTGATCATGACACGATTGATGCTCATGTGTATCTACCTCTTCTCATGCTGGGACCTTGTGGGTCCCTACGTAATCCTATTCGCGGTCGGTGCGCTTCACGATCATGTGGCGAACAACGACATCAGAGATGCGCAGCACGCGATCGAGTTCTGCAACCTCGGCGGGATCAGCGTGGAAATCGATGAGGGTGTAGACACCGTCGGTCAGACCATTGATCTCGTAAGCGAGTTTACGCTTGCCCCACTCGTCAACGTTGTCGACGGAACCCTCGGCGGACGTGATAACGCCCTGGATACGATTCATCGTATTTGCACGGGTTTCCTCGTCGGTAGACGGAGCAACAATAAACAGCAGTTCGTAAGCCTTCATCAGCTCACCTCCTTTGGACTTTACGGCCCCGGGCTGGTGAAGGCACACACCGGGGCAGGAATTAGCCTGACTATATTATCAAGCCCGATTCCTCAATGCCAGCCTTTCACCTTGCTTTCTTCCTTCTGCACCGTTTCAACACATCGCCGCACCTCAGACGGCAGGCTCCTGCTCCACAGCCCGCCGTCTGCCCGCATCTCCAACTATAGGCACGCCATCTTGCAGAACCCTTGTCGAAATGACGAAGGCGGTTCACCTGAACCTTGCAGGTGAACCGCCTTCGCGTCTATCGCCAACCTTTAGCTTGGCCGAAATAGCTTACATGGTTCGCCTATATCCAACCATGCAAGCTTTCAGAAGCACGTTTCAGAAGATTCGTGAGTTGACTTTCGAATAATGGGAAAGGCTTATTCGACAATAGCTTGCCGTTCGAATGCGCCCAATCGTTGCCAAGCCACTTCAGGACAACTTTGTCGCTCGACTCCCCATCCTCGTTTCCGATACGCCTCCCGACTATTTTGACTATTCCTCTTCGGAGCCCTCGTCCACCACGTCGAACTCGGTCTCGTCCTCTGTGGTGTACTTCTCGTCGATCTCGTCGTCGCTGTACTCGCCCGGTGCCTTCAGGGCGATCATGAAGTTCGGAGCCTCGCCGATGTATGCCGGCTCATCCTCGAACTCGACGGCGCCGTCCTCGGAGCACTCATACAGGTAACCCACAGCGAAACCCTTGTCAGCGCCGGGCACGCCACCTTCGGCGATAAGAGCATCTTTCGTGCCTTCGTCAACCTCGACGTAACCGTCATAGCACAGCGCATAGGCCTGCGCACCCTGAGCATGCTGCACCGTATGGCGGGCCGCATTGAAGCACGCCTCCACGGACTCGCCGGGATGATTCTCGATGAACAGGTTCTCCTTGACCGCCAGCGCGGTGAAGGGAACCACTTCGTTGCTCTGAGTCAGCTTCTGCTTCGCCTCATCCAGCGAGAACAGCATCACCTTCTCCAAGATCTCGGGGATCTCGGGAACTTCGTTATCAGGGTTTTCAACAACGCGATCTGCCATTGCCGTTTCCTTTCGATTCTTAACAACGCGAAAGCCACGCCCCCGCATGCATTTCATGATGCATCCAGTGTAGCGTGGCTTTCGACCCGCGATATCGTTGTTGCAACGAACCGCTGAAAATCCGCGTTCGGGCTTTAGCGACGATGACGCTTGCGGCGCACCTTATAGCCCTTCTTCTTGCCGCAGATGCCCTTGTCCTTCATCGCCAGGATCAGCTTCTCGGTGATGACATCGAGCTGAGCGACCTCTTCGGCGCTCAAGCAGGAGATGATATCCTCGGCGGTCTTATCGTTGGCTGCAACGCGCTTCTCAGCAAGCTCACGGCCCAGATCGGTCATCTTCACCGCGTAGGTGCGCGGCTGATCGACCGACTCAATGGTCACATAGCCGTTGCGCTCGGCCTTCTTCACGATGTCCTTAAGGTTGCTGCGGTTCATGCCCAGCGTCTTGGTCAGGTCGCGCTGCGTAGCGCCATCGTCGGCCAGCAGGACCTGAAGCAGCGCACCCTGACCGCGCTTAAAGCTCTTCGGGCCGTTCTTGCGGAATGCCAGGCGGACGAGCTTGTTCGCCTTCTTCATCTGAGCCAAAGATTTTGCGGCTTCGTTCATAGTGGTTCCTTTCTATGCCAACAAGGTAAGGACAATCTTCGAATAGCCCGAGTATACGAGTGTTGCTCACACGATGTTTCACGTGAAACACGTTATCCATAAACACTCCGTGGATTACTATTTTCCCAGGTTATATTCAAAGAAATGATTATTCATGGATAAGACTGCTTCTATACCCAAAGCAATAGCGCAACTGCCGGAAAATGAAAAAGCCCTTGCATTTGCAAGGGCTTTAAGTTTTCTGGCGGAGGAGGAGGGATTCGAACCCTCGTCACCGGGGTTGCCGGTGAAACGGTTTTCGAGACCGCCGCATTCAACCACTCTGCCACCCCTCCGCATGGGGTGGGTCGGCTGGGTATTTATGCCGACCTACAAAAAAGGCGTTACCGTAAAGGTTCCGCCGTGATAATCTGGCGGAGAGATGGGGATTCGAACCCCAGATACGCTTTTGGCGTATACACGATTTCCAATCGTGCACCTTCGGCCAGCTCGGTCATCTCTCCGCTTGCTTACAGACTGCACTGCGTTCACGTTTTCTCTCGTGCGCTCATGCAGCGTTTAGGTATTCTACACTATCTAGTACGAACTCACAAGAGAAAAATACTCATTCTTTTTGCCATTTTTCGCAACCTGCAGCGGAACATCGAACAGCGAGCTCATCATCTGATCGGTCAGCATATCCTCTTTCGCGCCGTCGGCGAACAGCTTTCCATCCTTGACCAGGACAAGGCGCTTGATCTCAGGGATGATGTCCTCCGGATAGTGGGTGATCAACACGATTCCCTTGCCCGCCCTTGCAAGGTCGCGCATGCTCGAACGAACGTAGTACATGCCCTCCGGATCTAAGCCCGTGCACGGCTCATCGAGCAGCAACGTGCTCGGATCATGAACAAGGGCACGGGCGAAGAGCACACGACGAGCCTGACCGCTCGACATGGTCATGATGTCTTGATCGGCAAGCTTCGCCACACCCAGCATTTCCATAGCTTCAAGCGCCTTCTCATGCGTGCGCTCATTCGGATGGACGTGACGCGGGAGTCCGAGCGTGCCGAACAGGCCGCCTTCGACGATGTCCACGGCAGGCAGATGGACGTTGATCTGCGCCTGCATAGTGGACGACACGATGCCCAGCGTTTTGCGCACATCCACCAACGTCGCGCGCGGATTGCCGTTGAACTTCACCGGAGGCTGCTCGCGGTACAGCGGCATCACTTCCCTGGTGATAAGCTTCACGAACGTCGATTTGCCGGCGCCGTTCGGCCCCAGAAGCGCGATGTTCTCCCCTTTTGCAAGCGAGAACTTATCAACATGCAGGATCGTGCGGCTCGATCGTACGACCTCGGCGTCATTGAGTTCGAACAACGGCTGCAATTCGGTGTTCTCTTCGCTCATACACCCATTCCTTCTCAAACGAAGAAGGGAACCCGTTGAAGCGGGTTCCCTTCTTATCCTTGCGTTTTACGCCCATTCAGGCTAGTTTGCCGAAGACTTTTCCTCGGCATCGGTTGCGCTGGCGGAGTTGTCAGCAGAACCATCGGTGCTGGCAGAGGCGTCGCCATCCGTCGAGTCAGCGCCCGAAACGTTAGTATCGGCGTTATCGGTGCTGTTGGAATCTTCGGTCTGATACTTCGACATATCCACGTCATAAGGAAGGCCGGAGGGCATGTCGTTGATCTTAAGGTCGGAAGACTCTTTCTTCTCCTTCAGCCAGTTCTGATAGTTCGTGGTCTGGCCCTGCGACTGCAGCGACTCCTTGATAGTCTCCTGCCACTCGGAGGGGATCTGGTCGAGGCTGGTGATCTTCACCGTCTCAGTGCCGTCGTCGGCCTTCTCCTTCGGGGCGTTGTACACGTCGGTGCACTTGATGATGTGGATACCGTAGCTGCTGGTAACCAAACCGCTGACCTGGTCTTTCTCAAGGCCGCTCAGCGCATCGGTGTACTCCTGCACAAACGAGCTGGTCTTATCCCAACCCACATCGCCGCCGGCGTCCTTGGAACCCGTGTCCTTGGAGTACTGCTTGGCAGCCTCGGCAAAGTCGAGCTCGCCGGAGTTGATCTTGTTCAGCACGTCCTGAGCGGTTGCCTCGTCGTCGGAATCGAACAGGATATGGCTGGAGCGCTTGGCTCCATCGTAGGCGCTGGCGTACATCTGCGCATACTGGAGCATGTCGTCGTTGGAAGGCTCCTCGCTGGAAGTGAAGGTGTTGTACAGCGCCTTTGCCTTCAGCTGCAGCTCGATCTCGGAACGATACTCGTCCTCGGTCATGCCGGCCTGCTCGAGGGCGGACTGCCACTTCTCGTCGCTATCGTAGTTGGACTTCATCTTGTCGACATAGCTATCAACCTCGGAGCTGTCGACGGTAACGCCCTTTTCCTCAGCGCCGGAGTTGATGAGCTCGCGCGTGACGTACGTGTTGATGATCTGCTCGCGCACGCCTGCCGGATCGGTACCCATCTGGGCCAGATAGTTGCCCCAGGAATCCTCGTCGGTCAGGCCCTGCTGCTCGCGGACGCTTTGGATATAGTCGGTAACCGTGTCCTCGTAGATTTCGGTACCATTAATGGTGGCGGCGACCGCGCCCGAACCGGAGTTCTGGTTATTGCTGGAGCAACCGGCAACGCCCATGACGCACGCCGCCGAAAGACCCATCGCGCAAACCGTTGAGATAATGCGAGATGCCTTCATAAAACCCTTCCTCAAACGCATGAAACCGCTGGACAGACGCGTCCCACGGTCAAATCGAATGCCTCGTGGGTATTTTCCCACACGGCGGAATTCGCCTTTCTTCCAGCACAATATGCCCATGCAGGTTTCACAGGAGCTGGGCTTTCCTACAGCATTCGAGGTACTTCCCCATAGAAAAAGGCGGCCCGAAGGCCGCCTTATGGGATTTTAGCCGGTTCGATCTCACCTGCTTTGCAATGCGATCGAACCGGTGTTCACACATGAAGCCGAAAACGACTGTTGCGTTATTTCTTGTTCGCCTTCTTGCGCTCGATGGTGCTCAGGATGCGCTTGCGCAAGCGAATGGACTCGGGAGTGACCTCCACCAGCTCGTCATCCTCGATGTACTCCAGCGCCTCTTCGAGCGTGAAGGTGATCGGCGGGGTCAGCTGGATGGCCTTGTCCGCAGTGGAGGAACGCTGGTTGCCCAGGTTCTTCGTCTTGGACACGTTGACCACCATGTCGCCTTCCTTGGCGGACTCGCCGACGATCATGCCCTCGTAGCACTCGTCGCCGGGCTTGACGAACAAGCGGCCGCGCTGCTGCAGCGTATCAAGGGCGTAGGCGACGGCCTTATCGGTTGCCATGGCGATCATGCAGCCGTTCTTGCGGCCGTCCATCTCACCGGAGTACGGGCCGTACTCGCGGAAGTGATGGAACAGCACCGCTTCGCCGTGCGTCGCATTGAGGATGCGGGTTTTCAGGCCCATAGTGCCGCGAGACGGGATGCTGAAGGTCAAGTGCGTCATGCTCTCGTCGGAGAACATGTCCTCCATGATGCCGCCGGCGGTGCCCATGACCTCGATGGCCTTGCCGGAGTAGTCGTTCGGCACGTCGACGGTGGCTTCCTCGATCGGCTCGAGCTTGTTGCCGTGCTCGTCGGTCTTGTACACGACTTGCGGGCGGCCGACCTGGAACTCGAAGCCTTCGCGGCGCATAGTCTCCATAAGGACGGACAGATGCAGCACGCCACGGCCGGCGACGCGCACGCCGGACTTGTCCTCAGTCTCGTCGATGCGCATGGAGATGTTGCTCTCCTTCTCGCGCATGAGGCGCTCCTTGAGCTGACGGGCGCCGACGATGTCGCCCTCACGGCCGACCAGCGGGCTGGTGGAAGCCTCGAACACGACCGCCATGGTGGGCTCCTCGACGGCGATGGGCTCCATCTCCACCGGGTTCTCGGGGTCGGTGATGACGTCTCCGATATCCGCCGCCTCGACACCGATCACGGCAACGATATCGCCGGCATGGGCTTCGGGAACCTCGGTCTTGCCCAGGTTCTCGAAGGTGTAGACCTTGCGGATGGTGGCGTTGTACTGGTTGCCGTCGGGCTGCACGACCAGCACCTGCTCCTTCTCGTGCAGGGTGCCGCTATGCAGGCGACCGACGCCGATACGTCCCTCGTAGCTGCTGTGGTCGACGGTGCAGACCTGCAGGGCCACCGGACCCTCGGCATCCACCTCGGGACACGGGATCTCGTTGATGATGGTGTCGAGCAGCGGGATCATGTCCATGTTGCCGTCTTCGGGCTCCAAGCGTGCGTAGCCGTTGACCGCGGAAGCGTACACCACGGGGAAGTCGAGCTGCTCGTCGGAAGCGCCCAGCTCGACCATCAGGTCGAACACCTTATCCACAGCGCCCTCGGGATCGGCGTTGGGACGGTCGATCTTGTTCACGACGACCACGATGCGCAGACCGCGCTCGAGGGCGTGGGAAAGAACGAAGCGGGTCTGGGGCTTGGGGCCCTCGTAAGCGTCGACGATGAGCAGGGCGCCGTCGGCCATGTTCAGCACGCGCTCCACCTCGCCGCCGAAGTCGGCATGGCCAGGCGTGTCGATGACGTTGATCTTGACGCCCTTGTAGTGAATGGAGATGTTCTTGGACAGGATGGTGATGCCGCGCTCGCGCTCCTGATCGTTGGAGTCCAAGACGCGCTCCTGCACTTCCTGGTTCTCGCGGAACACGTGGGACGACCACAGCAGGCGGTCGACCAGCGTGGTCTTGCCATGGTCGACGTGCGCGATGATGGCAACGTTGCGAAGGCCTTCTTGCTTCATACGGGTGTGCTACTCCTCTTCAGATTCTTGCGCGATTTTGCGCTCTTCCCTATTCAATTCGTCAATATGCTCGGTAAGCGTGTTGATGGAACGTTGCGATGATACCACCTGGACAATGCCCCAGATGGCTGCAGTGCTGGCTATGGCGGCAACCACACCGAACAACCCAAAAGGGCGTCTGCCGCAGAACAGGGCCACCAGCCCGCCGATAGCCGCCATGCCAAGGCCGTTGCGGCGTTCGTCGTACACCGCATCGCGTTGACGCACTAGCTGCGTCCTGGCCGCGGCTATGCCGGCGAGACGGGCATCGACATCGTCGTAAGCCGCTCGCGCCGAACGCCCCGAGGACGAGGAGCCGCCTGCTTTCCTGCGACCTTTGGACGACGTCAGGAAATCGTAGGCCTCCTGCAGGTTCTTGAATTGCTCGGTTGCCCGGTCCTGCAGCTTTTTATTGGTGGCGAAGCGGTCGGGATGCAGGATCTGCGCCGTTTCGCGATAAGCGGTCTTGATATCCTCGTCGGTAGCGTCCTCATCCAATCCCAAGGCACGCAATGCTTCCAGACGGTTCATGACACCTCGCTTATCAGCTCGACCGTTTCCTACCCTGATACGAAAGCAGGCCCGTTTCCGGACCCGCTGGCAAAAAAAATGCAGGTCCGTTTCCGGACCTGCAAATAATCTTAAATGGTGGAGGTTAGGGGGATCGAACCCCTGACCTCAGGCTTGCAAAGCCCGCGCTCTCCCAGCTGAGCTAAACCCCCAACTCGCACTTTACAATAATAAACGCTCCACCGGCAAACTCGGCTCACGGTGGAGCGTTTATCGCAAATACTGGTGGGCCCGAATGGATTTGAACCAGCGACCTCACGCTTATCAGGCGTGCGCTCTAACCAACTGAGCTACGGGCCCCTTCGAAAAGTGCTCGTTTATTATAACCAGGTCTTCCAAGAATGGTCAAGAAGAATTTTCAACTTTTGGGAAAATTTTTTCCTACCGCCGTTTTACAAAAGAAACCGCAGGTCAGAGACGTATTCACGCGTATAATCGCTTATGAAGCGGTATTTGAAGGGCTCAATATTATATATAAGCAAAATGCTTATAGTTAGGAGCAAGGTTGGTTCCTATCGCTGTGCAAAAGATCATCGTTGGAAGCGCACCGGGTCCTTCCATTCTTGTGCTGCAGCCTATCGAGGAAAGCCCCGTGCCCGGCGTATCGCGAATCGTACCCATCATGGTGGGCGCCGCCGAAGCCGCTCAGCTGCACTTAGCGGTCACACATACCAAGGTCGCGCGCCCTACTACGCACGACCTGCTGCTCGACGCTCTCACCAATCTCGACGCAAGCGTCGATCACGTCCTTATCGACAAGGTGAAGGGATCGCTGTTCTTCGCGAAGCTCACGTTGCGCCAGCACGGAAGGCTCATCGAGCTTGACGCCCGCCCCAGCGATGCGCTGACCCTGGCTTTACGAGAGGACGCCCCGCTCTATATCGACGAGAAGGTGCTTGAGCGCGCCTCGTACCCTTATATCGTTCGAAAACCCATCGAGGACGAGTCAGCCGAAGAGGAGCTTGAGGAGTTCCGCTCGTTCCTGGAGGACCTCGACCCGAAGGACTTCTCATAGCGCCGCTTAGACCGCCCCACTCGCAAGAGATGCGCCCCCATGGTCGGCAAGCCCAACCTCGCTTTTCCCTATTGAGATGTTTCACGTGAAACATCTCATGCTGCCGTACAGCAACATACCCAGACAGCAAGAAAGCCGCCCCTTACGGAGCGGCTTTCTTAATCGTTCGTATATGCCCGAAGTTGGCTATTCTTCCATCTCGTCGATGGACGACTCGTCCACCTCTTCGGTGCCATCGGCATTCGCAGCGCGTTTCTTCTTGCCGTGGGCAGCGATGGCGACGGCGGTCACGCGGTCGTCCTCGGCAACGTTCATGACGCGTACGCCTTGCGTGGAGCGGCCGAGCTCGGAAATGCCCTCGACGGAAGTGCGCACCACAACGCCCTCCTCGGACATGATCATGATCTCGTCATCGGACCCGACGATCTTCATGGCGGCCAACAAGCCCTTCTTCTCCGTCATGGTGATGGTGAAGACGCCCTGGCCTCCGCGATGGTGCGACGGATACTCGGAGATAGGCGTGCGCTTGCCGTAGCCCTTCTCGGTGATGACGAACAAGTCGGTCTCGGGGCGCGCGATCTCCATGCCGAGCACCTTGGCGTCCGCCGGCGCGTTCATGCCGCGCACGCCCATGGTGCCGCGACCCATGGCGCGAACCTCGTCCTCGGGCCACATGATGGCCTTGCCGGCTGACGACACCATGATGACGTTCTCGCCCTGAGCCACGCGGCGCACGCTGATAAGGCGGTCGTCGTCCTTGAGGTTGATGGCGATAAGACCGTCGCGACGCGTACGGTCGTACTGCTCCATGGACGTCTTCTTCACCATGCCGTGCTCGGTGGCGAACATGAGATACTCGTCTGCCGGGAAGTCCTTCGTCGCGATAACCGCACTGATGGTCTCGCCCTTCTCAAGCGGCAGCAGGTTCACGATGGCCGTGCCGCGCGCATGACGCGACGCCTCGGGCAGCTCGTAGACCTTCAGGCGGTATACCTTGCCCTTCGTGGAGAAGAACAGCATGAAGGAGTGCGTGGACGCGACGAACAGGTGCTCGACATAGTCGTTGTCCTTCAGGTTCACCGCCTGCATGCCCTTGCCGCCGCGCTTCTGCTGGCGGTACGTGGCAACGGGCAGGCGCTTGACGTAGCCGGCCTTCGTGACCGTGACCACCATGTTCTCCTCGGCGATGAGGTCTTCGACATCCAAGTCCTTGGCGGCATCGGAGAGCTGCGTTCTGCGGGGAGTGTCGAATTTCTTCTTGATCTCCTGCAGCTCCTCCTTGATGATGTCGCGCACCAGCTGAGGATCGGAGAGCACGCGGTTGTAGTACGCGATCTTCTCGCGCAGCTCTTCCAACTCGGACTGGATCTTCTCGCGCTCCAAACCGGTCAGACGGCGCAGGCGCATCTCCAGGATGGCGGTGGTCTGCTTGTCTGTCAGGCCGAAGCGCTCGGTCAGGCGAGCCGCCGCCTCCTTGTCGGTTTGCGAGGAGCGGATGATGCTGATGACCTCGTCGATATGATCGAGGGCGACCACGTAGCCTTCCAGGATATGGGCGCGTTCCTCGGCTTTGGAGAGCTCGTAGCGCGTACGACGCACGATGACGTCTTCCTGGTGGGCGATGTAGTAGTGCAGCGTCTCCTTCAAGGAGAGCACGCGGGGCACGCCGTCGACGAGCGCGAGCATGATGACGCCGAAGCCCACCTGCAGCTGCGTGTGCTTATACAGCTTGTTGAGCACCACCTGCGGGATGGCGTCCTTCTTCAGCTCGATGATGATGTCGATGCCGTGACGATCGGCGCCGTCGTGGATGTTCGAGATTTCGGGAAGCTTCTTCTCGCGAACCAGCTCGCCGAGCTTCTCGAGCAGGCGCTGGCGGTTCACCTGGTACGGAATCTCCGTGACCACGATGGAGCTTTTGCCGTTCTTGCCCTCTTCGATCTTGCACTTCGCGCGCACGGTAAGGCTGCCGCGACCCGTCTCATAGGCATCCAGGATGCCCTTCTTGCCCATGATGATGCCGCCGGTCGGGAAATCCGGGCCGGGAAGGGCGGTCATGAGCTCGGCGGTGGTGACCTCGGGGTTGTCGAGCATCATGCACGTGGCGTCGATGGTCTCGCCGAGGTTGTGCGGCGGGATGTTGGTGGCCATGCCGACGGCGATGCCGTTGGAGCCGTTGACCAGCAAGCTGGGGAAGCGCGCGGGCAGGACCGTGGGCTCCTCCAGGCTTTCGTCATAGTTGGGCTGGAAGTCGACCGTTTCCTTGTCGAGGTCGCGCAGCAGCTCCATGGCGGCCTTGCCCAGGCGGGCCTCGGTGTAACGCATTGCTGCGGCCGAGTCGCCGTCGATGGAGCCGAAGTTTCCATGGCCATCGATGAGCGGAACGCGCATGCTGAACGGCTGGGCCAGGCGAACCATGGTGTCGTACACGGCGAAGTCACCGTGCGGGTGATACTTGCCGATGACGTCGCCGACGGTACGGGCGGACTTCATATGCGGACGGTTCGGCGTATAGCCGGACTCGTTCATGGCGTACAGGATGCGGCGATGGACCGGCTTCAAGCCGTCGCGTACGTCGGGCAGGGCGCGGCTGACGATGACGCTCATGGAATACTCCAGGAACGAAGATGCCATTTCCTTGCCGAGATATGCCGCACGAACGGTGGTGCCTTCGCCGCCGTTTGCGTCCTCGATGATAGAGCCGTGGGGGTTGGCGACGGTGGACATGTCGATGAGCGAGCGGGCCTTGTCTTCCTCGGACACCGGGCCCGACGTCACCGTGTGGCCGGGCTCGGGCTGCTCGACGTCCTGCTCGCCGGCGTCCGCCGCGTCTTCCTCAGCGGCATCGACCAAGCGCTTCAGGTCGTCGGGAAGCTCCTCGCCGCCCTGACCATCGCGGTTGTCAGTGTTATCTGCCATTCAATTCTCCTAGATGTCCAAGAATCTAACGTCGCGGGCGTGCTTCTGGATGAACTCCTTGCGCGGCTCGACCTGATCGCCCATGAGCTCGCTGACCGTGCGCTCGGCCTCGGCGGCATCGTCGATGCTCACCTGCAGAAGCGTACGGGTAGCAGGCTCCATGGTGGTTTCCCACAGCTGCTCGGGATCCATCTCGCCCAGGCCCTTGTAGCGCTGCACGTCGAACTTCTCGGAACCGCCCATTTCCTCGAGCTCGCGGCCCAGGCTGTTCTCGTCGTAGATGTAGCGCTCGATCTTCGTGGAGCGCGTGTTCTTCTTCTTCACGCCGAAGATGGGCGGGCATGCGATGTAGACGTAGCCGCGGTTGATGAGCTCGGGCATGTAACGATAGAAGAACGTGAGCAGCAGGATGCGGATGTGCGCACCGTCGACATCGGCATCGGTCATGATGATGATGCGATGGTAACGCGCCTGATCGGCGTCGAAATCCTCGCCGATGTTCGTACCGATGGCCGTGATAAGCGAGCTGATGGTATCGCTGGAAAGGGCACGGTGCAGGCCGGCACGCTCGACGTTCAAGATCTTACCGCGCAGCGGCAGGATGGCCTGGGTCTTGCGGTCGCGCGCCTGCTTGGCGCTGCCACCTGCGGAATCGCCCTCTACAATGAAGATTTCGGACTCTTCGGGCTTTTTGGACGAGCAGTCCGCCAGCTTGCCCGGCAGGGCGAACGAGTCGAGCACGCCCTTGCGGCGCGTCATCTCGCGGGCCTTACGGGCGGCCTCGCGGGCCTTCAGGGCCTGCGTTGCCTTGCCGATGATGCGCTTGGCCGGCGCGGGGTTCTCCTCCAGGTATTCGGCCAGACCCTGTGTGACGGCGTTCTGGACAAGCGGGCGGATCTCGGAGTTGCCGAGCTTCGTCTTCGTCTGGCCCTCGAACTGCGGGTCGTGCAGCTTCACGGAGATGACGGCGGCCAAGCCCTCGCGGGTGTCGTCGCCGGAGAGGTTGTTATCCTTTTCCTTCAGGATGCCCTTGCTGCGCGCGTACTCGTTGATGGTGCGCGTGACGGCCTGTTTGAAGCCATCAAGGTGCGTGCCGCCCTCATGCGTGTTGATGTTGTTGGCGAATGCCATGACGGAGTTCGCGGAGAACGACGTCGACCATTGCATGGCCACCTCGACCGTGCCGTCGGCGCTTTCGGCCTCGAAGTAGATGGGCTTGTTCAGCGTTTCGCGGCCCTCGTTAAGATAGGTCACGAAGTCGATGATGCCGCCTTCGTATTGGAACACGTCGCTATGCGGCTCGGGCGAGACATCCGACACGACGAGACTCGGGTTTGCCCGCTCGTCGGTCAGCGTGATCTTCAGACCCTTGTTCAGGAAGGCCATCTCGCGGAAACGCGCGGCAAGCACGCTGTAATCGTAGATGGTGGTCTCGGTGAAGATCTCGGGGTCGGGCCAGAAGGTGACCGTGGTGCCGGTGTGGTCGGAAGTGCCCACCTCGTGCAGCTTCTCGCAGGTTTTGCCCTGCTCGAAGGCGATCTGGTATTCCTTGCCGTCACGGCGCACGTTCACCTGGACGCGCGTGGACAGCGCGTTCACAACCGACACGCCCACGCCGTGCAGGCCGCCGGACACCTTGTACCCCTCGCCGCCGAACTTGCCGCCGGCGTGCAAAACGGTCAGGACGACCTCGACCGTGGGGATCTTCTCCTTGGGATGCTCATCGACCGGGATGCCGCGTCCGTCGTCGGAGACGGTGATGGAGTTGTCGGGGTGAATGGTCACCTCGATATGGCTGCAGTAACCGGCCAAAGCCTCGTCGACCGCGTTGTCCACAACCTCGTAAACCAGGTGATGGAGACCGCGCGGGCCCGTGGAGCCGATATACATGCCAGGACGCTTGCGAACGGGTTCGAGGCCCTCGAGGACCTGAATGTCCGAGCCGTCGTAATGATCAGGTTTTGCTGCCACTGACACGCTCCTCTAGTATTGAATGTTTCGATTCCGGATGGTTCTGGAACCTATTAATTCTACCACAACGCGTCTTGGCACCGGGGCTCTCCACGCCCTTTACAGGCCTTCAGATGCCTTCTAAGGCATGATTTTCGCTCTAAAGACCACTTTTGCCGTTTTTTGAGCTTTCCGGCTTTTCGCTTGCCTCCAAGGCTTTCAAAATCGATTCCCTGAGGCGCTTGTCCTCAACGCCGGCGGCCTGCTCGCGCAAACGGGCCGCGGCCTCGGAGCTGATAAGCGGCTCCGGAGTGCGCGAGGCCTGAGCCGCCTGCTGCGCGGCGCGCGCCGCCTCCTCGCGAAACGGATGACGGGCCTTCATATCGAAGCGGGCGGGCTTGATGGAGAACAGGGCCACATGCTCGCCTTGCTCGTTAAGGCGGATCTTCAGCATTTCCTGGCGGGCATCGATGTCCGATCGGATCATGGCATCGTCGCAATACACCACGAGCAGGGTCTTGCCTGCGGGCACGCGCGCCGCCATGGGGTCGTTGGCCTGTTCGGGCTTCATGATATACACGCCATTGGTGTGGTCGAGCACCAGCGGCGCAGAATCGCGATAGACGGCCTCCACGGCGTACTTCCAGCGAACATGCACCTCCGCAACGCGTTGTGAACGCGCGGCTTGGGCGCTGGCGGCACCGAGGCTTCGCAACAATTGCTGCAATCCGCTGCCAAGATCGGCCATCATTCACCGTCCTTCCGCTCAAGGGGCAAACGCACGACGCGGGCCGCCGCAAGCAGATCCTCGTCGAAATACGCCAGGTTTGCCGTGGTTATAAACGTTTGGATATCCCCTGAGACGAACTTCACCAACGCGCGGCGGCGCTGCTCGTCGAGCTCGCTCATCACGTCGTCGAGCAGCAGCACCGGCTGCTGGCCCAGAAGGTCGCAGATAAGCGCGACTTCCGCCAGCTTGAACGCCAGCACCGCCGAGCGCTGCTGGCCTTGGCTTCCGTACACGCCCACCGGACGCCCCTCGACGAAGAACTCGATGCGGTCGGCATGGGGTCCCACCAACGCGCGATGACGGGCACGCTCCTGCGCCATCGACCCCGCAAGAGCTGCGGCGAAACGTTCGCGGGCCTCGTCACGGTCGAGCGTTTCGCCGGCATCGAGCCATTCGCCCTCGGCAAACCACGACGGCGCATAACGGGCCGACAGCGCCTCCCGATTCCCCACGATCTCGGCGTAATAGCTTGCCATAGACGCCGCCAGCTTGCCGAACAGGGCCGCCCGATAGCACACCAGCTGAGCACCGCAGGTGACCATCAGGTCGTTTAGACTCTCCAGCAAAAGCGGCGATGCCTCGTCTTTCAGCAGCGAGTTCTTATGACGCAGCACCTTGTCGAAGTCTCGACGAATCAGGTAATGGTTGCGCGAAAGCTGCGACCCCACGGCGTCGAGCGCGTTGCGGCGGGTGGTACCCGAACCCTTCGCCAGGTTCAGATCGTCAGGGGTGAACGTGACCGAGGGGATGACGCCCTTCAGGTCCGCCGTTCGTTTCTGCTTGCCGTTGAGGGTGAACCGGCGTTTCCCTGCCTCGATCGTCAGGCCCAGATCCAGCAACCTGTTTTCGTCGGCGGCGGTTGCATGCAAGCGCGCAAAATCGGCGCCATCGCGCACAAGCTGCACTCCGGTGGGATTTCTGAACGACGTTTGCGCCGTAAGCAGCTGAATCCCTTCCACGACGTTGGTTTTGCCGACGGCGTTGGGCCCCACCAGCACGGTCAGGGGCCCGATGTCGCTCAAGCGGAAATGCTCATAGCTGCGGAAATCATCGAACGAAACGTCTTTGATGCGAAGGCTCATGCAACGCCTTCGTTGTTAGGAAATGCGCACAGGCATGACCAGATACAGGAAGTTCTCGCCTTCGCCGGCTTTGAAGATGCCCGGTTTCATGCCCGACTGGACTTCCAGGAACACGTCATCGGTGTTCACCGAACCCAAGCCGTCAAGCACGTATGCGTAATTGAAGGCGATCTCGACGTTCTCGCCCTCGCCCTGGCACGCCAGCGTCTCCTGAGCACTACCCACATCCTGGGCGGCGGCGGAAAGCTGCACGGTCTGGCTTTCCACGTCGATGGCGAACTTCACCGGCGAGCTTTGCTGACCCAGAATCGACGTACGCTTCACGCCGGAGACAAGGTGGCTCACGTTGAGGCGAACGCGCGTCGCATAGGAATCGGGCAGCAGCTGACGATAGTTCGGGAAATTGCCCTCGATGCGGCGGTTGATGAACACGGTATCGTGATAGGTGACCACGATTTGGTTCTCCGCCAAGGCAATGGTCAGCGGATCATCCGTACGCGTCAGGGAAGCAAGCTCCTGCAGGAACGAGCCGGAGATGACGGCCTGGAAGCCCTCGGCCGCGGGCTCGCCAAGCTGAGCCTCAGTGATGGCAAGGCGATAGGAGTCGGTTGCCACCATCTTCAGCGTCTCGCCCTCGAACGTGATGAGCACGCCGGTGAGGATGGCGCGGCTCTCGTCCTTGGAAACCACGCGTGCCACGCGCTTGACCATGGACGAGAATTGGGAGAACGGGATGGAGATAGCCTGCTGCGTATCAACATGAGGGAATCCCGGGAAGTCCTCGGCATCCAACGTCTTGATGGAGAACGAGGATGCGTCGCACGTGATGACGGCGGAATCCTCGCCCGTTTCAACATGCACGGCGGCATCGGGCAGGTTCTTCACGATATCGAAGAACAGCTTGCCGGGAAATACCGAGCGACCCTCCTCTTCCACCAAGGCAGGGATGGTGAATTGAATGGACAGCTCCAAGTCGGTTGCCTGCAGCGTCAGGTTGTCGTTATGGGCATCAAGGTAGATACCCGAAAGAATGGGCAGCGTGGAACGGGTGGCAATGCCCTTGAGCACAACGGCGAGCGCATCCTGCAGTTCCGATTGGTTGATGCTGAATTTCACTGGCTCCTCTTTCCTTTTACGTAAGACGTTGCTCCATGATAGATGGTTCATGCAACGTTGTTATTTATCTTCAATGCTTTTCTTTTAATAATAGGTTTTTGAATAGTAGTAATAATAAGCGCGGTGGAAATGTTGAGAACTTGCAAAACCCCATGTCATTCTTGAAAAGTAATTCAACTTCAAATGTGGGTTGCCTGTTCCTTCCATCCACCGCGATTATTGACTACATTATCTTTCCTCTTGAGTTCGATGGTTTTCGCCATGTTTTACGATGTTTATCCCCATGTTTTCCCGAATCCTTTAAAGTGCCTGTTCAACCTGGTTGTTTCACGTGAAACATTGCGTTTCCCTCGATGGTGTTGCGTTATAGCTCGCGAATGATCTGTCTGAGCGCTTCCATCTCCTCACGGGCTACGCGGTTCTCCTTCATCTTCGCTTCGATGTTGCCTACCGAATACATGATGGTCGAGTGGTCCCTGTTGAACTTCTTCCCGATGTCCCCGTAGGGGATGTCGAGCAGCTGTCGGCACAGGTAGATGGCGGTTTGGCGCGCGTGGGCGATGTTACGCGTCCTCTTCTTTCCCACGATGTCGGTGTGGCTGACCTTGAAGAAGTCCTCCGTCACCTTCAGGATGTCGTCTGCGGTGAGCCTTTTGCTGGGGCCGCCTGAGAAGTGGTTCTCCAGCAATTTGCGCACGTCGGCAACGGTGATATCCGAGCCTTCCCCGCACTTCATCTTGACGATGACGTTAGTCACCGCGCTTTTCAACTCTCGGATGTTCGACCCTGAGCTCTCGGCGATGCATATCTGCACGTCTTCGGGCATGTTGATGGGCCCGGACTGCTCCATATCCTCGTATTCGCGGATGAAGCTTTTGACGATGCTCAGCTTGGTCTCGATCTCGGGCGGCTGGATGTCGAACGTGCCGCCGGAGTTAAATCGCGTTTTGTAGCGTTCGTCGATGTCGATGTTCTTCGGCGCGCGGTCGGCGGAGAGAACGACCTGCTTGCCTTGGCTTGTCAGCTTGTTGAATATCTGGAACATGATGTCGAGCGTCTGCTTCTTACCCTGCAGTTGCTGGACGTCGTCGACAAGGAGGACGTCGGCTTCCTCGTAGTACATCTTGAAGTTCTTGTAGCTGGACTTCTCCGTGTCGTGCGCCGCGGATGCGTCCATGTAGTCCTCGAGCAGCTCATTCGAGTCTTTGTAGACGACCTGCAGGTTGGGCATGTTGCTGTTGATGTAGTTCTGTATAGCCCGAAGCAGATGCGTCTTGCCCAGGCCCGACCTTCCGTAGATGAACAACGGGTTCAGGTGCGGTTTGCCCGGGGTTTCGGCAACAGAGACGGCCATGGAATACGCCATGCGGTTCGAGTCGCCGATGACGAAGTTCTCGAACGTGAGCGTCGAGGTGACGGAGTTGTTCGGCGCAGGTTGACCGGCCGCGGCGCTGTCAGCCGGGATGGCCTGCGGGGCGGGTTCTTGCGGGCTGGTGGCGACGGGCACTGGGGCGGTTTGCTGCTCCGGTGCGCTTGCTGGGGCAGCGGTGGCTTGCTGTTCCATTGCGGTAGCCGGTGCTGCAATGGAGACAGGCGCCGGGGCTGCCGGCTGGCCAGGATTGGGCTGCGCTGTCGTTTGGGCCGGCGTCGCGGCCGGCGCTTCGGTCGCCTGCATCGTCGCTGTCGCGGGGACTGTTGCTTGTTGTGCGGTGACAGGATCGGCTGCTGCCGTAGCAGTGGTTTGCGCTGTCATTTGCGGTGCGGGCGCGGGGGCTGCGGCCGGCGCTGCTGCCGCCGGCGCTGCGGCCGGAGCGGGTGCGGCTGCTGGAGCCGGTGCAGCTTGCGGTGCAGGAGCCTGCGATTCGTCGATGCCGATGAGCACGTCGAAAGGCACCCCGCGAATCTCTTCGAGGGCGCGCTTGATGTGGTCGATGTAATGGCGCTCGATGAAGTTCTTGATGAATTCCGTATTAGCGGTCAGCATCATGAACCCGTCGCTTGCGGCCTGGGGAAATAGCTGGCTGAACAGCGCATCCACCTGGGGGCCTATGATTCCCTCATAGCTTTTAACGCGGCTGCATACCTCCGCCCATAGCTGATTGATTTCTTCCGTGTTCATAAGCAGGCCTTCGATCATGCGCGCTCGGGCGTGTTCGCCTTGCGCGGTTTCGGTTCGTTGAAAACTGATAGTCGCCGTGTTTTACAGCAGCTGCGCAACCTGGATGCCCAGGTTCGTGAGCATGCGCTTTTTGCCGGACATTTTCAAAAGGCCGATACCTTCCAGTTTTTTCAGCGTGTTATGCACACTTGATTGCGCTGCTCCGGTCAGTTTGACCACGTCCGATACACCCAGCACCCCTTCTTTCAGGTAGATGACGAGGAAGTCCTTCTCGCGCTGGGACAGGGACGCGATGATCGGCTGTGCATCCACCGGTGCGGGCTGAATCTGCGGTTGCTGTTGCATTTGCTGGCCGTAGGGGTAACCCATCGGTTGCTGCATGGGTGCTTGCATGTAGCCCTGCTGAGCGGGCGCCGCGTATCCGGGCTGCGCGAACTGCTGAGGGGCTGCGTATGCCATCTGCGGAGCCTGCTGATATGCCTGCATAGGCGGCTGGGCCGCAAACCCCGGTGCGTATTGAGCCGAAGGCTGAGCGTATGCGGGCTGGGCGTTGTATGCGGGTTCGTGATCCTCCTCGGCGATTCGATAGCGCGGCGCCGTGGGTTCGGGATGCTCTGCGTCCTCGTCCTCCTCGACGTGGTCGATCTCCAGCTCCTTAGGAAGCTGCGGGTTACTGCCGTTGGCGCTGATGGTGACTACCGATCCTGTGCCGAGGTTGTCCTCGATGCTGATGGTGCCGTGGGTGAAGTCGAGATATTCCTTCACGATGGGAAGGCCCGACCCTACGCCGCGGATGTAGCTTTTCATAGGTTCGATGGCGGAGGTGAATCCGGGCAGTTGTGCACGGTCTTTGCAAGCGATGCCCGGCCCCTGGTCTGCGAAACGGATGGTGCAGCCGTGATCGAGGATGGATACCGTGGCCTCTTGGAATCGCGCGTGTATGAAGTTCTCCGAAACCTCGCGGATAACCGTATAGGGAATGGTGCCGCCCGCCGCCTGCGATTGCTGGTATACGTTCGTTGCCAGGCTTTCGATGAACTCGCCGGTGGGGGCGGGTTGGATTTCGGTGACACGCGGCGCGCTCAGCAAGTTGTCGTATAGGGCGATGCGTGCAACCGACTTCACGTGAGTGAAGTCGAAACCCTCATCATCGTTGTTTTCAGGTGATTCCTGATGCTGTTCTTGCTCGCTCATCTGCGCTTTTACCGCTTTCCATATTCGTCGTTTTCCAAAGTTTTACACATTTTCGGGAAAAATCCTTGAAAAGTGTACCTTCTTTTCCCATCGAATTCCATTCAACTGGGCAAATTCCGGAATCGAATGTGGAAAAATCACTATCGATTGAAAGTTTTTCACAACGATGAACTCACCGTTTCCTCTGTTTTCCACTTTCTATTCAAAGATTGTTGAAAACTGGAATGAAAACTCGAATAAGTGTGAAAAACGGAGGTGCAAAGGTTTTCGACATTGTTGAAATTCCAGGTCGTTCCAAGGTGTTTTCGCGGCATTTTCTCGACCGAAGGCAGGGGTTTGGCGGAAGAGTCGGAAAGTCCCAGGTCAATTGTGCATTCTCTCGAAAAGCAACGCGGTTACGCTGTAGAGAACGGCAAAATACCTGTTCAGGGGCGTGTTGAAAACTATACAACTGCTTAAATGCCTGGTCCAGCGTTTGTTATATCGGAGCCTTTAAGCGCTTTGAGATTGTGCTATTCGGTGTTTTTCCACATCGTCTTTCGAATGAATTCCAAGTTTTCAACGTTTTCCACAATCGTTGAAATCGGCTGCTGGGGAGAGGTTCGTTTTTCCAGCCGTTGGTTGCGAGTTTCGGGACGCATTTCCTTCTTTTCAGCGGCAGGGATCGGTTATGAAGGTTCGTTCTTGTTGGATTTCGTTTCGTTGCTCAATCTGGTTTTCCACTTCCACCCTTCTGCTATTTGGATATGGCGTTGCCGAGGCACTTGCGGGCGCTCTTCGCGCATAGTTTTCCCTCAGTGCCGAAAGCGGATTGAGATCGCTTCGCGTGTGATCTCCCTTAGGTTGCCGGAAACGCTTCCGCTGGGTGCGGGGATCGATATCTCCAATCGGTGCTGAGGATATTCCCGTTTGTTTTTCTCGTGCCGGTGCATTCGAGATGCTGGAAAGACGCCTTCGTTATCTCCACTAGATGTTGCGACCTATGGTTTCAATCCCCCAATGAATTGTTGAAAGCGACGTTTTCCAGTGCACTGGCAATGTTGTGGAAAACTTTGTGTTTTCGCAGGTGGGCTTTCATAATGTGGGTATCTTGTGCATCGGCTGGCATATATAGGTAAAAACCTTTTGACAGCCGTGTTGTTCCGGTTATACTCAACAAGTTGCTCTAAACCATGAAAGGGAAACGATATGAAGCGCACCTATCAACCTAACACTCGTAAGCGTGCCAAGTGCCACGGCTTCCGTGCCCGCATGGCAACCAAGGGCGGCCGCAAGGTTCTGGCTGCTCGCCGTGCTAAGGGTCGTAAGCGTCTCTGCGTGTAAAGAGTATTCGATTGGAGACTATCAAGTCCAAAGCGGACATCTCCGATCTGTTCTCTAGCGGAAAGCGCCTGCGTACACCGTACCTTACGCTCATAGTGTTACCAGCGAAGCAGCACGGCCTTCACGGTCGTGTTGCTTTTATTGCAGGAAAAAAATCCGGTAACGCTGTATGGCGTAACAGCGCAAAGCGTCGAATGAGAGCTATTTGCCGTGAGCTGGGCGGCCCATTCCCGAATCTCGATGTGATATTTCTCGCGAAGTCGGGTATTTGCCGCGCTAAGTATAGTAAAGTGCTCGAAACATGCGACGAAGCGCTGAAACGCGCTGGAATTCGGTAGGGTCTGATTGGAATGAAGAAAGGTTTCGGAAGCATACCGTGCAAGGTGGCTATGTTTCTCATTACCTTTTATAGGGCGGCTATCTCGCCTATGTTCCCGTCGTGCTGCCGTTTTATCCCGACGTGCTCGGAATACGGGCTCATCGCGTTTCAACGTTACGGTTTCGCAAAGGGCTTAAGGCTGACGGTAAAACGTATTCTACGGTGTCGACCTGGAGGGCCGCACGGCTACGATCCCGTCCCGTAAGGGAGGGCTTAAGCCGGCGGCTTTTTGTCGGTTAAAGGAAGGAAAACCATAGTATGTGGGAAGTATTCAAGAACTGGATATTCGACATCATCCAATTCTTCTTCAGCTTCTGCCAAGACTGGGGCTTGGCCATCATCATCGTGACCATCATCTTCCGTGTGCTTATCTCCCCGTTGATGCATAAGCAGACGAAGTCTTCGTATCAGATGCAGAAGGTTCAGCCTCTGATGCAGGAGATTCAGACGAAGTACGCCAACGACCCGCAGCGTATGCAGGAGGAAATGCAGAAGCTTTACGCTGATGCCAAGTTCAACCCCTTGGCGGGCTGCCTCCCCATGCTCCTTCAGATGCCTATCTTCATCGCTCTGTTCCAGGTGCTGCGTGAGATGCCCAACTATCTGGGTTCCGATGAGGGCTACCAGTTCTTCAACCTGGTTCCCAACCTGGTTATGACGCCGTCCGGTGCGGTTGCCGGTGGTTTCGGCACGTTCCTCCCGTACCTTATCCTCATGATCGTGTTCGCCGGCGCTACGTTCCTGCCCATGATCCTGATGCAGATGGGTCAGAAGGACAACCCGCAGCGCAACCAGACCATGATCATGGCTGGAGTCATGAGCTTGTTCATGCTGTGGATCAGCTGGAGCTCCCCTGCCGGCGTTCTTCTGTTCTGGGGCGTTTCCTCCATCATCGGCGTGTGCCAGCAGCAGATCTCCATGCGCCTTATGAAGAAGCGCGATGCGGAGAAGGAGGAGACCATCGAGGTGAAGCCGATTGAGGTCGACGTCACCCGCAAGGCTAAGAAGCCGCGTCCGAAGAAGAAGGACACCTCCAAAAAGCACGCTTAATCGATTTTGCGTAATGGTGCGCGGTGTTTCACGTGAAACACCGCGCACTGTGGTTTTTAGTTCTAAGGAGCTGCAAATGGCAGAAGAAGAGAACGTGGAATTGACCGCAGAAGAGGCTCAAGACGCCCAGGTCGAACAAGACGGCATCAGCGACGAGGATCTCGATCGCATCGCGGATACCGCTATCGCAACCATCCAGGACATCCTGAAGCACTTCGATGTCGGTGAGGTCACCATCGACGAGTACGAAGGCGATGAAGGCGAGCTTATCCTTGACATCACCGGTGACGACCTGGCCGTTCTCATTGGCCGTCACGGCAAGACCCTTGATGCGTTGCAGTTCCTGGTGTCCGCCATCACCGTTCGCACCATGGGCTTCCGCTACCCCGTCATTGTCGACGTTGAGGGTTACAAGAATCGTCAGCGAGAGAAGCTTGAATCCATCGCTCGTAACGCTGCCGCAAAGGCTGCCAAGCAGCATCGCAGTGTGAAGCTTCGTCCTATGACTCCGTACGAGCGTCGTATCGTGCACATCGCGCTTCGTGACGACGAGCGCGTCGAGACGGCATCTGAGGGCGAGGGCTCCGCACGTCACGTTGTGGTTGTTCCGCTCTAGGCAATTGCCCCATCAAGTTCTTGGCTGATATTCCAAGACCTTTCGGGCCGCATTTTCGGATGCGGCCTCTTTGTTTTTCAAGGGGTTCATATGCTTGGTGTCCGATATGCTGCACGAAGGGCTAGAGTATGTTTCACGTGAAACAACAGGACAGAAGGAATGGTTCATGCACGAGGACTTGCTCAAGCGACATTTGGAGTTGGTTATCGAAGCCAACAAGACCACGAACATCACGCGCATCTCTTCTTGGGAGGATGGCATGGTGCTTCATGTGCAGGATTCCTTGCTTGGTCTTGATGCTTTGAACGCGTGCCCTGAGGGCCGCTATGCCGATATCGGAACGGGCGCGGGCTATCCTGGTATTCCGCTTGCCATTGAAACCGGTAGGCCCACGTTGCTGGTCGACTCCGTTCAAAAGAAGGTTCAGATTCTTGATGGCTTCATTGAAGAGCTCGGCCTTTCTAACGTTTCCACGTATGCTGGACGTATCGAGGATCTTGGTCGTGAACAGGCTGGGCAATTTGCTGCGATCAGTGCCCGGGCGCTTTCGAAGCTGTCCGTTCTGTTGGAGCTCTCTTCCCCCTTGCTGAAGATGGGCGGCCGTCTTATCTGCTTCAAGGCTCTTGTCGAACAGGATGAGCTTGATCACGCTCGCGTCGTCGGCAAGCAGGTTGGTATGGAACTGGTGGACGATCAGACTTACGAGCTTGATGATTACTCGCGTAGAATCCTGTGCTACGAGAAGGTTGCGAAGCCGAAGCTGAAGCTCCCTCGCAGAACCGGTTTGGCTCAGAAAAAGCCGCTGTAACGTTGTAAGCCGTCCTTGATGTTGTAGGGGCGGCTTTTTTCTTATCGAGGTTTCGTTGATTTCCGTTCAAAAGTCCCCATTGTGCGTCGGGGTTTTATGCGCGTGAATCGAAACACGGTATACTAGCGTCTGAAACCATGAAAGGGGGTTCCTGTGGGATTTTTCGACGGCCTCAGGAAAGAAAAAAAGCAAGCTGAGCCGGTTCAGCAGGAACAACGCGTGCAGGAAGATACCGTTGAGGATGAGATAGCCATCGAGCACATCGAAGTGGTCGAGCGCGATCCTCATAGCTCGACTGAACCTGAGCCGCAGCCTGTTGAATCTCGCCCCGAGATCGAACCTACGCCTATTCGCTCCTATCGCGATAAGAAGCCAGTAAAGCATGTGGTCGGTCAGACGAAGATTATGGCGATCATCAACCAGAAGGGCGGCGTAGGCAAGTCCACTACCGCAATCAACCTTTCCGCCGCGCTTGGCGAGATGGGCAAGCAAGTGCTTCTTGTCGACCTTGACCCTCAGGGTAATTCCTCGAGCGGTTTGGGTGTCGAGAAGAGCCAGGTGCAGAACTGCATCTACGACGTGCTGCTCAACGATGTTCCCGTCGAGGAAGTCATCATCCCCGATGTGTGCGAGGGCTTGGATCTTGTTCCGGCGACGATTAATCTTGCCGGCGCGGAAGTTGAGCTGGTTTCCGAGATGGCGCGCGAGAATCGCCTTAAGGATGCCATTGGAGCTCTTCGCGGTAAATACGATTACATCTTCATTGACTGCCCCCCTTCTTTGGGTTTGCTGACGGTCAACGCCCTAGTTGCCGCTGACAAGCTGCTTATCCCCATTCAGTGCGAGTTCTATGCACTGGAAGGTGTGACAAAACTCCTTGATTCAATGAAACGTGTCAAAACTCGCCTGAACCCCACGCTGGATATCTATGGCGTGCTCATGACCATGTACGATGGTCGTACCACGCTGTCCCGCCAAGTGGTCGAGGAGGTGCGCAGCTATTTCGGGCGATTGGTGTTCGAAACGCTGATCCCCCGTACCGTGAAGCTTTCCGAGGCTCCTAGCTTCGGTCAACCGATAACCCTGTACGACCCTTCGGGCAAAGGTGCCCAGTCGTACATGAGTCTTGCTAAGGAAGTGATAGCCCGTGGCTAGGAATGGTCGTGGTGGTCTTGGTCGTGGTCTGAACTCGTTGCTGGGCGGTGCCTATGAGGAAGCTATTCCTCAGGAGGAGCCGCAACGCGTGCGCGTGGATGCCGAGCAGCCGCAGCAGTCTCAGCCGAAGCCTCAGCCTGAGCGCGAGGTGATTCGCGAAACCGTTCCCGCACAGAAATCGCCTGAGCCTCGGACGGCCCGTGAAACGGTTCCTTCCTCTTACGAAGAGCAGGAGCCTGAGTCTATTGTCGACAACGGTGTCGAGGTCACTATCAAGGGAGTTGCCCAGCGAGCGGCGCGCCCTGCTGTCCAGGAAGTGGTTGAGCGCACGGTAGCGCCCTCTGATGCAGCGCAGCATGAAGGCGATGCGCAGTCCCGTGAAGTAAACGAAGTCGATATCAACGTTATCGCTCCTAACCCCGATCAGCCTCGTACGAATTTCAAGCGCGAGGAGCTGGAGGAGCTTTCCGCTTCCATCCAGAAAGACGGGCTTTTGCAGCCGATTTTGGTGCGTCCGCTCGAGGATGGTACCTACCAGATCATCGCCGGCGAGCGTCGTTGGCAGGCATCGAAGCTGGCTGGTTTGCAACAAGTGCCCATTCGGGTTAAAGAAGCTAGCGACGATAAGGCTCTGGAGCTTGCGCTTATCGAGAATATCCAGCGCTCCGATCTTAACCCCATTGAGGAAGCGTACGGCTATCGCCGTATGATGGAGCGTCTGAACATGACGCAGGCAGAGGTTGCTCAGGCCATGTCGAAAGGTCGCTCCACGGTTGCGAACGCTTTGCGCCTGTTGGAGCTTCCTGAGGAAGCTCAGCAGTTGCTGTTCGAGGAGAAAATCACCGCCGGCCATGCACGAGCTATTCTTTCCATTCCCACGAAGGAAGGTCGCGAGCGCCTGACGCGTAAGCTGGTTGAGGAGAAGCTGTCCGTTCGAGAAGCCGAGGCTTTGGCTCGCTTGTTCTCTGGAAAGAAAAATGAGAATGCTAAGCCGAAGACTCCTATGCCGAAGGAATACCGTAAGGTTGCCCGGACGCTTAAGGATGTTCTGGATACGCCGGTCAAGGTGAAATCAGTCAACGGCAAGAACAAGATTGAAATCGAGTTCAAGGACGAAGACGATCTCGAGCGCTTGTTCAAGGGCATTCTTGCTTCGAATCTTGCATAAAGGATTTTGACTTCCGAGCAAAAAAAACGAGCCGGTGTTTCCTCGCCGGCTCGTTTGTTGTTTAACGAGTGATTATGTATTCGTTGCCGTCACCAGCGCCGAAGGGGTCAGGGGTGTATCAGCTTGTCGATTTGATAATCCGATAGTCATCGCGCGCTTTCGATTTAGGGAGTTTGCGCCATTCCGGCGAAGCGTGTCCTTTGTTCTCGGCTGTTTGAATGAGTATATTTGCGAAGAAGAAACCTCCTGATGCTTTCGATGGTATCCAAGAAAGCATCAGGAGGTTGTAAGGCTATGAAACCATTTGGTGCGCCTTTGCAAACGCAATAAGGCATCAATTGTTACCGTTTGCGATGCCTGCACTTGATAAGCGTACTTGCTATCGTCCGTTCGTGAACGTGTTCTTCAGCTGTCCGCAGGCGCCGGCGATATCTGATCCTCTGGAATCCCTCAACGTGGTTTCGATTCCGTGACGGCCTGTTTCCGCAATCCATTTTTCGATGGTCTTGGTAGAGCTTGGCTTGTAAGGGGATTCCGGAATCGAATTGATGGGAATCAGGTTGATATGGCAAAGCAGGCCTTTGCAGAAGTCTAGCAGCGCCGTCAGATCCGCATCGGTATCGTTAACGCCGTCGATCATGATGTACTCGAACGTGACGCGACGATTCGTTTTCTCGATATAACGCAGCAAGCTTCGCTTGAGTTTAGGCAGAGGGAAGCCGCTTGTTTTGGGCATGAGCTCAAGACGTACGTCCTGTCGCGCTGCATGAAGGGAAACGGCAAGTGTGAACTGCTCGGGTTCTTCCGCAAACCGGTCGATTCCGGGAATGATGCCGCACGTGGAGATGCAGATATGTCGCGCTCCGATTCCTAGGCCTTTTTCGTCGTTGATGATGCGAAGCGCGTTCAGCACGTTGTCGTAGTTCAGCAGCGGTTCGCCCTGCCCCATGCCGACGACGTTGGTCACACGGCGTCCTATAAGGCGCTGCACCGTGACGATTTGGTCGACGATTTCGCCCGCGGTTAAATTGCGCGTAAGGCCTTCTTTTCCTGTGGCGCAAAACGCGCACGCCATGGGGCAGCCTGCTTGCGTGGAGAAGCACACCGTAAGGCGGCCGCCATCGCGCGATGGGATGGCAACGGTTTCAACGCATACGCCGTCGTGATATTCCAGAAGCAGCTTGTGGGTGCCGTCGTTGGAAACGGCCTCCTCAAGTACGTTGGGCACGTACAGCGGATACTCCTCGGAAAGCTGATTTCGAAGTTTGGCGGGCAGGTTGGTCATGTCGTCGTAGCTTTGAGCGCCTTTGTTGTAAAGCCACTCGTACAGCTGCTTCGCGCGAAAAGATGGTTGACCGAGCTCCTTCATGAGAGGAGCCAGGTCGCTTTGGGTGAAGTTTTTGATTGGTGTATTCATGCGGGTCATTATACCTGTTTCACGTGAAACATCAGCGCTTACCTTGCATGCTGCGAAGCCTGTGTGCGGGTTTTGCTATACTGCAGCAATACGATCTCTAAAGGAGAAAGAAGGAGTCATGTCTTCAAGTATCGATCCTCGTTCTTGCCGCGTTGCTCTTTTGTGCGGCGGCAAAAGCAACGAGCGTGAAATTTCCTTAGCATCCGGTAAGGGTGCTCGCGAAGCTTTGGAGACGGCGGGCTTTTCCGTCACCGATATCGATCCGGCGAATAAGGAAGACCTGAAGCGTTTGATCGAGGAACCGTTCGATGTGGCATTCCTTTGCCTGCATGGCAAATATGGCGAAGACGGTACGGTGCAGGGTTTGCTCGATATCGTCGGTATTCCCTACACGTGCTCTGGCGTATGGTCGAGCGCGCTTGCCATGGATAAGGTGAAGGCGAAGGTCTTCTACGAGCGCGAGGGTATTCCCACCCCTCCGTCCTTGACGGTTAACAAGGGTGACAAGGTCGACATCCAGCAGGTCATCTCGTCCATGGGCGAGAAGGTTGTTGTGAAGCCCGGTACCGAGGGCAGCGCTATCGGTGTGTTCATCGTTGAGGGTGCGGAAGCTATCGAAGATGCTTTGCAAAAAGCCCTCGATATTGATGATGAGGTGCTTATCGAGCGTTATATCAAGGGCCGCGAATTCACTGTTGCCGTTCTAGGAAATCATGAGCCGAAGGCTATGCCTGTTATCGAAATCGTTCCCAAGAGCGATTTCTACGACTTCGAGTCGAAGTATGCTGTGGGCGGTTCCCAGCATATCTGCCCTGCGCGCATCCCCGACGATGTGACGAAGGTCATGCAGCGCGAAGCGGAAAACGCTCACAAGGCGCTCTCGTGCAGCGGCACCTCTCGCACTGACTTTATTCTGGAAGACAATGGTGATTGCTGGGCTTTGGAGACGAACACCATTCCCGGTATGACCGCAACGTCCCTTCTCCCCGATGCTGCTCGTGCCGCAGGTATGACCTTCCCCGAGCTGTGCACCAAGCTTATCGAGCTTGCTCTGGAAGAGCCTGTGCGATAAGCGGGTTTCGGAACAAAGTTGTTTGGCGGTCGATTGAAACGGTCGTCTTTCTACGAACTTGCGACGTAAAACAATTCAGCGCTCCCTTGAGAAATGGATGTCGTTGGATAAAGAATGCGTGACAAACAGAGGGGGGCTGATCCCGGAAGCGTTCCGGGGTCAGCCCCCCCTCTTGCTGCAGCTGGGCGCCTTGCGATGTTCCAGCGGGTTGCATAGCGTTAAGGTTGATTCGGAGGATCCGAATCTAATTCACAGAGCAAGCCATTATGTTGTCCGTCGATCCAAAGGCTGAATTCGATGCAAGGACTTGGAATCGAAAAATCTTGCAACAAAATTTTATGTCGTCCTGTGGCAGGATGAACTCCGTAGTGTTAGGCAAACCCCTGAAACTTCCTTTAAGAAAGCCATTGGCTAGTTAAGATTGGTGAAGGGATGTGGTTAGAACAGGCCACAGCTTTTCAATCCGAACACCGCCAATGCGACCAACGCCAGCAAGAATGCCCAGCTGATCAAGAAACAACCCTTGTTCCCTTCCCTGCTTTTTTGGACCATCAAGTCGGTGAAGCCACGGGATTTTTTGAGGATGGCGGTATGGCTGTCGCCCTTGGGCATATCGGCTCGCTGCGAAGGCTGCCAGGTTCCGTGGGAATCAAGAATCGATTGCACACCCTGATTCTTGATGTCGATGCGTGGGCGTATGCCTTGCGAAAGCGATTTCATGGTCGTGCGCATGAAGGTATCAAAATCCGATTGATGCACCTTGTCGTAGCAGAAGAGCGCGACTTCGCCCCAGTAGAAACCCGGTTCCGGCTGATCGGTGAAGGCGACGAACGATAAGACCGCATGCATTTCCCAGCTTTTAGCGGCAAATAGGTTGAGTTTGTGGGACGCTTGCTCATCAAGGTAACCTAATACATCGCCGTAATCGTTCACGACCCATGCGCGTGTTTGGCCTTCCAAGGGCTTGAATTCGATATTGAAAACGTCGCCGATGATGCAATTCGAACCAAGTAGAATCGCCGCGTCTTTCTTGGATGTGGTGTCAAAGCGGGCATATGTGCCGTAATAGCAATCGGGCAGCATGGGGTCTCCTATCTGAAATGAAGTGAAAAAAGCGTAACACAAACGAAGAACCGGAATAGCCGGCATCCATCGATGCCGGCTGACTTACAATAAGAAGGTTACAAAGTGATAGAAGCAAACATGGAAGCATCCATGTGGGAGATAAGGAATATGCCGTGCGTGGTGATTTGCTCGCGTATATCAGTGATGGAACCCCTCAAGCGATTATCGATCGCTATGCATCGCTTGCTGATGCTTCGAAAGAAAGCGATTACGGCGAGCTTGACCGCGATATCGTTGTTATAGACACCGAGACGACCGGCTTCTCGTTCAATCACGATGAGTTGACGCAGATTGCGGCCGCCCGCATGGATAAGGGCGAGATTGTCGATTGGTTTGTGACGTTCGTAAACCCTGGAAAGCCTATTCCGGAAGATGTTGCGCACCTGACCAATATTCACGATGAAGACGTTGCTGATGCTCCTTCTCCGGAAAAAGCGCTTGCGCAGCTTGCCGAATTCGTTGGTGATTCGAAGCTAGTGGCTCATAATGCCGCCTTCGATCGCACTTTCACCACGCGACATCCAAGTGGTTATCCTTTGCTGGAGAACACCTGGCTTGATTCCTTGGATCTTGCTCGTATTGCCCTCCCCCGTCTGAAATCGCATCGACTTATCGACTTGGTTCGCACCTTCGGGGCGCCGGTTTCCACGCATCGTGCGGATGATGATGTTGCGGCTACGTGCGCTGTGTTCCGCATCCTGCTGGCTGCGGTGGATGCCATGCCGAAGCCCCTTGTAGCCAAAATCGCATCGCTTGCAACGCCTGAACAATGGGAAACTCAGATTGTTTTCCAGCATTTTGCCGACCATTCCGATAATACTGCGGATGTAGCATCCGATGAGGTCGCCTTGATCGAAGATGCTGCGCGTGACATTGTTTCACGTGAAACAAACGAGGGACAGCTCTCGTGGGCAACAAGTCAGCTGGATTTGTTTTCGCTGCAATCCATTCGCCGCGATCGCCTTCGCAAGATTGAAAACAGGCCGAAGGTTGATGCGGATGCGATCGCATCCGATCCTATGCGCAGCATGAAGTACCCCACTGCCGAGGAGATTGCAAAGGCTTTCAGCCAAGAGGGTCTTGTGGGCAACCTGTATAAGAATTACGAGCCGCGCGCCGAGCAGCGAGATATGAGCACTTCGGTGCGTGATGCGTTCGCTTCTGGGGATAATCTTGTAGTCGAAGCCGGAACCGGCGTCGGTAAATCCATGGCGTATCTGGTTCCTTTGGCGCTTACCGCGCAGAGGAACGGCATTACCGTGGGCGTGGCAACCAAAACGAATGCTCTGCTCGATCAGCTGGTGTTCAAAGAAGTTCCCGCGCTAGCGAAGGCGTTGCGTGCATCCAATCCCGACGCAAAGCCTTTGACGTGTGCGCCGTTGAAGGGCTTCTCCCACTACCCGTGCCTTCGTAAGATTCGCAGCGTGGTGGATGATGGCGCTGCAATGAAGGAGATTCAGGGTAAAGAGTTGTCACAGGCCCCTGCGATGGCGGCGCTGCTTTCGTTCATCGAGCAAACGGAATATGACGACATCGATGGCCTGAAGCTTGATTATCGCCTGCTGCCGCGAAAGGTGATCACGACGAGCAGCCAGGAATGCCTGCGTCGTAAGTGCCCGTTCTTCGGTAACCTGTGCTTTGTCCACGGTGCGCGCAAGCGTGCTGAAGCCGCGGACATCCTGGTTACCAATCATAGCTTGCTGTTCTGTGATATGGCCGCTGATGGCGGTCTGCTGCCGCCGGTTCGCTATTGGGCGGTCGATGAGGCCCATGGTGCCGAGAGCGAAGCGCGCCGTGCTTTCTCTATCGAGCTTGATGCCGAGAACATCCTCCGAGAGGCTCGTCGAGTGGCGGCGGATGATGCACGTAGGAATGTGTTCTCTCGTGCGGAACGCCGTGTAGTCCTGAACGGTGCGAGGGAAGAGAGCGAAACGCTGTTCTATACGCTCACGCAAAAGGGTAAAAGCGCGGGCGAGGCATATCGCCAGACTGCCGAGGCTTTCTGCGCTAGCTTGAAAGGCTTGCTGTTCTTCGATACGAACCGGCATGGGCGCGGCTACGAGATCGTCGAGTTGTGGGTGAACAGCGATATCCGTAGTTCCGCCACGTTCGGCGATATCGTGGACAAGGGCGTTGCGATGCGGGAATCTGCCGAGAAGCTGATTGCGGCTTGTCAGAACCTGGTGGCATATCTTGAGGAAATAGAGAACGCAGCTGCGATACAGCGCGAGATAGCTGCGATGGCTATCGACCTGAAGGAACAGGTCAATGCAGTGCAGCTGATTCTTGAGGATCCCAACGAAAGCTATGCATACGCTGCAACGTTGTGCCGGAAGAAGGACCGCGTTGGCGAAAAGCTGCAAGGCATGCCCGTTAACGTCGGTGGAAAGCTGAACGATACGCTGTATGCTTCCACGCATTCGGTGGTGTTCGCGTCGGCAACGCTGTCTGTCAACGGCAGTTTCGATGGCTTCACGAACGCCATGGGTCTGGGTCAAGGAGAGTTCTCGCCGGTCAAAACCTGTCAGCTTGATTCCAGCTACGACTTCGACAAGAACATGACGGTGTACGTTGTTGCCGATATGCCCGAGCCGAACGAGCCGAGCTATATGGCCACCTTGCAAAAGTTCCTTGTCGAGGCGCATAAAGCGCAGCAAGGTTCGATGCTCACGCTATTTACGAACCGTCGCGAGATGGAGCGTTGCTTCGACTATGTTCAGCCTGAACTGAAAAGCGATGATTTGCGCTTGGTGTGCCAAAAGTGGGGCGTGTCGGTGAAGGGTCTGCGCGATGACTTCCTTGCTGATGAGCACTTGTCGCTGTTCGCGCTGAAAAGCTTCTGGGAAGGGTTCGATGCCCCGGGTGCAACCCTGAAAGGCGTCGTTATCCCGAAGCTCCCCTTCATGAAGCCGACCGATCCGCTCTCTTGCGAGCGTGCGGAACGCGATGACCAAGCTTGGCGACATTATGTGCTTCCCGCGGCGGTGCTCGAGGTAAAGCAGGCGGCTGGTCGATTGATCCGTCGTGCCGATGACACCGGCGCGCTGATTCTCGCAGATCACAGGTTGGTTTCGAAGAGCTACGGGAAAGTGTTCCTGAATTCCTTGCCAAGCAGCAACATCAAAGTGCTGCCTGCTGCCCAGATCGTTGCTGAATTGGCGGCAACGAACCGAGGCTGAACCTGGCGGCGTATATGAGAAGACGAGACGATAAAATCGCCCGAGCAGCTCATATCAAAGAGAGGACGCACGGAACGTCCAACGAGATATCGTTCAGCGTTCTCGATGCTGCTAAATATAAGGAAACAACTCAGCGATTCAGCTTGAGGGATTTGCTCGCTGCCCGTAGAGATGCGAATGCTCAGAGTGTTTCACGTGAAACAGGCGAACATGTTTCACGTGAAACATCCGGTCATAAGGCGTCAGTTGGTTCGCACGCTAACGAAAACGGTGCTGGCAGGCGGCGAAGCGGAGTCTGGCTTAAACAGAAGCAAGCTAAGCAGGCAACCCAACGCAAGAAGGCTCTCCACGCATCAGGTTATAGCGAAGAAGCTTCGTCTCAGGCGCCGGCTGCTGCTAAGCGCATGTCCATCGAAGAGGAGATAGCGCGAAGAAAAGCGCGCCGCCGCAAAGGGAGGATTGCTGCGGTATCCGTGGTGGCAGCTGCCTCTTTGGCAATCGTATCCGTTGGCGTTTGGGCGTGGCACTGTCAGGTCACCGAGCAGCAAGGTTACGAGTCTGAGCTTATGGATGCGCTGAGACTGGTTTCCGAAGCTGATGAGACCATCTTGCAAATTGATGCGATAGTGGATGACCCCTTCGCAGCAGAAAGCGAAGGAAAGAGGCAAGATGTTCTTTCCTCCGTCGAGCAAACCAAGCAGTTGCTAGTCGATGCTGACGGGAAGGCGCGCAACGTTTCGGAAAAGCTATCCGATCCTTCCGTTCGCGAAGTCGCCAATCAAACGGTTATATCGATAACGGCACGCAAAGGCATGATAATGCAAGGCATGCAGCTGGTTGAGGCGTCGGAAGATGCTGAGCAGGCGGCGAAGGAATGCGACGCTGCGTGGCAGGTGGTGCTGGACGCGGATGCCAAGGTTCGCGAGGCGACAAAACTTGCCGGACGGAACGAGGTCGATGCATCTAGGGAGTGCACCTTGGAAGCAAAGGAAACGTTTTCCAAAAGCCTTGATCAGCTGAAGGTGCTTCAAGCGGATTACCAAACAGCTGATGTTTCACCGCTGATCGAGTATGTGGAAAAGCGAATGGAAGCGATGGATTTGGCCGTGCAGTCCGATGAGGCTCTCACCGCGAAAAACAAGGATGAGGCCATCGCGCGAAACGATGCTTACAACGCTGCCGAAGAGGAAGCGGCGACGATGGCTGCAGCTTTGCCAAGCGACCCGAAGCAATTGGTCAAAGATGCGTATTTCGCAACATGGGCAGAGGTTATCAGAAGCTATTCCGGACAGCGTGCTGCTGCCGGCACCAGTGATGCAGTTATACGTGATTATTTGGGCGCGCAAGGCAAATAGCGTATACTGCAACCCGTATATGCCTTGCTGTAATTGAGGAACGAAAGGCACAAAAATGCCGGATATTAAAGAGCATATCGCATACCTGTCGCAGGAAATCGGCGCCCGTCCCGCTGGCACCGAAGAGGAACAGCAGGCTGCGTTGTACATTACCGAGCAATTCCAGAAGGAAGCAGGTCTGCCTGCTAACATCGAGGATTTCAACGGGGTCGGCGACCCTCATCTGCCTAGCATGATTTGCTGCGGCGCAGCTGTGGTGCTCGCCTTGCTGTCGTTGATCGTGCCCGTGCTGAGCATCGTCGGGGTTATCGGCTGCCTTGCGGCCGCCGGCTTGTTCGCCGCGGAGTATCTGGATAAGCCCATCATCTCGAAGCTTCTGGGAAAAGGCGTGAGCCAAAACGTTGTGGCGAAGTACGCCCCTGCAGCAGTTGAGGATGGTGAAGGCGCTCGTCGCCGAAAGGTGATCTTGGTGGCTCGTTACGACACCGGCAAGGTTCGTGCCGAGCTTGCCGGTCCCACGGCGCAGGTCATGCCGCTTGTCGGCAAAATCTCCTTCGGTGCAATGGTTGCCCTTCCCGTGCTGCTGCTCATCAAGGGCGTTGCGCTGGGGTCTTCCGAAGGTACGCTCACCACGATCTTCACGCTGCTGACCGTTATCGCAATGCTGCTCACCGCTATCCCGCTTGCTCTTGGCGCATTGCATCAGACCGCAGCCTACAACGAAGGTGCGAATTGCAACGCTTCCGGCGTTGCCGCCCTGCTTGAGCTGGCTCGCCGCATCGGTGCGGGCCGTGTGAGCGAAGCCGAGATCGCCGAGCGCGAGGACGCCCTGATGCATGGACCGGAGGCTGCGTATGAGAGCGGCCTTGTCCCTGAAGGCGCCGAGTTCGTGTATTCCTCCCACCCCCGTTCCTCCATGGAAGATGAGGAGAGCCTCATCGCCGCCAAGGCTGCAATTTCGGCGTTGTCGGGCAAGCCAGTTGACGGCATGACTGCTGAAGAGGTTGAGCGCAACCTTCAGAAGATCGAGCGACACGATCGCGAGGAAGCTGAAGAGGAAGCTCGAATGCAGCGCATGGAGGCGCGCGCCATCGAGAGCGCCCGCCGCGATGCCGAGCAGGCTCGTCTTGCGGCCGAGCAGGAGCAGCAGCAGGCTCTTGAGGCCCAGCAGGCAGAGGAGGCCGAAAAGGCCCAGGCTGAGTTTGAGGCCCAGCAGGCGGCAATGCAGCAAGCCGAGTTCGAGGCCCAGCAGGCAGCGGCCCAGCAGGCTGCTGTCCAGCAGATGCAGGCGCCTGCGGAGCAGCAGCGCGCGGCGCAGGCAAGCGTGCCTGATTGGTATGCTCGCGCTCAGGAAAAGGCCAAGAAGCCCCGTAACGCCGAGAAGCCGGCGCAACGTTCTCGTTACGCTAGCGCTCTTGATGCCGCGGTTGCCGAAAGTGCCGGTCATTTCGCGAAGGCGAACAACATCGTGGAGCATGAGCTTGAGCGCTCCTTCGATATCGATCGCGATACCATTCGCGAGGTTCGCGCTCCGCAGTGGGCGACCATTGCGCCCGTGCAGCCCGCGGTACAGCCTGAAACCGAGCAGCCGGTCGTGAACGCCGCATCCCCCGAAGTCTCCGTGAACGCGGTGTCGGCGGCTGAGCAGGCTGCGCATATGCAGCAGATCACCGTGCAGGAGGAGCTTGCCGTCCAGACACCTGTGCCGCAGCAGGCAGCACAGCCCGTGCAGTTCGAGGAGCCGCTCGAAGCGGCTTCCGCTGACGAGACCGCAGACGCAGCGCTTCAGGCGGATACTGCTGCTGCAACCTTCGCCCCCGAGTCTTCCGCTCCGGTGGCCGAGCCCGCTGCTGAGCAGATGACCGCTCAGCAGCCTGCCGCCCAGTTCGTCCCTGCGCAGGTTTCCGCACCTGAGCCTGTTCAGACCCAAGTTGTCGCTCCTGCCGAGGTTGCCGACCCCTTCGCCACGGCGGCTACGCCCCCGATCGATGTCACGAAGCTCCATCTCGAGGATGTTCCTCCGATGGGAGACGTTCCCATGCCGGCGTTCTTGGATCCGCGAAAGGTACAGGAAGAAGCCCAGTCCCGCCAGTCCGATGCTCCCCGCTCGGGCAATCGCGTCGATGTGACGCAGGCTGCCATCAACGAGGCCGGCCGTGTCGATGCGGCAAACGCTCCTGCGGTGCCTACGCCCGCACCTATGCCCAAACCTGCGGATGAGACGGTGCCGGAACTGCAGGCCAAGCCGCTCGATATCCCGGACGTTTCCGTGGTCCCCGCGGCTCCCGTCACCTTGCCGGAAATCTCTGCGACCGCTCCGGCGACCCTCGTTGCGGCGGCCGTGAAGCAGCGCGCTCCGCTTGCCGACGTCGAATCCGCCGGCAAGACCGCGGCACGCAGCTTGCTGAACCTGCTTCCCTCCATTGGGTCGTCCGACATCAAGGCCGCTCATGAACAGGAGGACGAAGAGGCTGAGACGTCTGGCGAGAAGAAGGATTCCAGGCCTTCCCTGCTCGCATCCCTGCCTTCACTGTCTGGCTCCATCAAGGCGGCGGATGCGGCTCAGGCCCAGCCGGGTGTGAACGCCGCCGCAAGCTTCGGCACCGCTGGCGCTACCGGTTCGTTCGCTCCGGTGAGCAGCGAGCTTGCCAGCACCATGGATCCCGAAGACATGTACGTTGACGATGCGGATGATTCCGCTTACGACGATCACTTCACCGAAACGGGTGCATTTGCGGGCCCTGGCTACATGGAGATGCCCAAGTCGCGCTTCCGCCGCCTGTTCGACAAGTTCCTTCATCGCAAGGATGACGAAGAGGACACGCCGCAGGAATGGCTCGACGTGGACGACAACTTCGAGGCCCGCGCCGCCGGAAAGGCGCGCGGCGGTTGGGAGAGTTTCCAGGAAGAGCACTACGAGCAGGGCGAGTATCAGGGTGGTTACGCCGTCGAGTCCGATCAGGATGCTGCAGCGTATCCCGGAGCGACGCAGGCTCTGCCCGCTTTGCAGAGCGACGACCTTGGCGCAACCCAGGCATGGACGCCCCAGCCGATCGACGTTGAGGCAGCAGGCCAAGAGGCTTCGCAGATCGCGTACGACGATTCGTTCAACGTCGACGACGTGGCAGATGACGAGCAGTCCGGGTCCAACCGCTTCCGTCCGTGGCATGGCGGCGCTTACTCCGCACGTCGCATGGAGAACAGCAACCTGTCCTCTGAGGAGCTTGCTGACGAAGCGGCCGCGGCGGCCGTGCCCACGCCTGTCGAGCTCAACGAGGAGCTCAACGAGGTGTATCAGTTCCGCAACCCCGACATCGATGCCGAGGTGTGGTTCGTGGCCCTGGGTTCCGAGCTTGCTCAGAATTCCGGCATAAAGGCGTTCCTTGAGGCTCATCAATCCGAGCTGCGAGGTGCGTTCATCGTCGATATCGATGCTATCGGCGCCGGCGATCTGACCATGATCGAGCGCGAGGGTTTCTTGAAGCCCTCGAAGGCGTCGTCGCGTATGAAGCGCTACATTCGCAAGGCTTCGCAGGCTACCGGCACCAAGGTGGCATCCGGCGCGCTGCTCGGCGAGGAAAGCGCTGCTTCGTATGCGGCGAAGCATGGCTGCCAGGTTACCCATCTGATGGGCATGGAGGGCGGCAAGCCCGCGTTGTATGGCCAGCAGGACGACATCGTCGAGAACATCGACGAGAAGAAACTGGCCTCCAACGTGGACTTCCTTATGGAGTTGTTGAAGAATATGTAAGGCCTGTAACATGCTCGTTATCTGACTGGACGGCCGCTGGCCTATAATTTCAGCCCGCACGAGCATGAACTGAAAGTGCATTCACCGATTCACGGCGATTGCACTCTTATACGGCAACTAGAGAGGTTTACTATGGCTATCGAGGCATATTGCGTGAAATGCAAGGCAAAGAAGATCATGAAGGATCCCGTTGAGGGCGTCACGAAGAACGGCAAGCCTATCACGAAGGGCAAGTGCCCTGACTGCGGCACCACCATCTGCCGTATCGGCGCTGCAAAATAGCATATCGTTTGAGCAACAACCAGCAATGCCCGCCCTGCGCGGGCATTGCTGGTTTTGAAGCGGCGGGAATGAATGACATAAAAGGAAGGGAGCGTAATGGGCGGCACGCAGAAAATCGACCTGTACGAGAATTTCAAGAGCATCAATTCTATCGATGCTGAAAAGTACAAACGCTACGATGTGAAGCGCGGCCTGCGCAATGCCGACGGAACCGGCGTTTTGGCGGGTTTGACGGGTATCTCCAACGTGCATGGCTACGTCATGTCCGATGGCGAGAAACGCGCCGACGAAGGCGAGCTGCGTCTTCGCGGGTATGACCTGTACGACCTTCTGGGCGTTGACGCGAAAGATCGTCGATTCAACTACGAAGAGGTCTCTTACTTGCTGCTGATGGGCGAGCTTCCCACGGAGCAGCAGCTTTCCGATTACATCGCCACTATCGACGCGCAGCGCGAACTGCCTGATGGCTTCACCGCGTCCATGATCATGCGCGACACGCCTCCCGACATCATGAACGTGCTGGCTCGAACCATCCTGCTTTTGTACGCTTATGACGAAAACGCCGAGGATCGATCCGTCCAGCACGAGATCAGCACCGCCATCTCCCTCATCTCCCGCCTGCCTCGCATTATGGTATTGACGTACTATGCGATCCGCGCGCGTTACAACAACGAGTCCATGATCATGCATCGTTTCATCCCGGGTCAGTCCACGGCGGAGACCATTCTGTCTATGCTGCGCCCCGACAGGCAGTTCACACCTGAGGAAGCGCGCATGCTCGACATCATGCTGTGCCTGCATGCCGAGCACGGCGGCGGCAACAACTCGTCGTTCACCACGCACGTGCTGACGTCCGCCGATACGGACGCGTACTCCACGTACGCGGCGGCGATCGGGTCGCTGAAGGGTCGCAAGCACGGTGGCGCGAACCATCAGGTTCTGGCCATGCAGAAGGAGATCAAGGACAACGTCGTCAATTGGGAGAACGATGACGAGGTTGCCGCGTATCTCGCTAAGATCGTGAACAAGCAGGCTTACGACAAGAGCGGTCTGGTTTACGGCATGGGCCATGCGGTATACACGCTGTCCGACCCCCGCGCCGTCATCTGCAAACGCTTCGCCGAGAAGCTGGCCATGGGCACTGAATTCGAAGCCGAGTTCCGTTTGCTCGAGAAGATCGAGCGTCTGGCACCCGAGGTGATCCTCAATGAGAAGGGCACGAGAAAGGACATGTGTGCGAACGTAGACATGTACTCCGGTTTCGTGTACTCCATGTTGGGCATTCCGGAGGATCTGTTCACCCCGCTGTTCGCCTGTGCTCGCATGTCGGGCTGGGCTGCGCATCGCTTCGAGGAAATCGTCTCGGGCAAGCGCATCATCCGTCCCGCGTACAAGTCGATCTACAGCAAGAAGCGCGCGTATATCCCTATGGACGAGCGCTAAGCGCAACGCAACGCAAAACCCTGTTGAAGCGCCCGGATCACTTCCGGGCGCTTTTGTGTTGTTTCGGAACGAGTAAGTAGGCGAAAGGGTTGAAGGTTACATAAAATAGAAGCATTCAACATGCAATTGAAAAAGAAAACGCCCGGGGACCCGGGCGATAGCATTCTGGCGGAGGAAGTAGGATTCGAACCCACGGAACCTTGCGGCTCAACAGTTTTCAAGACTGCCGCCTTCAACCACTCGGCCATTCCTCCATGTAGCTTGCTAGGATACCATATAATGATGCTTATGAATGACGAAGAATACATGCGCATGGCGCTTGAGGAGGCGCAACGTGCGGCGGCTATGGGAGAGGTCCCCATCGGCGCCGTGGTTGTGTACCACCCTATCGACAAAGCAACGCGTCGACCGCTTGCCGAGCCTCGCGTGATTGCGCGGGCATGCAACATCCGCGAGACGCAGCAAGATCCCGCAGGGCATGCGGAGTTCGTTGCCATGAAGATGGCGGCGGCCGAACTTGGCGTGTGGAGGCTTACGGGTTGCACGGTGTACGTGACGTTGGAACCGTGCATCATGTGCGCCGGGCTCATGCACCAGGCTCGGGTCGACCGATGCGTGTTCGGCGCGCCCGACCCGAAAGCGGGTGCTTTGGGCACGCTGTATTCCATTCACGAGGATAAGCGCCTCAACCATACATTCGACGTAAAGGCCGGCGTGCTGTCCGAGGAATGCGCAACCATATTGCGAGAATTCTTCAAGGCACGTCGAAAGAAACGAACGGAGCAGCAGTGATGCAGCAAGACGAAAAACAGAATGTTTCACGTGAAACATTGGAAGGGTCCGTGGACATGCTCGACATTGCCCGCGTTGCCCAGGATGTGGAAGCGCGTGAGTTTGCCGGTATGGGTTCGCTCAAGCTGGTTGCCCCGGCGAAGGTGAATCTGTACCTGAACGTCAAGGGCGTACGCGATGATGGATACCACGAGGTGTCCACGACGATGCATGCGCTGATGCTGCATGACGTGCTGCGTATGAAGATCATTCCGGGCACCGGTGAAGCGGTGAAGCTGACCACGCGCAGCTTCGAGGGGTTGGCTCCCTTGGATGTCGACCCGCAGGACAACATCGTGGTGAAGGCCATCTTGAAGTTGGCGGAGGCATTTGGCCGCACGCTGGGCGAAGAGGAAACGATGCGCGTGCATCTCGAGAAGCGCATCCCCGTCCAGGCGGGCCTGGGCGGCGGCTCGTCGGATGCGGCGGCGGCGCTGTTGGGCTCGGCGGTTCTGTGGGGCGAAAGCGTTTTGGATCCGCGAATCAAAGAGGTTGCCGCTCAGCTGGGTGCCGACGTGGTCTTCTTCTTGCAAGGTGGTTGCGCACTTTACGACGGCATAGGCGAGAATCTGGTTCACACGCTCAAGCCGATGAACGACTTCCTGGTGCTGGTGAAGCCCGAAGGCGGCGTTTCCACGGCCGAGTCCTACAAGAAGATCGACGAAGACCCCCAGCCTATTTCTGCCGAGGATGCGCAAGCGGCGGAATCGGCGGAGTACGCTATGAGCGTTCCGCTGCTGAACAACATGGCGAAGGCTAGCGAGCAGCTGAATCCTGGAATCCGCACCGTGCGCGAGTGGCTGCAGGAGCAGCCGGGCGTATGCAACGCCATGATGTCCGGTAGCGGCGCCGCGGTGTTCGCGGTATGCGATTCCTTTGCATCAGCGGCCAAGGTGGCAACCGAGGCGCAGGCCAAGGGATGGTGGGCCCGCACCACCACGTTCGGCCCCTTCAAGGCGACGCTTACCACGAATTGTTAGACGAACCCTGCAGGGCGGAGGATTCCAGTGTGGCGATGTCGTTTATGCTGTATCCACGGTCGGAGCACCCCGTTCTGGGCGGGCGTCTCGGCCTTGCAAGGGTTTGGACTGCGATGTGCAGAGAAGCGCGATCTTCAAGGTCGCGTAATGCAGGCAACCGGTAGAAGGAGGAAGCCATGACGGCAGCAATCATCCTTGTCGCGATAGCCGTAGTGCTCATCGTGTTCATCATCGCGCTCTATAACAAGCTGGTTAAGCTTCGCAACATGGTGGACAACGCTTGGGCGCAGATCGATGTGCAGCTTCAGAGGCGTTTGGACCTTATCCCGAACGTGGTGGAAACCGTGAAGGGTTACGCGCAGCACGAAAGTGCTACGCTGGATGCCGTGACACAGGCTCGTGCGGCTGTGGCGAGCGCAAGCACTCCCGAGGGCCGCATGGGGGCCAACAACCACCTTACCGAGACCCTGAAAAGCTTGTTCGCGGTGGCGGAAGCCTATCCCGACTTGAAGGCGAACGCCAACTTCCAGCAATTGCAGGCCGAGTTGTCTAGCACCGAGGACAAGATCAGCTACATGCGCCAGAGCTTCAACGATACGGTGATGAAGTACAACACCGCCATTCAGACGTTCCCGGCCGTGCTTTTCGCAGGCATGATGGGATTCAAGGAGCGTCCGAGCTTTGCCGCTGAGGAGGGCGCTTCCACCGCGCCGAAGGTGACGTTCTAGCATGGTTGCAAGGCTGACACGCATCATACCGTTGCTGCTATTACTGGCTTTCGTGGCCGGCGTGGTGTATGTGGTGGCGGCATGGCGTTATTCGCCGGCGCGGGCGAAGGAGATCCTTATCAAGGCCTTCACCGTGTTGAACGTGGCGCTGGCCGCGTTCTTCGGCCTGGCAAGTTTATATGCGCTGTCGGAGGGCAACGGCGATGTGCTGGATTTAACGCTCTCGTTCATGGTCACGGCGTTGGTGGCGCTTGGGATCACGCGGATATGCCGAGCTGTGTTCCTGAAACACAACCCCTCGTATCGGATGAAGCCGATGAAGGCGAAGCGTTTGCACCGCTGGCCTTGGCCTTGGGGAAGAAGATAGATTGCGTAGGCGCCCGATTTCGGGCGCCTACTTTTTTAGTGCGGGAAAGCGTTGGGAAAACGGTCCACGAAAGAGAGGGATAGCATCTCTCAAAGAGCATGCTGTTGAGGTGGTTTCTTGTGTAAGGTGCCCCCCTGTAGGCGCTCTTGCCTGAATTCCCTGCATTGCTCACGACCACCTGCGAAGTTTAGAAAGTCTTGATAAAGGGTTGGTTGTAGGCTTGTAGAAAATGGCGTCGACACCGGTGATGGTAGGGTACAAAAAACGAACCCCATCAGGATGGCCCTGATGGGGTTCGCGTAAGTATCCGGTGGCGGAGAAGTAGGGATTCGAACCCTAGATGCCCTTGTGGGGCATACTCACTTAGCAGGCGAGCACCTTCGGCCTCTCGGTCACTTCTCCACGCTATAATAGGTGCGGGTAGATATAATACCTTGACTGTCGGAAACTTGCAAGGAGCATTCTCGATGCAATACACAAGGACACCTCATTTCCCAGGCAGCCAGCGGGATGGTGCGCGTTGCCGCGTCGCATGGCTGGTTGCGGTCGCTTTAGTGGTCGTTGCTTGCGCTTGCGCGCTGGCAGCTTTGCCGGGCAAGGCCTACGCGAAGTCATACACCATGCCGCAAGTGGATATCCAAGCTCAGCTTGAAACCGACGGAACGCTTCACGTGGTTGAGCAGCGTACGTTTGATTTCGACGGTTCGTTCTCGGCGGTATGGTGGACGCTGAATCTACTGCCCACGAATGCGGAGTTCACCGTAAACGGCGTCCGCATGATGAGCGTTGACGGGTCCAACGACGCCGAAGGATCCATGTCGGCGATGCCCGAGGTTCCGTTCGAGCTGAAATGGCGTGAGGAAGGTGGCCCGGGAAAGGATTCGTATTCCGTCGATAGCCCGAAGAACACCGTGTACGTATTCTTCGGATCCCAGCCCCAGCGTGTGGTCGTGGAGCTCGACTACACCATCACCAACATGGCGCAGGTCTACGATGACGTCTCTGAGGTGTACTGGCAGTATCTAGGCTCCGCCTGGGCGGTTCCTTCCGAGAACGTGACGGCTACGCTTCAGCTTCCCCTTCCCCAGGGCGTCACGGTCGACCCTGGCGAGAACGTGCGCGCGTGGGGTCATGGTCCGTTGAGCGGCAACGTCTCCGTTAACGCCGATGGGTCGGTCACCTGCACGGTTCCTCGCGTGGAATCCGGTGAATATGCCGAGATGCGCGTGTGCATCCCCTCCAAGTGGTTGACGAACGTGTCGCTGAGCACGCAGCGCCTGCATGCCGGCGAGCAGCGCCTGGACACGGTCCTGAAGGAGGAGAAGGCCTGGGCGGATACGGCGAACAGCAAGCGCATGATGTCGCTGGCGTTCTCCGTGGCATGCGTTGCCGTGTGCGTTGCGGTCTTGATTTGGGCCATCGTCATGTTCTTCCGTCACGGCAAAGAGCACAAGCCGGACTTCACGGAGCAGTATTGGCGCGACGTGCCGCGCCAAGGCATGCACCCAGCCGTTATCGGCCGCCTGTGGCGTTGGAACAGGGAAAGCACCGACGATCTTACGGCAACGATCATGCATCTGGCGCAGACGGGAGCCGTGCGCATTGATTCCGGTTCGTACATGGCCCCGAAGAAGCATGGCGGCATGAAGACTGTGAACGACTTCTATATCACGAAGCTGGTGGAAGCCGATGCCGTGAGCGACCCGATCGACAGGGCGACGTTCAATCTGCTGTTCGACAGGGTGGCGTCAGGTCAGAACTCGCTGTGGTTCGGTAGCATCAAGAAGTATGGCGAAGACCATTCGGAGCAGCTGGTAAACGCGGTGAAGAATTGGCAAGGTGTGCTGACCGCGGAGACGGATAAGCACGGCTTCTTCGAGGAGAAGGGCAATAACCTGCGCGGTTGGACGTGGACGATCGCCGTTGCGTTGCTCGTTATCGCCATGGTGATCTGGTTCATGTCCGACAACATGCTCCCGATGATATGCGGTGTTCCGACCGTTGCGGCGCTGGCGTTCATCGGCAACAACATGACGCGACGCAGCATCGACGGCAACAACCTGGTTGCGCACTGCAAGGCGTTGCGCAATTGGCTGCGCGACTTCAGCTCGCTTGAGGAGCGCCCGCCCGCCGATGTGAAGGTGTGGGGCGAGTTCATGGTATACGCGTACTTGTTCGGCGTTGCGAAGCAGGCTATCGAGCAGCTTCGCAAGACGCAGCCCCAGCTGTTCACGGTCGATCAGACGTATGGAGATACCTATGTGCCCTGGTGGGGTTGGTATACCTCTTACGAGAGCGGCACGAACGCCGGGATGCCTGATGTGGGAAGCTTCCTTTCCTCGTCGTTCAACCAAGCTGTGAAGACCGCTAACGAGGCCATTCAAGCCGAATCGAGCGGCAGCGGAAGCGGCGGCGGATTCTCCAGCGGCGGTGGCGGCGGCTTCGGTGGCGGTGGCGGCGGAGCCCGCTAGTCGTTGAGAAGGAAGCTGCGGATGTGGTGATCTCGGCGAAAGCAAAGCCTGCAATAGGCAGATTCGCGATCTGTGCACACCCCGCTGGCTTGCCGCTCGATTCTCGCGGTATGCTTTCAGCTTGCTTGACGCTGCCCGTCTGCTAAGATAGCGGGCGCATCGTCTAGCGGCGAATCTTAAGAAAGTGAAACGCCGATCTGCGTCGCTTTGTGCGGCTGCAGGTTGGCGTTTCTTTATGCCCCTGGTAGCGGGTTGCGATAGAAGGCAAAGGGAAGGGTGTATGAAGAAGGAATTGCCCGCTTGGGCGTATAAGGTTGCCATCGTGGTGGCAACCATCATCTGGGGATATAGCTTCGTGTCCATGAAGGGCGTTGTGGCGGTCCTTCCGCCAGCGTGGCTGTTGGGGTTCCGCTTCCTGTTCGCGGGCATCGTGTTGACTGCCATTCTTTGGAAGCGTGTTCGCAAGGCGTTCAGCGGCAAGATGGTGCTTGCCGGCACGGTGCTCGGCCTTGCCGATTTCCTGGCGTTCTGGACGCAAACCGTTGGTCTGGAGCACACGACACCAGGCATCAACGCGTTTCTGACGGCGACGTATTGCGTGATCGTCCCCTTCTTGTGGTGGGTCGTCGCCCACAGGCGCCCAACGGTGTTCAATATTGGAGCCGCCGTGCTTGCCTTGGTGGGCATTTGGCTCGTGTCGGTCCAGTCGGGCGGCATGACCATGGGCTTCGGCGAGGTCATGACGCTGCTGTGCGCGGTCTTGTTCGCCGTGCATATGGTGCTGGTTTCGAAGCTCTCCCGCTTCCATGACGTGCTGGCCCTGACGGCTGTGCAGTTCGTCGCTGAAGGTTGCATGGGCTTGCTGTCGGGAGCGGCTTTTGAGACGTTCCCAGGGTTCGCGGTCTTCACGCCCGACATCATCGGCCAGCTGCTGTTCCTGTCTATCTTCGCTTCCATTGTGGCGTTCGGTATCCAGAATGTGGCGCTGGCGCACATCCCTCCCGCGCAGGCATCGCTGTTCTTGAGCCTGGAATCGGTGTTCGGTGTGCTGTTCAGCGTGCTGCTGTACGGCGAGCAGCTGAGCCTGCGTTTGCTGGTCGGCTTCTCCTTGATTTTCGTGGCCATCATCATCAGCGAGACGTTTCCGTTGAAGCGCAAACAGCCTGATGATGCCGTTGGGGAGGCTGTATAAGAACAGCTTGTTACCGTTGTCCTGACGTATGAGCAGGCATGATACAATTCGAACGTACATGACCGATCAAGGAGGGCTTACCATGGCGGAGAAGAACAACGTTGTTCTTATCGGCATGCCCGGCTCGGGTAAATCCACGCTGGGCATCGTGTTGGCGAAAATCATGACGAAGGACTTCATTGACGCCGACATTGTCATCCAGAACCAGTGCGACAAGACGCTGCAGAAGATCATCGATGCATGCGGCCCTGAGGGCTTCATCGAGGTCGAGAACGAGATTCTCAGCAAGATCGATGCGGAGAATAGCGTCATCGCCACGGGCGGTTCCGCCGTGTATTCCGATGAGGCTATGAAGCATCTGGCGGAGATCGGCACGGTTGTGTACCTCAAGATCTCCTATGATCAGCTGGTGCATCGTCTGAGCGACCTGCAGGAGCGCGGCGTCGTTTTAAAGGGCGGCATCGGCATGAGCTTGAAGGAGCTGTATGACGAGCGCCTGCCGCTGTATGAGCACTATGCCGGTATCACGGTGGATGTGAACGACCTGTCCATCACCGCTGCGGCTCGTAAGGTTGCAGATGCGCTTGCTCATGAAGGCGTGAAGTAATGTTTCACGTGAAACATTAGATGTTGAAAGGCCACTGAAAGGTGGCCTTTCTTGTACACGCGAGCAAGTTAAGCAGTTGAACATGACTGCGCTGTAGAGTTCGGAAAACCACGACATGCGGTTCGGTGGTGAAGCGCTCTATGGCGCTCGGCTAGCTACGGGCATCGATGCGTTTCAGCTTGGAGGAGGAAACCGGACAGCGCGTCATGGCGTTTATGAGGCGATGAAGGCCGTCGGATAGATGACACGACGTTACTGCTGCGGTTTTGGAGGTGGCCGGCTTGGGACTTACTGCAGAGGCTTGGGGTGTGTAGGGGATTTAGCAACGCTGGAGTTCCAAACAAGGCGAAAGCATTTGGGATAGGTTTATACACCACTCATTGAGCCCGGGTATAGAATCCTCGACTAAGCTTATATCGCGCTTTTGCCTTAGTTTTGCTGGTAAAGAGCGGTGATAGTCGGATTGTTAACTCCCCTTTGCTTATAGGAGCGGCGCTTAAAGATTACGCAGCAAGTCTGCGTTAAATGATCTCGCAGAAACAAATAAGGCCCCGATGTTTCACGTGAAACATCGGGGCCAGCATGAGGGGCAGGCAGTTGCTATGCGGTGGCGAAACCTTGTGCAGCTGCTGCGCGGTCCTCCTGGGCGGTCTTGGCGCCCAGGCGATCGGTAAGGGAGTCGATCGGCGGCACGTCGTCATGATTCTCATGCGGAACCATGTCCTCTTCCTTGCCGCCTGCGTCGTTCAGACGCTTGAAGAAATCCTTCGTTTCACGGACGACCACACCGGAGAGAACGATCAAAGCGATCATGTTCGGCACGGCCATGCATGCGTTGAAGATGTCGGCGATGGTCCAAACAGCGGAAACGGTCATGTAGGGGCCGATGAACACAGCGGCGATGTAGAGCCAGCGGTAAACCTTCACGGCCTTCATGTTGCCGTTGCTGAAGTACTCGAGGCAACGCTCGCCGTAGTAGTCCCAACCAAGGATGGTGGTGAAACCGAACAAAGCCAGGCATGCCATGAGCACGAACGACACGACAACGGGAGGAATGAACGGCAGGCCAGCCTGGAAAGCGGCGGTGGTGACGGAAGCGCCCTCAAGGCCAGGAATCAGGTAAGCGCCGGTCATGACCAGGGTGAGGCCGGTCATGGTGCAGACCACGATGGTGTCGAGGAACGTGCCGGTCATGGACACGAGACCCTGACGCACAGGCTCCTTCGTCTGAGCAGCAGCGGCGGCGATAGGTGCGGAACCCAGGCCAGCCTCGTTGGAGAAGATACCGCGAGCGATACCCTTCTGCATAGCGATGAAGATGGCGCCGAGCATACCGCCGGCAGCAGCGTCAAGGCCGAAAGCGGAACGGAAGATGACCACGAACGCGCCGGGAATCTTATCCAGGTTGGTCAGCAGTAGGACAAGGGAGAAGCCCACGTAGAGCACGACCATGACGGGGATAACGCGCTCGGAGACGCTGGCGATGCGCTTGATGCCGCCGATGACCACCAGGCCGACCAGCACGGCAACCACGATGCCGCCGATGACGGTGGCGATGGAGTAATCCATGCCGAGGATGCTGACCGTGAAGGACTTCTCGGGATCGAAGAAGTTCGTGATGGCGGTGTTGATGGAATTCACCTGGGTGAAAGTACCGATGCCGAATAGGCCTACGCACATGCCGAAGAAGGCGAAGATCTTGGCGAGCCAACGCCAGCTGATCTTAGGCAGGCGCTTGCCCATGCCGCGCTCGATGTAGTAGAACGGGCCGCCCAGAACATGGCCGGTGTTCTCGTCGATGCTGCGGAACTTGACGGCAAGCAGACCCTCGGAGTACTTCGTGGCCATGCCGAACAGCGCTGCCAGCCACATCCAGAACATGGCACCGGGGCCGCCGACCACGACAGCGGTTGCAACGCCCACGATGTTACCAGTACCGATGGTTGCTGAAAGCGCGGTGCACAGCGCGCCGAAGCTGGTCACTTCGCCGGAGCCACCCTTTTCATTCTTGACCATGTAACGCAATGCGCGCGGCAGTTGGCGGAACTGCAAACCGCCCAGACGTACCGTCAGCAGGATGCCTCCGAACAGGATGAGCACCATCAGCGGTACGCCCCATACAAAGTCGTCAATGGTGGTGATCACGGTGTTGACGACGTCGAAAAACCCTTCCACAACTCACTCCTAACTAAAACTCTGGACCGATACAACCTCTGCGAGACCCTGAGGATGCACGGAAAGAGAGCTCAGCGAAAGCTATGGGGTTCTGGAATATAGGATTATGGAAAGGGAAAAGTTTTGGTGAACGCCGAGTTTGAGTTTCGTTCACGTTTGCGACAAGTCACTGACTTTTCTCTGTCCTTTTGCCTGAGAGTTTCAGCGAAACGGTTCGCCGTTGCAGCTTGACTGAAGCTGTTCGCGGTTAGGTCTTGCGGCCTGCGTTTCACCTTGCCCCTTCGGCACCCATGGTTGGGATTCTCCAGAGGCCCCTGCTTGCTCTGTTTCTTGCGATCCAGAACATATCAACGGGGTGACGCTATGAAATTGTGGCATGAACTTTAACAGTGGGGTAACGGCTTGTAAACACCCTAATATTTCGAACGTGTAACTTTTTGGGCAAGTGGACAAAAAAGGCCGGAATGAGACAGAACGGTTTTTAAGGCCGGGATGCGGAATGAACGCCGAGGAGATTCTTGTGCAAGAATGATTGAACGCAATGTTGTACTAATGCCGTTGCGCATGGCTTCTTGCGAAGATGCCGGCTTATTTGTCGAGGTGGATGTTTCTTTCTGATAAGGGTTGCACCTTCGTTTTAGGGAGTGCGCCTTGTTAACATGGTTTCGACCTGGAACGGGCGAATGATTGCTGCATCTGCTCTCACAACAAGTGGGTTCAAGCCCGGGCTATTCAATGCAAAGGGCTGCCTGAAGAGAGCTTCGTCCCCTTGTGAGCAGGACTGCCCGCCCTTGCTTCTCAAGGGGGGCAGAACCCGGCGGATGCTGTTGTAATCGCTTTGCTCAATATTATGTTGCGCTATGAAAGGGTTAGGATGAAGTTCACGGTTGTGGCGGTTGGAAAGTTGAAGGAGCGATTCTGGGCTGATGCGTGCGCGGAGTACCTGAAGCGCCTGCAGCCTTATGCGAAAACCCAGGTGCGCGAGATCGCCGACGTCGACCCGCGTAAGGCCGGCGGCGTGGATGGCGCACGCGATAAAGAAGGCGCCGCGATCTGCGCTGAGCTGGAGAAACTTGGCGCAGATACGCACATGGTGCTGCTAGCCATCGACGGCAAAGAGCGTTCAAGCGAGGGGTTGTCGAAGCGTTTGGGCAACCTTATGCTGCAAGGGAAGAGCAACTTCGCATTCGTCATCGGCGGATCCGACGGCGTGAGTGATGAGGTGCGCAAACGCGCCGACGAGCTGCTGTCGTTCGGACCGATCACGCTCCCCCACAACCTTGCGCGCGTGGTGCTGCTGGAGCAACTCTATCGTTCGCAGAAGATATCCCACGGAGAGCCGTACCACAAATAACGTTGTACGGTGTTCCGAGGCATTGTCCGAAACGTGCCGGGCAATGCGCACGCCGATAAGCCTGCGGAACAGGCATGCGCCGATGTTTCGCGCGTGAAGCGCCAGCTGCTCTGGCCGCAACCGCCTGTCGGAGCTGACACTTAGGGGACGTGTCGCTAACTGTCCGGTTTCCTGCGGTCGCCATGTGCGAAGTAGGTGTTTGCCTGCGTTTCCCGAGCTTCTTATACTGTTTCGGAACGAATTTGCCTGCGAAGGAGGCGCTTCCCTATGCGGATGATTTCTTGGAACGTGAACGGTTTGCGCGCCGTTTTGAAGAAGGGCTTCGAGGATATCGTGTGCCAGTTCGATGCCGATGTCGTCGCGCTGCAGGAAACGAAGCTGCAGGCGGGTCAGGCGACGCTTGATTTGCCGCAGTATCGCGAGTTTTGGAGCTATGCGGAGAAGAAGGGCTATTCCGGTACGGCGGTTTTCACAAAGGAAGAGCCGCTGCAGGTGCTTCATGGCCTGGGCTTTCCCCATTTGGATACCGAAGGCCGCATCGTGGCGTGCGAATTTCCCGAGTATTGGTTCGTTTGCGTTTACACGCCGAACGCGCAAAACGAGCTGGCGCGTATCGATCATCGCATGGAATGGGATGACGCGTTCCGCGATTTTTGCAAGGGCTTGGAAGAGGGCGTGCTCCCGGCAGGCGTTCCGGTGGAGCGCGCAGGTGCCGATGGCAACGTGGTGCTGCGTCCGGAGGCTGGCCGCAGCGAAGGCAAAAACGGCGCGGATGTGGTTCCGGAATCTGCCCCTATGGGCGACGGGCATTTGCCCACGCAATGGCTTCCGCTGACGCAGCCCGGTGAGTCCGCGCAGCCGAAGCCGGTGGTCATGTGCGGTGATTTCAACGTGGCGCACAACGAGATCGACCTGAAGAACCCCGGTCCCAATCGCGGAAACGCCGGCTTTTCCGATGAGGAACGTGGGAAGTTCGACAAGCTGCTCGAGGCCGGGTTCACCGACACGTTCCGCAGCACGCATCCCGACCTTGCCGGCGCATATTCCTGGTGGAGCTACCGTTTCAACGCGCGCAAGAACAACGCTGGATGGCGCATCGACTATTTCCTGGTCAGCGACGCCTTGGCCCCGCGCATCCAGGCCGCCAGCATCTACAACGAGGTGTTCGGCAGCGACCACTGCCCCGTCGGCCTGGAGCTCGACCTGGACTAAAGCTGACGTTTCGGGGACGTAGCGCTATCTGTCCTGCTTTTTCGTTGTCGTACAGAACGCAACTTCTGAGAAACTCGCAAAACCGGACATATAGTGCTACGTCCCCTATCTGTCAGGAGCTGGTTTGCCTGCGGAAGTGGTTTCAGCGCGCCATATCGCGCTTTCAGTAAGACGGCAGCAAAATTGAAGTCAGGGAAGAAGGTCCGTGAAATCTGACACTTAGTTCTACGTCCCTGATGTGTCTGGGATGGGGTTGGCGAAGCTGCTGGTGGCGCGTGGTATCATGCTAAGGTTCGAAACGAGGGGTTGCGGCAGCTGGAAGTCGGGCTGCCGGACCTGTATTCAGCACTGCTAGAAGGAAAATAACCGTATGGATACTGCAAAGATCGAAGCCGGCGTTCGCATGATTTTGGAGGGCGTGGGCGAGAATCCCGACCGCGAGGGTCTGAAGGAGACGCCTGCGCGCGTTGCCCGTATGTACGAAGAAGTGTTCGCCGGCCTGACGGAAGACCCTGCTGTGCATTTCGCCACCACATTCGATGAGCACTGCAGCGAAATGGTGCTTGTGCGCGACATCTATTTCTACTCCATGTGCGAGCATCATCTGGTGCCGTTCTTCGGCAAGGCGCACATTGCCTATATCCCGGCTGCCGATGGTCGCGTGTGCGGCTTGTCGAAGCTGGCGCGTCTGGTCGAAGTGTACGCGAAGCGTCCGCAGGTGCAGGAGCGTTTGACCTCCCAGATTGCCGACACCCTGGTCGAGCAGCTGAATCCGCAGGGCGTCGTGGTGGTACTCGAGGCCGAGCATATGTGCATGAGCATGCGCGGCGTGAAGAAGCCTGGCAGCCATACCGTCACCAGCGCGGTTCGCGGTGTGTTCGCCGGCAGCACCGATGCGGCTCGCGCCTCGCGTTCCGAGGCCATGTCGCTCATCTTACGCGAAACCCGATAACGCGAAGGCTTGGTTATGGAAGCCGTTGCCGACGTGTGTCACCAGCTGTTCGGCATTGCCCCGGGGGCTATGCTGCTGGTGTGCCTGCTCGTGTTCCTGGCGGGTTACGTCGACGCCATCGCGGGCGGTGGCGGGCTGATCTCGCTGCCCGCCTATATGATCGCCGGCCTGCCCACGCATGCCGCCATCGCAACGAACAAGATGAGCTCGACCATGGGCACCACCATCGCCACCTGGCATTATGCGAAATCGGGCTACATCCAATGGAAGCTGGCGGGCGTTTGCGTGGTGCTCGCCGTAGCCGGATCGACCATCGGATCGAACCTGGTGCTCATCACCAGCGACGCGTTCTTGCGCGTATTTCTGCTGGCGGTGCTGCCGATCACGGCCATCTACGTGATGAGGTCGAAGAGCTTCGGCAAGCAGGACAAAGAGCCGCTTTCGTCGAAGCGTACTGCCGTGCTTTGTGCCCTGGTGGCGTTTTGCGTGGGCATATACGACGGCTTCTACGGTCCCGGAACGGGCACGTTTCTGATGCTGCTGCTCACCGGCGTGGCCCATCTGAAGCTCAAATCCGCCGCCGGCATCACGAAGGCTATCAACTTGACCACCAACGTCACGGCGCTGGTGGTGTTCCTCCTGCATGGCCAGGTGCTGCTGGTGCTCGGCTTGGTTGCAGGCGCCTTCAATATCGTGGGCAACTACCTGGGCTCCCACAGCTTTTCGAAGAACGGTGGTGCAGTCGCCCGACCCATCACCATCGTCGTCCTGGTCATCTTCTTCGCGAAGGTTATTTGGGATTTCGTCGCCTAAGCCGTGAAACCACCCGCCGCTGGCTGCGGATGTTTCACGTGAAACATCACCTTAAAATACAAGGTGCATGACAATCGGGTACTATGGAGGCATACTGAAACGAGCGCGTCGGTCGCGCGGGTGAAAGGATTCGAACATGAAGTGCGTTATCAGCGTTCTTGGCAAGGATCGTAGCGGTATCGTCGCAGCTGTTTCTGTTGCGCTGGCCGAATGCGGCGCCAACATCGACGACATCAGCCAGACCATCTTGGGCGATATGTTCTCCATGACCATGTTGACCACGCTGGACACCGAGAAGGCCGACTTCAACGCTGTGCAGGAGAAGCTTGAAGGGGTTGCCACCGAGCTGGGCGTGCAGATCACCATTCAGCGCGAGGATGTTTTCCAGTTCATGTACAAGATCTAGTTCCCGAATCGGATCGTACTGCTCGCGAGCAAGGGTGCAAGCCGAACCGCTTGCATACAAGCCGCCGAACGACGGCCCGGAGTCGCAGACTCCGGGCCTTTTTGCGCACCGCTATAATAGGAAACCGTGACCCATCAGACGATCAGGGAGAAGTCGAATGACCCGAATCTATTCGTACACCCAACCGCTCGATGCCGATATCGTCGACGCGTTCTGCCTTATGCAGAAGGGCTTCACCGATCAATTCGTGTATTACCGCAAGGACCGCCCCACCCGTTTCATGGGCTTGGGACGCTGCATCGCGCTGCCGACCCTGGATGAGGCCGAGTGCGAGCTGACGGGGCCGGCCACCGAGCAGCCGGTGTTCTTCTCGTTCAACCGATTCGACGCGCATAATCCCGCGCCGGCCGATGAACTGTTCCAATCGTTTCCTAACTTGCATTTCATGTTGCCCGAGGTCGTGCTCATCGAGAATGAGAGCGGCGCTTTCCTGCAGGTGAACTCCCTTGGTCCGGTGTACGCCGGCCGCGTCGAGCGCTTCGCGCGCCTTGCCCTGACGGCGCCGCATCGCACGCGCCGCACCGTTTCGTACCAGCTGGAACTCGATTCGCGTTCCGCTTGGGAACAGGCGGTGGGAAGCGGGCTCGACGCCATCAAGGGCGGTCGCGTGGAGAAGGTGGTGCTTTCGCGCCGTTTGAAGCTGCGCGCCGACGAGCCGTTTTCCTCGAAAGACCTGCTGGTAAACCTGATCGACGGCACCGCGCACGGAACCGTGCTGCTATACCGCTACGCCGACGTGTTCTTCTGCGGCTGCACTCCCGAGCTGCTCGTGAGGAAATCGGGCTGCGAACTGGAAAGCATGTGCCTGGCCGGAACGTGCCCGGCGTCGCCCGACCCTGCTGAGAATGAGCGCCTTGCGCAGGGTTTGCTCAACGACGCGAAGAACCGCGCCGAGCATGACTACGTCGTGCGCTTCATTCGGGATGTGCTGGGCCGTACGTGTTATGCGGTCGATGTCCCGAAGGAGCCGACCATCATGCCGTTGACGCGCATCCAGCATCTGATGACGCCTGCGCGCGCAAAGCTGCTCGAAGGCGTCGATCTGTGGTCGATGATGGGCGATTTGCACCCCACGCCCGCGGTTTCGGGCACGCCGGTCGGCGAGGCGAAGATGCTCATCCGCCAGATCGAAGCCTACAACCGCGGCTTCTTCGCCGGCGCATGCGGCTACGTGGATGCTGCCGGAGACGGCGAGTTCAGCGTGGCGCTGCGCACCGGCGTGTTCGACGGCGAGATCGGCTACGTGTACGCTGGATGCGGCATCGTCGATGGCAGCCGCGCGGCCGACGAGTACGACGAGATCGCGCTGAAGCTGAAGACCGTGCTCTCCGCATTCGATGGCGAAGCCGGCGCCGCATCGCCCCGCGCCGCGCAAACCTGCCCGCAAAACGCAACGCAAACCGCGGGTCAAACCAGCCCGCAAACCACGACCTCAGGGGAAGGGGAAGCTCGATGACCGTCGCCGATCCGCGCGCAACCGCGCGCTTCCTGGGAGCGTTCTTCGACGAGCTTGCGAAATGGGGCGTGCAAAACGTGGTGATCAGCCCCGGGTCGCGCTCCACCCCGCTGTCCATGACCGCCTACGAGCTGTCTTGCCGCGCTCCGCAGCGGATGAGCACGTATGTGGATATCGACGAGCGCGGCGCCGCTTTTCTGGCGTTGGGTATGGCGAAGGCGTCCGGTCGTCCTGCGGCGTTGGTGTGCTCGTCGGGCACGGCCATTGCCAACTACTATCCGGCCATCCTCGAGGCGGAATCGTCGCGCGTGCCCCTTATCGTGCTGACGGCCGATCGCCCGCCGCAGCTACAGGGGTTAGGCGCTCCGCAAACCTGCGACCAATCGCACGCTTACGGCACGCACGTGCGCGCCTATCGCGGTATGCCCTTGCCCGCAGATGATGAAGGCTCGCTGCGCTTCGCCCGCCAAGCTGCTCGTGAGGCGTGCATCGCCGCGCTCGGGTCGTGCGAGCTCCCGCAAAACCAGGCAGCGCAAAACCCCTCGACGGCGCCCTCGGCTGCGGCGGCGTGCGCATCCCAGCGTCTTGCCGGAGCCTGCTTCGGCGGCCCGGTGCATCTGAACTTCCCGTTCGACGAGCCGCTGAAGCCCGACGTGACGCTGCCCGACCTGTTCGACGCCGGTGTCCCTTGCGCCGAGTCCGCTGCGGACAGCGCGGCTCCCGGGGCAAAACCCACTCGAAAGCCGTTGCTTCCCGTCGGCGTCGCGCACGTGCACGGGGGTATGGAAGGCGTTGCGGCGGCGCAGCTTGCCCGTGAGCTGCTGGCCAACAGCGTGCTGCTGCTGGCGGGCGAAGGCTCCTGCGCCACGCACGAGGAGGCGCAGCGCGTGCTGGCCTTCGCGCGCACCTTCGCCATTCCCGTGCTCGCCGACCCGCTCTCGGGCCTGCGCTCCTTCGACGATCCGCTGGTGATCGGCAACTACGACAGCGTGTTCCAGCCTGGCGGCATCTCGCCTGACGAAAGCCTGAACCCGCAGATCATCGTGCGTTTTGGCCGCTACCCCGTGTCGAAGCGCGCGACGCAGTGGGCCCGTGCGCGCGAGGACGCCGGCGTGTTGCAGGTTGTGGTCGACCCCTTGGAAACGCGCGACACCAACGCCGCCACCACGGTGTTCGTCCGCACGAAGCCCGCCGATTTCGCGCAAAGCATGCTGCGCGCGCTGCGCGTGGAGGACGGCCCCGCGGCGGCAGGCGCCAACGACCTCTCGTTCGCCAACGCCTGGCAGCAGGTGGAGGAAGCCGCCGCAAAACGCATAGCCGCGGTGGATGCCGACGAAGAACCCGGTGCCGACGGCTTCGAGGGCGCCTACGTCCGTCGCGTGCTGGAGCTTGCCCCCGAAGGCTCGTGCCTGTTCGCGGCAAACTCCATGAGCGTGCGTGCCGTGGACACCTTCTACCTGAAGGGCGGCAAGCAGCTGACCGTGTTGGCGAACCGGGGCCTGAACGGCATCGATGGCACGGTTTCCACGGCCATCGGCGCCTCGCGCTGCTTCGGCCGCACCACGCTGATCACGGGCGATTTGACCATGCAGCACGACTTGAATGCCCTGGCGTTGCAGCGCGAGCTTCGCGTGCAGCGGCAGCTCGTCGACGCCGCAGGCGACGAGAACCGCGCGCCGAAACAGGGCGCCAAGCGTAATAGCTGCGAAACAAACGCCGGTGAGCAGGGCATTACCATCGTGCTGCTGAACAACAACGGCGGCGCCATATTCGATATGCTGCCGCAAAAGTCGCAGGAAGCGTATTTCGAGCGCCTGTTCCTCACGCCTCAGGACGTGGACTTCCAGGCAGCGGTCGCCGCATTCGGCGTGCCCTACAGCAAAACGGCCACGTTGGCCGAGTTCGACCGGGCGTATCGAGCATCGCTGGATGTTCCGGGCATTAGCTTCATCGAAGTGCCCGTGCCCCTGCAGGGTCTGCGCGAACGCTACGCCAAGTATTGGTAGGCGCTCGGCGCGCAACCGTCGCTGGCAAGGTAAGCGCTTTGCGCGATTATCGCCGCAGCGTCGGCGATTTGCGCCCTAGCGCTGCCGGCATACTGTGTTGTACGCAACACATACAACGATAGAACATCAAGGGATCGAGGAGGCGCTCATGGAAATGATGAACGAGCAGTCGGAAACCGCCTGCTTCGACGTTGACGGAGTCCGATATCGTTACCTGTATATGAAGGAGGATAATCCCGCCCGCGGCCGTCGTCGCACCCCGGTGCTGTTCGTGCACGGATTCGCGCAAAACGCGCTGTCCTGGTTCCCCACGAGCCGCACCATCTTCCTTGAGCGCGACGTGTACGGCATTGACCTTGTCGGCCACGGCGGGTCATCGGTCCCGGTCCATCCGGCGCCGTACAGCTTGCCGGCCATGGGTGAGGCGCTCCTTGCCCTTATCAAGCTGATTCCGGGAAAACCCCTGGTCGTTGCTTATTCAATGGGTGGGCGCGTTGCTCTTTCCGCGTTGCTCGAGGTCGGCCCTGCCACCTTCGCAAAGCAAACGAGCGGCTTGCTTCTGGAGAGCGTGGGCATGGGACCGAAAACGCAGGCGGAGCGCGATGCCGCCATCGAGCGCGATGCCGACATGGCGCGCCGCCTGCGCGAGACGCCGCTGAAGGACTTCATGACCTACTGGGAGAACCTGCCGCTGTTCGAATCGCAGAAGGCGTTGCCGAGGAAGGTTCGCGCCGCGGTGCGCGCCAACAGGCTTGCCAACGACCCCGAGGCGCTGGCGAAGTGCGTGGAATGCGCAGGTCAGCACCGCATGCCCTCATATCGCGAGACCACGGCGGCGCTGCGCGACCTCGGCTTGCGTGGCTACCCGGCCCTCTACCTTGCTGGCGAAAAGGACGTGAAGTACAGCAAGCTCGCAGCAAGCCTGCACGAGGAGGGCATCGTGAGGACGCGCATCGCGCCGAAGGTGGGGCACAACGTCCATCTGGAGGCCCCCGAGGTGTTCGCCGCCTGCGTGCACAGCGTGGCGACTCGCTAGCAGGGAGTCGCCGCCCGCCCGTGCAGCCTGACGCCTGCCGTCCGCCCGTGTTGCGTGGCGGCGCGCTAGCGGGGCGTCCCCGGTCCACTCGAACAACGTGGTGCCGGGCTGCGAGCTCCGCGGCCTTATCCGTCAGTCCCCTCTCAACGGCCTGGAAGGCGCTTGCCGTAACCTTGCTCCAAGGTACTTGCGGCAAGCGCCCGTTTCGCCCCTTCCATTCCGTGCCATGTTCCCGTGCATTGCTGATCAGCGTCTTGACGTGATGCTACTTTGCTACAATGCACTCATTGGAAACCAGTATGCACGCAAGTTCGAATCAACTCGAAACAGAGGCTCACCGGCTATGGATGACAAAACGCAAGGTATCGAGCAGCAAGACCAGCTATCCGATATGTCGAGGGACGAACTCGATGCGGAGATCGGCCGCTTGCTCGGCGTCTATCCCGTCGTGCGCTTTCTTGACGAGCGCGACATAGAGGAAGATGAATCTTGCCTCCTGTACGGCGGCGCGTGCGTTTGCATGCGCGGGGTGTGCAAGGACATTCTGCGCGATGGAGGTTCCCGAACGCATAGGGTGCTCATGGGCGATCAGGTCCATCGCGCATCGGCTTGGTACGTGAACGTCGATGGCAAGCCGGGTGTGCTCATGTGCGCTCAGCCCATCGACGCGGTCGCTGGCGGCTTGCCTTCCGAGGAGCTGCTCTATCACGATGCGCTATCGGGCGCGTACAACCGGCGATTCTACGAGGACAACCTGCGTAATCAGCACGTGTTCGCCGGCGTGGCGGTTTTGGACCTGGACGATTTCAAGCTGGTCAACGATACGCTGGGCCATCATGCCGGCGATGTCGCCATCAAAACGGCCGTGAGCGCGCTCAGGAGCTGCATCCGGTCCAGCGATATGCTCGTGCGTTACGGCGGCGACGAGTTCGTGCTGGTCATCCCCGGCATTTCCGCTGACGTCTTCGCGCGCAAGCTGCACGATATGGTGGATAAGCTGGCCGAAACGCCCGTTCCCGGATACGAGAACATCAACCTCACCGTCAGCATCGGCGGCGTGTTGTCCGAGGGTCGCACCGTCGAGGAGGCGGTGCGCCAGGCGGATGGCCTCATGTACAAGGCGAAGGGCCGCAAGAACCTCGTCATAACCGATTCCGACGACCTTGATCCCTACGAGTTCCATAAACCGTTGCTGTTGGTGGTGGACGATTCCGAGATGAACCGCGTCATCCTGAGCGAGATGCTCAAGGACCAGTACGAGATCCTCGAGGCGGATTGCGGCGAAGCGGGCATCGCGTGCCTGGAACAGCACGGAAGCGGCATCTCCATCGTGTTGCTCGACATCGTCATGCCCGGCGCCGACGGTTTCGACGTGCTCTCCTGCATGTCGCGCAACGGCTGGATCGACGACATCCCCGTCATCATGATCTCGAGCGAAGACTCCGACGACTCGGTGCTACGCGCCTATGAGCTGGGCGCTTCCGACTACATCAGCCGCCCCTTCGACTCGCGCATCGTGCGCCAGCGCGTCAGCAACATCATGCGCCTCTACACCAAGCAACGGCGCCTTTCCACCATGCTCGCGCAGCAGTTCTACGAGCGCGAACGCGAAAGCCGCATGCTCGTCGACATCATGGGCGGAGCCATGGAGCTGCGCAACGGCGAAAGCGGGCCGCACGTGCAGCATGTGCGCAAGCTCACCGAGATGATGCTGGAGCATCTGATGCGCAAAACGGACCGCTACCACATCACCTCAAGCGATCGCAGCACCATTGCCGCCGCCTCCACGCTGCATGACCTGGGGAAGCTATCCATCCCCGACAACATCTTGAACAAGCCGGGCAGGTTGACGTCCGAGGAGTTCGAGATCATGAAGACCCACACCACCATCGGCGCCGATATGCTGGAGGGCATGGTGCAGTACCGCGACAGCGCCCTGGTGCGCACCGCGCGCGACATCTGCCGCTGGCATCACGAGCGCTACGACGGCAGCGGATACCCTGATGGGCTGAAGGGCGAGGAGATCCCCATATCGGCGCAGGTCGTGGCATTGGTCGATGTCTACGACGCCCTGACCAGCGACCGCGTGTATAAGAAGGCGTTCTCGCACGAGAAGGCCATGCACATGATCTTGAACGGCGACTGCGGCGCGTTCAACCCGCTGCTCATCGACTGCCTCATCGATCTGCAGGACCGTATCGTGGTCGAGAAGGACGAGCAAGATCCACCCCCCCCCTATTTCAGTGAATGACGAGGGGGCGGGAAAGAGCGGAAGCTTGATCGATGAAGGGCGCCCCGATGATGAAAATGGGCCGACAAGGAAAGGCGAGATAGGCCATGAGTGCGATTGAGAGCGCATATAACCAGGTAGGAGCCGATTTCAACGACGTGTTGCGCCGTTTCACCAGCGAGGAGCTTATCGTGCGATTCGCCAAGAAGTTCCTGGAGGACGGCAGCTTCGAGCAGCTGGGCGAAGCGCTGCGAAGCGGCAACGCGGATGCTGCGTTCCTTGCCTCCCATACGCTGAAGGGCGTCGCGCAGAACATGGGCTTCACCGGCCTATACGAGCCGTCGAACGCGCTGACCGAGGAGCTGCGCGCCAAGCCTACCGACCTCACGCGGGCGAAGGAGCTGTTCGAGCCTGTGGAGGCCGAGTACGGCAAGACGGCGGAGGCCCTGCGCGCCGCCCTGTAGCAACCGCGCGGCCTGGCTGCGCAATGGAATGGGGAACCTCAGACGCTCCGTACGATGCGGATATCGTGCGGAGCGTGCTTATGTCGGGCGAATTCGCTACCATTGTTTCGTACACGTAAAACTTCGCGCAAACCCTTGCGTTTTCGCGTAGCAGCGGAAGGAATCACATGAGCGACATCCAGTGGCAACCTGGAAAGCAATACCGCGAGATCGTCTACGAAACGTACGAGGGCATCGCGAAGATCACCATCAACCGTCCCGCCAGGCGCAATGCCTTCACGCCCCTGACGGTCAACGAGATGTACGACGCGTTCTCCGTTGCGCGTGACGACGCCTCCGTCGGCGTCATCATCCTCACGGGCGCCAACCATGGCGGCCGTCACGAGGACGAGGCGTTCTGCAGCGGCGGCGACCAAAAGATCCGCGGCAACGGCGGCTACGTCGGCGAGGACAACATCCCCCGCCTGAACGTGCTCGACCTGCAGCGACTGATCCGCGTGGTGCCCAAGCCCGTCATCGCCATGGTCAACGGCTACGCCATCGGCGGCGGCCATGTGCTGCACATCCTGTGCGACCTGTCCATCGCCGCGGAGACGGCGAAGTTCGGCCAGACGGGCCCGAAGGTGGGCAGCTTCGACGCCGGGTACGGCGCGGGCTACCTGGCGGCCATGGTCGGCCAGAAGAAGGCGCGCGAGATCTGGTACCTGTGCCGTCAGTACACGGCGCAGGAGGCGCTCGACATGGGCATGGTCAACAAGGTGGTGCCCTTCGAGCAGCTCGAGGAGGAGACCGTGCAGTGGGCGCGCGAGATGCTGCAGTTCAGCCCCACGGCGCTGCGCTTCATGAAGGCGTCCTTCAACGCCGCCACCGACGGCTTGGCCGGTCTGCAGCAGTTCGCCGGCGACGCTACGTTGCTGTACTACACCACCGACGAGGCGAAGGAGGGCCGCGACGCGTTCAAGGAGAAGCGCAAGCCCGACTTCTCCAAGTACCCGAAGTTCCCGTAAGTCGTTTCAGTAGTTCAAGGTAAAGGTAGGCGCAGAACCCTCATGATCGGCGTATTCGAAGGCATGGTGCGGCAGAACCCGCAGCGCACGTGCTTCACGTTTGTCGATAAGGAAGGGAACGTGGAAGCGTTCTCGTATAGGGAAGCCCGCATGATGGCGGCGGGCCTGGCCAGCTTGTTGCGTCGAAGGGGCGTCGAGCCAGGCGATGCCGTGGTGATCGACCTGCCGAACAACCCGGCCTTCGTCATCATGCTGCTTGCGGCCGCCTACGGCGGGTTCTCGCTCATCACCATGAACACGCGCCTGACCGATGCCGAGAAGCAGGCGCGCCTGCTCGACCTGCAGCGCTCCCGCGCTGTGAACATCGCCTACACCGTCGATATGTCGAACGCGGCGCACCTGCTGCAAACCGTGGCCGACGAGGCCACCGGCACCGCTGAGACGGCTTCCCATGGCCGCGGCCATGCGCAGCGCACGGCCTTTACGGCGCGCACCAACATCGCCACGGCCGAGGCCCGCACCACCCGCGCGCTCGGCCGTGCGGGCCACGGCCGCCAGGCGGCGGCGCGCCGCCGCGAGGACGTCGCTCGTCAGGATGCCGTGGAAAGCGTCATCCATTTCGCCGAACGCGGCGCGCATGTGTTCGATCATGGCGCCGTGGCAGTGGTCATGTTCACTTCCGGCACCACCGGCCGCTCGAAGGCCGTGCCCTTGACCTGGGACAACCTGTGCGGCTCGGCGGCGGTTTCGAATGCCTCGCTCAACCGCCGCGGCGAGGGGCTGTGGCAGGCGGCGCTGCCCTTGTACCACGTGGGCGGCCTGCAGATGGTCGTGCGCAGCTTCCTGAACGCGAACCCGTTCATCCTCTACGAGCGCTTCGACGCCCGCCGCGTGCTGGCGGATGCCGCCCGTCGCGGCGCCACCCATATCTCGGTGGTTGACAAGATGCTGCAGGACATGCTGGCGGCGCCGAACGCCGACCAGCTGCGCCGCTACGTGTGCATCCTGCTGGGCGGGGGCCCGCTGAACGCGCAGACGCTCGGGAGCGCCCTGGCCGCACGCGCCCGCGTGTACGCCAGCTACGGCATGACCGAGACGTCCAGCAACATCGCAAACTCCCTGGTGTTGCCCGGTTTCACGGGCGGCATGCAGCTGCTTCCCGGCTACGAGGCGCGCATCGTGGACGCCGGTCCCGACGGGTTCGGCCGCCTTGCCGTGCGCGGCCCCGGGTTGTTCTCCGGCTACCTCAACGCGCGGGCCGCCTACACGGCCGACGGGTTCTTCCTCACCGGCGACACGGCGGCGATCGCGCCCGACGGCAAGCTGTACGTCAAGGAGCGCACCGACGACATGTTCATCTCGGGCGGAGAGAACGTCTATCCCGCCGAAATCCGCGAGAAGCTGCTGCGCGTGCCCGGTGTGGCCGACGCCTACATCTTCGGCGCTCCCGACGAGAAGTGGGGCCGCCGCCCCGTCGGCTTCATCGAGCGCGATGCGGCCTTCGACCTGCCCAGGTCTCTGTCCGCCTCCGTCGCCTCGAGCGTCGCGGGACAGCGCGGCCGCACCGTCTCCGACCGCATATTCGCCCAGGAGGCGGCGCGCAGCGTGGCGTCCCAGCTGTCGCGTGTGTACCAGCCCAAGCACCTGTTCGTGCTGGATGCGTTCCCGCGCACGGGTATCGGCAAGGTGGACCGCACGGCGCTGCGCAAGCTCTACGAGCAGCGCATCGAGGTCAAGCGCGTGAACCTGTACCGCATCCGCCTGCCGTTCCGCAAGCCCTTCGCCACGGCGAAGGGGACGCTGTCGTTCCGCGAATCGCTGCTGGTGGAAGTGGTGGACCATGCCGGCCGCACGGGCCTTGGCGAGTGTGCGGCCTTCCCCACCGACTGGTATCTGCCTGAAACGCTCGACCAGGACCTGCGCATCCTGCAGGAGCAGCTCATCCCCTTGGTGCTGAACACGGTGCTCCTGCACCCCTCCGAGGCGGACGGCCTGCTGGCGGCGTGCCCGGGCGCCGACGCGCTGCCCATGGCGCGCGGGGCCATCGAACCTGCGCTGTGGGACCTGTACGGCAAGATCGTCGGTCAGCCGCTGTGGAAGCTCATCGGCGGGCAGGCGCCTGAAGATGGCCGGCCCGCATCGGCGTTGGCAGGGGCCGCCGTGCCCGTGGGCTCGGTGCCCGACACGCTGGCCGCCGTGCAGCGCTGCGTGGACGACGGGTACGCGCGCGTGAAGCTGAAGGTGACGCCGGGCACGGCGCCGTTTTGCGTGCAGGCGGTGCGCGAGGCGTTCCCCGACCTGGTCATATCGCTTGATGCGAACCAAAGCTTCACCGAGCGCGACCTTGACGTGCTGCGCGGCCTCGACGCGCTGGGAATCGCCTGGATCGAGGAGCCCCTCGATCCGCGGCGCACGCCGGCCAACGGCCCGCATGACCTGTTCGCGCGCCTGGCCCAGCTGCAGCGCCGCATCCAAACGCCGGTGTGCCTGGACGAGTCCATCTTCACCGCAAGCGATCTGGCGAAGGCGCTCAAGCACCAGGAGCTGAAGTGCTACGCGCTCAAGGTCGGGAAATTCGGCGGCATCCAGCCTGCGCTGCAGTTCGTGCGCATGGCGAACGCGCGCGGCATGAGCGTGTGGATGGGCGGCATGTACGACACCGGCATCTCGCGGCGCATGCATGCGGCGTTCCAGATGCTGCCCGGCGTGGTCGACGCGGGCGACATCGGCGCCACCTCGCGCTACTTCGACGTCGACGTCACCGATCCGCCGTACACGGTGGAGCGCGGGATGGTCACGCTCGAGCGTCGAGGCCATGAGCACGGCCTGGGCTGCACGCTCGACCGATCGGCCTTGTCGCGCGTGCTCATCGACCAGCAGACATACGAATAGCGCTCGCCGTCCCCGGCGGCGTCATGGCGGCCCGAGGCATCGTTCCCCTCGGGTCGTCGCCGTTCCGGCGAACGGTGCTCGCCTTTTCGGGCCGCTGTGTCCTTGACGCGCAGAGCCGCTTCCCACGCGGCCGCGACCTTGGCACGCGTCGCCCTGCGGCTCCGGCCCGGCTTCGCGCGTGCCCCGCCGTGTGAATCGCCTCACGCAAAACCGCGCATACACCCCAGGCATTATTCATTTGCATCGGAAAATATCCTTTACGAATCCTTTATATAGCCTCGTGTGGGGTATAGTGGTGAGAACTATTTACTCTGACGAGGAGGGTTCGATGAACAACGCTAACGAAGCGGCAGGCGCTTCTATGGCCGCTTCCGGCACGGTGGCAACCGGGTCCGGCGCGCTGCATGATATGGAACATCACGGCAAGCTGGGCATTTTCCGTCTAGTGGCGTCGGTCATCACGCTGATCCTCGGCGCCGGCGTGTTCACGCTGTCCGGCGATCAGGCGGCCCATGGCGCCAGCGGTGCCGCTATCCTCACGGCTTGGGGCATCTCGGCTGTGGGCGTGCTGTGCCTGGTTATGACGTTTTTCGCGCTGTCGCGCCTTAAGCCCCAGCTCAAGGGCGGCATCTACAGCTATGCTGCCGCCGGCTTCGGCGACTTCCTGGGCTTCAACAGCGCCTGGGGTTACTGGATCTCGGCCATCCTGTGCACCGTCAGCTTCTCCGCGCTCCTGTGCGGCGCCCTGTCGTACTTCTTCCCCGTCTTCGGCACGGGCAACAACCTGGCCTCCGTCATCGCGGCCAGCTGCATCATCTGGTTCTACGCGTTTTTGGTCAGCCGCGGCGTGAAGGAGGCTGCGGGCGTCAACCTGATCATCACCATCAGCAAGTTCGTCCCCATCTTCGTCGCGCTTACCGCCATCATCTTCTTCCAGAAGTTCGACGTGAACATCTTCATGGAGAACATGGCGCACGGCTCGATGGAGGGCATGACGTTCTTCGAGCAGGTCAGCGGCACCATGATGGTCACCATCTGGGTGTTCCTCGGCATCGAGGGCGCTGTTGCCATCTCCGGCCGCGCCAAGAAGGACAGCGACGTGGGCAAGGCCACCGTCATCGCCTTCGTCTGCGTGCTCACCATCTATCTGCTGGTCTCCACCTTGTCCATGGGCGTCATGCCGCTCTCCGAGCTGTCCGAGCTGTCCAACCCGGCCCTTGCCGGCGTCATGGAGCGCGCCGTCGGCCCGTGGGGCGCCACGCTCATCAACGGCGGTGTGGTCCTGTCCCTGGTGGGCGCCATGCTCGGCTACACCGTGCTCTCCGCCGAGTGCCCCTACGAGGCGGCGGCTCAGGGTGGTTTCGTGAAGGCGTTCGCCCGTGTGAACAAGAAGGGCGCGCCCATCGTCACGCTGGTCGTCACGAACCTGATCATCGAGGTGTTCCTCGTCATCATGCTGTTCTCGGAGAGCACGTACCAGTTCTTCTACGCGCTGTCCGCCGGCATGATCTTGCTGCCGTACCTGCTTTCGGCCGCGTATTTCGCGAAGGTCGCCTTTACCGAGGCCGATTCCTTCAAAGGTAAGCTGGGCGCTCCCGTGCCCGTTTGGCGCGTGTTCGCCGTCCTCGGCGTCATCTACAGCGTGTTCCTTGCATGGGCAAGCGGCGCCGTCGGCGTTACACTCATGTCTATCCTGTATGCTCCTGGCATCTTGCTATATATCAAGGGCAAGAAGGAGCGTAGCCAGCCGTTCTTGGACAACACGCTCGATCGCGTGGTGGCCGCCGTCATCCTCATTGCGGCCATCGTGTCGATCGGCCTGCTGGTCACGGGAACGGTTTCCATTTAGCGCAAGCCGCATGGTATAGGTAGGAATCGGAAGAGGGATAAGACAGTGGAACTGCTTGAAGAGCGCATCAGGCGCGACGGTGTGGTGAAGTCGGAAGGCGTTCTGAAGGTGGACGGTTTTCTGAACCACCAGATGGACATCAACCTGTTCAACGAGATGGGCAAGGAGCTCAAGCGCCTGTTCGCCGACGCGCCCATCAACAAGATCCTCACCATCGAGGCGTCGGGCATCGGCATCGCCGCCGTGGTGGCACAGCATTTCAACGTGCCGGTGGTGTTCGCGAAGAAGAGCCAGTCCATCAACCTTGATGGCGACGTGTACTCCACGAAGATCCAGTCGTTCACGCATCAGCGCATCTACGACGTCATCGTGTCGAAGAAGTTCCTGAACGCCGACGATCACGTGCTGCTCATCGACGACTTCCTGGCCAACGGTTGCGCCCTGAACGGCCTTATCGACCTGGTCGAGGAAGCTGGCGCTACGGTCGAGGGCATCGGCATCGCCGTGGAGAAGGGCTTCCAGCCCGGTGGCGATGATCTGCGCCGTCGCGGTTATCACCTGGAGTCGCTGGCCATCGTGCAGTCCATGAACCCCGAAACCGGTGAGATCGAATTCCGCCGATGAGCTTGCATATGAAGCCCTTCGACCACGACGAGCTGCTCAAGCTTGACGGCGACGTTCCGCTCATCCGTTCCGTGCCATACGGCATCCAGCATATCCTGGCCATGTTCGTGGCCAATCTGGCGCCCATCATGATCATCGCCGGCGCCGCCGGCCTTGACGATGTCTCCACCGGAGGCATGATCCAGGCCGCCATGCTGATCGCCGGCATCGGCACGCTCATCCAGCTCTTCCCCATCGGCCGCTTGGGCAGCGGTTTGCCCATCGTCATGGGCATCAGCTTCACCTTCGTCACCGTGCTCGCGGGTGTGGTGGCTACCTACGGCATGGGCGCGGCAATGGGCGCCATCATCGTGGGCGGCTGCATCGAGGGCGTGTTGGGCCTGTTCGCGCGGTATTGGCGCAAGCTTATCACCCCCATTGTCGCCGCTGTGGTGGTCACTTCCATCGGCTTCTCGCTGCTCTCCGTGGGCGCCACGTCGTTCGGCGGCGGCAGCGGTGCGGTTGATTTCGGCAGCCCGCGCAACCTGCTGCTCGGCACGGTGTCCCTGGTCGCCTGCTTGGCGTTCCAGTGCCTGGTGAAAGGCAAGCAGAAGCATCTGTCCGTGCTGTTCGGCCTGGTTGTGGGTTATATCGTGGCCATCCCGTTGGGTGCTGTCGATTTCAGCTCGTTCTCCGATATCAAGCTGTTCGCCGCACCGTCCATCATGCCGTTCGCGCCTGAGTTCGATCTTGGCGCCATCATCTCGGTCACCCTCATCTTCCTGGTGTCGGCCACCGAGACGCTCGGCGACACCACCGCCGTGTGCCAGACGGGCCTGAACCGCAACGTTACCGACAAGGAGCTCTCCGGCTCCATTGCCGCCGACGGCTTCGTCTCCGCGGTGTCCGGCTGCTTCGGCTGCATGCCCATCACGTCGTTCTCGCAGAACGTCGGCTTGGTGGCCATGACGAAGGTGGTCAACCGCAAGGCTATCGCCACGGGCGCGTGCATCATGATCCTGGCGGCGTTCTGCCCCGTGATCAGCGCGCTGTTCAGCAGTTTGCCCGAGCCCGTTCTGGGCGGCTGCACCATCATGATGTTCGGCAACATCATCGTGGCGGGCTTCCAGATGATCGCCTCCGCCGGCTTCTCGCAGCGCAACATCGTCATCGCGGCGCTGTCGCTGGCCATCGGCGTGGGCTTCACCCAGGTCGCCGAGATCTTCTCATGCTTCCCCGAGTTGGTGCAGAGCGTGTTCGCGCAGAACTGCGTGGCCGTGGTGTTCCTGGTCGCCGTCGTGGCGAACCTGGTGCTGCCCCGGGACATGGAGGTCAACGCCGCGGCTTCCGAAAAGTAACGGTTCCGTAAAACGCGGCCTGACTTTTGGATATAGCGTAAAGGAACCCTGTGAATGCGGGTTCGCATGCCAAAATAGAAGAGCTACCTGATTAGCAAGCCTCCGGCACGCCGGAGGGCTGGGAGGCGGGCCAAGTGCCCGCTTCTTTGATATGCACCCGACATAAGGAGACCCGCTTTTATGCACATAGGCTTAAGCCTGATTCTTGTCGTTTTGTTCCTGGCTATGAACGCGTTTTTCGTTATCGCCGAATTCGCTTTGGTGCGCGTTCGAAAATCCCAGCTCGAGCTGGCCGTCGAGCAAGGCAAGAAGGGTGCGAAAAGCGCCATGTACATTGCCGAGAACGTCAACCAGTACCTGTCCGCATGTCAGCTGGGCATCACGTTGGCGTCGCTGGCATTGGGCTGGTTGGGCGAGCCCGCGTTCTCCGCTCTCATCCGCCCGCTGTTCGAGATGCTGCACCTGCCTGAGGCCTTGATCAGCGTGGTGGCCGTGGCCATCGGCTATTTCATCATGACCACGCTGCACGTGGTGGTGGGCGAGCTGATCCCCAAATCGTTCGCCATCTTCGCAACCGAGCGCTATGCGCTGTTCACGGCCGGGCCGCTCATGGCGTTCTACAAGATCACCTACCCCATCATGATCCTGTTCAACGGCATCACCAACGGTGTGGTGCGCCTGACCGGCCATGACCCGGCAAACGAGCGCGAGGTGTACACGGGCGACGAGATCAAGCTGCTCATCGACGAGTCCACGGAAAGCGGTCTCATCGACCCCGAGCAGAACGAGTTCGTGGACAACATCTTCGACCTGGGCGACAAGGACGCCGAGGCCATCATGACCCCGCGAACCGACCTGGTGTGCATCGACCTCGAGGACTCCCTGGAGGAGAACATGGCGCTGGTCACGCGCTACAAGTACACGCGCTACCCCGTGTGCCGCGAGACTAAGGACCGCATCGTGGGCTTCGTGCACGTGAAGGACCTGTACCTGATGCAGAAGGGCTCCACCATCGACGACCTGCCGGTGCGCACCATCGAGGCCGTGCCCGAGAGCATCCCCGTGGCGAAGCTGCTGCAGGTGCTGCAGGAGGGCTCCACGAAGATCGCCGTGGTGGTCGACGAGCACGGCGGCACGGCCGGCATCGTCACTATGACCGACATCATGGAGCAGATCGTCGGCCACGTCGATGACGAGTACCGCCACGCCGACAGCGAGCTCGTGAAGAAGCTCACCGACGACACCATGATGATCGACGGCGGCATGGCCGTGGGCGACTTCGAGGAGCTTATCGGCTTCACGCCCGAGGACGCCGAGGACTGCGAAACGCTCGGCGGCCTGATTATGGACGTGCTCGACCGCATCCCCTCCGAGGGCGAGAGCCTGACGCTCGAGGGCAAGGAGGCCACGGCGAAGCTGACCGTGGTGCGCATGGACCGCCATCGCATCGACCGTGTGAAGCTGGTGCTCACCCCGAAGCCCAAGCAAGAGGAAGACGAATAGCAAGAAGGCCTCCCAACCGGGAGGCCTTCGTTTTGCCGTGCGTCGTTTTCCGCCCGGCGTTCTTGTCGAGCTCGGCGCGGAGCGCGCCTTGCGGAGAGTCGGGGTTCGGGGCGAACCGACCTGGCAGCTGCACATTCGCGGCTTCAACCGCGCGTTCGCCCTGCTACTCGACCTTCACACCGGCGAAGCGCTCGGCGTTGTGCCATAGGATGTTCTCCAGCTCGTCCTCGGTGAATCCGGCGGTGGTGAGCGTACGGTACTCCTCGGCGGGGTCCCACATGGGGAAGTCGCTGCCGAACATGATGCGGTCGGTACCCCACATGCGCGTGAGCTCCGCCGTGCGGCGCTGTCCCAGGAAGAACTGCGAGCTGGACTCGTCAAGGAACACGCGGTCGTTCATGGCAACCTCGTGCAGGATGTCGTAGCCCACCTCGTAGCGCGACCAGCAGCCGAAGTGCGCGGCGTCCACCACCAGGTCGGGGAACGTGCGCAGGATGTTCACCAGGCGGCGTGGGTGCGAGAAGTCGTAGCGGTAGTCGCCCGTGTGGATGACCACGGGAAGCCCCAGCTGCTCGCAGATGGCGTACACCTCCATAAGGCGCGGGTCGTCCATGTCCACCTTCTGCGTGTCGGGGTGCAGCTTGACGCCGCGTAGGCCCAGCTCAACGGCGCGCTGTAGCTCGGCTGCGGGGTCCTCGAAATCCTGCTGCATGGCGGCGAAGCCGATGAACTCGGGGTGCGCCTGGCACTGCTTCGCGATGAAGTCGTTGATGGCGGTCACGGCGTGCGCGGTGGTTGCGACGGAGTGCACGATGAAATGCGTGATGGGCGCGCGGTCCTTCGCCGCAAGCAGGCCGTCGGCCGTGCCATCGCCGAACATGCCAACGTTGTAGAAATCTCCGACGGCCTCCACGGCCTTCGGGGCGATTTTGTCGGGATAGATATGCGCATGCGCATCGATAACGGCCATAATGCAACTCCTCATCTGAAAACTTCCCCGATTGTACGGCAGCGCAAAGCCAGGTTCCCCGGACATTTCGGGAAATCTGCCGGTATCGCAATCATGCTTTGGCTACCGGTCTGCTGCGCATCATGCGGACGCTGTCATACGAGTAGATCTTCTGGGCGGTTTTGCAGAAAAAAGGGTCGGATTTGCCCGTCCCTCCCGGACTTCTGGGCGGTTTGAAGGGGCTGTTTTGCTTCGCCGAAGGTAAAACCCCAGGTCACAATCATGCTGAAAACCAAATTACCTCGAAATCGCCTGCAAAACCGCCCAGAAGTTTGGAAGGTGCAGCCTCGAAACGCGCGCAGGGGACGCGGCCGGTGCCGCGCCCCCTGCGCTTGCGGGCCGCGATCCATGCAAGCCCGCTCATATCCGATTGCGGCCTAGTTCAGGCCGTACTCCGCCAGGAGCGCCTGGCCGCCCATGGTGGTGGGGGCGGCGTCGCCGGCCTCGCTCAGGAAGCAGGACGGGCGCACGATGGCCATGCGCTTGCCGTTCTCGCTCTTCACGCGCACCACCTGCATCTTCGTTCGCTCGGCCAGCTCAAGCTCGGCCTTGCTGAAGTGCGACAGCACCAGCAGGTGCTTGGCCTTCGCCACGCCGCCCATGAAGTCGCGGCGCTCGGAGTCCATGATGCGGTTGCGCTCGCCGTCGGTGCTGATCACCTCGAAGGCGTTGCGCTGCGGGAAGAAGCCGTCGATGCAGCCGACCACGAACATGTTGTCGTACTCGGTGCCGCACAGGTTCTGCGGCAGGCAGATGTGCACGACGTGCGGGTCCTCGGTCCACACCGGGTCGGAGATGGCGGCCTGCTCGAGCTCGAGCAGGGTCTTCGCCGTCTCGTCGCCCACCATATCGGCGGCGACGGCCTCGAACTCGCTGATGCCCTCGGCGCCGATGGCCTTCATGAGGCCGAAGCCGCGGCGCGTGGCGTTCTTCTCAAGGAAGTCCTGGCCGGAGCGCCATTTCTCTGCCAACGTGCGGGCGCGCAGGAACGGCTCCTTCGCGCCGAAACCGGCATTGCCCACCTGTTGGAGCGCCTGGTACAGCGTAAGGCCCTCGGCCTCGGCGAAGTCCTGCAGGCCCATCCAAGCGTCGGAGTTCGTCAGCGCGTTGTCGAAGCCGCACCAGCTGCGCCACGCGATCATGTCGGTGGGGTCGGCCAGCAGTCCCAGCTTCGTGTACGCCACGAGCGCGCGGGAGCGCGTGGAGTCGCGCGGGTCGCCCGCGAGCGTGCCGGCGGCGCCGGCGGCCGACACGTTGAAGCCGCGGCGGCGCAGCATCTTCTCCACCATGACGGCCCAGCGGCGGTTGGGAACGACCACGCAGGTGTTGGCCTCGCGTGCGTCCTCCTGGCCGTCCAGCAGCTTGCGCAGGTACTTCGTCAGGCCGTTGAGCTCGTCCTCGGGCGTGTTCCACTTGATGGACTGCACGCCCTGCGGCAGGCCCTCGGCCCCGGCGGCGCGCTCGATGGGCGTGGCGGTGCCGGCGATGTAGGCGCTATCCATGTCGCCCTCGGTACACAGCGCATCGGCCAGCGCGATGACCTGCGGGTTTCCGAATGCGCCCTGCAGATGGAACACCTCCACGTCGCGGCGCACGGCCTCGAACTTCAGGAATCCCTCGATGTTGGGATGGTTGCCGCGCTTGGACATCATCTGGTTGGGGTTGCCCGTCACCATGATCTGCTTGTCGGCCAGCAGGCACAGCACCGTCTGCTCGGCGTGGGAGAAGTTCTGGAAGTCGTCGGCCAACACGTAGGCGAAGCCGCCGCGAGCGCCCTCGCCGGCGTCGCTTTTCAGGAAGTCGGCGGCCAGCATGGGGGCCTCGCCGGCAAGCATCGCGCCGCGCAGCTTCAGGATGCGCGTGGCATAGGCCAGCAGGTTGTCCGCCGCGGTGCCGGCGTTCCACTCCTCGCGCGGCTCGTAGCCGGCCATCTTGCGGTCCAGGAAGCCCAGCATGCTGCGCAGCTTGCGCGGATGCTCGCCGATGGTCTTCAAATCCTCCAGGAAGAAGTTGTACTCGGCGCTGTTGAGGATGCGCGGCACGCGACCGGTGGCCTCGCGGGCGGCGGGCTCGTCGAGCACCGACACGGCGGCGTCGAGCGCGGTGCACACGCGCACCGACAGGGCGGCGCCGATGAGATTGACGGGAAGGGCGCGGCGCAGGCGCTTGCGGAAGGCCTGCGCGGCGAAGGCGTTGGTGACCGCTACCAAGATGGATGCGGGAGCTTCCCCGTTCTGGATAAGGTGCGCACAGTGCGCCACGAGCGCCTGCGTCTTGCCGCTGCGCTCGGCGCCCTCGACCTTGGCGAGGCGCCCATCGAATGCGGCGATGGTATCTATCATGTGAAACTCCCTTCGGTAGCGGCTATCTGGGGCCCCGTCGCGCGCGCACGGCACGCGGCGGGGCGGTTTTCAAAAGGTGGCGAAGGCGTTGCCACGCATGCGGCGCCTTCTGGCGGGCGCGGTAGTTCGTGGGCGGGGCGCGCTCGCGGCCCCTGCAAAAGGCCCTTAGGCCTCGAACACCTTGCTCGTGCCGTCAGTATACTCCACGGTCCACGTGCGGTACGTCGGCGCGAACGTAGGCTCATCAAGTTCGAACACAAGCTCCGGCGGCTCCATGCCGCCGCCATCGACGGCGCCCTCGCCGTCAGCGGACCGCGCGTCGGCCTCCACCAGCTCGGGCGACTCCAGGAACGCCTCGGCCGCGGCCTCCTCAGCGGCGGCGCGCTCGGCTTCGGCAGCTGCCTCGGCCTCGGCGGCGGCAGCCTCCTCGGCGGCCTTGCGCTCCGCGAACGCGGCTGCGCCGGCTTCCACCTGCGCGGCCCAATCGTCGGCGGAGGGCATGCTCACGCGCGCGATAGAGCCGGCGTCGCCCAGCTTGCCCTCATTGTAGGCGTCGCGCACGAGCGAGAGCATGTCGGCGGCGTCCTCGGCGATGCCGCTCACGTCGTTCATGTGCAGGCGCACGGGCAGCGTGCCGTTTTGCAGGTCCACCTCGAGCCACGTGAACGCAAGTTCGCGCCCGTCCTCGATCTCCTTCTGGCGCTTGTTGTAGATGAGCACCTGGTTGCCCAGCTTGCGGAACTGGTTGCGGAACCAATCGCGCATCACGTCGTTCCACAGCTCGTCGGAACCTTCCTCGCCGGCTGCCAGGTACTGGCGCGTGCCCAGCTTCACCAGCATGCGCATGGTGTTCTCCGCCGGATCGTCCTCGCCTGCGGCGGCGTGCGTGCGCACCAGCGTCGAGCCCACGTAGGCGTAGCTGCGGCCGATCTCCAGGCGCAGCTCCTCGGAATCCATGCGCTCGTCCAGGTCCAGTATCAGCGTCATCGAAGGCCTTGGTTGTGCCATGTCCTATACCCCTAACTCTTCGTTCGGCGAACGCCCCGCGGGCTGCCCGGATCGGCCCCGTCCGAGGTCATCCGCCTGCGTCCTCTTCGCTAACCAAAGTATAAATGCCCAGTTCAGCGCAAAATCATCCCGCAAGGATGATATGCGTGCGCTCATACAATCCCACCCTTATGATTCCCGTCCGGCGCACCGCCGTACCATCGGGTCATCGCATTGGGAACGCTGCGCCGTAGCCGCATCCGGCCCGGCCGCCACCTCCTCCCTCCCTTCCCCCTTGCAGGCGGAGGCAGGGTGCCGGCACGGCGCCGCGTTCCCAATGCGGGAGACGAAGGAGAAACGAATCAGAAAAGGAGAGGAGGGGCATATGGCGAAACTATCTTTGACTCGCCGCAGCTTCCTGAAGGCGTCCGCTATGGCGGGTGCCGCCGCGACCGTAGGGTTCGCGGCTGCGCCGTCCGCGGCTCTGGCCGAGGGCGCCGACCCGACGGCCGGCGAAGTGAAGCGCATCCGCTCGTGCTGCCGCGCGTGCGGCAAGGTCGAGTGCGGCACGTGGGTCACCGTTCAGGACAACAAGGTGATCAAGGTCGAGGGCGATGAGTCCAACGCTCACAGCCGCGGCCACTGCTGCGCGAAGTCTCAGTCGTCGATGCTCGCACTGTACCATCCCGATCGTCTGCGCTACTGCCTGAAGCGCACGAACCCCAAGGGCGAGGACGATCCCGGTTGGGTCCGCATTTCCCTGGCCGATGCGTTCGACGAGGCCGGAGCCAAGCTCAACGAGATCGTGGAGAAGTACGGCGGAGAGGCCAACTTCGCCATGGGCGGCACGTCCCGCGTGTGGGCGCAGCCCCCGTACGGCACGCTGAAGTCCATCTTCCCGACCCCGAACGCCCACCTGGCGTACGAGATCTGCAAGGGCCCGCGCCACTTCGCCGGCATCCTGACCGACGAGATCGGCTCGCCCTGGATGGAAGTCGAGCAGGGTCCGTTGGTGTACGTGCAGTGGGGCACCGCTGCCGAGTACTCCAACTACGACTCCACGAACCGTACGGTCGTGGACTGCTCGCAGCGCGCTTACAAGCATATATTGGTAGACCCGCGCATGACGCCGCTGGGAAAGGAAGCCGACCTGTGGCTGCCGCTGCGCGTCGGCACCGACCTGTGCCTTTCCCTGACCTGGCTCAAGTGGATCCTGGACAACGAGGCCTACGACGACCTGTTCGTCCGCCGTTGGACCAACGCCCCGTTCCTGTGGAACCCCGAGAAGGACGGCCGCACGAAGAAGGGCTGGTTCCAGGAGATGAACGGCGGCGTGGATATGGAATCCCGTATCCTGACCGAGGCCGACGTCGACCGCGAGTGGATCAGCCAGTGGTGGGAGCCGGCGGACGAGAAGTACAGCTATCGCCGCTTCATCTGCTGGGATGAGAACAACAACAAGCCCACCTACTGGGACGCCGAGGCCTGCCAGTGGGAAGGCGAGAAGCATAAGATCCCGACGACCGGCACCTGGATCGAGCATCCGTACAAGCCGATCATCGCCGATGCGTGGCTGCCCGACCCGTCGCACTTCGCCGACCCGGCCGACCCGTCCTACGACGCGTATTGGAACGAGGGCAACGAGGGCGGCAAGAAGTCCAACCCCATGGGCCTGCCGAAGAACCCCGCGCTGTTCCCCGGCGGTGTGGACATCAAGCTGAAGAACGGCACCACCATCAAGGCCGGCACCGTTTGGGAGGCCTTCTCCGACAGCCTGTCCGAGTACACGCCCGAGTACTGCGAGAGCGTGACCGAGGTCCCCGCCGAGAAGATCGTCGAGGCCGTGAAGATCTACACCACGCGCCTGAACCCCCTGCATGGCAACGGCGGCATCCACTACCAGCTGGCTCCCGACCAGACGGGCCACGCGGTGCAGAACTCCCGCGCCCTGCAGCTGATCGCCTGCATCACCGGCAACTCCGACGAGCCCGCCGGCAACCGCGGCTCCTCCAAGGCCGAGGTTGACGGCTGCTGCGGCCGCGCGAACATGAAGGTCACCGACCATGCCCCGCAGGACTGGGGTATCCGCGACGGCGTCGGCTCCATGGAGCTGGGCGACACCCCGCGCGACCTGTCCATCGACGACCAGGTGCCGCTGATCCAGGACTTCGTGCAGCACCTCATCGACGTGAAGTCCCCGCTGGCCGAGCGCTATGGCAACCACGTGCCCTCCGCCGAGGAGGCTCGCTGGATCGCCGAGCGCAAGGGCGGCGCCTACAAGAGCTCCCGCACATGGCCGGGCCTGAAGACCAGCTTCGACAGCAACGCCAAGCAGATCTCCGCAGAGCGCTTCCCGCTGCTTCGCTACTGGAACCGCTGGGCCGATTCCGCGACCATCTGGGACTCCATTAACGGCATCGACACCCCGTATCAGATCCACGGCGGCGTGTGCATGTCCGGCGACTTCATGAACGAGTCCAACCTGCTTGAGGCCTGGGAGGCCCTGACCCGCCTGGACTTCTGGCTGGACTTCAACCTGTGGAGCTGCCCGAACAACGGCTGCGCCGACATCGTCATCCCCGTCCTGCACTGGCTCGAGGTCAACACCGGCCGCGTGTCCCAGGGCGCCGGCGGCATCTTCGGCGCAGGTCAGCGCGCCGTCGAGCCGATGGGCGATTGCATCTACGACCCGGTCGCCGTCATCTGCCTGTACCTTGGCATGGCGAAGGCGGTCTCGGGCAAGGAGCATCCGACCCGTGCCGACATCCCTGCCGACCGCAGCGCCGTGATTTGGAACGACCGCGACCTGAACTACGACGGCTGGAACAACCTGGACTACAACGAGTTCGTGCAGATGGGCGGCAGCATCACCTACGAGCAGCAGGAGTACCGCGTGCTCAAGGACGCTACCGACTGGTGGCGCATCGAGGAGTTCAAGGACAAGGAGAGCAAGCCCGAGCAGGTCATCCCGGCGTTCCCGAGCTACGCCGACGCCGAGAAGCCCGCGCAGGCCATCAACGACGTGGCGGGCCCGGACTTCCCCGAGTACGCCGCGAAGTTCCAGGAAGAGGGCTGGTTCGACTGCCGCAAGTGGCATCCCGAGCGTTGGGGCACGTATCGTCGCTGGGAGATGGGTTACCGTCGCCAGCAGGGCGGCTACAACCTATACTCCGCTGTCGACGAGAAGTGCGGCTTCATGACCCCGACCGCCAAGGTCGAGGTGTGGTCCACCATCGCCGAGACCTACATCCCGGACACCACCAAGACGTTTGCGGAGAGCTGCAGCCCGGACCGTGCCGCCTATGACGGGAAGATCCCCGACATCGACAAGTTCCCGCACTGGTTCGAGCCGAAGAACTCCAAGGTCGAGGCTCCGCGCTACTACCACAAGGACCAGGCGGACCGGATCGCCACGACGGACTCCTACATCAACGACAACTACAAGGGCGATCATCTGATGGAGGAGTACAAGGAGAACCTGCAGAAGTACGGCGACGACCATGCGTTCATCATGACCACCGGTTCCCGTCAGCCCGTGTACTTCCACTCCGAGCACCGTCAGCTGCCCTGGTGCCGCGAGCTGTGGCCGTCCCCGCGCGTCGAGATCAACCCGAAGGATGCCGCGCGCATGGGCATCGAGCAGGGCGACTGGGTGTGGATCCGCACCCCGTGGGGCGCGGTCCGCGAGGTCGCCGACCTGTACTACGGCATCAAGGAAGGCACCATCAACGCCAACCATGCCTGGTGGTACCCCGAGATGGACACCGCAAGCCACGGCTTCGAGCTGGTCGGCATCAACTGCTGCATGGACAAGTACGCCCAGTGCTGGGTGTGCGGCGCCTCGCAGCTGCGCGGCATCCCTGCGCTGATCTACAAGGCCACGCCGGAGAACTCCCCGTTCAAAAACCCGGTGCCGTGCGATCCGAAGGGCAACCCCGCCATCACGAACGCCAACGACCCGCGTCTGAAGGAATGGCTGTCCAACGACCCGCGTCTGGCCGACGCCAAGGTGGAGCTGACGTTCGTCAACATGGATGCGAAGGGCTGCCAGCCGTCCATCCAATCCCCGGAGGCCCTGGTCACCGGCAAGCTTCCCAAGGGCGAGCGCGGAGGCGATGCCCTCGGCCAGTACAGCAACAAAGGCCAGCTGAGCGATGCGCTCGGCTCCTACAAGTAAGGAAAGGAGGTAACAACCCATGGCAAATTACGCGATCATCACCGACCTGAACCGTTGCACCGGCTGCCTGGCCTGCACGGTCGCCTGCAAGGCGATCAACGGCGTCGACGTCGGCAACTTCTGGATCAAGACGCTGCGCATCGGTCCGCACCCCATCGAGGGCGGCTCGGGCGATTACCCGGACGTGGAGATGTACTTCCTTCCGGTTCAGTGCCAGCATTGCGCCAACCCCGAGTGCGTGCGCGTGTGCCCGACGGGCGCATCCCACATCCGCGAGGACGGCACCGTGCAGATCGACAAGTCCAAGTGCATCGGCTGCCGCTTCTGCGCTCTTGCCTGCCCGTACGGCGTGCGTTACCTCAACGAGGAGGAGCGCGTCGTCGAGAAGTGCACCATGTGCGAGCAGCGCATCAGCCAAGGCGAGCTGCCGCAGTGCGTGGCCCAGTGCGGCGCCCGCGCCCGCTTCTTCGGCGACCTTGACAAGGGCGTCGACAACTTCGAGGGCCCGGCGCACCCCGACAGCCCCGGCTGCCAGTACGACGAGATGACCAAGACCCGCGTCAAGCTCAAGGACTACGTCGAGGCGTACAAGGAAAGCGATATCCATCATCTCAAGGACGCAGGCAACAAGCCCAAGCTGATGTACCTGCTCCGCGAGGGCCGAAAGTGGAGGGAGTAGACTCATGAATCCGGAATGGCCTCTAATCCTCTTCACCTTCTTCCTGTGCCTGTCCGGCGGCATCTTGGGCGCACAGGGCCTGCTCACCGTGCTCGGCAAGGGCAAGAAGATGCAGAACGTGGCGCTCATCGCCGCGCTGGCGACGCTCGTTATCGGCGGTATCTGCGTGTTCATGCACCTGCAGCATTGGGAGCGCATCTTCAACGCGTTCGGCGCGCTGCTCGCCGGTAACGGCTACGGCGTGTCCGGCATCACCCTCGAGCTGTGGGGCTGCGTCGTGGAGTTCATCGCGATCGTGCTGTTCTTCCTGTTCGCCCGCCGCTCCGAGGACGGCACCGCCCCGAAGTGGGCCGGCGTCCTGGCCATCGTCGTGGGCCTGGCGCTTCCCATGGTCACCGGCGACTCCTACCTGATGCCGTCGCTGCCCACGTGGGACACCCCGCTTCTGATCGTGTACTACCTGACGAACACGATCTTCATGGGCGGCCTGGCCGCGCTCGTGATCGCCGGCCCCACCGGCGACGTCGAGGCCCGCGACTTCATGGTCAAGACCGCCCTGGTCGGCGCCGTGGCCCAGCTGGTCGTCGTGCTGGTGTACGCGATCGTGATCAACGGCTCCGCCGCCACGTACTCCGCCGACATCGCGTTCTACTTCGACCCGACGCTGCCCGACGTGCCCATGGTCGACCGTGCCGCCGTCGTCGGCAGCCTGCTGGCCGGCTCCAATGCCCTGATGTTCTGGCTGGGCGCCATCATCGTCGGCATCGTCGCCCCGGCCGCAATCCTGTGGTTCGGCAAGGCGAACGAAGGCCAGCAGCTGGCCATCTACGCCGGCGGTGCAGGCGTGTGCTGCATCATCGGCGGCATCATCTGGCGCGTGCTCCTGTACTCGGCAGCGATGCACATCTTCGCCCTGTTCTAGGAAGCGAAGGCCGCAGGGCCGGTTCTGGTCGGCCGGCCCTGCGGGCGAGCAGGTGGTAAAACACCTGTTCGCAAGCTGAAAAGGCGTGTTGGAGGGGGCTTACCTGAACGCCCCGCTTTCGGCAACGGAAGCCCCCTCATATACGCGTTTTCGCAAAGCCCCGACCGGGGCTTTCACGCATAGGAAGAGGAAACGGAAAGACACGGAGAGGGGTCTTCATGAGCGAAGAGAAGAAGGAGGGCGCGCAGGCCGCCGCCTCGCAGGACGTCGGCGCAGCTGCCGATGCGGCGCCCGCGCAGCCCGCTGCGAAGAGGGCGAAGGAGCCCATGAGCGTCTCGCGCCGCTCGCTGCTCATCGGCGTGGGCAGCACGGCAGCGCTGCTGGGATTGGGCGCCCTGCGCTATGCCGGGCACGTGCCGTTGAACCGCCCGCCGGGAGGCCAGGACGAGGCGCACCTGGTCAGCGCCTGCATCCGTTGCGAGAAATGCTACGAGGCGTGCCCGCGCCACGTCATCAAGCCGGCGAAGATCGAGGACGGCCTCCTGGGGATGCGCAGCCCGCAGCTGGACTTCAGCACCGATTATTGCGACTTCTGCGCCGAGGAGAACGGCGGCGTGCCGCTGTGCGTGGCATCGTGCCCCACCGAGGCGCTGCAGCTTCCCGCCGGCGCCGATGCGCACAACACCATCATCGGCCTGGCCGAGATCGACCCCAAGACGTGCCTGGCGTTCCGCGATACGGGCTGCCATTTCTGCTTCGACGCCTGTCGCGATGCCGGCTACGACGCCATCCAGCTCGATGGCAACGGCTACAGCCCGCGTCCGTACGTGATCGCGGACAAGTGCGTCGGCTGCGGCGCCTGCGAGAGCGTGTGCGTGTCGCTGCAGCAAGGTTCCATCGTCGCGGGGGCCACCGAGCGCGCCATCGTCGTCCGTCCCGCGTCCTCGTTGTAAGGGGGTTGTCATGAAATTGAGCAAGATTCGCACCATCGTGGCGGCCGCCGTGTTCTGCGTTTTGGCCGTGGGTCTGATCGCGGGCATCAATATGGGCACGCTGTCCGGCTTCGGCTTCGATTCCTTCAGCGCGCTGTGCCCGCTCGGCGCCATCACCACCATGTTGGCTACCAAGACCTTGGTTCCGCGCGCCGTGTTCAGCATCATCATCATGGCGCTGCTGGTGTTCCTGTTCGGCCGCGCGTTCTGCGGCTGGATCTGCCCTGTGCCCGTGCTGGGCAAGCTGCGCGCGTTCTTCCGTTCGCCGAAGAAGCGCCGCGAGCTGGAGCAGGCGAAACGCGACGAGGCGCTCGATATCGCCAAGTTCGAGCTGGGCTGCGGCGGGAAGGGCGGCTGCGAGAGCTGCAGCGCCTGCAAGCAGCAGCGCGCCAAGCTGGATTCGCGCCACTACGTGCTGGGCGGCGCGCTTCTGTCCACGGCCATCTTCGGCTTCCCGGTGTTTTGCCTGGTATGCCCCATCGGCCTGACCTTCGCCACCGTGCTGGTGTTCTGGCGCCTGTTCGCCAACGCGGACATGACCGTTGCCGTGGTCCTTATCCCGTTGATGCTGATCATCGAGCTGGTGTTCCTGCGCAAATGGTGCACGCGCTTCTGTCCCATGGCCGGCCTCATGAACCTGATGGGCCGCTTCAGCCGCACGTTCAAGCCCGTCATCGACGACGCGAAATGCCTGGAGACGTCGAAGGGCACGGCATGCAGCCGCTGTGCGATGGTGTGCGAGGCCGACATCAACCTGCGCCATCCGGACTACGGCGAGCGCACGCTGGCGGACTGCACGCGCTGCAACGCCTGCGTGGACGCGTGCCCGGCCAGCGCCATCACCATGCCGGTGGTTGCCAAGCGCGGGCAGGCTGTGAAGCTGGCACCGAACGAGAGATAACCATCCCGAAAGGCAAGCGCCCCTTGTGCATCCTCTTCGCGCCAAGGGGCTCTCTGCCGATCGCCGCGTGTTGGGCGCTCCCTCCCCCTCTAACATGCGGCATCCGCCCCGGGCCTTCCCCCATCGGCCCGGGGCGATTTTGTCAGGTTGCGTTCCGGTCCCTTTCCCCGGCACGCGGCATCCGCTCCGGTCTTCATCATTTGCCCGGGGCGGTTTTCTTTGTGGGAAAGCCCGCAGCGAAGCGGGAATGTGGCTAGAATACGTTGCGTACCACGGGTAAGCGTGCCCAAGCCGTGCATTCGCGCTTCTGCGCCGCACGCGCCAGTTTTCCGAGGTTCCAGAAACACAATCGATATGCAGGGGTTTTGCCCTCGTAGGCCTTTGGGTTTTGCGCGTGCGTGCTCCGGGATCGTGGCTCCGTCCGCCGTTTGCGCTTTCGCGGTGGAGCGGCAGCGCGGTCGAGGCGGCGCTTCGCGCCTACCCGAAAAGCTTGCTTCGGGGGAATGCGGCTCGCGCGCCTTCCCGGCGCATCGTCCGCGGTCGGCTTCCAGCCAGCTTCCCGCGCAAGTGGGCAGCGCCGCCGCCGCTTCTCGCCTTTGCGTTCGATTGTCCGGTCAATGTGCGTGAAAGGATGCGGAATGCAAGGAAAATCGCTGGTCATGCTGCTGGTCGTTCTATACGCCAGCGCGTTTTTGGCGGGGTTTAACGAGAATCTGGTGAACATGGCGCTCATGTCCATCATGGGCGAGTACGGCGTCGATTCGGTTGCGGCGCAATGGCTGGTCACGGGCTATATGATCGTGGCGACCATCGTGGTCATGTGCATGGCGTTCATGTACCGCCGCTTCAAGCTGCGCCCCCTGTACTTCGCCGCGGCGGCGTTCACGCTGGTCGGCTCGGTCATGGGCCTGTTCGCCACAAGCTTCGAGCTGCTCATGGCGGCGCGTCTGGTGCAGGCCGCGGGCTCGGGCATCTTCATCCCCCTCATGATGAACACGGTGCTGGTGGTCGCGCCGAAGCACAAGCTGGGGACGTTCCTGTCCATCGGCGGCTGCATGATCACCTTCGGCCCCGCCCTGGCTCCTACAGTGTGCGGCGCGCTGGTCACCTCGGCCGGCTGGCATAGCGTGTTCGCGTTGCCGCTTGCGGCTATGGTCGTCCTTGCCCTGTTGGCGCTGTTCGCAGTCAAGAACATGGGCTTCTCCCCTGCTCATCTGGACATTCCGTCGACGGTGCTCTCGGCGGTGTTCCTCTGTGCGCTGAGCCTGGGGCTTGTGGAGCTGACCATCGACGCCGCGATCGCGGTCGGGTCGCTTGCGGTGGCGGTGGTCACGGCGGTGCTGTTCGTGCTGCGCCAGCTGCGCTGCGAGCACCCGCTCATCGACCTGACGCCCATGAAAAGCCGCGCGTTCTGGCCATCGGTGGTGCTGACCACCATCGCCATGATGGGCAGCTTCAGCGTAAGCGTGCTGCTGCCGCTGTACCTGGAAGGCGGCACGGGCTTGACGGCGTTCGCGGCGGGCCTGCTGATGCTGGTCCCGGTGCTGGCGAACGCGGGCACCACGCTTTTGGGCGGCCGCATCATGGACGCGCGCGGCGAGTGGCCGCTGCTCCCGGCGGGTTTCGCCGTCATCACCGTGGGCTTCATCGTGATCGCCGTGTTGGCCCCTGCGCAGTCGTTGCCGGCGGCGTTCGTCGCGGCGTTGCTGATCATGGGCGGCACCGGCTTCATCTTCTCGCCCTCGCAGACGGCGGGCCTGCGCACGCTGCCTCAGGAGATGAACCCGTTCGGGGTGGCCATCTCCACCACGTTCGTGCAGATCGCGGCCTGCATCGGCCCTTCGCTGTACACGGGCATCATGTCCACCGCCCAGGCGGGAGCTCTGGCGGCGGGTGCGGACGCGGCGCTTGCGACCGCGCAAGGCTTCTCGATCGCCATGGTGGTAGCGGCGTGCATCGCCGCGGCAGGTTGTGCACTCGCGCTGGTTTATTCGCGTGCCGCGGTGAAACGCGATGCGAAACGCGCATGAAGCATGTAAAATAGACGTAAGCGAATCTGCGGCGCGCCTTCACGGGCGCGCCGCTTTAGCGTTAACACACGAAGAGAAACGAGCGCAACCCATGGCTATCACCGGCAAGCAGGTCCGTCAGCTGCGCAGCATGGCGAACAACTTGAAGCCCACCGTCATCGTCGGCAAGGAAGGCGTCACCGCCAACATCCTCAAGCAGGTCAACGAGGGCCTTGAGGCCCACGAGCTCATCAAGGTCAGCGTGCTGTGCGAAACGGGCAGCCAGGCCGCCGAGGCCGGCCGCGAGATCGCCGATCAGGCCGAGGCCGAGCTGGTGCAGGTCATCGGCAAGCGCGTGGTGCTCTACCGCGAGACCACCCGCGACGACATCGAGAAGATCCAGCTGGTCAAGTAA